>Ga0137409_10007540_pt1 | contig 11170 bp, 13 predicted proteins | sample CZODoug1_16funga_FD_122059 | JGI IMG/M metagenome (GOLD analysis project Ga0137409, IMG submission 122059) | Vadose zone soil fungal communities from Angelo Coast Range Reserve, California, USA - CZODoug1_16fungal (Hybrid Assembly) | ecosystem: Environmental > Terrestrial > Soil > Vadose zone... | reverse complement strand
TACGCGGTGTACTAGGGCGCGGACACTCCTTTAGTTCTTTGGGCTTGTTGTATGCGGGGGCCCAGAAATGGCCCCCGCACTCCCCCAGTCCGCGGACGTTCGTCTACTGCTGGGCTCGTGGTTCTTGGGCTTGTCCTATGGCCCATGGCAATGCCATCACTGCCCAGGCGACCATGACGACCTCGGAGTCGCCGAAGTTGTATTCGGAGAGGCCGGCCACCAGGAAGCTCGCGATCGCGGCCAGGCTGCCGACCACAACCATGCGCTCGGCGGTGGCTTCGCTCGGCAACCGTCGCAGCAGACCAAGGCATCGGCTGAAGAAGGCGGCCCAGATCGCGATCCACGCGGCCAGGCCCAGCAGCCCACGCTCGACGAGGATCTGCAGCGGCGCGCTGTGCACGTGGCCGGTTCGCTTCTTGATCGCTTCCGGCAGCGCGTAGGGCGGATACTCCCGCTTGACGCCGCCGGGGCCGATTCCGAGCACCGGCCGCTCGCGCCACATCGCGAGCCCGCTCCGCCACATGTAGACGCGCTCCCGCCCCCCCGCCCCCCCCGGATCGGCCATGCGGAGGAAGCGGTGGCGCAGCTGGGGGGGTGCCAGGAGCGCGCCCGCCATCAGCAGGACCAGGCCCGCCAGCAGGAGCCAGCGCCCGCGCCGCACGGTGGCGGCCACCGCCAGCACGCCGGCCGCGAACCCGATCCACGCCCCCCGGGTATAGGTGGCGACGAGCCCGCCGAGCATCACGAGCCAGGGCGCCCCGAAGCGACGCAGCTCGCCCGAGCCCGGCAGGAGGCGCGGCAGGGTCGCGAGCAGCACGAGCGAGAGGACACCGGCCAGCGTCATGTAGATGCTGAAGAAGCCGTGCGCGCGGTCACAGCGATGGTAGAGCCAGCGCGGTCCCGTCGCCGGGCCGTCCACGCCCGGACACAGGCCCACCTGGAGCAGGCCGACCGCCGCGGCCACGGTGGCGGCGAGCGTCAGGCCGAAGAGGAAACGCCCCGCGGTCCCCGGATCCCGTACCGCGTCGGCGGTGACGTAGAGGGCGGCGACGAGCAGGAGCCCCTTGGCCGACTCGAGACTCGCCGCCGGATGGCCCGAGAGGAGCGCAGACAGGATAGTCACCGCGCTGAAGGCGAGCACGGACGGCCAGAGCGGCCAGCGGGCGGCGGCGCGCACGGCCGGATCGCGCAGACGCCAGAGCAGGAGCAGCGTGAGGAGGGCCAGCGCGGTCTCGGCCAGGGTGATGGACACGCCGAGGCCAGCGATGAAAGCGCCGAGGAGAACGCCCCGGACGGTCAATAGGCGTTCCGGTCCACCAGCACCCGCACCACCGTCATCGCGATGATCTTGAAGTCGAGCCACACCGACCACCGCTCGATGTACTCGATGTCGTACTGGATGCGCTTCTCGAGCGATGTGTTGCCCCGGAGCCCGTTCACCTGCGCCCAGCCCGTGATGCCCGACTTGACCTTGTGCCGGAGCATGTAGCCGGGCACGGTCTGGCGGAACCGCTCCACGAACACCGGGCGCTCCGGCCGCGGTCCCACTACGCTCATGTCCCCCCGCAGGACGTTCCAGAACTGGGGCAGCTCGTCGAGGCTCAGGCGCCGCAGGAAGGCGCCCAGCCCGGTTCGCCGCTGGTCGGAGGGGCGCGCCCACACCGGGCCGGACCGCACCTCCGCGTCCGCATCCATGGTCCGGAACTTCAGCATCTCGAAGCGCCGGCCGTCCAGGCCCATGCGCTCCTGGCGGTAGAAGACCGGCCCGCGGGAGCTCACCTTCACCGCGGCGGCGAGCAGGAGCAGCACCGGCCAGATAACGGCGAGCACGGTCGCCGAGAAGAGAAAGTCGAAGACGCGCTTGGCGAGCCGGTTCCAGCCGTAGAGCGGCGACTCCCGGAGGTGGATGAAGGGCATCCCCTCGAACTGCTCGATACCCCCGCGCAGGGAGGCGAAGCGCAGCAGGTCGGGCACCACGTGGATGGTCACCGGCTCGTCGCCGACCGCGTCGAGCAGCCCGGCGAGCCGGCCGTAGTCCTCGTGAGCCAGAGCCAGGATCACGTGGTCCACCGTGTGGGCGTCGAGCACCGCGCGCAGGTCGGCGTAGCCACCGAGCCGGCGCACCCCGCCGGTGTCGTCCTTCTCGTCGCCCACCACCCCGAGCACCTGGATGCCCACGTCACGACGGCCCTCCATGCGCTGCACCACGGTGGCGGCCAGCTCGCCGTCCCCCACCACGACCGCGAAGCGCTGGTTGTAGCCGCGACGCCGCGCGAAGCGGAGGGCCTCGCGGAAGGCGGCGCGGGAGAACCAGACGACACCGATGGAGAGCAGCCAGAAGTAGACGATCACCACGCGGGAGTAGTCGTAGCCGCGGAAGAAGAAGGTCATCAGCGCGACCAGGACGAGCACGCCCATGGTCGAGGCCTTGGCGAGGTCGACCGCCTCGGAGAGGTGGGAGCCGATGCGGCGCGGGCGGTAGAGCCCGAAGGCGCGGAAGGACGCGCTCCACACCAGCAGGATCGGCAGCAGCATCAGCAGGTAGTCGGCGACCGGGCCCCGGTCCGCGTACGGCAAGGGCGGGCCCGCCACGTAGAAGCGCAGCCAGTAGGCCAGCAGCCAGCACAGCCCGACCAGCAGCAGGTCGGCCACCAGCATGAGCTGCTCGAGCAGGCGAGAGTAGGCCCTCAGCACCGCGTCGGGGCCTCCATCCGCGCCCGCAGGTACGTGTGCACCCGCTCGCGAAAGAGCGGGCGATCGAAGGCCTCGGCCCGCCGGCGCAGGGCCTTCGGCTCGAACTGATGGGCGGAAGCCTCGAAGCGCCGGATGGCATCGACGAGAGCCTCCACCGTCTGGTGCTCGAAGAAGAGACCGGTCGGCGGCTCCCCTTCTCCGGGCGGCACCACCGTCTCGCGCGCGCCGCCGGCGCCAAAGGCGATGACCGGCCGCCCCGCCGCCATCGCCTCGAGCGGCGTGATGCCAAAATCTTCGAGGGGCGAAAAGAGCAGGGCCCGGCAGCGCGTGTAGAGCTCCGCGGTCTGCGCGTCGTCGCGCCAGCCCAGCAGCTCCACGGTGGGCCCGGCCATGGCCCGCAGCCGGCGGTCCTCGGGACCGGTCCCGACGATCACCAGGCGGCGCCCGAGCCGGTTGCACGCCTCCACCGCCAGGTCCACGCGCTTGTACGGGGTCAGCGCCGAAACGACCAGGTAGAACTCGCCCGGCGCTTCGTCCACGCGGAACCGCGAGACGTCCACCGGCGGGTAGATGACGTCGGCGTCGCGGCCATACGCGCGTCGGATGCGCGCGGCCACGAAGCGCGAGATCGCCACGAACTGATGCACGCCCGCCGCCGTCCGCCGGTCCCATCGGCGCAGCCAGGCCGCCACCGGCGGCATCAGGACCCGCGCGGCCAGGCCGGCCCGCGGTCCGAAGTAGTCGTCGTAGAGGTCCCACACGTAGCGCATCGGGGTGAAGCAGTAGCAGACGTGGAGGGCCCCCGCCGGCACGCGCACGCCCTTGGCCACCGCGTGGCTGGAGGAGAGCACGAGGTCGTAGCCTCGCGGATCGAAAGCACGGACCGCCGCCGGGAACAGCGGGAGGTAGTGTCGGTACCGCCGCTCGGCCTGCGGCAGCCGCTGGATGAACGAGGTGACGATCCGGCGGTTCTCGATCGCGGGGGAAACCGAACCCGGCACGTGCAGCAGGGTGTAGAGATCCGCGGTCGGGAACAGCTCGGCGAAGACCTCGAGGCAGCGCTCCCCGCCCCGCATGCCGGTAAGCCAGTCGTGAACGAGCGCGACTTTCACCTTCGCTAGCTCGGGCACGGATGTCCCGCCGCTGCCATTGAGCAGCCCCTTCCCGACCGCGTCAGCGCTGGGACGACCAGGTCCGCTGCCGCCAGTAGGCGAGCAGGTCCTTGAGGGTGCGCTCGAAGGGGATCTCCACCTTCCAGCCGGTCGCCTTCTCGATCTTCGAGGGATCCCCTTCCAGCACCATGACGTCGGACGGGCGCAGGCGACTGGGGTCGATCTGGACCTTGATGTCCTTGACGCGGGACTGCTCGAGCAGGAAGTCCAGGACCTGCTGGATCGCCCACGACCGCCCCGAGCAGAGGTTGTACACCTCCCCGGGCTCGCCCCGCTCCACGAGGGTCCAGTAGCCTCGCACGATGTCGCGGACGTCGGAGTAGTCCCGCCGGGGCGACAGGTCGCCCACGAAGATCACCGGATCGCGCAGCCCGGCCTCGATCTCGGCCACCTGCCGGGCGAAGTTGGACGTGACGAACACGTCTCCGCGGCGGGGCCCCTCGTGATTGAAGGCGCGGGTCCGGACGATCTGCATGCCGTAGCTCTTCCAGTACTGGTAGCCCATCAGGTCTTGACCGACCTTGCTCACTGCGTAGGGACTGAGCGGCCGCAGGGGATTCGTCTCCTTGATGGGCAGCTCGCCATCCTCCACCAGGCCGTACTCCTCGCTGCTGCCGACGACGAGGAAGCGCGGCGACATCTTGAGGCCGCGCAGGCCTTCCAGCAGGTTCACCTGCGACAGGATATTGGTGGTGAGGGTCTCGGCCGGCGTCTTCCACGAGGCTCCCACGAAGCTCTGGGCCGCCAGGTGGATCACGTGGGTCGGGCCGGCGGTCTCCAGCAGGGCGCGCACCGAGGAGAGATCGCGGAGGTCGGACTCGATCAGCGTGATCTTCGACCGAAGGTGGTCGATGTTGTCGGTCTTGCTGCGCCAGCGGACGGAGCCGAACACCTGGGCGCCCTGGGCCAGGGCATGCTCCGCCATGTAGCTGCCCACGAATCCGGTGATCCCGGTGATCAAAAGCTGCATTTCCGGGATTATGAAACAGGCTTGGCCAGAAGGCTAGCTAAATGCGCGTACTAGCAGACCAAGTAGCCCTACTCCCTCAGCGCGGCAGCCACTAGTGGTCTTCTTTGATCACTAACATCACGCACAAGAACCAGAAGGAGCACACGACTCCTAGGACCAGATACATCATGAGAAAAAGGCGCATGGGGCAACCCTCTCCTTCCCGTGCGCAGTATCGAACGGTAGCTGCCAAGAAACGGCATAAAAAGTTAGGCCTCCATCGCTCGCGTCACTTTAGGGCGCGCTGCGTCGCTTCCGATCCGAGCTATCGCCAGGCAATTCCCGTGCTGGGGCCCATCGAGTCATACAGGCGGCTCTGCTCGTCTGGGGTCGGGTGCGCGAAGATCACCCACATGAACAGGACCATCGCCACCAGCAACAGGGTCAATGTCTCAACGGCTCGCACGATCGACCCTCGCCAGAATGCGTCTCAGTGGCCTCATCGCTACCCTCTCCCGTTGGAGACGAACACGCTCCTGGCGCCTGGCTCGAGGACCTGGACGATCGCTTCTGCCGTAGCGGTCATAGCGCATCGTCAACGCCCCCCGACATGCACCGGACGAGCAGGATGCCCATTTGCACGATGTCCATGACATTCGAACAGAGCAAGCCGCATTCCAGTTGGCTGCAGTGTGATTTCTCGCGGGCTTGCGCGCGGTGAGGCGTAGGGGCGCGGGAGGTAATTACCGAGGTGTGGCTAGGGCGGCGTGTAGTTCGGGTACCGCGCGCACCTGAAAAAGCTGCACGTGTTATGGATCTGACGCTTCAGGGTTTGAAGCGCCGCAAGGCAACCCGAGGCAACAAGGGCATCACTACCGTCGTGCGAATCGGCGCGCCAAGATGTGTCCCGTCCGCCACAGCCTATGGAGTCCGCGTGCGCGCCCCCGTCGCCGTAAAATATCTTGTCTCGCTCTTCCTGCCGGTCGGCGCTCCAGGAGCCGCTCCCGCGCTTCCCACTTGGCTTCGAGCCCATGCTGCTCGGATCGATCCCAGAACGCCGTCATCAGCTTGAGCACGACGGCAAAGACGAACGTCGCGAGGCCAATGAGGACATAGTGGCGCATCGGGCGGCAGGGTATCACGGCTCGCTAGACGCTGCCTAGACCGACGTGGGTCCATCGGCTGCTGGGATAGTGATTCCCTGCAAATCTTTTCAAGCGCAGGTTGTTACTAGCCGAAAATTTCTGGATCACGTGGGAAGTTCTTCCGGCCCGTCGTGGTTTCTGCTCTCGACATCCATTCAATTCCAGCCCGTTGCAGCCGTCAGCATCCTGGCATGCGCGTTGCTTTTACGCTGTAGTCGAATGTTTGCTTCCGGAGGAGGAATACATGAACCGGGCGATCACGGGACTGTTGACCCTCTCGCTCTCGATGGCTCCGGTTGGCGTCGGCGCCGTCCCGCTCACGCTTGAGCCGGGGTGTCTTACCAACAGCAGCAAAATAGGCCGTGCGTGATCGGAGAACGACCCGGCAGGATTCGACTTCACGCTGGATTCCAGTCGGCATGTCGGCTGGCACGCTCACGTCGCCGGTCTATACGCTGGACCAGCTTCGCAGCATCGCCGGTAACCAATTCTCGATCGGGCTCGATGTCAACCAAGCGCAGCAATTCACCGGCCCGGCGGACATTCCCGCAGTGAACCCGGGCAACGGCTTCTCGGACGCGCGGCTGGTGTCGTTCGATATCACGGGTCTGACCGGGAGCGGTGTCTTCTCGGTGACCTTTGCTAACGCCGACGCCGGCCGCGAGCAGTTCTTTCTGATCTCGGAAGATGACCTGGCGCCGGTACCCGAGCCTGGCACCCTGCGGCTGCTGGCGACCAGCATGCTCGGCATCGGAGGTGCAGCGTGGCGGCGGCAACGCCGAAGCCCAGCTGGCCCGTAAACGGAAGTCGTCCGGAGTCGTTCGGTACTCCGCCGACATTGGAGCGCCGCTGATGCATGGGAGAGGAGATCATGGGTGCGATCCCAGACCCTGCGGAGCCGCGCCGCGATGCGGGCGCCGCCACCCGGGCCGTGCCCGCCGCACTACTGGCGGAGCTGAAACCGAACACGGACCTTGCTTGGCTGGTTGAGCGCGTCGCCCGAAACAATCTTCCGCGCGTCGTCGTCTCCGCGGCGGCCATAGAGGCGTGGGAAGATCGAGACCCGCTTGGCTGGGCCAAGGTATCGGCGTGGTTGGCGGCTAACGGAGTTGCGGTCGTACGCATCTAACGCCAGGCAGCGTCCGTCAGCCCGGGGGGCTCCCAGCAGGAAAACCCGCCGCCTCGCGGTAGAGATCCGCGATCTCCACGAGCACACGGGCGCGGGCGAAGTGCTGCTCCACCCGCTCGCGGCCCGCCCGGCCCATGCGCTCCCGGAGCGCCGGATCGCGGAGGAGGAGGGCGGCGGCCGCCGCCAGGCCGGGCGCGTCGTCGAGCGGCACGAGCCGGCCCGTCACCTCCGGCTCGACCGCGTCCACGTGGCCCGGCGCCGCGGAGGCCAGCACCGGCAGCCCGCACGCCATGGCTTCGAGCACCGCGAGGGGCAGGCCCTCACGGCGCGACGCGGTGACGTACAGGTCAACGACCGGGAGCACGCGCGCCGCGTCCGGGAGCGCGCCCGCGAACACGACGCGGTCCCCCGGCGCGAGCGCTCGAGCGAGCGCGTGGAGCGCGTCACGCTCGGGGCCGTCGCCCACGATCAGGAGCTGCGCCTCGGGCACGCGCGCCGCCAGGAGTGGCATCGCGCGCAGGAGCACCTCGAGACGCTTCACCGGGTCGAATCGGGCGACGGTGGCGAGCACGAGCGCGTCGGGTCTGAGGCCCAGTCTCTCCCGGGACATCGGCGCGCGCGCGGCGGCGCCCCGCACGGCCGCGGCGTCGATTCCGTTGACGATGATGCGCGTCCGGCCGGCGGGCGCCAGGCCGAGGGAGCGGGCCTCGGCGGCCTGGCTCTCGGAGACGTGGACCACCGCGAAGCTCCATCGCGCGAGCGCGCGCTCCAGCCGGAGGTACAGGCGGCCGGAGCCCGCCGGATGGATCCCGTGGAAGGTGTGGATGGCGGCGGCGCCGCTCAGCCGTGCCGCGATACGGCCGTAGAGCCCGGCGCCCTTGCCATGGGAGTGGATGACCTGGATGCGGCGGGCCCGCGCGAGACGGATGGTGTCGCGCAGCGCGCGCGGGGATAGACGGTCGGCCGCGATCGGCTCGAAGTCGGCTCCGGCCGCGGTGAGCGCGGGGATGAACGCGCCGCCCGCGGGGCCGGCCACGGTGAAGCGGAAGTCCGGCCCGGCGAGCCCCGTGATCAGGTCGCGGACGTGGACGGGACCGCCTCCCAGATCCGTCGAGACCAGCAGCTCGAGCATCCGCACGGGATCGGCCACGTCAGCGGCCGACGGCGCGGCGCAGGGGGCGGCGCAGCGCGCGCGGCAGGGCCAGAGCCAGGAGCGGCCGCAGGGCGAAGAGCGCGCCCCACGGGGGATAGGCGCCCGCGCGGACCGCGCGCCACCGCGCCCGGGCCTCGGCGCGGAGGCGTTCGTCATCGCGCGCCGCGGTCACCCGTCCCGCGACCAGGTGCCGGACGACGAGCGGCTCGGCCAGGTTCGCCATCCGCGTGATCGCGCTGAGGCGCAGCCAGAGATCGTAGTCCTGCGCCACCGCGAAGGACACGTCGTAGCCGCCGACCGAGGAGACGAGCGCCCGGCGCAGCATCACCGAGGAGTGGACGAAGGGATTGCAGCGGATCAGCGCCCGGCGGATGGCGAGGTCGTCCTCGGGGGGCCGGGTGATCTCCACGTCGCGAGCGGACTCGTCCACCACCCGCGCGGCGGTGCCCAGCAGGCCCACGTCCGGGTGCGCCTGGAGGAAGGCGCGCTGCCGCTCGAGCCGCGTGGGGAGGGCCACGTCGTCGGCGTCGAGGCGGGCGACGAGCGGGGCGCGCGCGCGCGCCAGCGCCCGGTTGAGCGCGACGGTGAGGCCGGCCCGGGCCTGCCGCTCGACCACGAGCCGGGGATCGCGCACGCCGGACAGGAGCGCGGCGGTGGCGTCGGTGGAGCCGTCGTCCACCACGACCAGCTCGAGATCCGTCAGCGTCTGGCCGAGCACGCTCGTGACCGCCCGGGAGATCCAGGCGGCCCCGTCGCGAACGCCCATCAGGACGGACACCGCCGGCGCGGCCACTATCGTCCCACTGACCCGCGGCGCGCCTCGACGGCCAGCACCGCCGCCCAGTGACGGAAGACGGGCCAGCGCCCGATCCGTCGTTCGATCAGGAAGCGGCGCTCGGGATCCTGGATCAGGCGCCGCGAGTACGGAATCCAGTAGCCGGAGAGGCGGGGCGGGTCGAAGCCCCCGATCCGGCACAGGGCGCGGAGCTCGCCGCGCGTCAGGAAATCGTGCGTCGCCCAGTTCCGCTCGTTGGACCACCAGGCCCGCGCGCGGTACTCGGCGAGATACTTCCGGAACAGACGCGCCGCGCGTCGAACATTGTGGTGGGGCTCGACCATGAGGAGGCGACCGCCCGGGCGCACGATCCGACCGAGGGCCTCGAAGACCCGATCCCGGTCGTGCAGGTGGTGCAGGCTCTGGATGATGAAGGCGGTGTCGACCGACGCCGCGGGAAGGACCGCGGGCAGCTCGGCCGCGGGCACGCCCAGCACCTCGACGTTGTCCACCCCTTCGGCCCGGCAGCGCGCCTTCAGCACCTCCTGCATGTCGGCCACCGGCTCGAGCGCGATCACGCGTTCGGCGTGGCGCGCGATCAGGGTGGTGAAGTAGCCGCTCCCCGCCCCCACCTCGAGCGCGCGGCCGTAGCCGCCCTCCGGCCACACCTCCGCCACGAGCGGGCGCGCCGGATATTCGTGCTGCTCGTCCTCGGCATAGCGGTGGATCTGGTCGTAGGCGCTGGCCCCCGCGCCGGAGTAGATGGTCTCGTTGAACGCGCGGTTGATGCGGTCGAGCTTGGCGCGCGAGGCGGGCGTCAGCAGGCGCGACTTCAGGCGATGCGGCAGCAGCAGGTACAGGAGATAGTTGCGCCGCCCGATCTCGATGCGGATCACAGCTTCTGGAACAGCAGGTTGAAGTAGGGCAGGCAGAGCGAGGGGGATCGCCCGACGGCCCGGAGCGCCGCCGCGGGACCGGCGAAGACCGGCAACACGGCGCGGCGGGCGCCGGAGCGCGCGGTGTCGCGGAAGAACCGCCAGCCGTAGCCCGCCGCCTCGGTGACATCGACCAGCCCCTTCGGGCCCCCGGAGGGCAGGCAGTCGGCGAGCGTCGCGTTGCGCCACCCGGTGCCGTCGGCGACGAAGCTCTCGTAGCTCACCGCGCCGAACTTCCGCGGGCGGGCCAGGCGCGCGTAGGCGTAGGCCAGCCGGGACGGCAGCCATTGCACGAGCGGCAGGCCGATCGAGTGCGTCTCGAGCGGGAAGAGGCGGTTCGGCGTGTCGAGGATGGCGATGTGGCCGCCGGGCGCCAGCACCCGGTAGTACTCGTCCACCTGGGCGCGGCGGTTGCGCGCGGGCAGGTGCTCCACCACCCCGACGACCAGGACGAGATCGAAGCGGGCGTCGGGCCACGGGAGCCGCCGCGTCTCGTCGTTGCCGAAGAGCCGCACCTCCTTGACCGTCCGGAGGCCTTGCTCCTCGACCTTCGCCCGCACGATGTCCACGAACGCGGGATCCGTGTCGAAGCAGTGGATCTCCGCGATCTCGGTCTGCTCGGCCAGATACTCGGTCATGTGGCCGAAGGAGGCGCCGACCTCGAGGACCGAGAGATCACGCCCCCCGCGTCCCCGCAGGTAGCGCAGGAGCGGATCGAGGAAGAGCCGGGCGCGCTCCTCCTTGAACGGAAAGTAGAGCGGGGCGCGGCGGGCGCCCTTGCGCTCGACCAGCAGCCGGACCACGCGGGCGCTGTAGCGCGTCTCGTGCGCCCGGCCGTCCACCGTGAGCACGCGCCGGTCCCCGAGGTCCGCCAGATGGAAGGACGGCTCGCTCATCGCGGGCAGTATAGCAACCGGCTACCGCCGCACCGCGACCGCGAGCACCATGTGGCCGAAGAGCCGGAGCGCCGGCCCGGAGTAGAGGAGGGCCCGCGCCGCGCGGCGCCACGCCGGCCGCGGGGCACGCCCGTCGTGAGTGGCCGGCGCGAGCGGGGCGCGGCCTGACGTCTCGACCCCGCCCGCGCCGCCGCGGAGGGCGCGCAGCGCCTTGCGCAGGACGCGCGCCGGGTCGTAGGGATGGAACCCGCGGACCACGAAGCCGTGGGCGGCGAGGCGTTGCCCCAGCTCGCGGCGCGTGAACGCATACTGGTAGAACTGG
>Ga0137409_10007539_pt1 | contig 11171 bp, 10 predicted proteins | sample CZODoug1_16funga_FD_122059 | JGI IMG/M metagenome (GOLD analysis project Ga0137409, IMG submission 122059) | Vadose zone soil fungal communities from Angelo Coast Range Reserve, California, USA - CZODoug1_16fungal (Hybrid Assembly) | ecosystem: Environmental > Terrestrial > Soil > Vadose zone... | reverse complement strand
CTCGAACAGGTCGAACAGCGCCTGGTCGAAGGTCTGCATGCCGAGCTCGCGGGACTTCTTCATGATCTCCTTGATCTCGTGTACCTCGCCTTTGAAGATCAGGTCGGAAATAAGCGGCGAATTCAGCATGATCTCGACGGCGGCGCAGCGCCCCTTGCCCTCCTTCAACGGGATCAGGCGCTGCGAGATCATGCCGCGCAGGTTCAGCGACAAGTCCATCAGCAGCTGCTGGCGCCGCTCCTCGGGGAAGAAGTTGATGACGCGGTCCAGGGCCTGGTTGGCGCTGTTCGCGTGCAGCGTCGCCAGGCACAAGTGGCCGGTCTCGGCGAAGGCGATCGCGTGCTCCATGGTCTCGCGGTCGCGGATCTCGCCGATCAGGATGACGTCGGGCGCCTGGCGCAGCGTGTTCTTGAGCGCGGCTGCCCAGGACACGGTGTCGACGCCCACTTCGCGCTGCGTAATGAGACAGCCTTTGTGCGGATGGGTGAACTCGATCGGGTCCTCGATGGTGATGATGTGACCCTGCGAGTTCTCGTTGCGGAAGCCGACCATCGCCGCGAGCGTGGTCGATTTCCCCGAGCCGGTCGCGCCCACCATGATCACCAGGCCGCGCTTGGTCATGATCACGTCCTTCAGCACGCTCGGCAGGCCCAGGTCCTCGATCTTGGGGATGGTCGTGGTGATCACCCGCAACACGATGCCGACGTTCGCCTGCTGGACGAAGGCGTTGACGCGGAAGCGGCCGATGCCGGCGGGGTTGATGGCGAAGTTGCACTCCTTGTTCGCCTCGAACTCGGCGGCCTGACGGTCGTTCATGATCGAGCGGGCGAGGTCGACGGTGTGCGCCGGAGTGAGCGGCTGGTTCGACACCGGCGTCATCTTGCCGTCGATCTTGATCGCGGGCGGGAAGCCGACGGTGATGAAGAGGTCCGAGCCTTTCTTCGTCAGCATCAGCCGAAGCAGGTCGTACATGAACTTGGTTGCCTGTTCGCGTTCCATGCTTTCCTCTGCGAATGGGTTTGCTTAGAAGCCTTAGCCTGGGAAATTGTCCTTGTTGGCGGCCTTGCCGCGCGCCTCGCCGGCCCCGATCACGTTGCGCCTCACCAGCTCCTGCAGGTTCTGGTCGAGCGTCTGCATGCCGACATTCTGGCCGGTCTGAATCGCCGAGTACATCTGGGCGATCTTGTTCTCGCGGATCAGGTTGCGGATGGCGGGCGTGCCGATCATGATCTCGTGCGCGGCGACGCGCCCCGAGCCGTCCTTGGTCTTGCACAGGGTCTGCGAGATCACGGCGCGCAGGGACTCGGAGATCATCGCGCGGATCATCTCCTTCTCCGCCGCCGGAAACACGTCCACGATGCGGTCGATGGTCTTGGCGGCCGAGCTCGTGTGCAGCGTACCGAACACCAGGTGGCCGGTTTCTGCGCCGGTAAGCGCAAGGCGTATCGTCTCGAGGTCGCGCATCTCGCCCACCAGGATCACGTCCGGGTCCTCGCGCAGGGCGCTGCGCAGGGCGTTGGCGAACGACAGCGTGTGCGGTCCGACTTCGCGCTGGTTGATCAGGCATTTCTTCGACTCGTGCACGAATTCGATGGGGTCCTCGATGGTGAGGATGTGGCCCTGCTCGTTTTCGTTGAGCTGGTTGACCATGGCGGCGAGCGTCGTGGACTTGCCCGAGCCCGTGGGCCCGGTCACCAGGACGATGCCGCGCGGCTGATCGGCGATCTCGGCGAAGATCTTGGGTGTCCTCAGCTCCTCGAGCGAGAGGATCTTCGATGGAATGGTCCGCATGACGGCGGCGGCACCGCGGTTCTGCACGAAGGCGTTGACGCGAAAGCGCGCCAGGCCCGGTATGGCGAAGGAGAAATCGCACTCGAGATTCTCCTCGTAGTGCTTCCTTTGCCCGTCGTTCATGATGTCGTAGATCATGCCGTGCACGTCCTTGTGCTCCATCGCCGGCAGGTTGATGCGGCGGATGTCGCCGTGCACGCGGATCATCGGCGGGAGCCCCGAGGAAAGATGCAGGTCGGAGGCCTTGTTCTTGACGACGAAGGCTAGGAGTTCGGAGATATCCACTCTATAATCCCCCTTGGATTGGGCGGCCGGAGCCCTGGCCTAAGCGAATGAAAGAGCGGGGCTTTTCGAAGCGCGCCGCGCTTGCATCACCGCGCTGATTATGTCCTCAATTACAGCGAACTTGCAAGCCGTGAGACAGCGTATCGAAGCCGCGACCCGCGCGGCCGGAAGGCCCGCGGACTCGGTGCGATTGGTTGCGGTGAGCAAGACTTTCGCGTCCGCGGCAGTGCGCGAGGCGGCGAAGGCGGGCCAGCGGGATTTCGGCGAGAACTATGTCACGGAGGGCGTCGACAAGATCCGCGAGCTGCGGACTCTCGGCCTCGCCTGGCACTACATCGGTCCGGTCCAGAGCAACAAGACGCGCCTGATCGCCGAGCACTTCGAGTGGGTGCATTCGATCGATCGCGAAAAAATCGCCGCGCGGCTTTCGCAAGCCCGCGGCACGGAGCAAACGGAGCTGCAGGTGTGCATCCAGGTCAACGTCTCGGGCGAGGGGAGCAAGAGCGGCGTGTCTCCCGAGAACCTCCGGACGCTCGCGCAGCAGGTTTCGCGTCTGCCGCGACTGAAGCTGCGCGGGCTGATGACGATCCCCGAGCCGACCTCCGATGAGAACTTGCAGCGCAGCCGCTTTGCGCAACTGCGCGCGCTGCGCGATGATCTGAGGGGCGAAGGACTGGCGCTGGACACGCTCTCGATGGGCATGTCGGCGGACATGGACGCGGCCATCGCCGAGGGCGCAACGATGGTACGCGTAGGCACGGCGATTTTTGGAGAGAGGAAGTCATGAGGATCACATTCATCGGCGGCGGCAACATGGCCGACGCGCTCATCGGCGGAATGCTGCGCAAGGATTTCCCCCTGCAGGACATCCGCGTAGTAGAGATCAGCGCCGACGCACGCCGCAAGCTCGTCGACAAGTACGGCGTCACCTGTTTCGACAAGCCCAAGGACGCAGTGCGTCTTGGAGACGTCATCGTCTTCGCGGTCAAGCCGCAGCATCTGCGCGAAGCCGCGGCCAAATCCGGCGTTGCCGACAACGCGAACCTCGTGATCAGCATCGCCGCCGGCGTGCGTCTCGCCAATATTTCCAAGTGGATGAAGGGCCACACGCGCCTGGTCCGGGCCATGCCCAACACGCCGGCAATGATCGGCGAGGGCGTCGCGGGGCTGTACCCGTTCTCGAAGGCGGTCACGCGCGAGGACCGCGAGCAGACCGAGACCATTCTCGGGGCGGTGGGCGACACCGTCTGGATCACCGACGAGTCGCAGATGGACGCGGTGACCGCAATCTCCGGCAGCGGACCTGCATACGTTTTCTACTTCATCGAAGCCGTCGAGGAAGCGGCGGCGGAACTGGGCTTGCCCGTCGCGATCGCGCATCGGCTGGTGCTCGACACCTTCAGCGGCGCGGCCAAGCTCGCCGCCTCGAGCCCCGATCCGGTCGCGGTGCTGCGCGAGCGCGTCACCTCCAAGGGCGGCACCACCGAGCGGGCGCTCGCGAGCATGGCGAAGGACGAGGTGAAGGCGGCGGTCATCCGGGCGATCCACGCCGCGAACGAGCGCGGCAAGGAGCTCGGGGAAGAGTTGGGCAAGGAATGAGACGAAAGGCCCGCGATGCTTAGCCAGATCGGCCATTTGCTGATCCAGACCGTGTTCGGCGTCTTCGTCTACGCCTTGCTCCTGCGCTTCTACATGCAGTGGCTGCGGGCGCCGTTCCGCAATCCGGTGGGACAGTTCGTCTCCGCGCTCACGGACTGGATCGTAAGGCCGCTGCGACGCGTCGTGCCTGGACTGTTCGGGCTGGATCTCGCGACCCTGCTGATCGCCTGGTTCGCCGAGGCCCTGATGCTGGTGCTGATTTACTGGCTGCGCGGCTTCTCGTTCGCGGGCGCGCCCGGCATCGCGGCGGGGATGCTGTTCACGATTGCCGCCATTGAACTCTTGCGCGCTTCGCTGTATCTGCTGATCGGCGTGATCGTCGTCCAGGTCATCATCAGCTGGGTCAACCCTCACGCCCCGCTCGCCCCGGTGTTCGACGCACTGACGCGCCCGTTCTACGCCTTGTTCCGCCGCTTCATCCCCGCGATCGGCAACGTCGACCTGTCGCCACTGTTCGTCCTGCTCGTGGCGCAGGTCCTGCTCATCCTGCTCGACAACCTCTCCCGCCTGCTGCCCGGAGGGAGCTAGGCCTCGTAGACGATCTTCCCGCCTATGAAGGTCCAGCGGACGCGCCCGGGCAGCTCGTAGCCGATGAAGGGCGTGTTTTTGCCCTGGCTCTTGAGGAAGTCGGGCGTGATCTTCACGTGCGCGTCGGCGTCGAATACGCACAGGTCCGCGTCCCGGCCCACGGCGAGGTCTCCCGCCGGCACGCCCAGGATCGCGGCGGGCCGGGAAGTCACCGCAGCAAGCGCCTCGGGTAGCGCGACGCGCATCTCCTTGGCCCATTTCAAGGTCAGCGGCAGGAGAAGCTCGAGCCCGGTGGCTCCCGGTTCCGACTCGCCGAAGGGAATCTGTTTCGCGTCCTCGTCGACCGGCGCATGGTCCGAGCACAGCGCGTCGATGGTGCCGTCGGCAAGCCCCGCCCGCAGCGCGTCGCGGTCGCGAAGGCTGCGGAACGGCGGCACCACGTGGCAGTGCGAATCGAAGTAGCCGAGGTCGATCTCGGAGAGATGCGCATGATGCGCGCTCACGTCGCAAGTGATGGGCAGGCCTTCTTCCTTCGCCGCCCGCACCATCACCACCGCTTCCGCGGTGGACAGCCTGCACAAGTGAACGCGCGCGCGCGTCGCGCGCACCAGCTGCAGGATCGTCGAGAGTGCGATGGTCTCGGCGAACGCGGGGATGCCCTGCAGGCCGAGGCGCGTCGCCACCTCGCCGTCGTGCGCTACGCCCCCGCGCTCCAGATAGCCGTCCTGGGGCCGCAGCCACACTGCGATGCCGAAAGTCGCCGCGTACTGCAGCGCCCGCCACAGCAGCTGGGTATCGGGAATCGGGGTATCCGCGTGCGAGAACGCGACGCAGCCGGCGTCGCGCAGCACCACCATCTCCGTGAGCCGCTCGCCGCCCAGCTTCCAGGTCAGCGCGCCCAGCGGGTGGACATGCACGAGGTTGAGGTTCTGGGCGCGGTACTTGAGCATCTCGACCAGGCCAGGCTCGTCGAGAGGCGGGTCGGTATCGGGCGGGCAGGCGAGGCTGGTCACGCCGCCGGCGACCGCGGCCCGCATTTCCGACTCGAGCGTCGCCTTGTACTCGAAGCCGGGCTCGCGCAGCCGCGCCGAAAGATCGATAAGGCCCGGGCAGACGACGAGGTTGGAGGCGTCGATGGTGCGCTCGGCGCGAAAACCCGAAGGCGCCTTGCCCAGCGCGGCGATCTTCCCGTCCGAGACGAACACGTCCTGCTTCGCGTCGACGCGGTTCTTCGGGTCGATCAGCCTGCCGTTCTTGATGTGGACCTTGCTCACTTGAGAGGGCTGCCGTCCTTGCGGGTAAAGACCCATTTGCCGTCGACCATGCGCACCGCCAGGTCGACGTCGGGGTAGCTCGCGCTGTCGTCAGGGGTGCGATCGCCGATCTCGAGATAGAGCGCGGGCCGGTCGGTCTCGTTGACGAGCTGATGGCCGTCGGCCCTTCCAGCCGGGAAGCCGGCCGACATGCCGGGCCTGAGTTCCTGTCTGCCGACGTCGGTGACAAGGGTTATCTCACCCTCGAGCACGTAGATGAATTCGTCTTGTTTCGCGTGCCAGTGGCGCATCGAGGATTCCGCGCCAGGTTCGAGGCGCGTGAGGTTCACGCCGAAATTCTTCAGGCCGGCGTGATCGCCCAGACGGCGGCGGTGGCGCCCAGCGACGCGGGACTTGTACGGCTCCGGATAGCCCGTGGACGACTGCTCAGGCAGCTCTTTAGGGTCGAACGCGGGCGTTTTGAGTTTGCTCACGTCAGTTTCCGGCGAGTATGCTCATCACGGCCATGCGAACGGCGATGCCGAAGGTGACCTGGGGCAGGATCACGGAATGCGGTCCGTCGGCAACCGAGGAATCGATCTCGACCCCGCGGTTCATCGGCCCGGGGTGCATCACGATCGCGTCGGGCTTGGCGAGCGCGAGCTTGGCCGGAGTCAGGCCGTAGGACTTGAAGAATTCCTGTGCCGAAGGAAGCAGCGGCCCCTTCATGCGCTCGTTCTGCAGCCGCAGCATCACCACCACGTCGCAGCCGGCAAGGCCCTCGCGCATGTCGTGATGCACCGATACGCCCAGCTTCTCGACGCCGGTGGGCAGGAGCGTGCGCGGGCCGATCACCCGCACATCCGGGGCGCCGAGCGTGGTGAGCGCGTGAATGAGCGAGCGAGCGACGCGCGAATGGAGCACGTCGCCGACGATCGCCACCGAGAGGCCGGCAAAATCCTTCTTGTAGTGGCGGATCGTATAGATGTCGAGCAGGCCCTGGGTGGGGTGGGCGTGGCGACCGTCGCCGGCGTTGATCACATGCACGTGCGGAGCGACGTGGTTCGCGATGAGATGCGCGGCGCCGCTGGAGGAATGCCTCACCACGAACATGTCGGCGTGCATCGCGGAGAGATTGTCCACGGTATCGAGCAGCGTCTCCCCTTTGCTCGACGAGGATGCCGCTATATTCAGATTGATGACGTCGGCCGAGAGGCGCTTGGCGGCGATCTCGAAGGTGGTGCGGGTGCGGGTCGAGGGCTCGAAGAAGAGGTTGAAGATCGATTTCCCGCGCAGCAGCGGCACCTTCTTCACCTCGCGCCCGGTCACCCCCATGAACGACGCGGCCGTGTCGAGGATCTGCACCAGCACCTCGCGAGGCAGCCCCTCGATCGTGAGCAGGTGCTGGAGCGTTCCGTCGCCGTTAAGCTGCGGGTTTCGCATCGGAGAGCCGCAATATGAATTGGCCGCGCTCGTCCCGCGCCAGGCGCAGGAGCCTGCCGGCGGGCACCACGAGCGTGGCGCCTACGTACTGCGGGGCGATCGGCAGCTGCCGCTCGCCCCGGTCGATGAGCGCCGCGAGCTCGATCTTCCCCGGACGCCCGTAGTCGAACAGCTCGTTCATCGCCGCACGCACGGTGCGCCCGGTGTAGAGGACGTCGTCCACCACGATGATATGCCGGCCGTTCACATCGAAGGGAATCTGGGAGGGCTTCACCTGGTGGCGCAGGCCGGCCGAGTCGAAGTCGTCGCGGTAGAACGAAATGTCGAGGGAGCCCACCGGGGTCGCGAGGCCAAGCTCCCGATGCAGGCGCTCGGCGAGCCATGCACCCCCGGTGCGGATGCCGACCAGGCCCGTGGAATCCGACACTCCGGAGCGGAGCTTGCCCGCGAGCTCCCGGCAGAGCGCTTCAGCGTCTGGGAGATTCATCGAGCCAGCTCTGGAGAATGATTTTCGCGGAAAGGGCGTGGACGTCCTGCTTGTGCTCGCGACCGCCCTTGCCGCGCTCGCGGAGGGTTTCCCTGGCCGAGGCCGAAGTGAGCCGCTCGTCGGCAAGCTCTACCGGCAGACGAAAGCGCGATTCGAGCTGCCGCGCGAACCGCCGCGCCCGTCGCGTCATGTCGTGCTCGGTGCCGTCCATCGCCAGAGGCAAACCGACGACGAGGTGCGCCGGCCGCCATTCGCGCACGAGCGCTTCGATCTCCTCCATGCGCCGCTCCCCGCCGGCTGCCTGGAACACGCCGAGGGGATTGGCTAGCCGGGTTTCGGTATCGCCGACCGCGACGCCGATCCAGCGGCTCCCGAAATCAAAAGCGAGTATGGTGTGGCCGGAGACCTTCGACGGGGCCACGGCCGCCTGATTCACGCGTGCCCTGCCTCCTCCGAGAGCTTCGCGAAGTCGACGCCGAGCAGCTTCATCGCCGCGGGCAGACGCTCGTCGGCGGGCGTGTCGAAGATGATCGCGTCCTTCGCCTCCACGGTGAGCCATGCGTTCTGCTTGATCTCGTTCTCGAGCTGGCCGGCGGCCCAGCCGGAGTAGCCCAGCGTGACCAGCATCCTTTGGGGTCCGCCGCCCTGCCCGACCGCCTCCAGAATGTCCTTGGAGGTCGTGAGCCCGATCTTGTCGTGCACCGAGAGCGTCGATTGCCACGTCCCGGGGGGCTGGTGCAGCACGAAGCCGCGATCGGTCTGCACCGGCCCGCCGAAGTAGACCGGCTCGTTCACCAGAATTTCGGACTCGAGCCGCAGGCTCAGGCGCTCGAACAGCGCGCCGAGGGTCATTTCTATGGGGCGGTTCACCACCACGCCGAGCGCCCCCTGATCGCTGTGCTCGCAGATGAGCGTCAGCGTCCGGGCGAAATACGGATCGACCATGTTGGGCATGGCGATCAGGAAGTGATTGGTGAGGTTGACCTGAGCCATGGAGGAGGCCCTATTCTAAACCCCCGGATGCTCGCGCACAATTTCGCGCGCCTGCCGACTTCGCCGGACCCCGCGATTCAGGCGGCCGCCCTGCGCTCCTTCAGGAATCCGGAGATCTTTTCCAGCAGATCGTCTTCCTGATAGGGCTTGCCGAGGAAGTGGCTGACGCCGATCTCCTTGGCGTAGTTCTGGTGCTTGTCCGCCGTGCGCGAGGTGATCATGATGACCGGCACGCGGGCGAGCCGCGCATCGGCGCGAACGTTGCGGGTCAGGTCGAAGCCGTCCATGCGCGGCATTTCGATGTCGACGAGCATCACGTCGGGCACCAGTTCCTGCAGCTTCTCCATCGCCTCGACGCCGTCGCGCGCCGTGACCACCAGGTATCCCTGGCGCTCGAGCAGGCGCCCGGTGACCTTGCGCACGGTGAGCGAATCGTCGACCACCATGACCGTGGGCTGCGTGGCCGCCGCCTGCGGCTTGGGGGCTTCGTGGACGACCGCAGGACGCACCGCGACTTCCTTCAGCGCGAGCTGCACCGGATTCAGGATGAGCACGATCTCGCCCGTGCCGAGCACCGTTGCGCCGGTGATCCCGGCGATACGCTGCAGCTGCGGGCCGATCGACTTCACCACGATTTCCTGGTTGCTGCCCACCATGTCGTCCACGTGCAGGGCGATCGAGTTGGTGCCGCTGCGCAGGTACAGCGTCGGGGAGAAGCGCTTCTGCTCGGCAATCGCTTCGGACACTCCGAGCAGGTGCGGAAGATAGTGGAACGGATAGTGCCGGTCCTGCCATTGCGTCTGGCGCGAGGAATACGCCGCCACCAGTTGCTCCTGCCGGAGCTGCAGCACCTGCTCGACCATCACCGAAGGTATCGCGTAGGTCCTGGTGCCCGCTCGCACCAGCACCGTCTGCGTCACCGCGAGCGTGAGGGGCAGGTAGATCTCGAACCGGGTTCCCTGGCCGCGCGTGAAACGCATTTCCACGCGCCCGCCCAGCGCGGCGACTTCGTTGCGCACCACGTCCATGCCGACCCCGCGCCCGGCGACCTGCGAAACCACTTCCGCGGTGGAAAAACCCGCGTGGAAGATGAAATCGGCGATCTCCGATTCCGATAGCGTCGCGTTCGCTTGCATGAGGCCTTTTTCGATCGCTTTCTCGCGGATCCGCTCGATGTTCAGGCCCGCGCCGTCATCGGCCAGGGCGAGCTGCACTTCGTTGCCCTCCTGCTTGAGCTCCAGGCGGATCTCGCCGATGTCGGACTTGCCCGCGGCACGGCGCGCTTCCGGACTCTCGATACCGTGAGTCACGGCGTTGCGCAGCAGGTGCTCGAACGGCCCGGTGATCCGCTCCAGCACCGAGCGGTCGAGCTCGACCTGGACACCCTTGATTTCCAGATTGGCGCGCTTGCCCACTTCCTTCGCGGTCTGGCGCACGATGCGATAGAGCCGCTCCTGCAGGCTGCCGAACGGGACCATGCGCACGCGCATCAGGTCCTGCTGCAGGTCGCGGTTGAGCCGCGCCTGCGCGAGCAGCGCCTTCTCCGTTTCGTCCACCGCGTTGGCGAGGTTTCCGTGCACCGTCGACACGTCGCTGACGCTCTCGGCCATCAGCCGCGTCACTTCCTGGAAACGCGTGAAGCGGTCGAATTCGAGCGGGTCGAACTCGCGCATGGATTCCTTGGCGAGCTCCAGGCGCGATTGCATCTGCGACTCGGCCTGGATTTCGATCTCGCGAAGCTGTGCGCGCAGGCGCGCGACGTTGTCGGTGAGTTCCTGCATGGCCGCCTTGAGTGCGCGCATTTCGCCCTCGATCCGGCTGCGCGCGATGGCGACTTCGCCCGCCTGGTTGACCAAGCGGTCGACGACGTCCGCGCGCACCCGCAACAGCGCCTTCGGCTGCAGCTCGCGCTCTGCGAGCGGTACCGTCTTCCCCGCGACCGCGGGTGCCCCGGCCAAGGGCGCGGGCTCGGGCGTCGCCTTCGGCTCCTCGATGGCCGCGCCCTCCGGCCCCTTGGGCGCTGCGACCGCTGCGGCCAGGTTTTCTTGCAGGACGCGGGGTTTCTGCAGCTCCTCGAACAAAAAGCCCATCCGGTCCCAGGACGTCTCCAACTCCTCGAAGAGACCCGTGGGCAGCGTCTTGACCGACATGGCGTTTTCGACGCGCGTCTCCATGTGGTGGGTGAGCTCACCCATGGCCATGGCGCCCGCCATGCGCGAGCTCCCTTTCAAGGTATGCAGCACGCGCTGCAGCGCGTGGCCGAGCGCGGGATTGCCGGGATTGTCGCGCCAGTCGCGCATGGCCGCGCCCACCGAGGGAACCAGCTCGTGGGCCTCGTCGAGGAAGATCTGCAACAGCTCCGGATCAAGGTCATCGTCGAGTCGTCGTTGGCGGCGCTCGAGCGTGATGTCCAGATCGAGGTCCTCCAGAGGACTCTCAGGTAAATCGGGCTCGGTCACCTCGAGCTCCGCGGCGGCAGCGGGTTTCGCTTCGCGCGCAGGCGCGGAGGAGGCGCGCGTCAAGTCCGCCCGCTCTTCAGGCGCCGATTCCCGCGGGACGCCCGCCTGCTCCCCGATGTGCTCGAGCCGCGCAACCAGCTCGGGGACGGCGGGCGGCACGCGCAATTCGACCACGCTCGCGACCATGGTCTCGATCGTGTCGATCGCTTCCCCGACCAGCGACTGTTCCTCTTCGGAAAGCTCGCTGGTCGCGAGTTTTTGCAGCGCCTTCTC
>Ga0137409_10007537_pt1 | contig 11172 bp, 9 predicted proteins | sample CZODoug1_16funga_FD_122059 | JGI IMG/M metagenome (GOLD analysis project Ga0137409, IMG submission 122059) | Vadose zone soil fungal communities from Angelo Coast Range Reserve, California, USA - CZODoug1_16fungal (Hybrid Assembly) | ecosystem: Environmental > Terrestrial > Soil > Vadose zone... | reverse complement strand
CAGAACCTGCGGTGACATGCCGCCTATTGCGGAGAGCACCGAGAAGGACGCAACCACGCGGTCACGCTGCGCGGTGACCAGCGCCGAACGGGCATTGACGAGATCCTGCTGTGCATTGAGCACGTCAAGCGTCGTGCGTTGACCGACACGCGCTTCCTCGCGAACACCATTGAGCGCTATTTCCGCGGCATTGACTTGCGCCGTGGTGGCCTCTATCTGCGCCTTGGCGGCCTCCAACTGCCCCCACGCCTGGACTACCGACTGGCGTGCCTGATCGCGCGCGGTATCGAGATCTAGGCGGCGCTGCGCGAGCGTCTCCTTGGCCGACCGGATCGCCGAATATTCCGCGCCGCCCTGATAGAGCGGAACCGAAAGAGTTCCGCCGGCCGTCAGGTTGAGACCTTGCAGGTTGTTGAATTGTGTGGCCGAACCATAGGACTTGGTCGCGGCTGCCGATGCAGTGAGGGTCGGATAAAGCGCGCCCTCCGCGACCTTAACCTGCAGCACCGCCGCATCGATGTTGTAGTTCGCCGTCGTCACGGTGGGATTTTCGGTCAGGCCGCGCGTGACCGCAGCCGGCAGCGTTCGCGGAGAAAACCGATCGACGGGAGTGCCGGGCGCCAGCTTGCCGGGCTCGACCCCAATGACCTGGCGGTAAACCGCCTTTGAGGTCACATAGCTGGATTCGGCCGTCAGGAGCTGGGAACGCCCCTGCGCCAATCGCGATTCGGACTGCGCGACGTCCGTGCGGGTCACCTCGCCGACATTGAAACGATCGCGCGTCTGCCGCAGCGTCGCTTCGAGCACGTTGACATTGCTGCGCTGGAGCTCGAGCACCGCGCCATCGCGCAGCAGATTCATATAGGCCGTGACCGCGCTCAGAAGAACGGTCTGCTCGGTGCTGCGCAGCGTTTCGCGCGCCGCAAACACTTGCGACTCCGCCTGCCGTGTGCGGTTGCCGGTCTGAAAGCCGTTGAACAGCGTCTGCGTACCAGTGGCACCAACGGTCGTGACCGCATTCTCGCCGGCGCTCTTGGCAGAGCCGACCGTCGCCCTGGCGACGTTTTCGAGATAGACCTCGGACAAGCTGCCGGTCGCGCTCACGCGCGGGCGATAGCCGCCAAGCGCGATGGCAACGTTCTCGTCAGTCGCGCGCGCTGCGGCGCGCTGAGCATTGAGCTGAGGATTGTTTTGATAGGACTGTACCAGAGCTTGATCGAGCGTCTCGGCGCCAGCCGGCAAGCCTGCCGCCACGATCATCGCGACAGCGACGTTTGCTCGCAGTGTAAAAAGATACCGACGCCTGCCCCTCAACATGATGCCTTGCCCCTACGCGACCCCCACCAGTCGCTCAGCGCCCGCGCAATCACGCAAACGGATCGGGCGAGAATCCCCACTTATCATTCTCAAGCATAAGAATGATTCATCGAATGTTAAACCCTAGGTGCTGTGCATCGCGCCAAAAAGATGGGGAATGGCGCGATTAAGCCACACCTGACTGTGGATGGTAGTATTATACATCATCGATCGAGCTCTTCCCGGGCCATGCCTAAAACACAAAGGCGGGTGGCTTGGCAAAGCCAGGCAGCACCGGCGCCGTGGCATCGAAGATGAGCCGACTGCTTGATTCGACGCCCGTTGAACGGAACAGCTTGGCCTTGCTCAGAGGTGGCCGGCCGACCACGCCGAGCAGGCGCCCACCATCTTTCAGTTGGCGAAGCAGGGCTGCAGGCACCTCCTCGACAGCGCCGTCGAGCAGAATCACGTCATAGGGCGCCGTGGCAGGCCACCCACCGACGAGCGGCCCGGTGACCACCGTAGCGTTGCGCACGCCGAGCGCCTGCAGATTGTCCTTCGCGAGCTGCGCAAGGCCCGGGTCCTGCTCGAGCGCAACGACCGCTCCGGCCAGGTGAGCGATCACCGCTGCCGAATAACCAGTGCTGCAACCGATAACGAGCACACGATCGGTCTCTCCGATCTCGGCCGCCTGCAGGAGCTTTGCCAGCACCATCGGCTTGCTCAGGCCCCGCCCTGCCTCGACCGGCAGATCGGCATCGAGATAGGCCAGTTCCGCCGACGCTTTCGGCACAAACCGCTCGCGCGGCACCGCCAGCATGGCGGCGATCAGGCGCAGATCGGTGACGTCACTGGTGCGGACCTGGCAGTCGACCATCATGCGGCGCGCGGCGGCAAAATCGAGCATGAGCGAATCCTTTGGGAAGGCCGGAACCAGGGCCAAGACTCCAGAGCCAAGACTCTGTAGCGGCAAGGTCGCGACCGGCGCAAGGTATTGCGGCGAGTGCGGCGCGCGCTGCCACAGGGAACCGTTGCTCCCCAACGGTCGCTCCTGTATAGCGGCGGGGCGAACCGATGCGCCGCGCGCATAGCCCGCATCTGCGCTCCCGAGACGGCCACGTGGCGGAGTGGTTACGCAACGGTCTGCAAAACCACTTACTTCCGTAGCAATTTCAGCGCTCATTCCGAAAAATGGCCTCAAACCGGGTCTAGAGAAATCAGTAGCTTAGCTACCGTTTCGGAATGGCGAACCGGGGCGATACCCCGCCCAATGGGAAAGGTATGCATGCCGCGCATAACGGAGCGAATCATCGAACTTTCTGGAGACTGTCAACGCCACCGCCATGAACAGTGACGACGGCAAGCCGGGCGAGTTCCTAGCCGAGCTGTGCAAGGAGGCGGCCCATTACCCAGTGGCCGCGCGGGATTGCTCCGTACGTAGAGTCGACGGCGCTGATGATAATGGTCAGTGGTATATTCCCCTCTTCGACAGATAACGGCCCGATCCCTTGCCGTAAAGCGCACGGCGGCCGCGAACGCTCCAGTCGGCGAGAGTAAGGGCGAAGAGCACCAATGGTAGGTGACAGCAGAACAGAGGCTTGCGGAAATCGCGAAGATCTTCGAGGCAACCTACAGCGACAAGGACGGCTGGACGATCAGCAATCATGCCTACTGGAACTTGCAAGGAGCAATCGACATCGAGTGCACGGGCAAATGCAACGCTGTTTGTCTACAGACCTTGAAGCACGTCCGCGACCAACTCCTTCGAATCGACCAATTGCTGCGGTGACTGCTCTGGGGGTCAAAACGGGTAAGCCTCAAAGTGAGCAGATGTTTTCCGGTTTGCACCCGAAAGCGGACGTTCACGCGCGCCTGAAGCGCGTGCGCCGGGATGCTCAGCGCATCCTTGTCGACGCGCCTGCTTGTCGCGATCACTGCGACCTGTCGAGCGCTGCTCCGCAGGCGACAGTTGTCCCCAACGCGACGATCGCGAACACCACATCTGATGTTTTTTCAACCCGGGCGCGATCTTTGATTGATTGCGCCAGCGGCGGGGTCTAGGTGGGCCCTTTGGAAATCCGAGACACGATGCCCCGCAGAGACATCAGGCGACGGCCCGATTGCTGACGCCTGTCGGCGCCTCCTGAGCGCACCGGCTGTAAACAGGCTGCGCAAATAGTCATCACCTCGTTTGCTGAGATGGCCGAGCCGCTCCTTGCCGCTCAAGGACCCGGGCGAAATACAGGCCGATATAGCGCGGACCTGCAATGCGTCGCAGCGGCATTGCCAGCACTAATGCGGGCCACGGTGCGGTGCGTGAATATCAAATCTTTTTAGGATATCGATGACGCCGCGGGATCACTTGGGATCGATCGGCGTTGGCGGTGTCCCACCGAGCTCAATCGCCTCGCCGGCCTGCAGCAATAAGTCCTCCCGATAGCGCCCAGCGATGAGCATGACGCCTACCGGAACAGTGCCGACCAGGCCGGTACTCACAGTGAGCCCCGGAAGTCCCATCAAGGGAAGCCCGAACTGCGTCAGCAGCGCTCGGAATACGCGGAGGAATGTTGCCGGAGATTCCACGTCCAGCAAATCAGGGAACGGCAATTCGGCCGAAACCGGGCACAACAGAACTGGATATTCCTTGAGGAACAACGACCACTCGCGTGTGCATTCCATGCGGGACTGAAGCGTGTCGAGCATCGAGTTCACATTCGGATCTGGGCATAGTGCCGTCATCTGCTCATAGACAAAGCTGGCGTCCGGATCGGCCTCCTCTCGAACAGCCTGAGCTGCCGTGCGGCGAAATTCGGCGAGCCACATCATGAGCTGCAGTTCGACCGGTTTCCGGAAAGAAGGGCAGTTCGTCTCAATGACCTCCCACCCTGCTGTGCGCATCCGCTGTGCAGCGTCATGCAGCGCCTCAGCCACATCCGGCGAGATGGCAAGGCCATCGGGAGCAACCGTCAGGGCCGCCCGTTTGGGCGACGCGCCGAGTTCGAGTGGAACCGGTGTCCACCATGGGTCTCGAGCATCCTCTTGGGCCATCACACGCAAAGCTAGACGCAGATCGGCGATCGTTCGCCCCAGCGGGCCCGACACGGCCATGAGCTGCGCACCAATATGGCGATCCTTTGCTGTGAAGTTGATGGCAGGGACGCGCCCCAGCGAGGGGCGTAATCCGTGAACGCCGCAGGCGTAGGCTGGGTAGCGTATCGAGCCGGCGATGTCAGTGCCATGCGCGATGGCACCGATTCCTGCGGCCAGAGCCGCTGCCGCCCCACCCGACGAGCCGCCTGGAGTAATCGATCGATCCCAAGGATTGCGCGTATGACCATGCAGACTATTGCGTGTGAAATGGCGCAGAGAAAACGCGGGTGTATTCGTGCGGCCAATGATGATGGCCCCGGCCTTGCGCAGATTGGCAACGACCGGGTTGTCGACCTTTGCCTTGAGGTCACGCTGGATGCGCAGTCCGTTCGTCGTTGCGTGCCCGGCTTGATCAACGTTGACCTTGATCGTGATCGGCACCCCGGCGAGTGGACCGACCTGCTCGCCCCGCGCCAAGCGCTCATCGATTTGCTGCGCCGCCTTCAGGGCCTCGTCGGGAAATTCCGCAACCACAGCGTTGATCGCCGGATTGACCTGAGCGAGCCGTGCGAGTGCATTCGTTGTGACTTCTTTCGCCGAAAGCTGCCGTGACCGCACGAGTATGGCAAGATCGGTCGCCGATTTGCGCCAAGGGTCTGTCATCCAACATTACTCCGCGCTTGAGCCAACGGCTTCGGGTCAAACTGCGAAAAACTCGCAGTGAGTATAACGAGTCCGTTGGCCCTCAATTGCGAACAGGAGAGCCGACATCGCGTTTGGTCGTTCTGTGCCAAGACCTGACATCAGGGGACATAAGCCCAGGCTTCGATCATGACGGTCGCGCCCGGCACCGGCAACGGTGACGGCACCTCGATGGCCGAAAACGGCAGCGGACGGCCGTGCAGGTGGCGCTCCCAAACCTTGTAGACCGGGTAGAATTCGCGAATGTCGGTGTGAAACTGGAGTACGCGCACCACGTTGGCGAGCGAGGTCCCGGCGGCGGCACAGAGTCTCGCGATGTTGCCGACGATGATTTCCGCCTGCGCCTCCGGCGATGACGAAAACCAGGGTTGCCGGGGGTCCACCTCGGCCGAAGGGTCGAGCCCGTTACGATCGATGGCCATCATTCCTGAAATGAAGACGAGATCCCCTGCCTTCACCGCCTGCACCTGATTGCGAAACGCTGTGGCGACACCGGCGTCGACGTGCTGCTTCTTGGCCACCCCGTTAGGCTTCAGGGCAAGTACATTGATCTCGATCTTGCCATCGTAGGGTGCCAGCCCGTGCTCGATGCAGGGGATGATCGATAGAGTTGGCGCTGACTGTCCAAAATGGCGCGACCACACTTCGTTGAAGGCCGAATAGTCTTCCGGGTCGGTGAGATAGACCTGCGCGTGTACCAAATCCTCGACCCGCGCTCCTGCGAGCGCAAGCGACTGCACGATACGTTTGGTTATGATGAATTCGGTCTCAAGCTTGATCGGCTGCCCGGCCCATTGCGCGCCCTCAGTCATCAGCGCAGCCGCAGCCACGCCGTTGCGACGGGGCTCATCGCCCACCGCGAACGAGGTGATGCCAGGGATGAAGATGAAATTGCCCGCGATCAGCGCGGGCGAATATCCGGAGGTCGGACGTCCTTTGAGCTCCTCATTCTTGAGGTGCTCCACCTCGAATCCCTGTTGCGGAAGGATGCCGATGGCCTGGATGTTCATGTCTGCGCCGGGTAGCAGCAGGCCTTGCTGGGCGATCGAGGTTGAGGGCGGAATCCGTCCGCTCAGGAAGTCACGCCGGACCTGCTGATAGGGCGGCACAGCCTTGACGGTCGTGTAGTACTGGTCGGTGCGAACCAGATTTGTCCGATCGGTACCCGCGGCGCGGAGTACCGCATCGAGATTTGCAAAAATGCGCGCTGCCTCCTTTTCGCGTTTGGGAAGACCTGAGTGTGGCGCACACTCCGAAAGGACGTCCGGTGCGATGCCGCTGATGAAATCTTGCGCCATCAGTCCGGTAGCGAATACCCAGCGGCCGGCCTTCACGCCCTGCGCGAATCTGATGCGGCCGCGTCCGAGCTCGACCGGAAGCAACGGCTCCACCGCGCATGGTACTGTCGCTTGGGTCACGGGCGGTCCTCCAACTGATGAACTCGTCATTTGCGCGGAATAGCGGATTTTGGCATTGCGGTCCGGCCCTGGAAAGACGCGCTTTGCATCGGACGGGCACTAGCTTTGGCTGTCCATCCGGCATTCAATAGGTGAATGTAGTTCGCGGAGATGGAGCGACACATGACAAAGCATTCGCGCCTTTTCCTGTCGTTTCTTGCCACTCTATTGGTAGGCACGCTCTGGACTGCAATGGCGAAGGCGCAAAGTTACCCGAACCGGCCAATTACCGTCGTCGTGCCGTTTGCCGTGGGCGGTCTGACTGACGTGCCGGTGCGTGTGCTCACGGCGATGTTGCAGGAGCGGATCGGCCAGAATCTTATTGTTGAGAACAAGCCTGGAGGATCGGGCACGATTGGCGGCGCCGTCGCTGCTCGCGCGCAGCCGGATGGATACACACTGTTCGCCAATTCTGTCGCCGACGCTCAGAATCTTCACTACATTCCCGTGCCATACAATGCGATTGACGACTTTGCGATGATTGGCATGATTGTCGAAGGGCCGCCGATGGTACTGATCATCGACGCCGAGCTTCCATACAAGACGCTGGCAGACCTTATTGGTGCCGCCAGGGCGAATCCGAACAAGCTTAGCTTCGGCACTTCCGGTCCGGCCACATCGCCTGCGATCGCCCTGACCCAGCTCAATTCGCTTGCAAAGACCGAGATCGTGGGCGTCCCCTATCGCGGATCCGGCGAGGCCGCCCGCAACGTCGCAGCCGGCGCGATCCAAGGCGCTTTCGCCTACTATTCTCAGGCCAAGCCACTTGCCGACGACGGCAAGGTGCGTGCGCTAGCGGTTGCGAGCCCGCGCAAGATCGAGACCTGGTCCGAGGTGCCAACGATGGATGAACTCGGCTATCCGAATTTCGATCACCGTGGCTTCGTCGGCCTCGCCGCACCTGCCAAGACGCCAGCATCCGTTGTCGCTTACCTCAACAAGCAGCTGAACGAGGTTGTTCAATCCGAGGCGTTCCGCAAGCGCATGGAAGCGCTCGGAATGACCGTCCCGGCCGGCAACACGCCGGAATACCTCGTCGCGTTCATGCGACGCGAAACCGCACGCCAAGAGGCCTTGGCCAAGCTCTCCGGTCACCAGCCGAGCGCGCCGCAGCGCTGAGTACGTGCACTTCGAATCCGCCTTTAAGAAAGGGATCGTCAGGAGAGAGTACCCCCCCGGCGGCTGTCGACGCGAGTGGCATAGCTCGCCGTCGCCCGTTGCAACGGTCGCTGGTAGCAAAGGAAACGAATCCCCGCCAAAGTGGAGAAACCGCGCCCTTTAACCGCAATCATCACGGTTCGAGACACTGCGTGAGATGACGGAAACATCGGAAGCAAAGATCAGCGAGGTGATCTACCGCTTCAGCGCCTTCGAACTGATGGCGCGGCGTCAGCTTTCTCGCCAGCGCCGGAAAGCCCGTTGGAGTTGGCAGCAGATGGTTGACGATCCTGACCCTTCTCGTCGAGCGCGGAGGTGAACTCGTCACCAAAAGAGGAGTTGATGGCCACCGGCTGGCCAGACGTGTTCGTTCACGAAGCCAATTTGAAAGTCACCGTTTCAAAGCTCAGGCGCGCATTGGGAGACACAGCGCCGCGGCCAGCCCGCATCGAGCCTCATTCACGCGCGCTTGACGGTCTCAGTGAAAGAGATCGAACCCGGCCCGTTCGCGGAAGGCCACCAGCTTGACCGGAAGCATATCCGCAAGATCCCAAAAACTATGGTCGGCAGATTACCGAGTTTCGGCTTAACTCATTGATGTTGCTCATCTCGTTTTGGAAATGAGCCACTTCACCAACCACGTAAAACCAAGGCTTTCCGGACGATTTCCAAAACACTGACCGGGCAGAGGGGCGTGGTCAGCAAGCTCCGCTGACGAACTCGCGCCAGATAGGCGAGATTGCGAAGGCCAGGGGCGTACTACCTGCGCCAATCTCATTTGACGCGCATAAAGACCATACGATCCGCAAGCACCTCCGCGCCGCCCGGCGGGGTGAAATAGATCTCGAAAACGTTCCGATCGTTGTTTTCGACTCGGATCAGCGTGCGCATGGGAATGGTCTTGCCGACGTTCTGTTCGCCGGTGAGACCGAGGTCGCTGAACGACCCTGCCATGTCTATCGGCATCTGAACGCCGCTGCCGGTCTTCGCCCTGTAGCTCATCAACGTAGGCGTGACGTTGTCGGCCGTCACCCATTCGTACCGCCTGTCGATATTGTTGTAGCCCAGAAAGCCGGTCCGGAAATACGGCATCCCGCCGATGATCCCTTCCGTCGTGTCACGCAAGAACCGCCCATCACCGATCCATTCGCGGTGCGTGACCATATTCGCACTGAGTACGGGATGGTCGGGCGTCCCGATCGCGACATAGAGGCTCTTCTCAACGCGCCACATCCCGGCGAGTGGCTGCAACGCCTGCTGGCCCGCGCCGGGCATCGCGCGTTGAACCATCGGAGGCACGGACGAACCAGCGGGTTGCTGCGCCCGTACAGCCGCCGGCAGAAAAATAGCAAGCATCAAGACGGCCAACGCACTGGCAAATGCCCCCATTTTTCATCCTTCCAAACCTCGGCGCCGCACTCTATTTCAGACACCCCGGCGTTTCCATGGCGGTTTGACAGGCAAATTTGACGATTCGTCCTGCGGTGCAGAGGGTAGATGTCTGATTTTTTCGACGAGGTGCTGCAAGATCTACGGCCTGCTCGGGCGGCCTATTGTCGGTGTGAACTCGGCAAGCCGTGGGGCCTCGACCTTCCCTATCAACCGGGCGTTCGCTTCCATTTCGTTGCGGCCGGTGAGTGCTGGCTGATCCTTGCAGGAGCCAAACCGGTGCACCTCGCTACCGGGGATCTCGCGCTGGTCCTCCACGGCGCCGGGCATGTAATCGCCGATCCGCCTGAGACTTCCGCACATCCAGTGGATGAGGTGGAGGACCGAAGTCAGGTCGGCGAGGCGACATATCGATTGCGCGCCGGCGGCGCCGGCCAGCGCGCGCTAATCTTTTGTTGTGCGGTTGAGTTCGACGCGCTTGCGGCGCGATCGCTCATCGGGGCAATGCCGGACTTGCTTCTTATTGCGCGGACCCGAACGCGCGACGGAGCTCTTATCTCGACGCTGGATCAAATGACAGCAGAAGTGGCCGCCCCGCGGATTGGAAGTGCAACAATGATGGCGCGCCTGGCGGACATCGTCATTGTGCGCGCCCTTCGGCTATGGATGGAGGACAATGCCAACAGCCCAACGAGTTGGTTCGCCGCAATGCGCGACCCCCAAATAGGTCTGTCCTTAGCCGCCATGCACCGAAGCCCGGGCGAGTCCTGGACGGTCGAGGCCTTGGCCCGAACCGCTGGCCTGTCACGGTCAGCATTCTCAGAGCGCTTCGTCCCGCTGCTCGGCATGTCCCCAGGGCGTTACGTGGCCCCATGGCGCATGCAGCTTGCGGCCGGACTGCTGCGAGAGGGAAGGCAGACAATGGCCGAAATTGCGGCAAAGCTCGGGTACGAGTCGGACGCGAGCTTCAGCCGGACATTCAAGCGCATCATGGGCGAGTCTCCGTCGGCGGTACGACGCAAAGCGCGCATGGGGGGTCCTGACAGCGAAGATTGCCGCTAATCCGCAAGCGTGGCCTGTGCAGTGCATTGGCGGCCGCTGCATCTTAGCGAGGCTGGCCGCTAAACCCTCGCAAAGGGGGGAAGAGCATGACAGTCGTCCGTCGTAGGCGCACCTTGATCACGCCCAAGATCGCGATGCCGCCAGGCGGCGAGGCGCAGGCCATAGCATTTTAACGGGATCAGCTCGGCGTTCCTGAACAACCGAAAACCTGACAGGCTGCCGGTCGCGGCGGTTGCCGGTTCGAAAACGGAGCGCTGAAGGTCCGACTTGGCGTTGATCGTGATTTCAGACCGGCTCACAAGTAGCCACGACCGCCGCGCCGACATAGGTGGCCTCGGGGTCCTGCAAGGCGCCGTCAGCTGTCAGCGGGCGGGCCAGCCAGGATGTTTGAGGATCGCGAATGGAGTAGCCGTGACCGAGAAAAATCGCCGGCGCGGACTGCGCAACTTGGCGTATCCTGAACGCCGCTTCGTTGGCGGGAGATCACCTTCAGCCAGGGTCCCGAATGGAAGGCGGCCATCAGCAGGTACATCGGGACCATGCCGCTCAGCGGTGAGGCGGTCGTGGCCGAGCAGAGCATCTCCACCGGGCCGCCGATCCCCGTCAGCAGCGCCATGACCCCGAACGTGGGCGCCGCCGCCAGGCGGAGCCAAGCCGCTGCGCTCATATCGGCGCGCCCGCGTCTCGGCGTTCCAATGCGGCATCCACCACCTTGGCGAACTTCGGGTCGAGCGCGGTGTCGGCGGCGTAGACGTCGTGCCACTTCCACCACTTGTAGGGCTCGGTCTGGGGATAGCCCTCCGGCGAATCCTCCCACGCCTCCTGGCGGCCGAGCGCCGTCATGTCGAGGTAACTCCAGGTGGTTCCTATAGCTTCATCGCCGCGGCCGTTGATGAAGTAGGTGCGGAACACGCGCTCTCCATCGCGGGTGAACGCGTTGTGGCCGTGCCATTCAGCCACACCGAAGTCGGCGTCGAAACTGTCAGTGATGGTGTACCAGGGCATCTCCCAGCCCATC
>Ga0137409_10007535_pt1 | contig 11173 bp, 10 predicted proteins | sample CZODoug1_16funga_FD_122059 | JGI IMG/M metagenome (GOLD analysis project Ga0137409, IMG submission 122059) | Vadose zone soil fungal communities from Angelo Coast Range Reserve, California, USA - CZODoug1_16fungal (Hybrid Assembly) | ecosystem: Environmental > Terrestrial > Soil > Vadose zone... | reverse complement strand
GTCGAACTGAACCCGGGCCGCTACCGAATCGTGACGAGCACATCGAGCGCACGGCTCCGAGCGACGCTGACGGCCGACGATCCTCGGCGCGCACGATATCTGCTGGTGCGCCTGTCGCAGCCGGCCAACGTGCGTCTCGCGATCGAGCCGCGAGGCGAAGCGGGCCCTGAGGGTGTCGTCGGCGCCGACGGCGTCGACCTGTCGGACGCCGGCCGGGTCGTGATCCCTCTCGCCGTCGTTCCGTCCGTCACCCTCTCGTTCGTGCCGATGGCGGCCGGTCCCTCGCCGGCGTCATCTGCCGCGTCGGTGGCGCCGGCCACGCCGATCAAGATCGACGAGCTCGGCGTCTTCGAACAGCGGAACGGTCTTCTGAGGGACGTTCGTCCGGTGTTCCGCGCGATTCCGCCCGCCAGGTACCACGGGATGCTCGTGCCGCGCGCGATCGCCGCGCTGTGTCTCTTCACGATCGCCGCCGCGGTGTTCCTGCCGGCGGGTGCCTTGAAGCGATACAGCCCGCTGATTCTGCCGTTCGTGTGCTTTTCGCTGTGTCTGCTGGATCTCGCGATTCTGTTCTCGCCTTACTTCGGGCACGACCTCAGGACGTTCTACGCGGCCGGCGACCTGAGCGAGCCGCCCGGGACGAATCTGAACGGCGGCCTCCATCAGGGCTTCCGCCTGCTGACCGGGCGCGGGCTCACGCTGATGGATGGCGCGGTCGCCTGGGAGCGCATGCCGGGGTACGCGCTGTTCTGCGCGGCCGCCGGCATCTTGTTCGGCCATCGCACGCTGCTCGACCTCGCCCTGTCCACCGTTCTGCTGCAGACGATCTCGTACAGCGCGGCGGTGGGGCTGTTCGCGTGGGCCGCCGGCCCGCTGTTTCCTCCCGCCGCCGTCTGGGCGGTCGGCCTGCTGATGGCGTGGTTACCCAAGCAGCTCGGGCTGACGCAGGTCGACGCGCTCATCGCGCCGAGCGCGATCCTCGTCGTCGCTGCGCTCTGTCTTCGGCTGACGCGGACGCGGGACGGGCGCGGCGTTCCTGTCGCCCTCGACGTGCTGGTGCATCTCACCTTTGCGATCTGGTTCGCGATGCGGCCCGATGTGCTGCCGGGGTGGCTGCTCGTCTCGCTCGCCCTCCACTGGAAGCACTGGCGGCGGCTGCTGATCCCGGCGGTGTTCTTCCTCGCGATCGGCGGCACGTGGGGCGCGTACAAAGCGCGCTACACCGGCGAATTCGCGCTGACGACGACGAGCGCGGGCGCATCGCTGTTTTGCGGGTTGTGGGAAGTGCCGAGCCGCTTTCGATTCGCGGAGGCCTGCAGGGACGAGACCTACTTCGACTGGATTCACCAGAACACGCCGTATCAGCCCCAGAGCACCGCGGCCAACAGCTTCGCGACGCGCGAGGTCGTGAAGTTCTGGCTGACCTATCCCGGGCACCTCGTCATCATGGTCGCGCACAAGTTGATGCAGACGCTCGACGGGGATCTGTGGCCGGGTTACCAGACGCAGCTGCAGGTCTTCGTCTTCGGCGCGGTCCGCCGGTACTGGATCGTGCTGTCGCTCGTGACGATCGTCGGGCTGTGCGCGGCATTCGGATACCAGCGCGAGCGGACGCTGCTGCTCGGCTGGCCGCTCTTCTTCAATGCGCCGATCTTCTGGGTGATGTTCGCCAGCCTGGGGCGGTTCTACAGCGCCGTCGGCATCGCGCTCCTCGCTGCGGCGGTGCCGCCGATCTTCGAGCGCGACTTCTACGCGGCGTTGCGGTCGCGGCCGCGCCGGGCGATCTCAGTCGTCGCGTGCGCCGCGCTGTTCGCGATCGTCGCGTGGCCGTTTCACGATTGGCTGCTGCGGCAGGATGGACTCCATTACTGGACACCGTTGCTCGATCCCGCGGCCTCGCGCTTGAGCGCGTTCAAGTGACCGCGCGACAGCTGCTCCTCGACACGAAATGGTTCAAGGTGATTGCGAAGGCGCAGCCGGACGACGAGCCGTACTATATGCTGGAGCTTCCGGACTACGTGAGCATCGTCGCCATGACGCCGTCGCGTGAGATCCTGCTGGTGCGGCAGTATCGTGCGGTGGTGGAGCGGGAAACGCTCGAGCTGCCGAGCGGCCACGTCGAGCCGAACGAATCGCCGGAAGCGGCCGCGCGACGCGAGCTGCTCGAAGAGACCGGGTTCGTGGCGACGCGCCTCGAGCTGCTCGGCACGCTGGTGCCCGACGTCGGTCGGCTCTCGAATCGCATGTGGTGCTATTTCGCGCCCGGCGTGCGCCCGAGCGGGCGGCCGCACGTGCGCGAGCGAGGCGTCAGCCTCGTCGTTCTCGCCGAGCAGGACGCGCTCCGCAGCGCGGCGGACGGCACGGTCGATCATGCGCTGAACCTCGCGCCGCTGTTTCTCGCGCTGGCCGGCGGCAAGCTGTCGTTGAACCTATGAACCCGAACCCGAACCCGAACCCCGAACGCGAGTACGATCTCTGCATCATCGGCGGCGCCGGCCACGTCGGTCTGCCGCTTGCGCTCGTGTTCGCCCGCGCCGGCCAGCGCGTGCACATCTTCGACCTCAACGAAGCGGCGATGGCGACGATCAGGAACGGCACGATGCCGTTCATCGAATACGGCGCCGAACCGCTGCTGGCCTCGGCGCTCGGCGACGGCAGGCTCGACCTGTCGTCCGATCCCAAGAACATCGCGCGCGCGGCGACCGTCGTCGTCGCCGTCGGCACGCCGGTCGACGAGTACCTGAACCCGAAGCTCCGGGCGCTGCTCGATCTCTTCACGAACATCCGGCCCCATCTCGATCCCGAGCAGACGATCGTCATCAGGAGCACCGTGTTTCCGCGCACGTGCCGCCAGGTTGCGCGCCTGCTCGCGCGCGACGGCGGCAGCTGGCACGTCGCGTACTGCCCCGAGCGCATCGCGCAGGGCTACGCGATTCGGGAGCTCGACGAGCTGCCGCAGATCGTGTCGGGCTGTTCGCGCGAGGCGGTCAAACGGGCGACGGCGCTCTTCTCGCTCATTGCCCCGCACGTCATCGAGCTGGAAGTCGAGGAAGCCGAGCTCGCGAAGCTCTTCACCAACGCATGGCGGTACGTGCAGTTCGCCGCGGCGAACCAGTTCTACATGATCGCGCAGGGGATTGGCGTCGACTTCAATCGCGTGCGAAAAGCCATGGTCGACGGGTACGGCCGCGCCGCGTCACTGCCATCGGCCGGCTTCGCCGCCGGACCGTGCCTGTTGAAGGACACGATGCAGCTCGCGGCGTTCAACGCCAGCGCCTTTTCTCTCGGGCACGCCGCGATGGCGATCAACGAAGGGTTGCCGCACTTTCTCGTCGATGGCCTCAAGCGCCGGCACAAGCTCGACGAGATCAAGGTCGGCATCCTCGGGATGGCATTCAAGGCCGACATCGACGACATTCGCGATTCGCTGTCGTACAAACTGGGCAAGGTGCTCCGCTTCCACGGCGCGGACGTCTACTATTCCGATGAATTCGCGCGCGACCCGACGTTCATCACCAAGGAAGAGCTCGTCGCGCGCTGCGACGTCGCGATCGTCGGCGTGCCGCACAGCGCGTACCGGACGCTCGTGATCCCCGAGTGTATCGAGGTCGTCGATTTGTGGGGCGTGATCCAGACCTCTGCGCCGGCTCCGGTCGGCTGACCCATGCTGCTTTTTGTCATCGCCTGCATCGCCCTTGACGGTCTGGAGCAGGTCTGGGTGGAATGGAAACGGATGCTCTGGGGCGAGCTGGCCATGGCCGTCCGCGAAAAGGCTTCCATCGTGGCCGCGCGCGTCTTTTCGTCGAGGACACCGTGAGCCCGATTATTTCTCCGCATGTCAGGATCCGCCATCCGGAGTATTTCGAGATCGGCGAGTACTCCATCGTCGATGATTTTTCGTATTTCTCCACGCGCGTGCGGATTGGCGCCTGCTCCCACATCGCGTCGGGCTGTTCGGTGGCGGGCGGCCGCGACCGCCAGTTCGTCCTCGGCGACTTCTGCAGCCTCTCGTCCGGCGTGAAGATCTGGTGCACCAGCGACGACTTCGTCAACGACATCGTCACGATCGTGCCGGAGGGCCTCGGTCCGCTCAAGCGCCACGTCATCTCCGGCGATGTGATCTTCGACGACTGCACCGCCGCCGGCGGCAACACCGTGGTGATGCCCGGCAATCACGTGCCCGAAGGGACTGTGATCGGCGCGCTCAGCTTCGTGCCGGCGCGCTTCCCCTTCGAGCCGTGGACGGTGTATGCCGGCGTTCCGATCCGCAGAATCAACGATCGCAACCGCGAGACGGTGCAGGCGCAGGCTGCGGCGCTCCGCCGTTACCTCGACGATCTGAAGAGAGAGAAGGAACGCGCATGACCACAGCGACGAAGACGATTCCGTGGTGGCGCCCTGAGACCGGTGACGAAGAGCGCGACATGGTGCTGCGCGTCCTCGCGAGCAATTATCTGAACGACGGCGACGTCACGACGGAATTCGAACGTCGCGTGGCCGCGGCCCTCGGCGCCCGATACGCCGTCGCCGTCACGAGCGGCACCGCCGCGCTGTTCCTGTCGGTCGCGGCGCTCGGCGCCGGCCACGGCGACGAGGTCATCGTGCCGGACGTGACGTTCATCGCGACCGCGAACGCCGTGACCCTCGCCGGCGCGACGCCGGTTCTCGTCGACGTCGAGCCCGGCACGCTGACGATGGATCCGGACGCGTTCGCGCGGGCGATCACGCCGCGCACCAGGGCCGTGATTCCGGTTCACGTCAGCGGCCGCGCCGCGGCGATCGAACGGATCATGGAGATCGCCGGCGCGCGGGGCATCGCCGTCGTCGAGGACGCCGCGGAGGCGCTCGGGTCGCGGCACCGGGGCCGGTGCCTCGGCACGTTCGGCCGGGCCGGCTGCTTTTCCTTTTCACCCAACAAGACGATCACGACGGGTCAGGGCGGTCTCATCGTCACCGACGATGAGGCGCTGGTCGTGCGGCTCCGCGAGCTGAAGGATCAGGGGCGGCCGGTGCGCGGCACGGGCGGCAACGACATCCACGCGAGCCTCGGCTTCAACTTCAAGCTGACCAACCTGCAGTCCGCCGTCGGCCTCGCCCAGCTCGACCGCCTGGAGTCGCGCGTCGAGCGGCTCGCGGGAATCTGTCGCGCGTATCGGCGGGGCCTCGCGGGGATCGAGCAGCTGCGCCTGCTGCCGTTTGACGTCGACAGCGGCGAAACGCCGCAGTGGGTAGACGCGCTCGCGCACGATCGGGATGCGCTCGTCGCCCATCTGGAACGGAGCGACATGCATTGCCGGCCGTTCTGGTATCCGATTCACACGCAGCGCCCGTACCTGGCCGGTCCCGGAAGCGAAGACCGATTTGCGAATGCGATGCGGGTCGGGCCGCTCGCGGTCTGGCTCCCCTCGGCGCTGTCGCTGAGCGATGACGACGTGCAGATGGTGTGCGATCGGATCCGCGACTTCTATCGAGGCCACGTGGCGTGAGCGCCGTGAACGGCGATGCCGGCCGCCCGGTCGTGAGCATCCTGATCCCCGTCAAGAACGAGGGGCTCAACCTCACGATCATGCTCAAGATGCTCCGAGCGGTGGTCGACGTCCCGCACGAAGTGCTCGTCGTCTTTGACCGCGAGGAAGACGACAGCCTGCCGGTCGTCCAGGCGATGGCGTCGCAGTACCGGACGATCCACGCCGTGCACAATACGGTCGGCCCCGGCGTACTGAACGCGCTCCGCGCCGGCATCGCGCGCGCGCGCGGCGTGTACGTGCTGATCTTCGCCGCCGACGAAGTCGGCCCTGTGCTGGCGATCGACGACATGATCGCCCTGATGGAGCAGGGCTGCGACTTCGTGAGCTGTACGCGCTACGCCCATGGCGGCCGGCGGCTCGGCGGCTCGTTCGTCGGCGGCGTGGCGTCGCGGCTGGCCAACTGGACGTTCCGCCGTTTGTCCGGCTGCGGGCTGACGGACGCAACGACCGGCATCAAGATGTTCCGGCCGGAGCTCTTCACGACGCTGAACCTGGAGGCGCGGCCCGTTGGTTGGGCAGTCGCCTTCGAGATGGGCATCAAGGCGCAGCTCGCGGGCCTGAAGCTCGGCGAAGTGCCGATCGTCTCGATCGATCGGCTCTACGGCGGCAGATCGACGTTCTCGTTCGGATCGTGGACCGTCGAGTACCTGCGGTGGTTCGTCTGGGGACTGCGCCAGTCGCTGCGCCTGCGGCGCGATCGGCCGGAACCGGTGATGGTCCGGATTCCGTCGGCGACCGCGCTCGGTGGAAAGGCGCGGATGTGATCCCAGGCGCCTATCTGATCACAGGCGGCACCGGTTTCCTGGGCAGCGCGCTCACGCGCCGCCTCCTGAGCGCCGGCGCGCGCGTTCGCGTGCTCGACAACGATTCGCGCGGCCGCGCATCGCGCCTGCGCGACGTCGCCGATCGATTCGAGCTCGTGACGGGTGACATCCGCGATCCGGCGGCCGTCGATCGCGCGTGCGAGGGAGTCGACGTCGTGTGTCACCTCGCGTTCATCAACGGCACGGAGTTCTTCTACTCGAAGCCCGATCTCGTGCTCGACGTCGCGGTCAGGGGGATCGTCAACGTCCTCGAGAGCGCGATCCGCCATCGCGTGCCCGAGCTGATGGTGATGTCCAGCTCCGAGGTGTACCATCAGCCCGAGCGTGTGCCGACCGACGAGACCGTCGCGCTCTCGATCCCGGACGCGCTGAACCCACGCTATTCGTACGCGGCGGGGAAAATCCTTCACGAGATCATGGCGGTGAATCACGCCCGCCACTTCCGCCGCGTGACCATCGTCCGCCCGCACAACGTGTATGGCGCTGACATGGGCGACGAGCACGTCATCCCGCAATTCGTCGCGAGGATGCGGTCGATGCTCGGCCACCCGACCGATCCGATCCCCTTCACGATCCAGGGCACGGGACTGCAGACGCGCTCGTTCGTCTTCGTCGACGACTTCATCGACGGTGTGATGCTGGTGCTCGAGCACGGCGAGCATCTCGGCATCTACCACATCGGAACGCTCGAAGAAGTCACCGTCGAATCGCTCGCGCGCCTGGTGGCCGAGCACTTCGGCCGGCCCATCAAGATCGTCCCGGGTCCGCCGGCTGAAGGCGGCACCAATCGCCGCTGCCCGGACATCACCAAGATCATGAAGCTCGGGTACCGTCCGAACTACACGCTGCGCGAGGCGTTGCCCGGCGTGGTGCGCTGGTACGACGAGCACATGATCGCCGCCGCGAAGGCGCAGACCGCGAAGCCGCAGCAGGTATGACCACAGGACACGACATGACCGGGGAGCTCCCGCGCGCCGCGGGCACGGGCCGCAGCGTCGTCGTCGATCGCTGCCAGGTGTGCGGCGCCGCGGATCTCGAGTCCGTGCTGTTCCTCGGATACCTGCCGCCCGTGAACCAGATGCGGCCGGTCGGCCAGCGCCCCCACGAGCAGCCCGCGTATCCGGCGGAGCTCCTGCGCTGTCCGCGGTGCCAGCTGGTGCAGCTCGGGCTCATCGTCGATCCGGCGATTCTGTTTCCGCCGGAATACCCGTACACGAGCGGGACGACGCGCATCCTGCGTGAGAATTTCGCCGAGCTCCAGCGCGAATCGACCGCGCTTCTCGGCCTGCAGGAGTCGGAGCTGGTCGTCGACGTCGGCTCGAATGATGGCACGCTGCTGGAGACCTTTCGGGCCGCGGGCCACCCGGTGTGCGGCGTCGAGCCGACGCTCATGGCCAACGTTGCGAACGAACGTGGCATCCGGACGATCATGACGTTCTTCGGACCGGCGGCGGCCGCGCGCGTCGTCGCGGAGTGCGGCAAGGCGCGCGTCGTCACCGCCACCAATGTGTTCGCGCACATCGAAGGCGTGCACGACATCGTCGACAGCGTGCTCGCCATGCTGCGGGACGATGGCGTGTTCATCACCGAATCGCACTACCTGATGGCGCTCATCGAGACGCTGCAGTACGACACCATCTATCACGAACATCTGCGGCACTATTCGCTCGAGAGCATCGCGTATCTCCTGGACATGCACGGTCTCGAGGTCATCCACGCGAAGCGGATCCCGACGCATGGCGGATCGATTCGTGTGTACGCCGTGAGGCGCGGCGCACGGAGCATCGAGCCCACCGTCGGGCAACTGCGAGCGGAGGAGCGCGGCGCCGGCGCGCTGTCCGATCGCCTGACGGCATTCAAGCGGCGCGTGGCCCGGTCGAAGGTGGATCTGTACGCGCTGCTGCGCGATCTGCTCGCGAAGGGCTCGCGGATTTACGGCGTGGGCGCGCCGTCCAGGGCGAGCACCCTCATCAACTACGTCGGGCTCGATCGCGAGATGCTCGACTGCGTCGTCGAGATCAAAGGATCGTACAAAGTGGGCAAGTACATGCCGGGGACGCTCGTGCCGGTGGTCGAGGAGGAACAGCTCTTCACCAATCAGCCGGAGTGTGCGCTGCTGCTGTCGTGGCACATCGCCGACGAGCTCATCCCGAAGCTGACCCAACGTGGATTCAAGGGCCGCTACATCGTGCCGCTGCCCGAACCTCGGATAGTGACGGGGCGATCATGACGACTCAACTTTCACCCGCCGCCGGCCGGCAGCTGTACTGGATCGAGGACCACGGAGCGCTGCTCGACGACGGTCCGCGGCTGCAGCAGGTCCGCGAGAACATCGCGGCTGGCGACATCTACATCGCGCGCCGGCAGTTCGATCCCGAGTTCCTCGGCGACGTCCGGGAGTACCTGACCGGCGTAGGCCGCGGATCGCTGCCGAACTACACGGCGATCGAACCGGGTGCGCCGAACTTCCACCGCATGAACCGTAACGACAGCCGTGCGTACGTGCCGGGGTGCTTCCACCAGTTCGTGTTCTTCCCCTGGAACCAGGATCCGTTCGATCTGTTCCGTGCGTGCGCGTCCGTGTATCACATGAAGAACAGCTTAAGCGGTCTGCCGCGCGACAGATTCCTGGGCACGCAGCCGCAGGACGGATGCACGGCGCGCCTCGCGTTTCAGGTCTACCCGCGCGGCGGCGGCTTCCTGCAGCGCCACGTCGATCCGGTCGACTACCACCAGCTGACCGTGCCGATCATGCAGATGACGCGCAAGGGCGCCGATTTCGAGACCGGCGGCCTGTTCGTGCAGATGGCCGACGGTCGCGACCTCGTCATCGACGATATCGCCGAGCCGGGCGACGTCGTGTACTTTAATGCGGCGTGTCCGCACGGCGTCGCGCCGATCGATCCCGGCGCGCCGATGCGCTGGCCGACATTCGCCGGCCGCTGGATGCTGCTGTTCGCGGTCAACAAGCTCGCCGGGAATGCGAGCATCGGCAACGCCGTCACGCTGCCGCAGCCAGACACCAGTCGCGCCGGGTAACGAAGGTGACGAAGGAAAAAATGCGACGGTTCGACTCGCTCGTCCACGTCACGCGAACCGGGGGCTGGCTAAACGGCAGGGACGATGCGAGCCACGCGCGATTGATGCGGGAGCTCGATCGCGCCGACGTGTCGGGCGCGTGCCTCGTCGGGCTCGCGGGCGTCGTGGACAACGACTACGTGCTCGAGTGCGCGAACGCGTCCAGTCGGCGACTCGTGCCGATTGCCGGCGTCGATCCGGCGGTGTATCCCGATGAGCCGGCCGCTGCCGCCGACATGGCGCGCCTGGCGAGGGCCGGATTCGCCGGCATCAAGCTTCACCCGCGCCTGAGCGGGTTCGACCCGATGGGCTCGCCATGCGTCCGGGCGATCCGATCCGCGGCCGCGAGCGGGCTCGTGGTCTTTCTCGATACGCTGTTCCGACAGCACGCTCACGCCACGAGCCATCCAGCCGATATCATCGATCGGCTTGCGCACGAATGCGCGGGCGCGCGGATCGTGCTGCTCCATGGCGGCGGTGCCGCGCTGCTCCAGCTCGCGGAGGTCGTCCGGCTGCATCCGTCGCTCGTCCTCGATTTGTCGTTTACCATCGTCCACTACGCCGGCAGCGGCCTCGACGCGGACATGCGATGGGTGATGGGCGCATTGGACGAGCGCGTAGTCATCGGATCGGACATGCCAGAAATCACGCCGGCGGACGCGTTCGCGCGCGCGGAGCAGCTCGCGAACGGGCTCCCGGCGGACAAGTGGGCCAACATCGCGCATCGGAACCTGGACCGCCTGTTTCCGGTGGAAACGATGCGACCATGCGTGTGATGGGCATGCGCGAACACGCCTCCTCGGGGGGCACCTCGATGGTCGATCCCGAGCTCGCCGGCAAACGTCTGCTGATTCTCGGCGGCGGCCTGTGGCAGCTCGAGTACGTGCGTCGTGCGCGTCAGCTCGGACTCGAGACGTGGGTGACCGACTGGTCGGCGGCGGCGATTGCCCGCGAGGACGCCGACCATTTCGAGTCGATCGACGTGAAAGATCAGGAGGCGACGCTCGGCGTCGCCAGGCGCGCGCGTGTCGACGGCGTGCTGACCGCCGCGGACATCGGCGTCCCCACCGCGGCGTACGTCGCGGAGCAGCTCGGATTAGCCGGCCACTCGCGCGAGCTGGCGGATATCGCGACCAACAAGTTCAAGATGCGCGAGCGCAGCCGCCGCCTCGGGATCGCATGTCCATGGTATCGGCTCGTGCGCTCGTCCGGCGATGCGCTCGCCGCAGTCGGTGCGGGCGCGCTGCCGGTCATCGTCAAGCCGGTCGACAACTGCTCGAGCCGCGGCGTGCGCTGGGTTCCCCGGAAGTCGGACCTCGAGGCGGCCGTGTCGGACGCGCTCGAGGCGTCACGATGCGGCGAGGCGCTGATCGAGCAGTTTCTCGTCGGAACCGAGGGGTCGATTGAGGCGCTGGTGCAGGATGGTTGCGTCACGGTCCTCGGAATCTGCGACAAGACGAAATCCCCGTTGCCGGACCGCTACGACCTGGAGCTTCGATATCCCGGTGCGTATGACACGGCGATGAGGAGCGCTCTCGAATCCTTCGCTCAGCGGATTGCCGACGGATTCGCTGTGGCGACCGGCATTCTGCACATCGAATTCCTCGTGCCGCACGACGGGCGGACGGTCTACCTGATCGAGTTCGCGATTCGCGGGTGCGGGAGCAAAGTCGCGACGCACCTGGTGCCGGCGCTCACCGGCGTCGACGTCGTCCGGATCGTCATCCGGCAGGCCCTGGGTCT
>Ga0137409_10007533_pt1 | contig 11181 bp, 8 predicted proteins | sample CZODoug1_16funga_FD_122059 | JGI IMG/M metagenome (GOLD analysis project Ga0137409, IMG submission 122059) | Vadose zone soil fungal communities from Angelo Coast Range Reserve, California, USA - CZODoug1_16fungal (Hybrid Assembly) | ecosystem: Environmental > Terrestrial > Soil > Vadose zone... | reverse complement strand
GCGACAGTGCGCAAGGTCGACGGTGATGTCGGCTACATCCGCGCCGACGTGCCGACGGACAAGGCCGACGCCGCCGCGAAGCTGACGGGCGTCCAGGGCAGCGAGCTCGACCAGACCTTCGACATCACGCCACCGGACACGGGCGAGAACGACGGCGCCGAAGCGTTCCCACCGAGCGGCACGCCCGCGCAGAACCCGTACATGCCGACTCGCGACACCGGCGCGCCGCAGTTCGTCGCCGCGCACCCGACATGGGACGGCCGCGGCATCACCATCGGCCACCTCGACACTGGTGTCGACGTCGGCCACCCGGCGCTCCAGACCACGACGACCGGCGAGCGCAAGATCATCGACTGGGTCAGCTTCACCGACCCGGAGGCGGTCACTTACGGCGCTTCCTTCTTTTATCTGGTCACTTCTCAGTCAAACCCCAACGACGGTCAGAAGAATGCTATTGTTCGTTTCGACATCAATCCGGAAACGAGAGCCTTGCGCGGTCAGCCCGAAATCATCACCGACCTGCGTTCGTTCCTGCTTCAGAACGTGCCGGCGATCGCCACGGAGGGAGCGAAGCCAGGCATCGAGGGCGGATTGAACATCGAAGGCATTGCATGGGATCCGAACAACGAGCGGCTGCTCCTCGGATTGCGCTCGCCGCGAATCGGCGCACAAGCGGCGTTGATTCCGATCAAACTGCGTGACCCGCGCGGGCCTTTCAAGGTCGAGAACCTGAAGATTGACGAACCCAAGGTGATCGTCCTATCGCTCGGAGGGCAGGGCGTGCGCGACATTACCTACGATCCGCATCTGAAAAATTTCCTGATCATCTCCGGCGCCCCTGAAACCGAGCCGAAGACGGAATTCGGATTGTGGGAATGGTCTGGCCAGCAAGATGGCAAACAACCAGTCAAGCTGCTGACGCTTGATGACACCATGAAGCCCGAAGGTATTTCCAGCGTGACCATCAACGGTCGCAGTTTCGCTTTCGTGGTTGGCGACGCCGGCAATTATCTGCGGCTCGATTACAAATAGAAGTCAACAAGATTCCACTTAGTTCTTTGAAGAGCATGCATAAGCCACATGTGTCTGGCAGAATCCCTGTCAGGCGCCACACCTCAACCAGCAAATTGTCCCAAACGACGGAGGAATTCCTATGTCTAAAGTATCTCGTTGCGCCTTGGCGCTTCTCGGCCCACTTACACTCATCGTCGGCTTTGCCGTCATAAACAATTCGATTCCCGCGTCCGCCGGCGCGAGCGTCTTCGCGTCTCCGCAAAAGAAGGGGAAAGATAAGGGGAAAGAATCGAATAAGGAGAAGAAATCGAAGGGGGAATCCGCCGCCCCCACTCAAAAGGGCGCTCCAGCGCTCTGGGAGGACCGCGGCGACATTTCAAGGCTGAACCTGGTTCTGGGCATCGGCAGCGAAGCGGGCAAGCCAAAGCCGCCATTCAAGTTCGATAAGGAGGACGTGACCGGCACCAACCCGAAGATCAAGATCATTGACGCCAACGGCGTGAAATGGAACTTCAAGTTCGACGAGGAGGTGCATTCCGAAGTCGCCGCCAGCCGCATCGCCTGGGCCTGCGGCTATATGGTCGAAGAGAGTTATTTCATCCCGTCCGGCAAAGTGATCGGCGTGAGTGGCTTGGGTCGCGCCGGGAAATTCGTCGGCAGTGATGGATCGTTCACCAACGCCATGGCCGAGAAGCGCCCCGAAAACATCGCGCGCCGGGCAGTCAATTGGGAGTGGAGCAGCAATCCGTTTGCCGGCACGAAGGAGCTTTCGGGGCTGGCGATCCTGAACTGCCTGCTCAGCAACTGGGACGCCAAACCGACCAACAACAACGTGCTCGGAATGTACGACAACAACGGCAGGGTCAAGGACTGGTATCTGGTCGCCGATTGGGGCGGAACCTTCGGCAAGACCGGCGGATTTATGTCGCACAGCAAATGGGACCTGGCCGATTATTCCAAACAGCGGTTCATCGAAGGATCGAAAGGCGGCGCGATCAACTTCCACTATTCCGGCAAGATGAGCGCCATGCATTCGGTCCCGCGCGATCACGCGCAATGGTTTCTGGGAGTCATCGGTAAGTTGAGCGACCACCAGATCCGCGACGCATTCCGCGCTGCGGGCGCGTCGCAGGCCGAAACCGACGGCTTCGCGACGCAGATTCGCAAACGCATTAACGAACTTCAGGTTGCCGCCAGGTAGCGGATCAATATCGCGAGCGGTAGCGAGCGATTCGAATCGTAATGCAGCTTATCATTCAACCACGAGACGGCATTGAACCGTTTCTCGAAGGAATCAAAGGGGCGGAAGAGAGTGTAGAGGTCATACTCTATCGCCTCGACCGCCTCGAGATCGAGCAGGAACTGGTCGCGGCCGCCGCGCGCGGCGTCCGCGTCCATGCCCTCGTCACTTACACCAATAAAGAGGGATTGAAAGAAATCAGGAAACTGGAGCGCCGTCTGATGGAGCGCGGCGTGACGGTCACGCGCACGGCCGAGGACCTGGTTCGTTATCACAGCAAGATGATGCTCATCGACCGGCGGACGCTTTACCTGCTGACGTTCAATTTCACCTTCCTCGACATCCATCATAGCCGCAGCTTCGGGGTGATCACCGACAAGCCTAATCTCATGGCCGAGGCCGTGCGGCTGTTCGAGGCCGATGTCAATGGCCAGTCACACAGGGTGGAGGCGGAACATTTCGTCATCAGCCCGGTCAATTCAAGGCGAAAGCTCTCCGAATTCATTCTGGGCGCCAGAAAGCAATTGCTCATCTATGACGGCAAGCTCACCGATTCGCGGATGATCAGGCTGCTCGAAACCCAGGCCGACGTCGGAGTCGAGATCAAAGTCATTGGGGCGATGAGCAGGATGGCGCCGGGCGTCGAAGTCCGCCGGATGCCGCTCATACGCCTGCACGCCCAGGCGATCATCCGCGACGGCAGTGAGGTCTTCTTCGGGAGCCAGAGCCTTCGCAAAGTCGAACTGGATCAGCGGCGCGAGATCGGCCTGATCACCAGCAACGCCGACGCCGTGCAGAGCTTCAAGGTCGTCTTTGAAATGGACTGGGGCGACATCATCAGTTGAAAAAAAACGTTTTTCGCCGCGGGCGAGGACGAGAAAAATTCGTTTCTGATCGTCCAGGCCGGCGAAAACGAGTTGAAGGTCGAGGCGATCGGCGCTGACGGAGGGCCGGTTGCGGATGTCCGCCAGGATGCGCAAACAACTTTGCCAGGGCGAACTCGGCTCCGCTGAATTGGTCTATCGCAAGGGGAACTTCTACTTGCATATTTCGATTACAATTCCGGCGCCGGAAGTTAAACAGCCACAGGGCAGTCTCGGCGTCGATCTCGGCTTCAGCCGCGTGGCGGTGACATCGGATAAGAAGTTCCATACCGCGAAGAATATCCGCCACAAAAAAGCCTGCTACAAAAGGACGAGACGATCTCTCCAGGCCAACGGCAGTAAGAGCGCCAAACGCGCGCTCAAGCGTGTCTCTGGTCGTGAGAGGCGTTTCGTCGCGGACACCAATCACTGCGTCAGCAAACAAATCGTGGCCGACGCCCAGGCCAACAATCAGCGGATCGTCCTCGAAGACCTCAACGGGATTCGTCAGACGGGCAAAGCGAAATGCGTTCACGAATGGAGTTTTGCCGAACTTCAATGGATGATCCGCTACAAGGCGGCCAAAGCGGGAGTGGAGGTCGTGACGGTCTCGCCTCGGTACACATCTCAGAGCTGTTCGCGATGTTTGCATCTGGGTGTCCGTCCGAATCAATCGAAATTCCAATGCCGTGATTGCGGCTATCAGATCAACGCCGATCTGAATGGAGCAAAATCTATCGCGATCAGGCATGACCTGGTGGCGATGGGCCGCTACTTCTGTGAATATCCGCGGAAGGAAGTCAACCGGCCCGGAGCGGTTCGTTCTTCTGAGAAGAAGCGTCAAGCACGAAACCTGAAACCGCAAGCTCCATCTACAGCGCGTCCTCGCGCTTAGATGGAATAGTTGACACACGATCAAACGCGCCGCGCGCGTGAAGGAGTAGACAATGAACGCTTTAGGAATGGTCGAATGCCGCGGTCTGGTGGCGATGATCGAAGCCGCCGACACGATGGTCAAAACCGCGAACGTGCAATTGGTCGGCTACGAGAAGGTCGACGCCGGGCTGGTGACCGCGATCGTGCGCGGCGAGGTCGGCGCGGTCAAAGCGGCCGTCGAAGCCGGCGCCGCCGCCGCGCGCAGAATCGGCGAGGTCGTTTCAGTTCACATCATCCCGCGCCCGCATGACGAGGTCGACGAAGGCGTCCCCGTGCTGCATACGGGCGAAACCAATCGCAAACCGGTCAGCGGCTCAGTCCCACCACGTAAGTAAAAATTCTGAGGTGTAATCGCCTTCCATATATCATATTCCATATTCCATATGACATATTCCATATGGAATATGATATATGTTCGGCTTAATTGCATTTATACCAACGGCTTATCAATCACCAGCGCCCTTACCGCCGCGTCGAATTCGGACGTCAACTTCGCCAGCGCGTCCTGGGCCGCGCGCTTCTCCTTCGCGATCTGTTCGAGCCGCGTCTCCTGCTCGCCGGCCTTCGCTATGTAGCGGGCGACGAGTTGTTTCGCCTCGTTCGTGTTCTTCAACGTGGAGATGTTTTCGCGCAACCGCTTCTGGTCGTCGCCGATCTCCCCCGTCTCTTTGTCCAGAGACTGGATCCTTGAACTCTCATTTCCGATCCTCAATTTCAGATCGATCAACTTCTCAAGCTCGGCGCGCATCGCGGCGTCAATGTAATTGCTCGTGACGAACAGTTCGACGTCGCGCGAAGACAGGTTGGCGAGTTGATAGGTGTCCATCAACGCCTGCGTCTCTGTGACCGGCAACTCGACGGTCTCGCGAGGTTTGAGTTCGACGCGGAAGCGGTAGAAATTGATCGTCTGCGAGGACGGTTTCCGCGCGTCGTCGGAAAGCTTCCAGCCTGCGCGGTACGGATGTTCGACATAAACGACCCGCTGCTTGTCGGTCTGATTGATGATCGTGTAGGTCTTCTTCTGGGTCTGGTGGTAATGGGCTTCGAAGACGCCCTTCTGCGCGCGCACCAGAAAGACCGGCCTGCGCTCGCTGTTGATCTTTGTCGTCACCAGCGTGCCCAGATCGAGTCCGAAAGAGATAAACCGCTGCTCGTTCGCTTTCAACCGTTCAATCAACGCCTCGCCGGCGTAAGCGTCGCCGTCGATGACCGTCAACGAGCCGCCTTCGAGCGTCAGCGCCGAAGTATTCTTCAACCGGACTCCGTGCATCGGGCGGTCTCTTCGCGTCGCTTCGTTGTACACCGACACGCGCTCGCCTTCCATCTTGGTTTGCAGGATCGGAATCAACGCGGAGCGGTCCCGCCGCACGGTGACCGGCTGCTCGACCCGATATTCGAAAAGCTCGCCTACTTCGCCGCCGCTGGCCGCGGTCTCGACGCCCGATTCACCGCTGGTGATGGCGCTGCTGATGCTGGTTGTGGACGTGGAGACTGCGATCGCACTGTCAGCGGGGCTGAAATCCCTTCTTTGATTGAACTGTTGATTGAACTGTTGGGGGGAAGGGGCAGGCGGTGGAGGCGCTGCTCGTCCGCCTCCCAGACTCATATTTCCACTTCCGACATTGCCGCCAATGCCTGGTCCATAACCACTTCCGGTCCCCGCTGATATTTCGCCAGCCTCGTATACCTGTGGATAGAGGCTCAAATCTTGTGGGATCGGAATGATCGGGCGGAAGCGATAAAGCGGATTTTGAATCGGCTGAATGAACGAAATCGGAGTACCGGAAACCAGCGAGAGCGAAACTTCTTGCCAGTCTTCTTCGCTGACGTTATCAACGACGGCCCAGCCTTGAAAGAACGGTTTGCCCTCGGGATCGAGGACGACTCGATAGGTTGTTTTCCAGATCGGCGCGGCGATCGTGTAGCTGACGACCATTTCGCGCTGGCCTTCGCCTTCGGATGTTACGGTGATGGTTTTCGCGTCGCGGCGTCGCGCGGAGGCCGAAGCGTTGGCGAATTGCGTGATGTCATGCCGCGCGCCTTCGTCGAGCAATTTGATCGCGCGAACGTCATTCAGATCGAAGCTCTGCAACTCGCCGGATTCGGTTGTGATCACCAGCGTGTGAGTTTTGACCGACGGTTTGTCTTTTTCGGTCGGAAGCTGCCGTTCGCCGATGGTGAGAATTGCCCCGGTCAGGCTGCGATTGGCGACTGTGACGGCCACGCGCGCGCCCTGCAATTGCTCCAGGACTCCGGCCAACCCGCCCGCCGCGTCGCCATTGGTTGAAGCGTCAATTGAAAAAGGAATCTCGCTCATCCGCGCCGAAGGCGGCGCGGATGAGTTGTAGCTGACGGCGCCCACGCGGCCCCGGCCCAGATCGAGCACGACCAGCGATTTGAGCACGTCGTCGACCTGCGATTGTTTAAATGACAGGTTGATCTCGGCGCGGCCGTTCACCGTCCCGCGCCGCTCGAAATAAGCGACGCCGTTGCTGTAAAGGGTCACGCGCCGCAGCGGCAGCGATTGTCCCGCCGAGGGCTGCGTCTCACGGGTTTGTCTCGCAGCCGGTTGATTGCCGGTCTTGGGGCTGGCAGCCGGGGCCGCTCCGGCCTTGATGCCCGTGCGCGCCGCGCGGGATTGGGCGAAGCCGATGGGCAGGAACAGAAGCGGAATCGCGATTGCGACGAGAAGTGTTTTGCTGGATCGTCGATGAAGTTTCATAACTGATCTCCTAATTGAAAAAGATTCTACGGACGGGTTAGCCGAAAGGTCTGCGCTGATTGAACGCATCCCGATTCGGGCGCTTGCGAAGATGTTCTGAATGGCTGGCTGTTAAAGACGTCAGTAAGGCGTTTGGAGTTCCGCCTTAGGCGGGAGTGGTTGGATGTAATCTATTCGGTCGACTGCGAAAGTTGCCGCCTGAAGGCGGTACTCCGAACGATTTTCCGCAGGAGCCATATTTCATATGGCATATGCCATCATGGCCTTACTATCTCAAGCAAGGTGATCTCCGGCGGGCAGCCGTAGCGCAGCGGCACGACGACGGTTCCCAGTCCTCGGTTGACGTAAAGCTGGGTTGAGCCGAGTTGCGCGTGGCCCCGCATCAGACGGCGGCTGGGGCGGCGCAGCCAGCGGGCGATCTTCCGGTCTTTGCGCCCGGTGAGGAGCCGCCAGTTGATCTGTCCGCCGTGCGTGTGGCCCGAAAGCACCAGGTCGACGCCAGCGCGCGCGGCTTCGCGTATGATCGCCGGGTTGTGCGAGAGCAATATTCGCGTCTCGTCCCAGTAAGTTTCTTCCAGGGCCTGCCGCAGGTCGTCGCGTTTGACCATCAGATCGTCGACGCCGGCGAGCCGGATGTGGGAAGAGCCTCTTTCGATCCGCTCCGATTCGTTGCAGAGCACATGGACGCCTTGATCGGCGAGCGCGGCGCGCATCATCGCGCCGTCAGTCCAGTGGTCATGGTTGCCGAGGACCGCGAAGACGCCGTGCGCGGCGCGGAGGCGGCCCAGAGCGCGGGCGCAAGGGGCGATGTAATCACGCGAATGCGAAATGTAATCTCCGGTCAGCGCCACCAGGTCGGGGCGCAGGTCGTTCGCCATGCGCACGGCTTCGTTGATTCTTTCTTCGTCCAGAAACGGGCTGTGATGAACGTCGGAAAGTTGGACGACTCGTAAGCCCTGAAATTCGACGGGAAGGTTTTCTATAGCGATTGTTTGATGAGTGATCTCGATCTGATGGGGTTCGATCATTGCCGCTCGCAGGATTGCGGCGAAAGTTTGGCGCCATTGCCTGCGGCGGCCCTGGCGTTCGGCTTTGCGCGATAAAACGTATTTTTTCATCCAGCATGCTCCCGGAATATTATGCCATAGAAGTAGAATATGAGGTGTGGGCGCCGGGGCCTTGGTCTAACTTCAGATAGGTTTCAGATGGGACTATTTTGAAGTCCGTCTTGCGAACGCGAGAATTATACGCGCCGCCCGGCGTAAGCCGCAATTCATATTCTAGGACCCCAACGAGTTCGAATTTTAATGGCCGAGGCGTTTTTCGACCTTATCAGGCGGTTATGAAACGATCCATCGATCAAAAATTACGATTGCTGAAGACAATTTTGATGATCGGGCTACTGCTTGTCTTAATGCCGCTTGCCTCTTCAGAAAGCGCTCAATCGCAATCCCGTTCTCAAGCCTCCATGTTGCAAAATGAGACAGTCCGGGCGAAGGAATTGATCAAACTGGCCCGCGCAGCCATCGGCGGCGATGAGGTTTTGAGCAAGATTCAAACCATCACAGCAAAGGGAAAATATAATCGCTTCGTCAAATATCTCAGCGTTCAATCTCCCAAAAAAGTCGAGGAGAAGCAAAAAGCGCTGCCGGGCAAAATGAAGTTCGAGTTTGCGCTGCCGGACAAATTTAGAAGGCGCGTGACAGGCGCGAGATTGCGAGGCTTCGACTATTCATTCGCGCAAGTAGTCAGCGGCGCCGAGGCCTGGCGCGATCCGCCGCTGCGGCCGATGTCTTCAAACCGCGACAGGCGCCTGATTGATGTCGGCGACGTCGAGAGGACCGCGTTCATACAGGCGACGAGCGCCAAACAGGAGTCGTCCTATTTGTCGATCGGATGGCTGATGCTCACGTTGCCAGGATACCCGCTCGAAATGAGCTATCTGGGCCCATATCAGCTCGGCGCAGAGAAAACTCACGCGATCATCGCGGAGGGGACGAGCGGATTTCGTTTCACTCTGCTGCTGGACACAAAGACCTATGCGCTTGTGGCGCTTGCAATTTCGTTTGTCGAAGAGATTCAACCGGTGGTGCTCGTCGAAGCCGCCGGTTTTTTCAGCCGGAAATTCATGCAGGAGACCTTTGCGCGGGCGCGCGCCGAGCGAAAAGCCAGGGCGAAGCCGCCGCAGCCCTACGAGATGTTAATACGGTTTTCCGACCGGCGTTCGGTCAATGGAGCGATGTTGCCGTTCCGGATTACGACCACTCTCAACGGAGAAGTAGTTGAGGAAATGACGATGAGTGAGTTCGAAATCAATCGGCGCGTCAATTTGAAAAAATTCGCCGGGCCTCCGGAACCGCCTTCGGAACCGCCTCCGGAACCGAAGGATTGAATGGCGCGTCTTTCACAAGCGCCATAAGCAATAGAAAGCGGCGCAAAAGCCCTCCGGATTTAAGAATTGAATGGCGCGCAGCATAGAGCGCCTTTTTTATTAAGTTGATTGAAAGGCACGCTCAGTTTGAGTATGATGCTTACTGCGGAGTGTAAACACTTACCCCAGCCCTTGGATAACACACAAATTGATCAAAAACAGGATTTAGGGCAGTTAGCAACAATTCGGGCGATCTGGTCGTAATCGAATCGTAATCTGATCGAAAACGGAATCAACGGACGTACTCTCACTAGGTTGTAAATTTCATAAGCGGCGCAACGCTATAAGATTACAACATAAAAATGTGGTGGTTGAGCGCGGCGCAGGAGTATCTAAACAACGGGAATTATTGACCAGACATCCAACGGCGCCCATTTTTCAACAGAATTGATGGAAGAATTGATGGACGCAAGAAATTTTATATGGAGGTCGTTAATTATGACGGCCAAATGGGTCAACAATTTAAGGTGAAAACAGAGACAAGGAGGCGATGATGACTACCGCTCAGAAAACGGCGCCAAGTTCGGTTTATCTCAACCCCGACCTGAAAAGCCCTGCCGCTCAGGAATTCGAGGATAAACTTACCGCGCTGATCGTCGGACAGGATCGCGCTGTGCGACGCATCACCGGCTTGTATCAAGTTTTTCTGGCGGGCCTGGCGCATCCGGGCCGTCCGATCGGGACGCTACTCTTCCTCGGACCTACGGGTTCGGGCAAGACGCGAGTCGTCGAGGCCGCATCAGAGGTCCTTTTTGGCGACCCCAATCTGGTCACAAAGATCGATTGCGCGGAGTTTCAGCATTCGCACGAAATCGCGAAGCTGATCGGTTCGCCTCCGGGTTACCTCGGGCATCGTGAAACTTCGCCGATGTTGACGCAGGAGAACCTCGATCGTTCGCACACCGAGACGATCAAGCTGAGTCTGGTGCTCTTCGACGAGATCGAAAAGGCCTCTGACGCGCTCTGGCAGTTGCTGCTCGGCATCCTCGACAAAGCCACATTAACGCTGGGCGACAATCGTCGCGTGGATTTCTCCCGCTCGATCGTGATTATGACGTCGAACCTGGGCGCGCGCGAGATGAGCGAGTTGATTTCGGGCGGAATCGGCTTCGCCCCGAAAAGCGGCGTGGTCGACGCCGAAGTAGATCAGAAAATTTATCGGACGGCGCTAGAGGCCGCGAAGCGTAAATTCTCGCCGGAGTTCATGAACCGGATTGATAAGGTTGTGGTCTTCCGCAGCCTGCACAGCAATCACCTGACCGAGATTCTGGAGATTGAATTGATGGCGGTTCAGAGACGAATCACTGAAGGCAGCGGCGAGAAGTTCGTCTTCAAATGCACACAGGCGGCGAAAAATTTCCTGCTCGAAGAGGGAATCGATTTCAAATACGGCGCCCGCCATCTGAAACGCTCCATCGAGCGCTTTCTGGTCTATCCGCTGTCGAACCTCATCGCGACCAATCAGGTGGGGATGGGCGACTTGCTGATCGTCGATTATTCGCCTGAGATCGGCAAACTCGTCTTTTCAAAAGACGCCGGCGGCGCGCTGATCCATGAAGAGTGGCGCCAGCACGTCTTCCCCGATCGCAATGAGCATGAAATGAGCAGCGCCATAGCCGTCCCGACGCCTGAGTGGGCGCAAGCGCCGGCCATAGCGAAGAATGATCAGAATCAGTAGCGCGGAGGACAAGGGGACAAGGAGAAGGGGAGACAAGGAGAAGAAGATATAAGTTGCAACGATCTCCTTGTCTGCTTGTCTGCTTGTCTGCTTGTCTTACTTATCCATGCTGTCGGCCTCGACGACGACTTTCGCCGTCAGTTCCTTGCCGTCAACCGAGAGTTTGACCAGATAAGCGCCCGGTTCGAGCGCCGGGCCGGCCAGAGCGCCAAAGCGCCCGCCACGACCACCACCACCACCGCCGCCGAGTCCTCCCTGCGGCGCCCCTTGTTGCGGCTGACCAGCCGGAGGCTGGCC
>Ga0137409_10007532_pt1 | contig 11181 bp, 9 predicted proteins | sample CZODoug1_16funga_FD_122059 | JGI IMG/M metagenome (GOLD analysis project Ga0137409, IMG submission 122059) | Vadose zone soil fungal communities from Angelo Coast Range Reserve, California, USA - CZODoug1_16fungal (Hybrid Assembly) | ecosystem: Environmental > Terrestrial > Soil > Vadose zone... | reverse complement strand
GAGCGCAGCAGTTCGACGCCGGCGCGGTCCGGCAGCATCCAGTCGAGGATCACCAGGTCCGGCAGCTCGGCGCGAATCGCCTCGTTGGCGGCGCTCACTGAATCCGCGCGCCGGACGCGGAAGCCGTTGCTGGAACAGGTGAATGACACGAGCTCCTGAATCGCCGGCTCGTCTTCGACTACCAGAATGGATGCTGACATTGTTGCTGCGTCCTGCGTAACTGCATTGCCAGCTCCAGACGTCGCTGCGTTGGTTGCTGCACCCGCCGCCGCATTCGCTGCGGCCGTCGTCACGGAATCTGTCTTCGGCATCGGTCCCGGCGGCGCGAGGTTTTAGCGAGATCCCATAGGAGTTTCATCGAAGTCCGGCCGAAGTCCTAGCGAGCCCGATGGAAGTCCTATCGAGTCCTATCGGTTGCCGCTGGCCCGCTCTCAACCGCTCGCGACCATGCGGCGCACTTCCTCGGGCGTCGCATGCCGCACATCGGCGCCTTGCGCGACGTAGATCACATGTTCGGCGATGTTCTTGGCGTGATCGCCGACCCGCTCGATCGCCTTGGCAGCCCAGACCGTATCCAGCGCTGAGGTGATCGAGCGCGGATCCTCCATCATGAAGGTAACCAGCTGCCGCAGAATCGCGCGAAACCGCTCGTCCACGCCTTGATCGGCATCGATGATCTCGGCGGCCGCGCTCGGATCGAGCCGGGCGAACGCATCGAGCGACTTGCGCAGCATCTGGGCGGCGATGTCGCCGGAGGCGCGAATGTCCGGGATGCGGTTCAGCCGGAAGCTCGTTTCCTTGTCGCGCAGCCACTTGGCCGCGCGCGCGATCTTGGTCGACTCGTCGCCGATGCGCTCCAGATCGGTGATGGTCTTGGCGACACCCATGATCATGCGCAGATCGACCGCGGTCGGCTGGCGGCGGGCGATGATGTTGTTGACGGCGCGATCCAGATCGATCTCCAGGTCGTTGACGCGCCGGTCCGCCTGCACCACGCTGTCGGCGAGTTCTGCGTCCGCGCGCTCGAAGGCATCGAGCGCCGCCTTCAATTGCGACTCGACCAGGCCACCCATCTGCAGGATGCGCGAGCGCATCGACTCCAGTTCCTGGTCGTATTGCTTGGACGAATGATCGCTGGTGGCCATTGGATGCTCCTTGCCGTTGCCGTCTACTGCCGTTAGCCGAAGCGGCCGGTGATGTAGTCCTCGGTTTCCTTGCGCTTGGGCTTGATGAAGATCTGGTCGGTTTCGCCGAATTCCATCATTTCGCCCAGGTACATATACGCCGTGAAATCCGAGACCCGCGCCGCCTGCTGCATGTTGTGCGTGACAATGGCCACCGTGTAATCCTGCTTCAATTCCTCGATCAACTCTTCGATCTTGGCGGTCGAGATCGGGTCAAGCGCCGAACAAGGCTCATCGAAGAGAATGATTTCGGGCCGGATCGCAATGCCGCGCGCGATGCAAAGGCGCTGCTGCTGCCCGCCCGACAAGCTGGTGCCGGTTTGCGCTAGCTTGTCCTTGACCTCGTTCCACAACGCCGCCTTGCGCAGCGCCCATTCGACGCGCTCGTCCATCTCAGCCTTGTTCGGCCGCTCGAACAGGCGCACGCCGAAAGCGATATTGTCATAGATCGACATGGGAAAGGGTGTCGGTTTCTGGAACACCATGCCGATGCGGGCGCGGATCAGGGAAACATCGTCACGGCTGGCGAGGATGTCCTGGCCATCGACTTCGACCTTGCCTTCGGCGCGCTGCTCGGGATAGAGCTCGAACATCCGGTTCAGCACGCGCAGCAGGGTCGACTTGCCGCAACCCGACGGACCGATGAACGCGGTCACCTTGCGGTCGGCGATTTCGAGATTGATGTTCTTCAACGCATGGAACTTCCCGTAGTAGAAGTTGAGGCCCTGCACGCGCATCTTGGCCTTGGCCGAAGCAGTTTCCATCGTTAATCCCTCTTGCGGAACAGGACACGGGCAAGGATGTTCAGCAGCAGCACGCCGATCGTGATCAGGAACACGCCGGCCCACGCCAGTTCCTGCCAGTTTTGAAAGGGACTCATCGCGAAAGCGAAAATCGTTTGCGGCAAACTCGCCATCGGTGCGGCCAGATCCATCGAGAAAAATTGGTTCGACAGCGCCGTAAAGAGCAGCGGCGCCGTTTCACCGGAGATGCGCGCCAACGCCAACAGCACGCCGGTCACGACCCCGGCGCGCGCCGCCCGCAGCGTGATTGAAATGATCACGCGCCACTTGGGCGTGCCCAGCGCGTAGGCCGCTTCGCGCAGCGAGCCGGGAATGAGTTGCAGCATGTTTTCGGTTGTACGCACAACGACCGGGATCACGATCAGCGCCAGCGCCAGCACGCCGGCCCAACCGGAAAAGGACTTCGCGCGCGCAACGACCGCTGCATAGACAAACAGGCCAATCACAATCGACGGCGCCGACAAAAGAATGTCATTGATGAAGCGCGTCACTGCGGCCAGCCAGCTGCGCTGGCCATATTCAGCGAGATAGACACCCGCCAGAACTCCGATCGGCGTAGCCAAAGCGGTGGCGAGCGAGACCATAGTCAGCGAGCCGACAATGGCATTGGCGAGCCCGCCGCCTGGAGTATTCGGCGGCGGCGTGGACTCGGTGAACACCTGCAGGCTCAAACCCCTCACGCCGAGGCGCAGCGTCTCCCACAGGATCCACAGCAGCCAGAACAGGCCAAACGCCATCGCGGCGAGCGACAGCGTCAGCGCCACGGCATTGACCAACTTGCGCCGCCGATGCAGCGGCAGGCGGTGATCCGCCGCGCTCCCGATAGTCACCGCGCTCACGTGCGCCGACCTTCGCCGCGTCGCAGCTGCAGCAGCATCAGCTTGGACAGCGCGAGCACAATGAAAGTGATCAGGAACAAGATCAGCCCCAGGTACATCAGCGAGGCCTGATGCAGGCCCGGCGCGGCCTCGCCGAATTCATTGGCGAGTGCCGACGTGATGGAGTTGCCCGGCGCAAACAGCGAGAGCGATGAAAGTTGGTTGAAGTTGCCGATCACGAAGGTCACTGCCATCGTTTCTCCCAGCGCGCGGCCGAGTCCCAGCATGACGCCGCCGACCACGCCGGCCTTGGTGTACGGCAGTACCACGGTCCAAACAACCTCCCATGTCGTCGCGCCTAACCCGTAGGCCGACTCCTTGAGCATCGATGGTGTGACTTCGAACACATCACGCATCACTGCGGCGATGAACGGAATGACCATGATCGCGAGAATGATCCCGGCGGCGAGCAGACCGATTCCCACCGGCGGGCCCTGAAACAAAGTGCCCAGTCCAGGAACATCGCCGAACAGCCGTTGCAACGGTAGTTGAAAGAAGCGGGCAAAGAGCGGCCCGAAGACAAGCAGGCCAAACATGCCGTAGACGATCGACGGCACCGCGGCCAGCAGCTCGATCGCCGTGCCCAGTGGACGCTTGAGCCAGCGCGGCGACAGCTCGGTCAGGAACAGCGCGATGCCGAAGCTCACGGGCACCGCGATCACGAGCGCAATCAGGGACGTGACGAGGGTGCCGTAGATCATCACCAGGCCGCCGAAGTGCTCCTGCACCGGATCCCATTGCGCGGTCCAGAGAAACGACAGACCGCTGTGCGCAATGGCCGGCCAGGCCTCGACCGTCAATGAGGCAAGGATCCCGATGAGCACGATCAGCGTCACCGCGGCCGAGCTGCGCGCCAGGGTCGCGAATAGGAAGTCGCCGAAATGACTCATCCGCCGCCCCGGCGGAGCCGATCCCGTCATGGCGCCATGTTCTTCTCTTGTCGTCGCAGACTCTACTGTAGCTGCCATGGACGATCCCATTTATTGATCGCTTGTTCGAAAGCTTGGTTCGAGAGTGATCGAGGATGTTGGCGCCCCTGCCCTGTTCGTTGCACGCCGTTGATTCGAGGGCTTGCTTTGAACTAGCGCGGCGAACCGATGCCGCTCTTGCAAGGCAGTGCACGGTGCGGCAGCAGCGGCGACGCCGCCGCCGCCGCGCCGTTTCGCATGCCAAATGCAACTTGACGGGCGAGAGCCAGAGCGCGCGCCGCCTTTGACGTCGCCCGATATCCAAGTCGCTTGCGCGCGGCCGCCGCTGTGCCAACGACGGTGCCCAAGGACGCGAAAAAAGTTATTGCCGATAGACGAGCTGACCACCGGCGTCGCGTATTTCCTCCCATTCCTTGCGCACCATTTTCACAACGGCATCCGGCAGCGGCACGTAGTCAAGCTCGCTCGCCATCTGGTCGCCTTTGTCGTACGCCCAGCTGAAGAACTTCAAGGTCGCCGCCGCTTGTGCCGGCTTGTCCTGCTTCTTGTGCATCATGATGAAGGTGGCACCAGAAATGGGCCATGCGTCCTTTGCCGGCTGATCGGTCAGGATCTGATAGAAGGTCTTGGACCAATCCGCTGCCGCGGCGGCCGCCTGGAAGGTTTTGTCCTCCGGATCAGGAAAGTTTCCGGCCGCATTTTTCACCAGCCCGTAGGTGAGCTTGTTGCCTTTGGCATACGCGTATTCAACGTAGCCCAGCGAATCCGGAATCCGCTGCACGAACGCCGATACGCCTTCGTTGCCCTTGCCGCCGAGGCCAGTCGGCCAGTTCACCGCCGTGCCATCGCCGACCTTGCTCTTCCACTCTTCATTGGTCTTGGACAGATAGTTCGTCCAGATGAATGTGGTGCCAGAGCCATCCGAGCGATGCACGACCGCGATTTGCGAGTCGGGCAGCTTGATGTCGGGATTAAGCGCGGCGATCGCCGGGTCGTTCCACTTGACGATCTTCCCGAGAAAAATATCGCCCAACACCGCGCCGGTGAATTTCAGTTGCTTCGACGCGATGCCCGAGATATTGAACACCGGCACGAGGCCGCCGATCACGGTCGGGAACTGCAGCAGGCCGTCCTTTTCGAGGTCGCTGTCACTAAGCGGCATGTCCGAGGCGCCAAAGTCCACGGTCTTGCCGCGAATCTGGCGCAGTCCGGCACCGGATCCGACCGACTGGTAGTTGATACGGTCACCGGTCGCCTTGTTGTATTCGGCCGCCCACTTCGAATAAAGAGGTGCTGGAAACGTGGCCCCAGCGCCGGTGACATCGGCCGCGCTGGCGGCCGTGAGCAATCCGAGCGATAGGGCGGCTGCGCTAACTGCAGCGAAAAAGAATTTCTTCATCGACAAAACCTGATCCATCTTTTGCGTCATGACGTTCCCTCTCTTTGTCCAACCAACATCGTGGTGAGTCTAGGGAGGCGTAGTGACCGTTGCGTGACAAAGCCGGCGCATTCGGCGCCCGTTCTGTCATGTCGATGTCATTTTTGAGCAGCCTGCGTCATCAAAGTGTCATAAGCAGATGCGACAGGCCTCGTGCGCAGCTATGGCGGCGATCGCTGAAAATGTCGCGCGCAAGAATCGGGATGCGTATTAATCTTGAGACAGGCTCTACGTCGTTGTAGCGATCGCCCCGGCAATCCGCTCCGCCAGGGCCTGCGCCTGCCCGGCGTCATCGGCCTCCACCATCACGCGCAGCAAGGGTTCGGTGCCGGAAGCGCGAATCAGGATGCGGCCATGGCCCGCGAGTTCGCGCGCGGCGGCTTCCTGCTGTGCCATCAGCGGCGCGCTCGCCTGCCAATTGAAACCGGGCCGCACTTTCACGTTGATCAGCGATTGCGGCAGCAGCGGCAGATCCGCCGTCAGATCCGCGAGCGAGGCACTGGCCCGCCGGAGCGCCGCCAGCACCTGCAGGCTCGTGATGATGCCGTCGCCGGTCGTGTGCCGATCGAGACACAAAATGTGGCCGGAGCCTTCGCCGCCGAGGAGCCAGCCGCGCGCTTCGAGCATCTCAAGCACATAGCGATCGCCCACCCGTGCGCGCGCGAACGGCACCTTGAGTTCGGCGAAGCGTCGCTCGAGCGCGAAGTTGGTCATTAGCGTGCCGGCAACGCCAGCCACCGTCTGCCGCTGCATCCGATCGCGCACGATCACGTACAGCAGTTCATCGCCGTTGAACACGCGACCGTTGTGATCGGCGATCACAACGCGATCGGCATCGCCATCGAGCGCGATGCCGAGGTCGGCTTCCGCCCGCTGCACCGCTTCGCCCAGGTGCTCGGAGTGGACGGCGCCGACGCCATCGTTGATGTTGAATCCATTCGGATGCACGCCGAAGGCGACGACTTCCGCGCCCAGTTCGTGAAAGACGTCGGGTGCGACGTTGTAGGCCGCGCCATGCGCGCAGTCGACCACCAGCTTCACGCCCTTCAGATCGAGATCGGGCGGAAACGTGCTCTTGCAGAACTCCACGTAGCGCCCGCCCGCATCATCGAGCCGGCGCGCCTTGCCCAATTCGCGCGAATCGACGCATGCAAACGGGGACTCCATTTCCGCTTCGATGCGCGCCTCGACCTCGTCGGGCAGCTTCTTGCCTTGCGCTGAAAAAAACTTGATGCCATTGTCCGGATAAGGATTGTGCGAAGCGCTGATCACAACCCCGGCATCGAGCCGCTGTGCGCGCGTCAGGTAGGCGACTGCCGGTGTCGGCAGCGGGCCGCACAAGACGACATCGACTCCGGCACTGGAGAAACCGGCTTCGAGCGCTGCCTCCAGCATGTACCCGGAGACGCGCGTGTCCTTACCGATCAGCACCGTCGGACGATGTGATGGCGCGACCGCCCCGCGTGCTGCCTGCGTGGCCAACACACGGCCCGCGGCCTGGCCCAGCTTCAATACAAAGTCCGGCGTGATCGGCACTACGCCGACGCGTCCACGCAGGCCGTCGGTGCCGAAATATTTGCGACTCACAAGTCTTCTCCGTGCTGATGTCTAAGCGGTATCCGCCGTTTGCCGCTCGCTTGCGGATCAACTTTGCACGGCGCCCGCCGTGGTGCCGGCAGCGGGCTTGCCGTCAGCTTGCGCCTGCCGCTGATTCTTACCACTCGCCGTACGCGGTGGCCCGCCATACGCGGAGCGCGTCGCGCGTTGCCGCCACATCATCATGCACGCGGACGATACGCGCACCGTGCCCGACCGCGAGGACTGCCGCGGTCACCGAGGCCGCCGGACGCTCACGCCCGGCGCGGCCGGTCGCTGCGCCCAGCACAATCGGCGGGCGGGCGCAGCCGCCGAATCCGGATAGTTGCGGCGGTGGCCATCCGAAAAACGAATCCGAGGTCGGGTTGACGGTCCCCATGATCAAGGGCCGCGGTAACGGAGCCGCAGGGCTGGCCGCAGAGTGAGCGAGTCGCTCGGACTCGGCCGTGCCCGCTTCCGGGTCAAGTACGCCCCAAATCTCGCGCACCAGGATTCGGGCAAAAGCCCGCATTCCGGATTTTATGGATCGCTGTCACAATTGCGCCGGACTGATGAGACGAATGTGTCGCGACTAAGCGCGGAGCCCGGCGCCGCGCGGGCTACGCATGACCGGTTTGACGAAACCCATTCGCGAAAGTCCGAGCCCCAGCCCACTTGAACGATCGATGTGAACCTCTTCTCCGCTTGCCGCCTGCGACATTTCTTGCGGGGAACTCTGGGTGACGAAGCGCGTGGCGGACACCCACTGGCACCCGGACGGATTGCCCCGCATGCCCACGACGGCCGCCAGTAGTCGACCCCGCGCGATCGCCGGCACAGGCGCCGCGCAGAACTCGCGGCTGATCGCGCGTCGTCCGTTGATCGACCATCGCGGCCGAATTGCCGGCTGGGATCTGAAGCTATCGGCGCTGGCGCAAAGTCGGCTGCGGCGCCCCGGCGCGCCCCGCGTACTGCATGAAGCGTATTGGCTGGCGCTGTCGCAAGCAGCCAATGCAGTGGCTGACAACGGTCAAGTACCGTTGATAGATGCCCCTGAGGGAGCGACACAGAACGAGGCATTCCTGTTGCAGTTGCCGGCCGGCTCCGTGCTGCGGCTTGATCGCAGCCTGATCGCACCGTCGGAAATCCAGGCCGCAACGCTCGTGCAAAAGCTGCACACGCATCGCATCGCCATCGCGGCGCCGATCGGGCCACTGCCCTCGGCGGCGGTGGACTTCGAACTGCTCGACGCCACCGATCAGAACGCCGCGCAAACCTTGCGCGATTTCGATTCGCGCCACTCCGAACGACACACGATTGCGATCAACGTCGCGTCGTTTGAAGAGATGACCAATGCCGTGCGCGCCGGCATCGACTACTGCTGCGGCGCGCTGGTGCGAGTGACCAACGTCCAGCGTTCACGCAAGGTGCCGGTGCAAGCGCTCAGCGCTGCTCACATTCTGGCCGCAGTGGGCAGCGGGCGCGACGCACGCAGCATCGCCGAGATGTTCAAGGGTGACGTCGCGCTGTCGTTTCGCCTGCTGCGCCTCGTGAACTCGCCGGCATTCGGACTGAATCGGCCGGCGGAATCCCTGCAGGACGCGGTCGTTGCGCTCGGCTCGCGCGAATTGGTCCGCTGGCTGTGCGTGCTGCTGTTGTCGGCGGACGCCGGCAACACGTTGGCGCCGGCATTGCATCAGGCCGCCCTGACGCGCGCACGCATGCTCGAATTACTCGCCATTGAGCGCGGCCGTATCGATCCGCCGGACGCGCTGTTTGTGCTGGGCGCGTTTTCGCTGCTCGACCTGCTGCTCGGTGTGCCGATCGAAGTAGCGCTGGCGCTGGTGCCGATGTCACCGCTGGCAACCGAAGCCCTGATTGCGGAGGGCGGACCCTGGTGTCCGTACATCGATCTGGCGCGCGCGCTTGAATCCGATGACGGCCGCCGTCTCGAATCCGCATGCGTAGCGCTCGCCGTGGAGCCTGAGAGTGCCTGCAATCTGTGGCTGGAGGCCAGCGTGTGGGCCGCAAGCACCGCGGCAAGCCTGGCCGCGGAATAAAAACCGGCCGATTTAATCGGCCGGAGGAGTAATCGCAGCAAGAAAACGGAAGCGCGGCAGGCGCGCCACTAGATCATGCGACGGCGCACGAACACGCCACCGCGTTTGACCATCATGCGGGTTGCGCCGCCCCTTCTACTCCGCCCGACGTGGGCTTGCCGCCGGAACCGGCCGACGAACTGTAAGTCTTCGGCGCGCGCGGCGGCCGGCCGGCCATAATGTCATCGATCTGGTCGGCATCGATGGTTTCGAGCTCGAGCAACGCCTTGGCCATCGCCTCGACCTTGTCGCGACTATCTTCGAGCAAGCGGCGCGCCAGCGCGTATTGCTCATCGATGATGCGGCGAATCTCGCTATCGACCTTGCGCATCGTCTCTTCCGACATGTTGACGGTCTTGGTGATGCTGCGGCCGAGGAACACTTCGCCCTCGTTTTCCGCATACACCATGGGTCCCAGCACATCGCTCATGCCATACCGCGTGACCATGTCGCGCGCCATCTGGGTCGCACGCTCGAAGTCGTTGGAGGCGCCCGTGGTCATCTGGTGCATGAACACTTCTTCGGCGATACGGCCGCCGAACAGCACTGCGATCCGATCCAGCAGGTAGCCGCGGTCGTACGCGTACCGATCCTGCTCCGGCAATTGCATCGTCAAACCCAGCGCGCGGCCGCGCGGAATGATCGTGACCTTGTGCACCGGATCGGACTTGGGCAGCAGTTTGGCGACGATCGCGTGTCCGGATTCGTGATACGCGGTGTTGCGCCGCTCTTCCTCGGACATGACCATCGATTTGCGCTCGGCGCCCATTAGGATCTTGTCCTTGGCCTTTTCGAAATCCTCCATCTCGACCACGCGCGCACTGCGGCGCGCGGCAAAAAGCGCCGCCTCGTTCACGAGGTTGGCCAGATCGGCACCGGAAAATCCCGGCGTGCCACGGGCAATGATGTCGGCGCGCACATCGGCACCGATCGGCACCTTGCGCATGTGCACGTTCAGGATCTGCTCGCGGCCGCGAATGTCCGGCAGCGGCACCACGACTTGCCGATCGAAGCGGCCGGGGCGCAGCAACGCCGGATCAAGCACGTCGGGCCGGTTGGTGGCAGCGATCACGATGATGCCCTGGCCGGTTTCAAAGCCGTCCATTTCGACCAGCATTTGGTTCAGCGTTTGCTCGCGCTCGTCGTTGCCGCCACCCAACCCGGCGCCACGCTGGCGGCCGACCGCGTCGATCTCATCGATGAAGATGATGCACGGCGCGTGCTTCTTGGCGTTTTCGAACATGTCGCGCACGCGCGCCGCGCCGATGCCGACAAACATCTCGACAAAGTCGGAACCGGAGATCGAGAAAAACGGCACCTTGGCTTCGCCCGCGATGGCGCGCGCCAGCAGCGTCTTGCCGGTGCCCGGTGAGCCGACCATCAAGATGCCGCGCGGAATGCGGCCGCCCAGCTTTTGGAACTTGGAGGGATCGCGCAGAAATTCCACCAGCTCCGACACCTCTTCCTTGGCCTCGTCGCAGCCGGCGACGTCGGCGAACGTAACCGTGTTGTTGCTCTCATCGAGCATGCGCGCGCGGCTCTTGCCAAAAGAGAATGCGCCACCCCGGCCACCGCCCTGCATCTGCCGCATGAAGAAGATCCAGACGCCGATCAGCACCAGCAGCGGAAACCAGTTGACGAAAATCTGTGTCAACAGACCTTGACCCTCTTCCTGGTGCGCCACCACGGCCACTCCGGCTCGCCGCAGATCGTCGATCATGAAAATGTCGGCCGGCGCCGTCAGCGTGAACTTGGCTCCTTCTGCAGGTGTAACGGTCAGCTGGCGGCCCTCGATTTCGACGCGCTTGACATGGCCCGCCTTGGACTCGTCCATGAACTGGGTGTACGACATCGGCTCGGTCGCGACGCGCTGGCGGCCCTCGAACTGCTTGAAGACCGCATAGAGAACGAGCGCGATCACAAGCCAGATAGCGGCTTTGGCAAGAACATTGTTGTTCAAGGGAGACTCCGGATCTGACCCGCCCGCCCGATGCCAGGCAACCTGCAGGTCGAATTGAATTTCATCTGCAACGCATTCTAGGCCGAATGCAAGCGCACCTTACCGCTCCAATCTGGGGGCGAGGAGGCATTGATTTCAAGCGCTTGGCGGCCCCGGATTCAGCCGAATTTTCGTTGGCCGGGAAGGAATCCCATAGGCGGCCGGCTACCAGGCCCCCGAAGCCGGCGCGAAAGCGCCCGGCACGATCCTGGCCGCTATCGCTTCTTCAGCGCGCGCGCCAACAAGTAGGTCTCGGCCGATTCGGCCCGCGACGCC
>Ga0137409_10007531_pt1 | contig 11182 bp, 8 predicted proteins | sample CZODoug1_16funga_FD_122059 | JGI IMG/M metagenome (GOLD analysis project Ga0137409, IMG submission 122059) | Vadose zone soil fungal communities from Angelo Coast Range Reserve, California, USA - CZODoug1_16fungal (Hybrid Assembly) | ecosystem: Environmental > Terrestrial > Soil > Vadose zone... | reverse complement strand
GGCACGCCGGAATTCGCCGTACCCTCGCTCCGGCGTCTTGCCGCTGAACCCGGCATTTCCGTCGAAGCCGTCATCACGCAGCCGGACCGGCCGCGCGGCCGCGGGCAGCACGTCAGTGGCTCTCCGGTCAAAGAAGCGGCGCTCGCAGCCAATTTGCATGTCTACCAACCTGAAACCATCAAGTCGGACTCGGCGCAGGAATTCCTGAAACGTGTTGCGCCCGATGCCGTGGTGATCATTGCCTATGGACAAATAATTCCCGCGCGGCTTCTGACTCTTCCCCGCATCGGCTGGATCAATTTGCATGCGTCGCTGCTGCCACGCTATCGCGGGGCCGCCCCCATTCATTGGGCCATTGCCAACGGCGAGACAACCACGGGACTCACCACGATGCAAATCGACGCCGGTATGGATACGGGCCCGACACTGCTGCAACACGAGTTGGAAATCGGCCCGGATGAAACATCTCCGGAGCTCGCTGCGCGCATGAGCGAAATTGGCGCGGGCTTGATCGTGGATTCTCTCTTGCGGCTCGACCGCGGAGAAATATCGCCTCAACCTCAGGATAATGGAAAGGCCTCCTACGCCCCCATTCTAAAAAAAGAGGATGGCCGGATCGATTGGACACGCACTGCGCCGCAGATTTACAACCGCATGCGGGGGTTCGCGCCCTGGCCCGGGGCATACACGACGTTCCGTGGGCAGACGTGCCACGTATGGGGGCGTCCTGAAAGTAGCGCTGCCGCCGAGGGACGCGTCGCGCCTGGTGAAATCGTTTCTTCGATGAAAGACGTGTATGTGGTGTGTGGTGAAAAGACCTGTTTGCGACTGGAATCCGTGCAACTCGAGGGGCGCAAGCGAATCTCGGCACAGGAATTTGCCAACGGTGCTCGGTTTACGCCAACCGAAAGTTTTGGGGTGACGGTCTGAGCCCTTCTCTTGCGTCACTTCAACCAGTCGATTTTTATCTCGTCCTCGATCTGTCTGAATTCATGATCGCCAGTCACGAGTTCCGCGTTTCTGATTTTCGCTAGTGCGGCGGCGAAAGCATCGGCGTAGGAAAGTCTCCTCGTGGCTTTGTAGATTGCGGCCTGGCGAACCAATTCCAGATTATTTGCCTCAACGCCCACAAGCTCAATGGTTAGACCGGCAATCTCTTTCGCTTTCTGCTCCGCGGCCTCCTGAGACACGGTTCGCATGGTGTTGTAGTAGATCTCGCCCCAGTTCACGACGCACAGGAGCAGATTGTGCGTGCCGGCCTCCGCTTTGACCAGCAGTCTTTCCACCCGTTCCGCGGCGGGTTCGTCTTCGAAAAATGCGATCAGCGCCCAGCTATCCAGCACTTTCGTTGCCATGTCAGAGTTCCCGCTCGTGCTTGCGGTCCTCCATCAACGCCTTCAGGACACCCGAGCCTTTCAAGGAGCCGCGGAGGTTCTTAATATGCCGGGGAGTGATCGGTTTGAGTATGATCGCGTCTCCCTCCTGGTACACCAGGGCACGCGTGCCTGCCTCGATGTCAAACTGCTTGCGCAGCCAGCGGGGGATCACTACCTGCCCCTTCACGGTGAAGTGGATCATATCCGTCTTGTGAGATGTCTTCATCGGCATATATCTTACGTCTTCCACGAATGTAAGTCAATCTATCAGATGTAGGATATTCAAGATCAAGTTGTACCCATGCGGACGAAGACAACTCACGAGTTCCCTTCTCCCCCAGATTGTGCTTCCATGTCCGCTTATGGGTATCTCGCAAGCGCGAACGATTGCATTCGATGTCCTGCGGCGCGTGGAAACACAGAACGCGTATGCGGACGAAGTGCTTCGCGCCGAGCTTGGTCCCACCATTCGTACCGAGGACGCGGGACTGGCGACGGAATTGACGATGGGCGTTCTGCGCTGGCAGCGGCTTCTGGATTTTCTGACCGGCCGCTACTTGACGAAGGTGGCGAAGACCTTGGACGTTGAGGTCCGCATCGCGCTGCGTCTGGGGATCTACCAGCTCTGGTTTCTGGAGCGCGTGCCCGCTCATGCCGCGGTTCACGAATCCGTCGAACTTGTGAAGCGCGCGCGCAAGCGGTCCGCCGCTCCGCTGGTGAACGCCGTCCTTCGGAAGGCGGCGAAGGAAGCATCCCAACTGGCGCAGTCACGCGGCGCTCTCGCTTCGCTTTTGCCAAAGGAGCTTCCGCTCCCGGAACAAATGGGCATTCTTCACTCCCATCCCACTTGGCTCGTCGAGCGCTGGCTGCGCAATTTCGGCGAAGAACGAACACGGAAATTGCTCGAAGCGAATGATGCCGTTCCGGCTGTGTCGTGTACCCTGCTGGATTCGCGCCGCCGCGAAGATGTCCTGACGTCACTCAAGAAGGCTGGGTGCGTCGTTGCTCCTGGACTCCTGCTGCGGGACGCTTGGACGCTTCACGGCGGGAATCCGGCGGCGAGCGAAGCCCTGCAGAAAGGTTGGGCCGCGATTCAAGATGAAGCTTCTCAGGCTGTGGCGCATCTGGTGGCCGTCGAGGAAGGAAATGCAGTTCTCGATCTTTGCGCCGCGCCGGGTGGAAAAACGATCCTGCTCGCGCGCGCAGCCGGTTCGCAGGGACGCGTGATTGCCGCGGACCTGCATGCGCACCGAGTGCGCGCGATGGCAGAACGTTTCGAGGCCGCGGGTGTTCGAAACGTCGAGCCGGTTACGATCGATGGCGCACAGCCGCTCGCGTTCGAACGCCGGTTCGACCGCATTCTAGTCGATGCGCCGTGCTCCGGAACGGGGACGCTTGCGCGGCACCCCGAAATTCGGTGGCAGCTACGCAGCGAAGATCTTACGGACTTGCATGCGCGTCAGGTGCGGCTCTTGAGCAATGGGCTGGCGAACCTCGCGCCACGCGGCAGGCTGATCTATTCAACCTGCTCGCTGGAGCCCGAAGAAAACGAGCTCGTCGTACAGGAAGCGCTTGGCGGCTTGCAGGGCGAATTTCGAGTCGTTACTCCGCGAAGCGCACTCCAGCGGATTCTGCGCGAAGATATCGCGCATGAGAGTCTCATTGACGCGGACGGATTCTTCCGGACCTGCCCATCCGTGCACGGAACCGACGGATTTTTCGCGGCGGCGATCGAGCGAACTGCCGAAAAGATTTAACACAGAGGTCACAGAGAACACAGAGTTGAAGAAGAGAAAATCCAAAACCTTATGGAAAGATTTTAGGAAATGTTCTGTTCTATGAACCTTGTAAGGACTTTCTCTGTGCTCTCTGTGTTCTCTGTGTTGAAGCTCTTGAGCATTGCCGGGGACTGGAAGCGTCTGGTGGCGCGTGCTAGATTGAATGTGGTGCGAACATGACTTTGCGTGAGCGAATCGAATGGCTGCTGCGCATGTGCCTGCTGGTATTCGTTCTGGCTGCGGCGGCGTTCCTCAGCGGGGTGATGGCCATGCGCTTCGCGATTCAAGGCCGCGAAGTGGATATGCCAAACCTAGTGGGAAAAAAGTCCGCCGATGTGCAGGCGCTGCTGAGTGCGCGCGGTTTGCAGTTGAAGGTCGCCGACCGGATTTACAGCGAATTTCCTGCAAACACCGTCGTGCGACAGAGTCCGCCAGCGGGCGAGCACATGAAAGTTTCCCAGGACGCGCATGTAGTTCTGAGCCTGGGGCCGCAAAATGTGACGATTCCCGAACTGGAAGGTGAAAGTGTGCGCGTTGCGCGAATCCAACTATTACAAGCGGGCCTGCAATTGGGCGAAGTCACATCACTTGCAGTGCCGAATCTCCCCGCGGACTTGGTCGTGCAGCAGAATCCACTGTCGGGGACGCGTGCCGCGAGTCTGCGCGTGAATTTGCTGATAGCGCAGGGCAATCCACCAGCCGCCTATATCATGCCCTGGCTGGTGGGCATGCAACTGCCGGACGCGGATCGGCTGATTTCCTCCGGCGGATTGAAGTTGGCAAAAACGACTTTCGCGGCCGCGCCGGAATGGCCAAAAGGGACCATCGTCGAGCAAACCCCCGGCCTCGGCGCAAAGGTGACGAGCGACACTCCCATTGAACTCGTAATCGCGCAGTAGCCGGCGCGGTCCAAGGACACGGGTTTGGGCGGTGGTCACGCGTTTGGTAGGACAGGCACTCCTGCCTGTCCGGTGTGATTTCTCCACAACACGCGTGGACAGGCAGGAGTGCCTGTCCTACTAACCCCCGGTTTCTGGCCGCGCGTTCTCAAGTATGTCGAGCCGGCGCCACTCGCAGCGAGAGCTGCCCTTCACCGATCGCGATTCTGGTAAGATACGAGCGGAGAAACTGTGCCTCATCCGGTCGAAATTGCCCCCTCGATTCTTGCCGCGGACTTCGCATCCCTGGGAGAAGGAATTCGCGCCGTGGAACGAGGCGGCGCAACGCTCCTCCATGTGGATGTGATGGACGGACACTTTGTGCCGAACATTTCGATCGGAGTGCCCGTCGTGGCGTCGCTTCGCAAGGCAACCCGACTGCCCCTGGATGTGCATCTGATGATCGAGAATCCTGAGCAATACATTCCGCTGTTCGCGGAGGCAGGCGCCGACATGATCTCCGTGCATCAGGAAGCTACAGCGCATCTGGATCGGGCTCTGGCTATGATTCGGGACCACGGCTGCAAGCCGGGCGCCGTGATCAATCCGGCGACGCCCGTTTCGATGCTCTCCGAAGTTCTTGGGAGTGTGGACCACGTATTGGTGATGTCGGTAAATCCGGGCTTTGGCGGGCAGAAATTTATTCCCGGAGCACTAGAGAAAATTCGCCAACTAAAACTAACTCGAGAGAGATATAATCTGGCGTTCCGCATCGAGGTGGATGGGGGAGTCGGGCCGGAAAATGTGGCGGACCTGGTTCGATCTGGCGCTGAAATCCTGGTGGCCGGAACTTCTATTTTTCACACCCCAGACCCCGCTGAGGCAGTTCGAGCGATGAAGCAAATGGCGGGCGGGGCGCTGGCGCAAAGGGCTTAGGGTACGGGCTCCACCTTTCCGCTGAACGCCCCGATCGGATCGGGGCGTGGAGCCAGCCGGAACGAGGAAAAATTAGTGAAACACAGCCGCACACTTTGGATACCAGTGCTCGCAGCTACGCTGCTCGCTGGCTGCCTCGGCAAGAAGAAGGCCGCGCCAATCGCCGGCACTTCGGCAGAACCGGACAAGGTTCTGTTCGCCAAGGCGACAGAGGATATCAAGCATGGACGGTACACCGTGGGCCGTCTGGGGCTGCAAACCCTGATCAATACCTACCCGGACAGCGAATACCTGGCCAAAGCGAAACTGGGCATCGGAGACTCCTATTACAAAGAAGGCGGGATGGCTGGGCTGAAGCAATCGATCGTCGAGTACAAGGACTTCATCACCTTTTTCCCATTCCTTGACGAAGCAGCCTACGCGCAGATGCAGATCGCAATGGGGCATTACCGCCAGATGGAAAAGCCGGATCGGGATCATTCCGAGGTGGTGCAAGCGGAGGCCGAATTCCAGACGTTCCTGGAAAAATATCCGAATAGTCCGCTGGTTCCTCAAGCGGAACAGCACCTTCGCGAAACGCAGGAGGTTATAGCCGAGGGGAACTTCCGCGTCGCCAATTTCTATTACATTCGGAATGGCTACAAGGCGGCCGGCGCGCGATTGATCGAGCTAACCAACCGATATCCTCTATACAGCGAGGCCGACAAAGCCAATTGGATGCTGGGGCAGATTTACGAAAGGTCGGAGCACAATGAAATGGCGGCGCAGTATTACGCCAGGATTGTGAAAGAGTACCCGTTTTCCTCAATGGCAGGAGACGCAAAGGCCAAACTCACGAAGTTTGGTACGCCAGTTCCACAACCCGATCCGACCGCGGTTGCCCGCATGCAAAAGGAACAGGATGCCGCCCACAATCGTCCCAATATCTTGCTGCGATCCATGGGCGTACTTAAGAACGGGCCAGATGTGTCGATGTCCGCTCACAGTGGCCCGCCAACGATGACTCCCGCCAGCGAAACGGGTGATGAGACACTCAGTTTTGGAGGTCCGTCGATTCTGGGCATGATTGGCGGGGCCGGATCGGGCAGTACTGCGACGGTAGAAACTGTAACGCCGGGGACCCGTTCTCCGACCGAGCAGCCGGCTGCGAATACGACAGACCCCGTCCGATCCCAGTCTGACAGTAGTGCCAACCCACCTGGCACTACGGGCGCCTCAGATCCGAGCGCAGCGCAACCTGCCAACTCCACGACACCTGCGGCACCGGCAGATAAGAGCCAGGAATCCACGAGCAAGAAAAAGAAGGGCATCCACAAGATCATTCCCTTTTAGAGCAACCTGCACTGGCCAATTGGCCAAGATGGCTCATTGACATATCCCCACCCAGAGTTTGATTGACTCACCTGAATCAAGGTGTTACCTATACCAATAGGCGGTTCTTGCCTCGCAAACAGGTTAGATGGGTGTACTTGGGGAGACCGGAGGACGGCGCGTGGCAAAGATTTTGGTAGCCGACGACAACAGCAACGTCCAGAAAACCATGGCCCTCGCACTCGCGGACCTTGGTGTGGAAGTGATCTCCGTGAATAACGGCGAAGCGGCAGTGCGCAAGCTAGCCGACATCTCACCCGACTTGGTGTTGGCGGACATATTCATGCCGGTGCGAAACGGCTATGAAGTCTGCGAATACGTAAAGAAAGACGCTCGGTTCGCTCAGGTCCCGGTGATATTGCTAGTGGGGGCGTTTGATCCGCTGGACGAGCGCGAGGCGCAAAGGGTGGGCGCCGATGGAATTCTGAAAAAGCCGTTTGTCCCTCCGGAACCGCTGATAACAATGGTCAAGACGCTGCTCGACCGCTCTATCGCCGAGCGAATGGTTGCCGTGCCCGTTGCCAAGGCTCCTGTAGCAGTGCAAGTGAAAACAGGAAGAGGAACAGTTACGGAAGCCCCTACACCTCCCCCGCCTATGGTGGAAGAAACTTCCCCAGATGAATTTAAGGTCCCGGCCGGGCGCGTGTCCTTCGGCGAGGGTGACCGCCCAGTCGCGTTTGGGCAACTATTGGAGACACCGGCAGGGCCAACCTCCTCTTCGGGAACTGATATTGTTGAACCGGTGGACGATGAACAGATCTTGACCAGTTCGCGCGACTCGACGCTGGGTGAACCGGTGTTCTGGCGAAACGAAACGCCCGAAATGGAACCTGAGGCAGAACCTTCGGCGGATAGCCAAGACGAACTCTCAGTTCATAAGTGGGGTCAGGAGGAAGACCAGCGGTCCAGGCGAGAGGACGCCACCTTGCCACGGCCGGTCGAACCGCTTGAATTCGTCCGCGAAGACCAGGAAGAGGCATCGCCATCTCAAGTAGATTCTGAATCAATCATACTAGATCAGGCGGCACAGTCTGATCTCACGGTCGAGGCTGGCAAAGCCCCGGAACTTGCCGCAAATCCTTTAGAATGGCTGGCTACGGCCCCTGCGCAGCGTTCGGAAGCCTCGGCTGAAACTGCATCGGGATGGGGGGACGAACCGGATTCAGACCGGCTCCAAGTAGAGCCCGCACCCTTTCCCGATGTTATCAAGCCAATGGACGCAGTGGAGCCTCCCACAGATTCTGAAGTCGCAGCAGAGCCGAATACTCGGAACGCCAACGCGGCTACAGTGAAGATTTCGCCGCAGTCTTCACCGGCCTCGACGTCCCCACAAGCCCCCGAGGATACCGCTCGATCGGTTCCCGTGCACAAATGGGCTGAGATGACCGACAGCTTGGACGACCGTGCAACCGAGATTTCAGCGCCGGAACACACAATCTCACAGCTCGCTGCGGCCAAACCCCTGGAGTCTTCCAAACCGGCCGTACCCCCAAATCCGGGTGGATCCCCCAACCCAGCGGCAACTCCAAGCTCGCCTGAGCCAGTGGCGCCCGACGCTGCTCTTGTGGAGGCTGTCGTACAGCGAGTTCTCGACAAGATGCGTCCCCAAGTGGTTGACATCATTACCAAGGAATTTCTGCGTCCCGTCGTCCAAGCGCTGGTCCAACGGGAAATCAAGAAGGATTAGATTCTCTCTCTTCCCCACGACTGATCCGTAAACTCTTTGGTTAGTGACTATCGAACGGCGGATTTGACCGCCCGCGCTGGCGTCCGTATAGTAATCGTCCTGAGCCGAAAGCCGGGGAACATGCCGAGAGAGATTCCAAAAGCATATGAGCCGCAACAGATCGAACAGCGCTGGGCAAAGCGTTGGGCGGAGGAAAACCTCTTTCGCGCCGACGTGAATGCGCCGGGGCCGGTATTTTCGATTGTGATCCCGCCGCCCAACGTAACCGGGTCTTTGCACATCGGCCATATGCTCGACCACACGGAGATCGATATCCTCACGCGGTGGCGGCGAATGCAGGGGTACAACACCCTGTACCTGCCGGGCACGGATCATGCGGGGATTTCCACCCAGCGCGTCGTCGTGCGCCAGCTTGCGGCGCAAGGGATCAATTACCGCGATCTGGGACGCGAAGCGTTCGAACGGAAGGTCTGGGAGTGGAAGGAAGAATCCGGCGGCACGATTACCCGGCAAATGCTCCAGCTCGGCGAGAGCTGTGATTGGACCCGCGAACGATTCACGCTTTCACCAGAGCTGTCGCGCGCCGTCACGGAAGTCTTCGTCCGCCTATACGAAGACGGGCTGATTTATCGGGGCCACTACATCGTCAACTGGTGTCCGCAGTGCCGCACCGCGATCAGCGACCTGGAAACCGTCCACGAAGAGCGGCAAGGCCATCTCTGGCATATTCGCTACCCGATCGTGGGGACGAACGAATTTGTTGTGGTTGCGACGACGCGGCCCGAAACGATGCTCGGCGATACCGCCGTGGCCGTTCATCCGAGCGACCCCCGCTATCAACATCTGATCGGCAAAATGGTTCTTCTTCCGCTGATGAACCGGGAAATTCCAATCGTCGACGATTTTGTCGTGGACCGCGAGTTTGGGACGGGCGCCGTAAAAGTCACCCCAGCGCACGATCCGAACGATTTCGAAATCGGGCGCCGGCACAACCTGCCCGAAATCGACGTCATGACCGATGACGCAAAAATGAGCGCCGCGGCTGGAAAATATGCGGGACTGGACCGGTTCGAGGCGCGAAAAAGAGTTGTGGCGGACCTGGATGCAGCCGGCTTGCTCGAGAAGGTCGCCGAGCACACACACGCGGTGGGGACATGCGACCGTTGCGGCACCATTATTGAACCGCGCGCCTCGACGCAATGGTTTGTGAAGATGAAGCCACTGGCAGAACCTGCCATCGCTGCCGTGGAGCGCGGCGACGTCGAGATCTTGCCGGAAAACCGGCGCACCGAATATTTTGAATGGATGCGCAACATCCGCGATTGGTGCATCTCTCGCCAGCTGTGGTGGGGGCATCGGATTCCCGCGTGGCATTGCGGCAATTGTAAAGAGATTGCCGTCGCGCGTCAGGCTCCAGTAAAGTGCGCGCATTGCGGCTCGGCCAAGCTGACGCAAGACCCGGACGTGCTCGAGACCTGGTTCAGTTCCGCGCTGTGGCCTTTCTCGACGATGGGCTGGCCTGACGACACTCCTGATTTCCGGAAATACTATCCGACGAGCTTGCTCGTTACGGCGTACGACATACTTTTTTTCTGGGTCGCGCGCATGATCATGATGGGGATCAAGTTTACCGGCCGGGTTCCCTTCCGGCAGGTCTGGATGCATTCGATTGTGCGCAACGCCGAGGGCCAGAAGATGTCGAAGTCGAAAGGAACCGGCATCGATCCCGTCGAGATGAATGAGAAATTCGGGACCGACGCGATGCGCTTCACGCTGGCGAGCATGGCCGCGCCCGGGACTGACATTATTCTGACCGAGGAACGCATCCTGAGCTACCGCGCGTTTGCCAATAAGATCTGGAATGCCGCGCGATTCGTGTTTCTCAATCTGGACAAGTACGAAGCCGCCGGCGGAGCAGCGCTCGAAGTCCTGGCATCTCCGGACCTGCGCGCGTCCGCCCCTTTTGCAGTGGAAGGTCAAGTCGCGCTCGTGGACCGATGGATTTTCTCGCGCCTGGCCCGCGCCACCGCGCAAGTGAACGACGCACTGGAACATTTTCGTTTTCATGAAGCGGCGCACGTCGTGTATCACTTCTTCTGGGGCGATTTTTGCGACTGGTACATCGAATGGGTGAAGCCCGAACTAACTTCGGCGGACCGTGAAAAAGCGCAGGCTACTTGGATGAATCTGTTCGCCGCGTTTGAGAGGGCGCTGCGGCTGCTCCATCCGTTCATGCCCTTTCTGACCGAGGAATTGTGGCATCAGTTGCCGCAGCCAAGCGGCGCGCGCTCGATCGCCCTCGACCGATTCCCCGAACCGTGCGCCGCCCAGATGGATTCCGCCGCCGAAGGTCAGATTTCTCTGGTGCAAGAAATTATTACAGCGGCCCGCAATATTCGAGCGGAGATGAAACTCGACATGAAGGCGAAACTCCTGGCCCGACTTGCGCCGGGATCAGATTCCATACGAACTTATGTCGAGCAAAGCATCGATACGATTTTGCGGCTCGCAAATCTCTCTTCACTGTCGTTTGCGGCACCGCCCTTCGATTCCACGAAGGGTGTCATCCGCTCCACCAAGGATTTTGAATTGTTCATCGGGTACGATGCGGCCTTTGACGTGACGGCCGAGGTCGCGCGCTTACGCAAGGAGCTCGAGCGACTCACGAAGGATATTGCTTCGAAGCAGGCGAGGCTGGAAGACCAGACGTTTCGCAGCCGCGCCCCTGAACAGATCGTGAAGGGGCTGGAAACAACGCTCGCCGAGCGGCGGACGGAATTTGAGAAACTGATGGAACGGCTCAAACAGCTCGATGGAAACCTCGGCACATCCGCATAGTTGTCGCATAGTTGTAGGGGCACGGCATGCCGTGCCCCTACAGGCTATAGTGCGGAAGACGCGTGCAAAAAAGCCCTTCTTGCGGCTTGCAATGTACTTCTGAACCATCATGGCGCAGACGAATTTGGATGAGACGACCGACCGCCGCATCGACGCGCTCCTGGCGCTGCTCACCGACAACGCCATGATTGTGATCAGCGGATCGAAGATCGCGCGAGAAATCGGCGTGACGCGCTTCACCGTGTGGCGCTGGATCGAAAAACTTCGCGGCCTGGGCGTTCGCGTGAAAGGGCATCCCCGGAGCGGGTATCAGATCGA
>Ga0137409_10007529_pt1 | contig 11184 bp, 7 predicted proteins | sample CZODoug1_16funga_FD_122059 | JGI IMG/M metagenome (GOLD analysis project Ga0137409, IMG submission 122059) | Vadose zone soil fungal communities from Angelo Coast Range Reserve, California, USA - CZODoug1_16fungal (Hybrid Assembly) | ecosystem: Environmental > Terrestrial > Soil > Vadose zone... | reverse complement strand
CTGGCGCGCGCGAAGTGCATCTTCGCAAAGTACGACCAGATCATGGCGCGAGGCGCTAAGCCCCTGATCATCGACTGCGGCGCAAACATTGGACTGTCTGCGGCCTATCTTGCCGAGCAATTCCCGTCGGCGAAGATTGTCGCCGTGGAGCCGGAGCACGAGAACGTGGTCCAGGGCAGGAGGAATTGCCCCGCCGTCGAGTTCGTTGAAGCCGCCGTGGCCTCGGAACGCGGCAACGGGTCGCTGGTTGACCCAGGCCGCGGAAGCTGGGGGTTTCAGGTGAAGAACGACCCGCTGGGCCAGATCAGATTCGTGTCGATCAACGAATTGCTGGAACAGCGTCTCGACTGCGAGCCGTTCCTCATCAAGATCGACATCGAGGGCTTCGAGAAAAACCTCTTCGCCAAGAACCTCGACTGGATTGACAGATTTTTCGTAATGATTGTCGAACTCCACGACTGGATGCTGCCGATGCAAGGAACGTCTCATAACTTCCTGAAAGCAATCGCCGGCCGTGATCGCGACTTCGTACACATCGGCGAGAACATATTCAGCATCTCCAACTCCTAGCATTATCTGAATGAATTCGAGTCCGCATCCGAGCCAACTACATTGACTCTGTCATGCCCATTTGGAGGGGCATCCTTGCCGGATAGTTTTAGCGTCAATGCAACCCAGATCCAGCCGGCAACCAAGCCCAAGCCCAGGCCGACAAGTCCTGACCAGGCGCCGAGAACCGAAGCGAGTGACGATACACAAAGCCACGCCACGAGCGCCGAGATAGCGTACTTGCCGGCGAGCGTGAAGACCTTCCCCAGCACACCCAGCCAAACGACCAGAGCCTGGTCTGCAAAGTACAGCACGGCGACAGCCATGCCGCCGATCAGGTAATTCGCACTACCGGAGAATCTGGGGCCTAAGAGACTTTGCACAAAGGGTTCGGCTAACCAGACAGACAGCGCCGCCGCCGCCAGAGCGAGACACGCAAAAGTCGCGGATACGTAAAGCACATCCCGGGTATTTTTCGCGCGGCGCAGGTAGGCGAACAGGAAAGCTGGTCCCGCAGCGTTGCTTAACAATGACGGGACGGAAAACCACGCTTCAATGAATTGCATCGCTGCCGCGTAGATTCCAAACTCATCCGCCGAAACTGCATTGATAAGCACCAGCCGGTCTACCCTGACGAAAACGTGGTGACCGACGATTGCCGGAAGAAAGGCCAACCCGTACGAGGCGTATATACTTACGCGCGCCTTGCTTAAAGAAGCCAGCGCGCCCCGCAGGTCGATCGTTTTGGCCACTAGCGCCCATGCTAAACAGAAGAACATTACTGACTCGATCACCCAGCCTGCCCCGATGAGCCACACCGGAACGAGGGCCAAAGCCATTGCAACGACGACCGCGAGTCGAACAGCTAACGACACCATGCGCACGACTGATATGGCGGCATTCCTGTGGGCCGCCTGCATCAGGACCTGCACCAGATTTGCGGGTTCCAGGAAGGCAATCGCCAGCACCATCACCGCACATGCATAAAGCAGTTCTCGCTCATGCACGACAATGCTGAGCCAGCCAATCGAGGCAGCCACTACGATTACAGCCCCGACCTGACGGACAATGAACACATTGCCGAATATTCGGCCGGCAATTACGGAGCGTCGGGAAAGTCTTGGCAGGATCGCAGCCGCGCCGCAAACAATCGACAGAGCGCCCACGACGTTGAAAACTGCCGCCGCATACCCGAACACGCGGGCACCGTCCGGGCCGTAATGACGTGCGATGATGGACGTAATCGCGAGGCCAACAAGCAACCCCGAAACTCTCTCGGCAATTTGCCACGACAGCGCGGGTAAAAGACGCCCTTTCACAATCTCCTCTGAGAATAAACGCCTGAATATTCGTTCAGGTGACACAAATCTTCGCACGATCCACGCGAAGGCCGGATGAAGCTAGCTTACTTGATGCCTGACTGGCCCGACCCGCCGCAAAAGGGCTATCAACGAATTGCCTATGAGCGGGTTAGACGCCTTTCCGGTGCGAACCAAGTCGACCTTTTCTTCTTCAGGCAAAGGCACCAGGCGGTGGTACCCCATGGCGCTTTAAGCGGACAGCCAGGCAGCTTGCACAGCGTGCGTTTTTCCTATCGTTCGGCATTCCTGTCGATGCTGCGAGCCATTCCCTCCCGCGTCCCGTTTCAGGTGGCGTACTACCGCTCGACAGATATGAAGACCGCCGTGGACGAGGCGTTCCGACGCTTTACCTACGACGCGGTCATCGTGGAGACGGTGCGGCTGGCTCAGTATGTTCCTGCAGACTACAAAGGCGTCACGATTCTGGACGCGGTCGATCCACTGCCAATCAGCTATCTCCGGTCACTCGCCTGGCGGCCCTGGTTCATGCGATCGATGGTGCGAGAAGAAGCCAGTCGCCTTTTGGATTATGAGCGCGGGTTGGCGCCTCGGTTTTCTCACGTCCTGTTGGTTTCTTCCTGCGATGCAAAGGAATACTGTGAACTGCTCGGCATCGACAGCATCCAGGTTGTTCCGCATGGGGTGGATGCCAAGACATTCAAGAGTTCCGGAGAGCCGCGAACGCCTGGCGCAATTGTCTTTGCAGGGAATCTCGGGTACGCACCAAACGTGGATGCGGTGAGCTACTTTTGCAGAGAGATCTTTCCACTTGTGCTGGCCGGTTACCCGAACGCCGAACTGTGGCTCGTAGGCGCGCGGCCCGCCAGGCGAGTCAGGCAATGGGCGAGAACGCCGAACGTGAAGCTCATTGGTCCTGTACCCGACGTGCGACCTTATCTTGCTCGCGCCGCGGTCAGTGTATGTCCGGTACGGCAACGAGCGGGCATGCAGAACAAACTTCTCGAAGCCATGGCGATGGGCACGCCGGCCGTATCGACCCGGGCTGGCATTGCCGGGCTTGGGAACCCGGAGACTGTCCCGGTCAGAGTGGCAGATACTCCAGGGGAGTTTGCCGCTTGCGTCGTGTCGCTTTTGCGCGGCGAGGAGTGGGATAAGTTTTCGGCGGAAGGCCGGAGCTTTGTGGAGACCAGATTCAACTGGGAGTCCAGCGTGTCGGTGCTGGAGCGTTTGATTGCAGGAGCGTTGCGTTGAGTCTGTGACTTATTCCCGTTGTCCAGCCGCTCGTAAATATCTGTTAACTTTTGCCTTTCTTTCGGTCCGCGAAGCTGCCACGCTCAACCCGTGAATGTGTATTTGTACTGGGAGAAATCGTGGTCAATGCGCTTCTCGGAGGAGTCACCCTCGCCGCTGCAACCGCCTATCTGATCGTCCGGTTCCCGGCGACGCATGTCCAGTTCTCAGCCGACCTTCCCCGGGTCGGGCCCCAGAAGTTCCATTTCCATCCGACGCCGCGCATCGGCGGCATTGCAGTCCTGCTCGGCTCGATGGCGGCCGCGTCGGGCTTGCGCGAGGAGCTGGCCGCGGCTTTCGAGCTGATGGGCGCCGCGCTCCTGTGCGCCCTGTTTGCGTTTGGCGGCGGCCTTGCCGAGGACTTCACCAAGCGCGTCGCAGGGCGCTTCAGGCTTTCGCTGACGCTCGTCTCGGCGGCGCTGGGCTACTTCCTCCTCGACGCGCGCATCTCCGCGCTGCACGTTCCGGGCGTCGACTGGGCGCTCGGCTTCACGCTGGTTTCCTTCGCTTTCACGCTGTTCGCCGTGGGCGGCTTTACCCACGCCATGAACATCGTCGACGGGTTCAACGGGCTGGCGGGCGTCGTGTCGCTGATCTATCTCGGCGCGATCGCCTGCGTGGCGGGCGCGGTCGGCGACCAGACGCTGCTGTGGGCGAGCCTCGCGCTCGGCGCCGCGATCCTCGGTTTCCTGCTTTTCAACTATCCGCGGGGGCTCATCTTTCTCGGCGACGGCGGCGCCTACCTGGTCGGCTTCCTGATCGCCGAGCTGACGGTCCTGCTGGTGCAGCGCAATAGCGAGGTTTCGCCCTGGTTCGCGCTGGCGCTGCTCGCGTATCCGGTCATCGAGACGCTGTTTTCCATGTATCGCAAGCGGGTGCTCTGCGGGCAATCGCCCGCCGACCCGGACGGCCTGCACCTGCACATGCTCGTCTACAAGCGCCTGGTGCGGCGCTATCGCGGCCTGCCCGCCGACGCCGCGGCGAACGCCCTGACCGCCCCCTTTCTCTGGATCCTGTCGCTGCTGGGAGTCGTGCCGGCGGTCCTGTTCTGGGATCGCACCGGCCTCCTGCAGTGCGTCGTGCTGGCCTTCGCATCGATCTACCTCTGGCTGTACTGGCAGATCGTGCGCTTCCGCACGCCAAGGCCGCTTGCAGCGCGACGGAGAGCACTACGCGGCAACAACAGGGAGGGGGCATGGACAGCGCAGCTCGACACCTCGGCAGATTCGTAGCCGCCCTGGCGACGACGGCGGTGTTCGCCGGCAGCGCGCTCGCCGCAGGCGTGGTGCAGACGCTGCACGGCGACGTCCGTGCGGCGCAGCGGCCCGTTTCCGTCAACCAGCGATTGCTGCCCGGGACGACCGTGACTACGGGGTCGGGAGCGCAGGCCGTCATTCTCTTCGACGACGGCGCGCAAGTGGTCCTTCACCAGAACACCGAGTTCCGCATCGTCGATTTCCGCTATAACGACGCCGACGCGACGACGGACCGCTCGATCCTCGACCTCGTCAAAGGCGCGCTGCGGATGGTGAGCGGGACGATCGGGCGCCGCAGCCGGCCGGCTTTCGCGCTGCGCACCCCGCAGGTGACGATCGGCATCCGCGGCACGGATTTCATGGTGGCGGTCGTGAATCCGACGTACGTCCAGGTGATCCAGGGCGCAGTGGGCGCCAGCAACACGGCAGGCACGGTGGTCTTCGGTGCCGGGGCGACCGGCGCAGCCACGACTTCGGCCACCCTCGCGACGCCGATTGTGGCCGGCGCGCTGCCGCCAGCCGCCTCCTCGGCGTTCAACGCGCTCGGTGCGGTAAAGCTCGGATATGGCGCAAGCTATGGCGTAGCCGGCGGGGTCGCCACGGGCGCGCCGGATGCGGCAACCGGCTTCACGCCCGGCACCCCCTCGACGTGGGCTGGCATCGCGGCGGGCGCCGCCGCGGCGGCAGCCCTGGCAGTCGGCGGTGGCGGTCATAAGGGCAGCACGTCGCACTAGCGATGAAGCAAGCCGCCGTTGCCCTGGTATTGCTCGCCATCGCATCGTGGCTCGCGCACACGCATGTGGCGGGCCTGATCTACTACCCGGTGGTGCAGCTCAGGTCCCCGGAGGGACTGACCTATACCGCGGTGCAGGACTCCACCAATGATCGCCAGGGCTGCGGCGCGGCGAACGACCGCTTCCTTCGCCCGCTGAAGGAGCAGTGCAAGCAATGCAAGGTGGTGTTCGCGCGCTGCGCGCGCACGCTGGAAGGCCTGGAGGCCGAATTGCAGGATGGCGTCCCGCTTCCCTACCACCGCGTATTCGCGCCCGGAATCCGCCTGGCGATCGTCGGCTCGGCCGCGCCGGCGAAGATCACCTGCGAGCTCATCGCCGGCGGCATGGTGCAGCGCGGGCTCTCGTCGGCTGCCTGCGTCTACCCAGCCACCCCCCGTCCCCTCAGGGCCGCGCTAGAATCGTAGCTCTCCTTGGGAGGGAGTTAAGAAAACCGATGTCGCGTCCTGTCCTCGTAGCGTGGCTGGTCCTGATCACCTTCGTCACGGCTGCCATCGCCCAGCAGCGGCAGGACGACCTGGGGGTGATCTCCACACCCCCCACCGGGACGGCCGGGGTGACTGGCGGACCGCAGACCAATCCGCTGCAGATTCCCCCGACCCAGTCGCCTGTCATCAGCAATCCTGCACAGCCAAGCCAGCAGCAGATCCAGCAACTGCAGCAACTCCAGCAGCAGCTGCAGCGGCAGCAGGCCCAGCCCGCGGCCAAGCCCGCTGCCGGCGAGCCGGTCGTGGAGCGCAACGAATTCCAGGAATTCATCGCCGCCTCCACCGGGAAGAAGCTGCCGATCTTCGGCTTCAACCTGTTCGAGGCGCCGTCCACCTTCGCTCCGGTCGAGAACGTTCCGGTGACCCCGGACTACGTCATCGGACCGGGCGACGAGCTCCTCGTGCGCGCCTGGGGCCAGATCGACGTCGATTTCCGCGCCATCGTCGACCGCAACGGCATGATCAACATTCCCCGCGTCGGCTCGATCCCCGTCGCGGGCGTGCGCTACTACGACCTCACGACCCACGTGCGCACCGCGGTGTCGCGCAACTTCCGCAACTTCGAGCTGCTGGTGACGATGGGCCAGCTGCGCTCGGTGCAGATCTTCGTCGTCGGCCACGCCCGTCGCCCCGGCGCGTACACCGTGAGCTCGCTCAGCACGCTGGTGAACGCCGTCTTCGCCGCCGGCGGGCCCGCCGCGCACGGCTCCCTGCGCGCGATCCAGCTCAAGCGCGGCAACACCACCGTCACCGAGCTCGACCTTTACGACTTGCTCCTTTCCGGCGACAAATCCAAGGACGTCGCGCTCCTTCCCGGCGACGTCATCTACTTCCCGCCGATGGGGCCGCTCGCCGCGGTCGCCGGCAGCGTCAACAACAGCGCCATCTTCGAGCTCAAGGGCCCGACCAACGTCGGCAAGCTGCTCGACCTGGCCGGCGGCCTGACCACCACCGCGCAGGCGAGGCGCGCGACCCTCGAGCGCATCGACGAGCGCAAGACGCGCACCGTGGACCAGATCGCGCTCGACTACGACGGCCTCAAGCGCACGATCCGGGACGGCGACCTGGTCTCGATCCTGGCGATCTCGCCGCGCTTCGAGAACGCGGTCACCCTGCGCGGCAATGTCGCCGAGCCGCTGCGCTACCCGTGGCGCGAAGGCCTGCGCATCCGCGACCTGATCCCGGAGAAGGATGCGCTCATCACGCCGGAGTATTACCGGCGCCAGAACCTGGCGGTGCGAACTGAGAACGTCACCCAGGGGCAGCTCACCGCCGACGTGCGCAAGCTGAGCGACGAGATCAACTGGGACTACGCCGTCATCGAGCGCCTGAACCAGGCCGATCTGAGCACCACCCTCATTCCGTTCAACCTTGGGAAGGCAGTACTCGAAGGCGATCCCGCCAACAACCTGCCGCTGCAGCCCGGGGACGTAGTCACCGTGTTTTCCAAGTCCGACGTAGTAGCCCCCGCGACGCGCCGGCCGATCGTCGTCAGCCTCGAAGGCGAGTTCAATTTCGCCGGCGTGTACCGGGCAACCGCCGGGGAAACCCTGCGGCAGTTCGTCACCCGCGTCGGCGGCGTAACGCCCCAGGCCTACCTGTTCGGCGCGGAGTTCATGCGCGAGTCGACGCGGAAGAACCAGGAAGAGCGGCTCAAGCAGGCGGTCCTCCAGTTCGAGCAGGATCTGCAGCGCGCGGCAGCAACCCGCGCGCGCAACGTCACAAGCCCCGAAGATGCGGCCTCATTGAAGGCAGAGGCAGAAGCGCAGCAGGCCATGGTGGCCCGGTTGCGCACCCTGAAGCCGACCGGACGCATCGTTCTCGAGCTCCCCGAAAATCCCACGCTGGCGGATCTGCCCGACCTCGCGCTCGAAGACGGCGATCGCCTGGTCGTCCCCCAGCGGCCGGGCATGGTCAGCGTCTTCGGCACCGTGTTCAACGAAACGTCCTTCCTGTATCGGGGAGATAAAAGCGTCTCGGACTACCTCTCCCAGGCCGGCGGTCCCCGCAAGGAAGCCGACAAGGGAAGCATCTACGTGCTGAGGGCCGACGGATCGGTCATCAGCAAGCGCGGCACCGGATTCCTGGTGAGCTCGCTGGACAGCATGCGCCCGATGCCCGGCGACGCCATCGTGGTTCCGGAGGACCTGACGCGCACGACGTTGACCAAGGACCTGAAGGACTGGACCCAGATCTTCTACCAGTTCGGGCTCGGCGCAGCCGCCCTGCAGGTGATTCGGAACCGATGAGCGAGGTGCAACAGTCAGAAGAAGCAATGCGGGGCGATGAAGAGGTCAGTGTCCTCGACCTGCTGATTGTCCTGGCGAAGCACAAGACACTGGTCCTGGGACTACCTGCCGCCGCTGCACTTATATCTCTCGTCGTTTCCCTGCTACTGCCCAACTACTACACCGGGACGACGAAGATCCTCCCGCCGCAGCAGACGCAATCGACTTCCGCAGTGCTTGCGCAGCTCGGCAACCTCGCAGGACTTGCTGGCAGTGCCGGAGCAGGCCTCAAAAATCCAAACGATCTCTACGTCGGCATGCTGAAGAGCCGCACGGTGGCCGACAGCCTCATCCAGCGCTTCGACCTTAACAAGCTCTACGACCAGAGCTACCAGTCTTCGACCCGCAAGCGGCTGGAAAAGGAGACGACGATCACGGCGGGAAGGGACGGCATCATCAGCATCCAGGTCGACGACAAGGATCCCCGGCGCGCGGCCGAGCTTGCCAACGCCTACGTGGACGAGCTATTCAAGCTGACCAAGGTGCTGGCAGTGACCGAAGCCTCGCAGCGCCGCCTGTTCTTCGAGCGCCAGCTCGAGCAAGCCAAGGAAAGCCTCGCCAAATCGGAAGCCTCCACCCGGCAGGCGTTGCAGAAGGGCGGACTCGTCCTGGTGGAAGGGCAAGGCCGCGTCATGGCGGAAACCAGCGCCCGCCTGCGCGCCGAGATTACCGTCAAGGAAATCCAGATCGGCGCCATGCGCACATTCGCTTCCGAGCAGAACCCCGAGCTGCAACGCACTCAGCAGCAAGTGGAGGTCCTGAGGCGGGAGCTCGCTCGCGTCGAGGGCACATCGGGCGCCGGATCCAGCAGGCCGGAAGAACCCAATGTAAAGGGCATCGAGAACCTGCGCCTGCTGCGCGAAATGAGGTACAACGAAGTGACCTACGAGCTGCTGGCCAAGCAATATGAGATCGCCAAGATTGACGAAGCCAAGGACTCCGCGGTCATCCAGGTAATGGACAGGGCGATTGAGCCCGACCGCAAATCCAAGCCCGTGCGCTGGCAAATCGTATTGCTGTCCACTTTGGTTACAGGCCTGCTTGCCGTGCTTGCGGCCTTCCTGCTCGAAGCCTCAAGGAAAAACAATTCGCGCAGTGCCGAGCGGTGGCAGACGCTCAAGCGACTCCTCTCGCTGCGCGGTTGATCACTGGCGCAAAGAATCGCCTGCTGCGCCGCAGCGCTTCCTGACAACTACCTGACGGATCACCCTTTCGTGGTATTCCATTTGCTAAAGGATCTGCTTAGCATGAGTCCGTAGCGCGATACCTTGGGAGGGGGATCCGATGAAATTCCGTTCGCTGCTTACCGCAGTTTCCGTGGTCTTTGTGCTTTTCACGCCGTCAACCCAGGCTGGCCAGGATCGTGTCCTTTACCCGCTTAGCGGCGGCCCCGGGCAAGGCGGCGTTGTCCGCACCATTCTCACGCTCGGCTCGACGTATTGGGCGGCCATCGAAGGCGGCGGCGTTTACAAGAGCACCGACGCGGGAGCGAGTTGGACCGCGTCACATCAGGGCATCGATCACAAGGTTGCGCGGGCGATTAACGTCGCACCGGGCAACCCGACGATCATGTATGCCGCGACCAACGGCGGCCGCGGCTTCTACAAGTCCACCGACAGCGGCGCGACGTGGTCCGTCAGCAATTCGGGGCTCAACTGCACCTTCGTCAGCAATATCTTCGTCGCCTTCCAGGCGCCGAACTTCGGACGCATCCATCTGGCGACCGCCTGCGGGGGCAACAGCGGCGTATATGCATCCAGCGACCAAGGGGCGTCTTGGGCTTTGATTGGCTCTCCGACGATCCCAAGCAACGCGACTGTCTTCTCGGTGAACGGAAGTTTCGACGGTGTGACATTACGCGCCAACACCAACACCGGCCTCTACGCAAGCTTCGACTCCGGTGCGACCTGGGGAGCGCGCAATGGAACCAATCCGAACGTCCTTTCGGGTCCGAACGGACCATCCGTCGCCACCGGATCGACCGTGATCGGCTCCACCTGGCTAGCGGCGGTGGACGGAAACGGAATGTTCTACTCAACTGACAACGGTCTCAACTGGTTTGCCTCCACCGGCCTGCCTGCGAACTCGGACCTTGCCGGCCCATCTGTCGTGGGTACCGACGCCTGGGTCGTGGTCGACGGTGTCGGCATTTACAAGAGTACTGACTCCGGCCAGAACTGGTTTGCCGACAGCACGCTCAACGGTCTGCCCTCCAAGGCAACCCGGTTTTTCTTCCGCGAGGGCGCGGGGCCCAATTATTGGGCAGCGACGTTCTCGGGCGTGTACAAAAGTACCGACAGCGGCGCGCATTGGGCCAAGACGAGCAATGGTCTTCCGCAAGGCTTCATTGTCAATGCCGCCAGCTCCGCATCGGCGCCGCAAACCATTTTCGCGGCCTCGGACACGATCTACAAATCGACTGATGGCGGCCTGACCTGGAACATATCGGATGCCGGTCTCGGCGGGTTAACGTTCGTCAGCAGCCTGAGCGCCGCGGGCGTGGGCGTGGTTCAGGTAGATCCGTCGAATTCCTCCATCGTGTACGCATCCACGGTGAACAAGGGAATGTTCAAGAGCACCGATGGGGGTGCCAGTTGGACACCCATCAACACCGGGCTGCCTTCCAACCTCACCCGCAAAGGCGGCAATTTCAGGATTGCTGCTCCACCGAATACCAGCACGCTGTATGTGCCAATAGGCGGAGTCCTTTTCAAGACGATCGATGGCGGTGCGAACTGGAGCAACGTCTGGACGAGTCCGACCGTTTCCGCGCAGTTCGCGCGCGCTCCCGCGATTGATCCGACGAATCCGAACATCGTTTACGTCGCGACCTCGGGCGGCCTGTACAAGACGACCGATGGTGGAGCCACGTGGTTCTTTAAGCATCCCGGAGGCTTCGGCGCGCCGTTCGGGGTCAACCGGCCGCAGGTCATGTCGGGGGCGCCGCAGAACGTGCTCCTGGCGGCATATAACTCGGATAGCCGAGATGTTGCGTTGTCAACGAGCGGTGTTTATTTGTCGACAAACGGGGGCGACACTTGGAAGCAGCTCGTGTCGAACGAGAAGATCACGCAGGCGATCTTCATCAATACGCCCGGATCAACCAGGGTTTCCGCGTATGTCAATTCACTCGGATACTTTGACCACAAGTCCTCGAGCGGTGGGCTGTTCAAGTGCGTCGACGTGTTGGGCGATTTCAC
>Ga0137409_10007528_pt1 | contig 11185 bp, 6 predicted proteins | sample CZODoug1_16funga_FD_122059 | JGI IMG/M metagenome (GOLD analysis project Ga0137409, IMG submission 122059) | Vadose zone soil fungal communities from Angelo Coast Range Reserve, California, USA - CZODoug1_16fungal (Hybrid Assembly) | ecosystem: Environmental > Terrestrial > Soil > Vadose zone... | reverse complement strand
TGGTTTCAGGCCAGGCGGCGTTGATCAATCTCGACGGTTGGACCTGGCAGGAGATGACGGTCAGGGCGCCGGCCGCGATGTGGATGGAATATCCGCGCGCGCCGCGTGGCCGAGCCGCCGCGTTTATTCAGGCTGAGGGCGCTCCCAATGTGGAGCAATTGCGCGACCGGCAGTTGGCCGCGCTACGCCAGAAGCTCGAAGACGCGCAAGCTTACTCCAAAGCCAAAGAGGCTCGCGCGGTTGACAAGAGCCTGCCCGCACGCCCGGTTGATCACGTTCTCGAAGCGTTGATTCCCGTCGTCAAAGGCGAACTGCCTGTGTTGATGGTCGCCAACACCGAGCGCGAGATCAAAGGCGCGGTCGAGATCGCCGATAAATACAAACTCAAACTGATCATCAGCGGCGCCGGAGAGGCCTGGAAGGTCGCTTCGACGCTCAAAGAGAAGAAGATTCCTGTGATCATCGGCCCCGTGACCGACGTGCCCAACAACGAGGATGACGATTACGACGTCAACTACTCGCACGCGGCCAAGCTTTATAAAGCCGGCGTCAAATTCGCGTTTCAAACCGACGACGCCGCTTACGTGCGCAACCTGCCTTATCAGGCGGGCACGTCAGCCGCCTTCGGCCTGCCGAAGGACGAGGCGTTGAAGTCCGTGACGATCTATCCGGCGCAGATTTTCGGCGTGGACAAATTGTTGGGAAGCATCGAGGTGGGCAAGATAGCCAACCTGATCGTGACCGACGGCGACCCGCTGGAGTTCAAGACCAGCGTCAAGCATATGTTCATCAACGGGAAGCCGGTCGATCTGTCAAACAGGCACACCAGGCTGTACGACAAGTTCAACAATAGACCTTAGCGATTGCGGGTTGTGGAATGCGAAATGCGGGATGCGGAAGTCTTTGTTCCGCATCCCGCATTTTTCCTTTACTGTGTTTGCGCAAAATTGATACGTGTATTGGACAGGTACAGCGCAGGGAGTGGCAGCGACCGAACGCTACCGATCGCTCCCTCTGCTCAAACGCTCGGCCGCTACCGCTCCCTGTGCTGTACCTGATGTTGTGCGCGTCGGCACGCGTACAAGATATAGGAGTTCATGCCTGGGAGGTATTAAAAAGGTCACAAGCCGGATGTTACAAAGGTCACAGCGCGGCGCCTTCCGCGACAGTGATTTTTTACACTGTACGCGCAAGCGTAATGAGAGTTGCCACACTTCTGCGGGTCAGGGGTTGATGCGTCTGCGCGGATACCTCATCAATGTAAGAGTTGCTTTGAATATCAGCTTTCTTGACAAGTCTAACTGCTGAGTCTGCGCGGATATCTCTTCAATGTAAGAGCCGAGAAATCTGGCCTTGGCCGCAAAATCGCCGCGCGCCACCGCTTCTTCCGCCGCCCTCAACAGTCCACAGAGGCGATTGACGTCCTCTTCTCTGGCCACATATTGCCTGGTCAGGTTGCGAAGACAATCAAAGGTAAAAAGCGACTTTCCCGGTTCACTCTGAACAGCGGGAGGCCCAACGCAGAGTTGTCTTTTCAATTCAGAACTGAGCAGGTCCAGTTTCATTATATTATTTCTCATGTCGTATCCCTTACCTCTTTTGATCAAAGCCAAGGAAATGTCATTCCTATGTGGCCGAGTTTTCAGATGCGCATACTGGATGGCGAGCCGTACGGCGCAGGGCGCGGCAGTGATCAAGCGCATCCGATCGTTCCCACTACTCTCAAACGCGCGATCACTACCGCACCCTGCGCCGTCCCGGAGGCTGAGCCGTCATCACGCGCACAATATAGCGGAGTTCACGACGAGTGATTATCAAACAGATTACAAGCGGGATGTTATAAAGGTCACAGCGAAGGTGTGATGTGTCATGTGATGAGAGCTGAGTGTAGATTGTGGGGCGCCGAGCAATTGATTCTCACGGCACGACTGCCGCATTTCCGAATTGCCTGAAATGGCTGTCAAAGGCAAAGATCTGTCGGAACAATCAACACCATGAATTTGCCGGCAAGCTTACGCCTCGAATACGAAATTTTGGAGAAATGCAGAAAGCTGAATCCTGCGCTTTCAACCCTCAATCTCGCCGCGTCTTAAATTCAGTGGTTCGTGCGCTTAGCTCTCTGGCCTGTTTCTTGCTTTCAATGAAGCGCTAAGTCCCCCAACGATGATCAACCGCACTAAAAACATTTTGAAGCCATCCGCAGGCTTCTTTCACCCGAAAGGAAAGCAGGTATGAGCCTGAGACACATATTCCTCTTAAGCCTAATGCTCGCGGCGCTTTCATCAAGCGCATTCGCCCAATCAACCGCCACACTCCAGGGCTCTGTAACAGATCAATCCGGGTCCGTAGTCTCCGGCGTGAAGATCACCGTGCGCAATCAGGCAAACGGGTTCGAGCGCATCGTCCAGACCGACAGCGATGGCAATTATCAGGCCGCCGCGCTGCCGCCGGGCCTTTACCGGGTCGAAGCGCAGGCGCAAGGCTTCAGCCCGCAGGCCATCAAAGATCTGACGCTCGAAGTCAGCCGGATCGTCGTGCAGAACTTCCAACTCAAGGTCGGCGCCATGACGCAGGTGGTGGAAGTGAGTACAGACACGCAGACCGTCGAGACTTCCACGATCACCGTCGGCCAGGTAATCAATCAGAAGACCGTCCAGGAGATTCCGCTCAATGGCCGCCATTTCGTCGATCTCGGACTGTTGATTCCCGGCTCGGTCACTCCGCCGCAGAACGGTTTCTTGACCGCTCCGCTGCGAGGGCAAGGCTCGTTCGCTTTCAATACAGCCGGCAACCGCGAAGACACCGTCAACTTCATGATCAACGGCGTCAACCTTAACGACATGGTCCAGAACCAGATCACCTTCCAGCCCTCGATCAACACCGTGCAGGAGTTCAAAGTCGATAATTCGACATACAGCGCCGAGTACGGACGAAACTCCGGGGCCATCGTCAACATCGCCACGCGTTCCGGCAGCAATCAATTTCACGGCGAGGCCTTTGAATTTTTGCGCAATGATAATTTCGACGCGCGAAACATCTTTGACCTGACCGACGGCAACAAGGATGGCAACCTGAATAAGCCACCCTTCAAACGCAATCAATTTGGCGCCGCGCTAGGCGGACCGATCTTCAAGGACAAGACGTTTTTCTTCTTCAGCTACGAAGGAACGCGCCAGCGGCAAGGGCTTGCGATCGGCGGCAACGTGCCAACCGATGCGCAGCGGGCAGGTGTAACTGATCCGACAGTCAAGAAGCTGCTCACCTTGATTCCAGGTCCCAACTTCGGCGCAAACCAGTTCGTTGGCTCCGGCACAGCCCCAGTGAATATTGATCAATGGACTGGCGACGTGAGCCACAGATTGGGCGAGCGCGATCAACTGCATGGTTACTACGTTTTCCAGCGTGACCTCCGTGGCGAGCCAATCTTGCAGGGCAACACGCTCCCCGGCTTCGGCGATACCCGTCAGTCACGCCGCCAGATCTTCACACTCAATGAAACGCATACCTTCAGCTCGAATATCGTTAACGAGGCGCGACTAGGCTTCAACCGCATCCACATCACTTTCACGCCGAATGCGCAGCTCAACCCGGCCGATTTCGGCATCAACAACGGCATCAATGAGCCAATCGGTCTGCCGCAGATCAACGTCACCGGGTTTAACCTCAACTTCGGCGGGCCCAATGGCTTTCCGCAAGGACGCGGCGACGTGACAGGCGTGTTGTCAGACACCTTGAGCTACTTGCGCGGCAGGCATTCGTTCAAGTTCGGCGGCGAGTTCCGCCGGTTCTACAACAATAATTTCGCACAGACTATCGGCTCATTCGGTTTTGACAACATCAATGATTTCCTCGCCGGCAAAGCTAACGCCTTCAGCTCCACATCAGGTAACCAGTCAAGCAGCATCGCCCAGGGGGCGCTTGGCTTCTTCGCGCAAGATGGGTTGAAGGTGAAGCCGAATTTTACTCTTGAATTGGGCCTGCGTTATGACTGGCTCATGTCGCCGAGCGAGCGTTACGACCGTTTCGCCGTTTTCGACCCGGCGACCAATTCGCTGAACCGCATCGGCGCGGGCATCGGTGAGATTTATCAAGCCAACCACGCCATCCAACCGCGCGTCGGGTTCGCCTGGGATCTATTCAAAGATGGAAAGACTGTGCTCCGCACAGGCTATGCCATCCTCGCCGATCAGCCGGTGACGAACCTGATTACCGGCACAGCGACAAACCCTCCACTGGCTGACCCTCGAAGCTTTTCTCCCCCCGCGACCAATCCAAACTTGCGAACTACTTTCGGCAGCGCGCTGAGCGATGCCGCCACTGTTGGATTGGCCCCAACCTCTGTTGATCACAACTTCGAGAATGCCTATGTCCAGTCCTGGAATCTGAATTTGCAGCACGAGGTCACTCCGACTTTGGGAGTGACGATCGGCTATTTCGGATCGAAGGGAACGCATTTGCGTATTCAGCGCAACATCAATCAGTTTCGCAGCGATGGCACGCGACCATTCCCCACTCTCGCAAGCAATAGCCCGATTCTGGCTAACGCCAAGCTCGGTAATATCCTGGAGAACGACAGCGCGGGCAATTCCAACTACAACGCGCTGTGGATCACTGCAAACAAACGGCTCGCGCGCGGTCTTCAGTTCAACGCCTCCTACACATTCTCGAAATCCATCGACTACAACTCGCTTAATACGCAAGGAGTGGTCGTGCAGGACAGCTACAACATCCGCGGGGATCGCGGGCTGTCGGATTTCGACGCCCGCCATCGCTTTGTCATCAACTGGCTTTACGAACTACCCTTCAAAGGCAATCGCCTGGTCGAAGGCTGGCAGCTTTCGAGCATTACCCAGTTGCAGAGCGGCAACCCGATCAACGTCATCACCAACATTAGTAACTTCACCGGGACTGCGACGCTCAGACCGGACCTGATTGGTCCGATCGACATCATCGGCAAGGCCAGCCCTGGCCCCTGGTTCACTAACACGGTCTGCGATCCACGCATTGCCGGTTCCTGCACGGCCAGTTCGGTCTTCGCGCTGCCGGTATCGAGCAGCGGCGTCTTCCACTTTGGCAACTTGGGCCGGAATGTCATCACCGGACCAGACTTCAAGAACGTAGACTTCTCAGTCCTCAAGAACACCAAGATCAACGAGAGTTTGCGTATCCAGTTCCGGACTGAGATCTTCGATCTCTTCAACCATGCGAACCTTGGGCAGCCAGGCCGTGTGGCGGTGGTTCCCCAGCCGAACATCCCGTTTGTTTTCGGCATCATCACCCCAACTAATGGCACCCGCTTCCCAACCAGCGACTCCGGCTCGTCACGGCAGTTGCAGTTCGCGTTGAAACTCATCTTCTAACCGAAACCAGTTAGCCCCCAACGACCACGGGCAGACGGAATTTACTTCACCATTCCGTCTGCCCGTTTGTTTCTCTCCGCCGCCATATTCTCTTTTCTATCATTTGCCGTTATATTCAGCCCTTATCAACTCATAATAGGCGTTTATCAATTGAGGGAGGAATATTTGGATGCCGATGGGATTTGATTTGACCGAGGAGCAAGAGCAGGTCAAACGTTCGGTTCGTGAATTCGCCGAAGCGGAGATCAAGCCGCACGTGATGGAGTGGGACGAAGCTCAGCGTCTACCGCGGGAGATTTTCACGAAGATGGGTGAGATTGGGCTGATGGGCGTGATCTTTCCCGAAGAATACGGCGGCGCTGGGATGGGCTATGTGGAATACGCCACGGTCATCGAAGAGATCGCGCGCGTCGACGGGTCAATCGGTTTGTCGCTGGCCGCGCACAATTCGCTCTGCACGAACCACATTTTTCAATATGGCAATGAAGCGCAGCGCAAAAAATACGTCACGCCGCTGGCCAGAGGCGAAAAGCTAGGCGCGTGGGGATTGACCGAGCCCAGCTCCGGTTCCGACGCTTCGGGGATGAAGACGATCGCCTCGCGCCGCGACGGGGGCCAGGGGGAATGGACAATTAACGGGTCGAAGAACTTCATTACGCATGGGATTTCAGCCGACACATGCGTCGTGATCGCGATCACCAACCGCGAGATGCGCTCGCGCGGCATCAGCGCCTTCGTGGTCGAGCGCGGGACCAAAGGTTTCATCGCCGGCAAGAAGGAGAACAAGCTCGGCATGCGCGCTTCGGAGACCGCCTCGATCATCTTCGAGGATTGCTTGGTTCCCGAAGAGAATCTGATCGGCGAGGTCGGGCGCGGCTTCGTCAACGCCATGCAGGTTCTGGACGGCGGGCGCATTTCGATAGCCGCGCTGGCGCTGGGCATCGCGCAGGGCGCATACGAATCGGCCTTGAAATATTCGCAGGAGCGCAAACAATTCGGCCAGCCGATTTTCGACTTCCAGGGAATCCAATTCAAACTCGCCGACATGGCCACGCAGATCGACGCGGCGCGGTTGCTCACCCTGCGCGCGGCATGGATGAAAGACAACAAGCGCCAGACGACCAGGGAATCGGCGATGGCCAAACTCTACGCTTCGGAGATCGCGGTCAGAGTCGCCGAAGAGGCGATTCAGATTCACGGCGGGTACGGCTACACGAAAGATTATCCGCCCGAAAAATACTGGCGCGATTCAAAGCTCTGCACGATCGGCGAGGGGACGAGCGAGGTGCAGCGGCTGGTGATTGCCCGGCAGTTGGTGGCCTTATAGGTCAGCTCTTTTCCTTGCCGCCCTCTCGTTCAGCCATTCCTTTATGGCCTGGGCCGTAATAGCCCTGCCGCGTGATCACGTTCAAATGACGCCCGTCTTTAGGACTGACGACAACGCGGACATTGCGCATTTTGTCGTTCTGCTTATTGTTGGTTGGAGCGTAGGTGATTTCATACTGATGGCGCAGGCTTCCGATAAGCTTCGCGGTTGTGGAGGCGGACTCTTCAACGTCGCGCAGGTAAAAAGACTGGCCGCCCGTCGCCCTGGCTATACGGTCCACCCGTTCTCTGGGCTTCAATGACGTCTTTGTTCCTGAAAAGGGCCGGGAGACCTCGACCGGCACGCAAACGAAGTAAGCCTGCTCCTGATTTTCAATCAGCGCGGATACAGCTTTGTCTTCATCGGCAAAGCTGCCTTTCTCCAGCCCGTCGGTGATGAACAGCAAAGCTTTGCGCCGATGCTTGCCCTTTTTATAGCTGTAGCCGGACGTCGAAACGATGGCGTCTAATAGCGCGGTCGCTCCTTTGGCGTAGATTTTGCTTACGGCGTTTACCAGATCGCGCTGGTTACTGGTGAAATCCTGAATCACCTCAGACCTGGCCGTGAATGCCGCGACAAAGGCCTCATCGGCGCCCCCCATTTGGCTGATCACGTTCAGCGCCGTCTTCTGTATCAATGGCAGTTGCTCGCGCATACTGCCCGAAGCGTCGATCGCAATCCCGAGGCTGAACGGAGAGTCCTGAGCCTTGAGAGAAATTACCTGCTGCTTCATGCCGTCTTCGTAAACAGTGAATTCATCCTTGGTCAAGCTCCCATAGGCGTCGGCGTCGGGCTCTATTACCGCGACGTCGAGCGTAACTGTCTGTTCCTGGGTCGCCGCCGGCGCCGTCCAACCTGGCAGCAGGACGAGCGCTACGATCCCAGAAAAGAAAAGAGCGCATGCGAAAAAAGAGCGCCCCTTGCGGCGATTGCTAATCCCCGTCAAATTACTATCTGTCATTGAATTTCTCCTCTCTGATTTTCTTCGGGTCTACCGCATAGTATCCCGACGGGGCAAACACTTTCACAATTTTTTCTTTAGCTTCGCTGGGAATCGCAAACTATAACCATTTCGCCCTGCTGTGGCTAGAGTTTTAAAACGGCTTTTCACAGCAACGTGCCGCGCAGGATGATTGCCGCCACGCTGAAATATATGACCAACCCGGTCACGTCCACAAGCGTCGCGACGAACGGCGCCGAAGACGAAGCGGGATCGAAGCCGAGCCGCCGCAGGACCAGCGGCAACATCGAGCCGGCCAGCGTCCCCCACAGCACAATTCCGACAAGGGCCAGACTCACCGTCAATGCGACCAGAAACCAGTGCGGCCCATACATATCTGAAAAAGCCGACCAGATGGCGATGCGCAGAAAGCCAATGCAACCCAGTATCGTTCCGAGCGCCAGGCCGGAGAAGATTTCGCGGCGCATAATCCGCCACCAATCTCGCAGCGTGATCTCGCCGAGAACCAGTGCGCGAATGACCAGCGTAGCGGCCTGCGAGCCGGAGTTGCCGCCGCTCGAAATCATCAGCGGCACGAACATGGCCAGCACGACGGCGCGCGCGATCTCCTTCTCGAAAAAGCTCATGGCGGTCGCCGTCAGCATCTCGCCGATGAAGAGGATCACCAGCCATCCGGCGCGCTTCCTGACCATGCGGTGGAAAGCGATCTGCATATAGGGCTCGTCGAGCGCTTCGGAGCCGCCGAGCATCTGGATGTCCTCCGTCGCCAGAGCCTCGGCCACGTCGAGGATGTCGTCGCTCGTGACGATGCCGATCAGCACGCCCTCGGTGTCGGTCACCGGGAGCGCCGCCAGGTCGGCCTGGCGAAAGACCTGTACCGCCGTCTCGCGGTCGTCGGTGGCCTTGAGCGCGGTGAAGCTCCTGTCCATCAGGTCGCTGACGCGCTGTTCCGGATCGGACAGCAGAAAGCGCCGCATCCGAATGTCGTCAATCAGCACGCCGTCGTCGTCCACCACGTAAATCAGATTGAGCGTCTCTTTGTCCTGGCCGTGCCTCCGAACGTAATCGAGAACCTGTCGCACAGTCCATTGCGGGTACACGGCGATGTATTCCGGCGTCATGAATCGCCCGACGCTGTTTTCGGGGTAGCCGAGCAGTCGAATGGCGACCGCCCGCTCTTTTTCGTCCAGCAATGATAGGAGCTGTATGGTCACCGTCGCGGGCAACTCTTCGAGCAGCATCGTGCGGTCGTCGGGAGACATCTCGTTGAGGATCGCGGCGACTTCCTCCTGCGCCAGCGACTTCAATAATTCTTCCTGTTTGTCGTGTGGCAGATACTCGAACGTAGCCGCGGCTGTGGCGCGCGGCAGAACTCGAAAGGCCGTCGCCTGCCGCTCCGCCGGCAGTTCCCCAATCAGATCGGCCAGATCCGAAGGCGTCAAGCCCTCCATCGCGTCGCGCAATCCGACGAAATCGCGCAGACGGATCGCGTCCTCAAGTTTCGTCTGAATAACCTGCATTCGGCGTCAGCTTCTCCATTCTATTTTTTTTCAATAAGCCGCCTGACAAATCCGCAAGCGCGTTGACCAGTGGGCCGGTCAGGACGTTTAATTTCCTTATTCCAACCGTGGGATTTGCCGAATCATACAGGCGCCAGTATAGAACACGGACGGGGTGAGATTGTCGATGAGAGGCACAAAAATCGCATAAGAGGTCTGCGCATTTATTGGCGTCGCAATTGGCGAATATGAATCCATTGCGTGAAGGGCGCATGATGCGCGCAGTTTGAGTGAAGGGAAATATATGAAGATTCGCATTACCATCACCGCTTTCTGTCTGGGACTGATGATGATCGCCGCCTTCCTCGCACGCGCGCAGCAATCAAATAAACGGGCCGACGCCCAGGGCGACTCGCAATCACGGCGATCGGGATTGACCATTCGCATGGACACCGATCTGGTGGTGATTGATGTGACGGCCACTGACAAGTCGGGCGCCTACATCCGCGACCTGCGCGCCGAAGAGATTCAGGTCTTCGAAGACGGGCAGGAGCGGAATATAAATTTCTTCGCGATGAACGACGAGGCCGCCCTCTCGCGCCCGCTCGCCGTGGTCTTCGCGCTCGACCTTTCCGGCAGTCTGAGGCTCGACGAGATGAGCACGCTGCGACAGGCCGCGATGAAATTCACCGAGCTGATGAAGGGCGATTCCGTATTCGCCGCTCTAACATTCAACAACAAGGTGAAAGTCGCGCAGGACTTCACGCCCGATCCGGCGAGGATTGCGCGAGCCTTTGAAAAGATGAACGAGTTCGAGGGTTCGACGCGCATTTACGACGCGCTCGACCGCGCCATCACAATGCTCGACCGGCGCGCGCCTCGAACACGTAACTGGCGTCCGGTTCGGCGCGTGGCCGTCGTCATCACGGACGGCTTCGATTCGGCGAGTATCATCGACCGGAAGGAAGTGATCCGCAGGGCCAACGACGCGGGCGTGACAATTTATTCGGTCACGCTGCCGTCTTTCGCGCTCTCGCCCACCGATTCGACCTCTCGCGTGATTACTCCGCTCGACGCTTCGCGCATCGTGTCGGCGACCGGCGGGCAGGATTTCTCCGCCGACGCCCGCGATTTCACGCCGATCTTCAAAGCCCTGGCCGAAGAGATTCGGGCCAGTTACGCGCTGGCCTATTATCCTGACAGCCGTGACGGAAAACGTCACGAGCTTCGAATCAAGACTTCACGCCCCGGAATACAGATTCGCACGAGCCGAACCAGTTATACCGCGGCGCCGCAATAAAGGAGGAGAGTGAAAATGAGCGTCAAAGAGATCGGGAAATTACGGCGAAACCTGTTGATCGCTCTATTCGGCGCTCTGACACTACATTCATCCGTCATTGCCCAACAACCGAAAAGACCCCAGAAATCTCCGGCGCAGGAGGCGGGAGAGACCATCAAGATAGACTCCAGTCTCGTCGAAGTGCCGGTCTCGGTGACCGACGCCGCGGGCCGGCCTGTTCACAACCTGACCGCCGGGGATTTCCATTTGGAAGAGAATGGCAGGCCCCAGCAGATTGTCGCTCTCGGCGATCCGGGTGTGGCGCGGGTCGAAATCGCGCTGCTCTTCGACATTACCGCCAGCGTCTTCAGCCTCTTCCAATTCGAGCGGCAAGCGGCCTTGCGGTTCCTGCAAGAGGCGCTCAAACCGAACGACGCGGTCTCCATATTCACGATCGGCATCAAACCCAGATTGGTCCGGTCTCGAGCGGTGGGCATCGATAGAGCGATCAAGGCCGCGATGGGAATCGAGCCGACCAAAGAGCCCACCGCTTTCTTCGACACCGTGGCCGAGGCCGCTCGATATTTGAGCAGGACCGCCGCGCCAGGCGCCAAGCGCGTGGTCGTCGTGATCTCGGACGGAGAGGATATGCTGAGCGCGAACAATACGGCCGGCGACGCGCTGAAGGAATTGCAGCGCTCCGAGTGCCTCTTCTATTCG
>Ga0137409_10007527_pt1 | contig 11186 bp, 8 predicted proteins | sample CZODoug1_16funga_FD_122059 | JGI IMG/M metagenome (GOLD analysis project Ga0137409, IMG submission 122059) | Vadose zone soil fungal communities from Angelo Coast Range Reserve, California, USA - CZODoug1_16fungal (Hybrid Assembly) | ecosystem: Environmental > Terrestrial > Soil > Vadose zone... | reverse complement strand
CAGCCGCTTTAACAATTTTTCCAGGCCCTGCACGCTCGCGTTCAAATCCAGATTCTTCGGCTGCAGCACCTGCTTCCGGCTGAACGCCAGCAGTTGCCGCACCAGCCCCGCCGCTCGCTCCGACGCATCCTCGATGTGTTCGATGTCGGCTCGCACCGTGCTTGGCACTTCCTGCCGCTGCGTTGCCAATTCTGTATAGCCCTTGATAATCGTCAGCAAATTGTTGAAGTCGTGTGCGATTCCGCCGGCCAGCCTTCCAACCGCTTCCATTCGTCGCGATTGCTGCAATTGTCCTTCAAGCTGCTTGCGCTCCGTGATGTCGACGATGATCCCTTCCATCAATGGCATTCCGTCGGAGCCTCGCAAAACCACCGCGCTGTCGCTCACCCAAACAATTCTTCCGTCTTTCCGCGCTACTCGATATTCCGCCTGGAACGCCCGCCCTTGCTGGCAGGCCGCTTCCGCTTCCTCCACCGCGGGAAGATCATCCGGATGAACGTGCTTCACCCAATTCGTAGAATCTGCGAGCCATTCTTCCTGCGAAAATCCCAGAATGCTTTCGATTTGCGGACTCACATACCGCCAACGCCCCTTGACGCCTAATTCCGCGATGTAACTGATCGCCGCCACTTTCTCGACGATCATCTGGTATTTTGACTCCGCTTCTTCTTGCGCTTTCTGCGCGCGCACCCGTTCTGTCAGGTCGCGGCTTACGCACACCACTCCCCCGTCGCTCATTGCCGTGACTGCCATTTCCACCGGCAACGGGTTGCCCTCTCGATCGTGCAGCGTCAGTTCGCCGAACCATTTGCCTCGCTTCGCCAGGCCCTCGCGGACCACGTCTCGCGTACCTGCCGGCTCCGGTCGAATCGTAATCTCGTTCCACGATTTACCCTGCATTTCACCGGCGCTGCCTTGTCCGCACATCCGCGCGAATTCCGAATTCACGTACATGTAGGTTCCGTGCGCATCGATAATCGCCATCCCGTCAACCGATGAATCCATCGCCTGCATCTGGCGCTCGACAAGTTCCGCGTTCTTGGTTTGCTGGTGTTCGTTCAACGCCATCCGCGCCGCATAACAAACGATGGAAATCCCTAGCACGACCAGCCGGACCGGTTTCCATCCGGGTCCCAGTTGCGACGAAAGAAACATCACGATCAGCGGCCCCAATGCGAACATCGCATTCCGGAACAGCATCCCGCCCGTTGATTTCGCGCGCAGCGATGGCGCCCCCGCTTCGCCGTCCGTTGTTTTCCATGTCGCTGCCCAGTACGCTCCCCCCAGTAGCGGCAACGTCCACGCTAAATCCAGAAAAGTGCCGGCCGGACTCTCGTGTAGATACTGCAAATATTGTGCGAGTTGTGCCGTCGAAAAATACACTGCAAGAAATATCGCAAATCGTCGGTATAAGGTTTTTGTCTCGGACGAGCGGGCAATTCCCGCTCGCAGAAACGCCAGCGTGATCAGTGCCCCGTTCTGAAAGAGCATCAGCTCTTGCTCGCGTAGCAACGCACCCTTGTAGTCCATCGAGAGCGCTGGCACGAAATACGCGCCGACATAAATCAGGAAGTAGATGATTCCGATTTGCAGGAAATCCAGAATCGTCGCGAGATCCAGTTTTGTTGAATCCCGCTCATCGTCCAGGAAAAGCGCCATCGCGAAAAACGCGGCTTGAATGTCGAAAAGAAACCGGATGAAGGAAAGGGGCGGTGGCGCAGTGCCGAGCGTCAGCTCGTGGAACATCCATCCGACGTTCGCGATGCCCCACGTTGCCCAGCCGAAGCCAACCAGCAACCACAGGGACTTGCTGAGACCACGTCCGCGTCGCGCGGCGCCAATCGCCATCGCTGCGGCGATCCCGCTTGCCGCCACTTCCAACACGTTGCCCAGAAACGAACCGATCGCGCTGGGGCCGAGCGTCAGCCGAATCGTGACGTGCAGCACGACGAATACCGCGGACACTATTATTACTCTGCGAGCCAAGAGGCGCCTCAAACCAGCTGCGGTACTAGGACTATGCGGCCCTATCAGAATATCGAAGCTGGCGGCTCTTCGCGACTGCCTGCTACCAAAGAGAGAACACGCGTTTCTCTACGGGAAAGCTATTTCTCCCACGTCTTCTTCAGGAACTCGTACCGTCCCCGCTGCTCGTCCTTTGCCGCCTTCGATTGCCCGCTCAAATGCATCACTTGCGCGTCGCCGCCTGGCTTATACGCAGGCCACTGCGGCAGGCCCGCTCCGTTCGGGTTTCCGGTTCGCGCAAAGTTTGCCCAATATTTTCGCATTAATTCGCTAAGTGCCTTGTCTTCGCTTTTCCAAAGCGTTGGGATTTTCCATTCCAGCGTTCCGAACACATACTCAATTTCGCTCGAATGAAACGCTCCCATTCCCGGTTCTCTCGATGGATCGTCCGGCGGCGCTTGATCGAACCGGTAGCGATAGATCGGGCTTTTCCCGGTCTTCGCTTCCGCTTCCATCCATTTCCATGTCCCGAACCCAATAAACCGGTCGCCCGCAAAATCCTCCCACGACCGCACCGCCGTCGCATCATCGCTCGCTAGGTATAGCTTGAAGAACTCCGCCGAATTATCCTTAAATTCCTTCTCGCCCAGCTCCTTCACGCTTGCCGCCGTCAACGGTGGCTTCGCGGAAAGAACGGCGCCGCTTCCTTCGTCGCGGTTCCAACCTGCCAGTAGCGGCACGTCGTTCTGCGTCCCCGCCGCGAAAATTTCCGCCACGGGCTTAGGTAAAAAATATCCGTCCACCGCCACGATGTTTGGTCCGCGCCGTTCTGAGCCCGGCTTGCTCACCGCTTCCAGCAGCTTATCCGCCGGAATCGCGCGCAACTCTTTCAGTGAATCCGTCCCCAGGACTTTTTTCGCATACTCCGCGTTATTTTTTGCGCGGTCCGCCAGCGTAACTGCCGGCTCCGAGCGCTGTGAAAAGTCCGCGCCGCTCTCGCCAATCGCGCGTTGGAACAATCCCTTCGCCAGCGGCGAAGCCATCAACTCGCTCACCGAAAACGATCCCGCGCTCTCTCCAAAAATCGTCACATTCCCCGGGTCGCCGCCAAACGCTGCGATATTCTTTTTCACCCACTCGAGCGCCGCCACCTGGTCCAGCAATCCGTAGTTTCCCGCGGCATTTTTCCCCGAATCCTTGATCAGCTCCGGCAATTCGAAAAACCCGAAAATCCCCATCCGGTAATTCATCGAAACCACGACTACGCCCTGTTCCGACAGCGTCGCTCCATCTTGCCGCGGTTCCGACGTCGCCCCCGCCACGAATCCTCCGCCGTGAATCCACACCATCACCGGCAATTGTTTCTTCGCAACGTTTGCAGGAGTCCATACATTCAACATCAGGCAGTCTTCGCTTGGCCCCGGATCGCGGAAAACCATGTCTCCAAAAATATTTCCCTGCATACACCGTGCGCCAAACTTTGTCGCGTCGCGTACTCCCTGCCATGTAGCCGGCGGCGCTGGCGCTTTCCATCGCAACTCGCCAACCGGCGGAGCTGCGTAGGGAATTCCGAGGAACGCGCGTGACGAACCTTGCATCTTGCCTTCAACAATTCCAGTTTCTGTCTTCACCTGAAGCGGCGAACTCTGTTGAGGCGATCCGACCACAACGCTCGCACTCAATAACAACGCCAATTTTCCCATTGAAATCCGCATAGTTCTCCTTTATCGCGCAGGAGAATACCACGCCCGCATTCCTGCAGCGACATCGAACTGTGACGTTTGGTTATGAGAAAGAGTTACTTCGATTCGAACGGATACCGGTCTTGCGCCTGCACCGCCGCGGCAATATTCCGCCGCATCGCAATCGTATTCACCGTCGCGCGTTTGCCAAACCGCTTCAGCACGGCCATCTGCGTCGTCAGCATGTCGCCGTCGTTCACCGCGGCAATCGCGCGCTTCGCTTCGTGTTCCACGCGCTCCATCGCATCCGCAATAAACACCCGCGCCGCATCCTGCATCAATGCCGTCGCTGCTTCGCCTCGCGTCGCCGCCGCTTTCTGTGTGCGCAATAGGCACGATTCCATCGCATAGATCTCCATCACCATATTTGACAGCGCGCCGATCAATTCCTGTTCATCCGCCAGCTTTTCACGGAACTTCTGCATCGCGCCGCCTGCTGCCTGCAAAAACATCTTCTTTGCATTCGCAACCACGCGCGTTTCTTCCGGCAGCACGCCTTCCGGTGTCTCTTCAAACGACGGCCCTGCCAAAATCTCATCCGCCAGCTTCATCGCCGCCGGAATCAGCGGCAACTGCCCGCCCATGGCCCTCTTCATCAACATCTGAATGATCAGCATCCGGTTGATTTCGTTCGTGCCTTCGAAAATCCGGTTAATCCGCGAATCGCGGTACGCGCGGCAGACGGGATACTCTTCATGAAATCCGTACCCGCCAAAAATCTGCACCGCTTCGTCCACCACAAAATCTAGCATCTCGCTGCCGTACACTTTCGCAATCGAACTCTCGATCGCGTATTCTTCCAGCACTTTCATCTGATGCGCAATCTTATCTCCCGTTCCCGCCGCCATCATCGCGTCGATATTCCCCGCGCTCCGGTATACCATCGACTCCACCGCAAAAATCTGAATCGCCATCTCCGCCAGCTTTTCTTTCATCAGCCCGAAATCGCCAATCTGTTTTCCAAACGCTTTCCGCTCCTTCGCGTATTTTGACGAGGTCGTCAGCACATTCTTCGATCCGCCCACGCATGACGCGCCCAGCGTAAACCGCCCCGCATTCAAAATATTGAACGCGACGATGTGCCCGCGCGCAATCTCGTGCAGCAGGTTTTCTTTCGGCACTTTGCAGTTTTCCAGAAACACCGGCGTCGTCGAGCTCCCGTGAATCCCCATCTTGTGTTCTTCGTTGCCGGGCTTGCATCCCGCGAAACTCCGCTCCACGATGAACGCCGTAAACTTTTCCCCATCAATCTTCGCGAACACAATGTACAAATCCGCGAACCCGCCGTTCGTGATCCACATCTTCTGCCCGTTCAGGACGTAGTGCGTTCCCTCGGCATTCAGTTCCGCGCGCGTCAAAGAATTCTGCGCATCCGATCCCGCTTGCGGCTCGCTCAAGCAATACGCGCCAATCAATTCGCCCGTCGCCAGCTTCGGCAAATATTTTTTCTTCTGTTCTTCCGTTCCGAAATAAACAATTGGCAGCGTCCCGATGCCCGCGTGCGCGCCGTGCGTCACCGCAAACCCGCCGTAAATCGAAAGCTTTTCCGTCAGCACCGTCGTCGCAATCTTGTCCAGCCCCGCCCCGCCGTACTCTTCCGGCACGCCGCCGCCCATCAACCCAACTTCGCCGCCCTTGCGCACCAGCTCCGCCATCAACCCGGCCTTCTTGTTCTCCAAATCCTTCACCAGCGGCAACACTTCTTTCGTCACAAACTCTTCCGCCGTCTGCCCGATCAATTTCTGATCGTCCGTCAAATCCGCCGGTGTAAACACGTCCTGCGGTGCCGGCGACTCCAGCAAAAAGCTCCCGCCCTTCGCCGCTGGTTTCGTTACGACGCTCGTGGCCATGATGCCTCCGGTCGGTTGGATGCGCTAAAAAAGAAGTTCGCCCGCCTCACGCGGCAAGCGCTCGCTTAACACTGTTACGCAGGAATTGTACTCCCGCGCAAAGCACGCCGCCAATAGGACTGCCGTTTGCGCCAATTTCCCAGCCCGCGGCGCTCCATTACCCTGTTGACAAATACCTTTTTCTGTTAGAAAGTCCGGCCCACTCAATCGACGGAGGCAAAAATGCTTCACCCTGCTCGACCCAAAATTCTGTCTGTTCTCCTCGCGGCCGCGTTCCTGGCGGCAATTCTCTTCGCGCTGAAGTCCGCCGCGCAGGAAGCCAAGCCGCCCGCGCTACCGCTTCCGGAAATGCAAAAGCTTTCCAAACTTTACGTCGGCACCTGGACCTACACCGAAACGTATCCCAAGTCCTCTATGGCTCCGAACGGCGGCGAAAACACCGGCATTTACACCAGCGAACTCGGCCCCGGCGGCAATTCCATCTTCAACCATTTCCATTCTAAGGGTCCCGTCGGCGAATTTGACGGCACCATCGTCATGACCTGGGAACCTAAGGAAAAAATCTACAAGGCGTATGTCTTCGGTGATTCGTTTCCATCCGCGGTTGTGGAAACCGGTCAATGGGAAGACGATGTCCTCGTCTATCGCTTCGAACTCCATATGGGCCCGACGAAAATCGCCCTGCGCAATGTCACCAAATTCCTGCCCGACGGCAAACTCACCAGCGAAGAATTTTCCAGCGTAAACGACGCGCCAGAAAAGCTCATCGTCCACGTCGCCGCCACCAAAAAATAATTTGTTTTTATGTAGTGGCCAATCTTTAGATTGGCTCGTGTAGCGTACGCTTCAGCGTGCGTCTGTTGTCGTTGCCTTTTGCTTTTCCTTTTCCTTTCCTTTTCCTTTCCTTTTCCTTCCTTCCTTCCTTCCTTCCTTCCTTCCTTCCTTCCTTCTTCCCTCTGTGCTCTCTGTGCCTCTGTGGCAAATCCCTCTTGCCTTTCACAACCGCTCAATAATCCCCGCCGCGCCCATCCCGCCGCCAATGCACATCGTCACCATGCCGTACCGCGCATTCTTCCGCGCCAGATCCCGCAAAATTGTCGCTGTCAATTTCGCGCCCGTGCACCCCAGCGGATGCCCCAACGCAATCGCTCCGCCGTTCGGATTCACCTTCGCCGCATCCAGCCCCACCTGTTGAATCACGGCCAGCGACTGCGCCGCGAACGCTTCATTCAACTCAATCACCGCAATGTCTTCCAGCTTCAGCCCCGCTAATTTAAGCGCCTTGGGAATCGCATACACCGGCCCAATTCCAAACTCCTCCGGCGGACATCCCGCCGTCGCATACGCCACAAATCGTCCCAGCGGCTTCAATCCCAGTGCCTTCGCGCGCGCTTCGCTCATCACCACGGCCGCCGCCGCGCCATCGCTCATCGGCGAACTGTTTCCCGCCGTCACCGATCCCGCAACATGAAACGCCGGCTTCAGCCCCGCAAGTACCTCCACGCTCGTATCCGCCCGCGGCAATTCATCCTTATCAAACGTAAAAGTCTGCGTCGTCGTTTTTACCAGTTTTCCTTTTGAAGAAGCGCCGTTTCCGTTCGTCGCCACCGAAACGTTCTTCACTTCCACCGCCACTGTCTCGTCGGCAAACGCTCCCGCTGCAATCGCCGCCACCGCTTTCTTGTGCGAATTCGCCGCAAACGCATCCGCCGCCTCGCGCGTAATCCCAAATTTCCGCGCGATATTTTCCGTCCCCAGCCCCATGTTGATGTACGCGTCCGGATAGTTGTCCACCAGCCACGGATTCGGCGAAATCTTGTTTCCGCCCATCGGCACCATGGACATCGATTCCGTCCCGCCCGCCACAATCACTTCCGCTCCGCCCGCGCGAATCCGCTCCGCCGCCAGCGCGATCGCCTGCAATCCCGAAGAGCAAAAACGGTTAATCGTCATCGCGGACGTTTCCACCGGCAGCCCCGCTCGCAGCGCCGCAATCCGCGCCACGTTCATCCCTTGTTCGCCTTCCGGCATAGCGCAGCCCAGAATCACGTCATCAATCTCTTTCGCATCCAGCCCCGGCACCCGCGCCAGCGCTTCCTTAATCACCAGCGCCGCCAAATCATCCGGCCGCGTCGCCCGCAGCGATCCTTTATAAGCGCGTCCAACAGGCGTCCGCACAGCACTAACTATCACAGCTTCACTCATAGGGCCCTCCTCACCTCACATCCGAGGCCTCAGTGTAGCAGGGCCATGAAATCGCCGCATTTAGGTATCTCTGTCTAAACAAATCGAGAAAAGCAAGATTCGGGCGAGTAAATTGTGAATGCCAATCCATTGGGCTTTTTTGGAGAGTCCAGAACGAGAGTCTTTTATGGTTGCCCTACATGCTTATTTTGACGAAAGCGGGAAGCAGAGTGACCATCCCTCAATTTCTCTTTGTGCAGTCTGTGCATCTCGCGGAAGGGTAGCTAAATTTGAGGATGAATGGACGGACCTTCTTCGTCGCTATAGCCTGACAGATTTTCACATGGTCAAAGCGTCAAGGTGTTCAAGGAAATGGGGAAACGTTCCCAAACAATCCCTGCAAGAAAGAATTGAAGCGTTAAAACCATTTGCAGATTGCATATCCGAAAATTTGGAACTTGGACTGATTCAGGCGTGGGATGTTAGGGGATTCAAGGCAATCCATCCGGATGCTCTAGCGAAAATAGGCAACCCGAACGACCCATATTACGTTGCCTTCGCACGAGCGATGCTAGCGCTCGCAGATTATGCGCAAGCAGATGACGTACTGAGTGTCGTTTGTGACCATGACGAAGAAACGGCATGGAACTGCTACCGACATTATCGCGGTATCCGAAAGGCTTCGGATAAAGTCAGAAAGAAAACTGCATCAATTAGCTTAGCCGACGATAAGTATTTTCTAGCATTACAAGCCGCCGATATGGTGGCGTTCCTAACTCGGCTGGAATCAAGAGCGCAGTTTTACGGAATTACCAATGAATTTATTATCCTATTTAATTACATGGTCAAATCGCGTGGCTCGACCAAAATGCAATGGCAAAAGATGTTCGCAGATGAAAAGTTAGCAAGCAATTTGTTGAGATCGACGCTCAAGAAAAAGTAAAGGGGCGGGTGGCAGGCACGAAATTATCCCGATCTTTTCCCAGTCGCTCACTCTCGCAACGCAACCGTACCACTCACACAGATCTGTCTCTTCACAGATGTTGCGGGTTGGCCCGGTTTCGGGTTAGTCTTTCGCTCGGCAGCACGATATGAAGTTCCCCACCCTCCCCGACGTAACGCTTACCGGATCTCCCGCGGTTACCACCATGATTCTGACACTCCCGCTGATCCTAACCCTGCTACTCTTGCCTCCAGCGGTGGTGCCGCAAGTCCTCAAACCGCCGCCGCAAGTGCGCGACCACATGCTGGTATCTACTGAATGGCTGGCGCGTCATTTGACCGATTCTGCGATTGTCATTCTGCATGTGGCGCACGAGCGCGCCGACTACGACGCCGGACACCTTCCCGGTGCCCGCTTCCTGGCTGTGGGCCAGATCACCACCACTCGCGACAATATCTCCAATGAGCTTCCTTCGGTTGAGGAACTCAAGAAGGTCTTTGAATCCGTCGGCGTCGGGGACCGGACCCATGTCGTTCTCTACGGCGAGCGGCAGGGTTTATGGGCGGCACGCGCCTGGTTCACACTTGACTACCTCGGTCACGGCGACAAGGCCGCCCTGCTGAATGGCAATATCGAGAAATGGCGGAGAGAGAATCGCCCGTTAACGAAGGACTCTCTGACCGTCGAGCCTGCCAGCTTCACTCCCCATGTCTACCCGGGGGTGCTGATTACCCTGCCCGTGATGCACGATCTTTCGTGGGAGGCCCTAAACACTATTTCACCTACCGTATTAGTTGACGCGCGGCCTCCGGAACAGTATCGAGGCGAGGAAAACGCCTCCGACACACCGCGTGCCGGCCGCATCCCCGGCGCCGTCAACCTCTATTGGATGACTGCGCTCGAAAGCAAGGAAAACCCCCAGATGCTTCCACCGGCTGAACTACGTCGTCTCTTCCATTCGGCGGGTATTCCTCAGGGGCGCAAGGTAGTAAGCTACTGCCACTCCGGCGTGCAAGGCGCATACGCCTATTTCATGGCCAAATACTTGGGTTTTGACGCCGCTCTCTATGACGGCTCCTTCCAGGAGTGGAGCAATGCAGCGGGAACGCAGGTTGCAACCGGGAGGTAGGGCGGCGGCCGAGTTTTCCAGATTTTTTCGAGCCGCTCACGCTAGCAACGTAATCCTTACTCGTCCACACGACTCACAAGAACACGGAGGGTGGCGGCTGGCGTGCTCTTCCACAGCTCACCTTGACCCCGCTCCAACCGAGTGCTACAAGCTATGCCTAGAACCTCTGTTCGGCCCCAAAAACGGAATGATGCTGCACCTTCGCAGCGCCTCTCCCATGTTGCTGACCCAATAGAGCAAATTTCCACGGTCGCAGGTAGACGATTCACAAGGAGAAAGACGAAGTTATGAAAACGCGAGTGTCCTTTTGTGCATTTTTGATGTTGATGGCGTGCTTCGTAACAGCAGCGCAGCAGCAAACCCAACCACTGACCTTCTGGTACGAATATCATGTCACTCCGGGCAAAGAAGAGGATTTTCTCAATCTCATAAAGACCGTCGGCCAACCTGTCCGCGACAAACTAATGGCGGAAGGCGTCGTACTCGCCTGGGGCGTGGAAACCCCGCTCCTCCGCATCCCCGACGCCGCTACTCACATGATCTGGTACACCGTAGCGGACTATGCCGGAATCGAAAAAGTAGACGCAGCGATGCGCGCACAGATCGCCAGGATGACCGAAGAAGCCGCGAAGGGATCATCGGGCAAGAAAGGCGCTGCAGCCAGCGCCGGTCCTATGGAGCAAATCCGCGCAATCACGGACTTTGCCAAAACACACGACTACCTCACGCGGGATCTTGTGCAAGTTCTTGGTCCAACGATGCCGCCGGCCGGAACTCTGCCGTGGGTCCGGTACAACTTCTCCAAAGTGAAACCGGGAAAAGCTGCCGATTACCGCAAGGCATGGGAGAAGTACAACAAACCGGTGTTCGATAAGATGGTGGCAGACGGCACGCTCCTCGCCTTTGGCTTTTCTGTGGAGGATGTCAGAACGGACGGCGATTTCACTCACTACGTCTGGCTTGCCACCAAAGACCTCGCCTCACAAGACAAGATTCGCGCGGCATTTCTCGCTGATCGTGACAAGCGCTCCCCGGAAGAGCAGGAAGCCATCATCCATCTGTTCACCAGCCTGACCGATCAAGACGCTTCCCGAAGTGAACTGGTGCGCTCGCTGATCTTTCATCTTCCAACCCCAAAATAAGAGCATCCCTTGTGGGCGGCCGCCCTTGCGCTTCGGTAAGGTGCGCCGCCGCACACGGGCCGGTGCCGGGACGAAATTTTCCGGATCTCCGGAGCCACTCCGTTCGCAACGCGACCCGTACCGTCAATTCAGCTCGCAAAAACACGGAGGGTGCCTGTAGATGGTCAAGACGTTGTTCCATCGGCGGAGCGGCTGATGGGCGGCTTGTAGTTGAGGCTACCATGGGGTCGC
>Ga0137409_10007526_pt1 | contig 11186 bp, 10 predicted proteins | sample CZODoug1_16funga_FD_122059 | JGI IMG/M metagenome (GOLD analysis project Ga0137409, IMG submission 122059) | Vadose zone soil fungal communities from Angelo Coast Range Reserve, California, USA - CZODoug1_16fungal (Hybrid Assembly) | ecosystem: Environmental > Terrestrial > Soil > Vadose zone... | reverse complement strand
CGCGCGAGCTGCAGCTGCTCGATCGCCGCCGGCAAGCTGCCCTGCAGAACGTAGAACTCGGCCTGCGCGTGGTGCTGCAGCAGCCGCTTGCCGAGCGCGGCGTAGGTCTTCGACTGCAGCGCGTAGAGCCTGTAATCGCGCGGATGCAGCCGCAGCGGTTCGGCGAGCAGCGCGAGCGCCTCCGCGTTTCGCCCGGTGTCCTGCAGCGCGGCGGCATACGCGTAGAGCACCGGGTTCGAATACGGATGGCGCACGCGGGCCGCTGCGAGCAGCGCCGCCGCGGCCGCCGGCTCGCCCAGCGCCTGCTTCACGCGCGCCGCGAGGGTCTCGATCATCGGGTCCGAGCCACCCGCGGCGTGCAGGCGCTCGACCTCGGCATCGGCTTCGCGCGCGCGGCGCGCCCGCAGCAGGGCGCTCGCCAGGCCGTAGTGCGCCGCCGCCTCGCTCGCGTAGCGCTTCTCGCGGATCGAGCTGTCGAAATGCTCCACCGCATCGCGCGCCTCGCCCGCATCGGCGCGCAGCTTGGCGCGCACCAGCTGGAACTCCTGGCTGTCCAGGTGCTGCCGGTACGGCATGCTCGCCGCCCTGTTCTGCGCGTCCGCGATGCGCTCGGTGGTCACGGGGTGGGTACGCAGGTACCCGGGAACCGAGCCGTCGTCGCTGACGCGGGCGGAGCGCTGCATCTTCTCGAAAAATACCGCCATCGCGCGCGCGTCGAAGCCGGCGGCGTTGAGCGCCTGCAGGCCGACGCGATCGGCCTCGCGCTCGAAGTCGCGGGAATAGCTGAGCTGCGCCTGGACGGCGCCGCCCTGCGCCGCGGCGATGGCGCCCGAGGCGAGGTCGGGCCGCGAGCGCCCGAACAGGATCGCGGCGGCGAGCGCCGCCATCACCGGGAGCTGCATCTGCTGCTGCTGGCCGATCATGCGCGCGATGTGCCGCTGCGTGACGTGCGAAATCTCGTGCGCCAGCACCGAGGCCAGCTCGGACTCGGTGTCCGCCGCGTTGATCAGCCCGGTGTGCACGCCGACGAAACCGCCCGGCAGCGCGAAAGCATTGATCGCGGGATCGCGCAGAGCGAAGAACTCGAAGTCGTGCCGCGCGCCGGCGGTGACCTGCGTCAGCTGCGCGCCGAGGTTGCCGAGGTACTCTGAGATCTCGGGATCGTCGATGTAGGCGGGCTCGCGGAAGCGGATGTCGCGCACGATGCTCTCGCCGAGGCGCCGCTCCATCTGCGGCGACAGCACGCTGTCCCCGGCGCTGCCGAGGTCCGGCAGGTTCTGCGCAAACGCCCGCGGCACGAGCGCGACGCATGCGGCGATCAGCCACGCGGTAGCACGCATGTGTTTATGATAGCGCCCGGCATGGCCAGAAAATCGCACGCTCAGCTGACACATTTCAACGCCCGTGGTTCCGCGCACATGGTGGACGTGGGCGCGAAGGCAAGCACGCATCGCATCGCCGTCGCCTCGGGCCGCATCGCGATGAGCCCGGCGGCGTTCCGCCTGGTCGCGGCGGGCAAGGCCAGGAAGGGCGACGTGCTGGGCGTGGCGCGGGTCGCGGCGATCCAGGCGGCCAAACGCACTGCCGACCTGATTCCCCTCGCCCACCCCATCGCCATCACGCGGGTGGCGGTCGACTTCGAGCTGCGGCGGCGCATCTCGTCCGTGGTGGTGATCGCGCGGGTCGAATGCCGCGGCAGGACCGGCGTCGAGATGGAGGCGCTCACCGCCGTGGCGGCGGGCCTGCTCACGATCTACGACATGGTGAAGGCCGTCGACCGCGGCATGACGCTGCGCGAGCTGCGCCTCGAGGAGAAGCATGGGGGCAAATCAGGGGTATTCCGCCGTCGGGGGCGATAGAATACCGACTTCGAGGGAGATGCGGATAAATCCGATCCGAAGAAGCCTGGTGGCGGTCCTGGCGGCGATCGCGCTCAAGCCGTTCGCGGCGCTGGCCGCGGCGTGGAACAAGGACGGCTTTGGCGCGAAAACCGCGGCCGACGCGCTGAAAATCCTGGGCGCCAGCAATCCGGTGGCGAGCAGGGACGTAGTGATCGAGGCGCCGCAGATCGCCGAGAATGGCGCGGTGGTGCCGATCGAGATCACGAGCAACGTCCCGGGCACCACTTCGATCGCGGTGCTGATCGACAAGAACCCGTTTCCGCTGGTCGGCAAGTTCGATTTCATGGAAGGCGCGCTGCCCTTCGTGAAGCTGAACGCGAAGCTGGGCGAGACCTCCGAGGTGCGGGTCGTCGCCGAAGCGCTCGGCAAGCATTATGTCGCCACCCAGGAAATCAAGGTCACCATCGGTGGCTGCGGCGGGTAGCGAGGGAGAGCGACGATGGCGGGACCGATGAAAATGCGCGCGACGCTCTCCGGCGGCGTGACCGACGTGCGCGTGCTGATGACCCATCCGATGGAAACCGGGCAGCGCAAGGACCCCGACGGCAAGCTCGTGCCGTTGCATTTCATCCAGAACGTCACGCTGAAAGTGAACGGCAAGACGGTGGTGGAGAGCCAGATCAGCCAGGGAATCTCGCGCAATCCCGTGTTCACCTTCCGCATCAAGGGCGGCGCCAAAGGCGACAGGATCGAGGTCAGCTGGATCGACAACCACGGCGAGACCAACCAGACCGAAACCGCCGTCGCGTGAAAAAGTTTTTAGGCTTCTTCTGCGTGGTGGCGGGTGCAGCGTTCTGCAATTCTTTGCCCGCACAGGACGCAAAAAAGGAAATCCAGCGCTACCGCGAGATGGTCGCGGAGGGCAGCCCGGCGGAGCTGTTCGAGGTGGAAGGCGAGGCGCTGTGGAAGAAACCGCAGGGCCCGAACAAGGTCTCGCTGGAGAAGTGCGACCTCGGCCTCGGCGCGGGCGTCGTCAAGGGCGCGTATGCAAGGCTGCCGCGCTACTTCAAGGATGCCGACCGGGTGATGGACCTGGAGACGCGCCTCCTGCACTGCATGGGCACGCTGCAGGGACGCAAGCGCGAGGAAGCCGCCGCGCGGGTCTTCGGCAGCGCCGATCGCCCCTCGGAGATGGAATCGCTATCGGCCTACATCGCAGCGCAGTCGCGCGGCATGAAGATGGCGCCGGGGCTGTCGCATCCGAAGGAGAAGGAAGCCTACGCGATGGGAAGAGCGGTGTACTTCCATCGCGCCGGCGCGTGGGATTTCTCCTGCGCAAGCTGCCATGGCGACGAAGGCAAGCGCATCCGCATGCAGGACCTGCCGGTGCTGTACAAGCCGGAGCATGCACGCCCCGTCGTTTCGACGTGGCCGGCGTATCGCGTCTCCACCAGCCAGTTCATCACGCTGCAGTGGCGCATGAACAACTGTTATCAGCAGATGCGCATGCCAGAACCTGACTTCGGCTCCGACACCACGGTGGCGCTCATCCTGTTCCTCACTGCGACCGGCAAAGGCGAGCCCTACCGCGGCCCGGGAACCAAGCGATGAAGAGGATTTTCCTCATTGCCGTGCTTGTCGCGCCGCTCGCGCTGGCGGATCCCACGCCGCAAGACGTGCAGAAGCTCATGCAGCGCGATTTCCACGCGCGTGGACAAGCTGGCATGGACCGCGTGGTGCAGGACGGTGTGCAGCGCGTGTGCACGGAAAGCGGCGACCAGCCCCCCGTCGGGCTCGCCAAGTCGCTGGAGGCGGACCAGATGAAGAGCATCGTCTATCCGAGCGGCAGCCTGATGGGCGACTGGAAGCGCGGCGAGAGCATCGCGCAAAACGGCCGCGGCCTGCAGTGGACCGACAAGCCGGGCGCCGCAGCCGGCGGCAGCTGCTACAACTGCCACCAGCTCTCGCCGCAGGAAGCGTCCTTCGGCACCCTCGGCCCGAGCCTGCGGCAATTCGGCAAGCTGCGCGGCAACGGGCAGGAGATGCAGCGCTACGTCTACGGCAAGATCTATAACGCCAAGGCGTATAACCTCTGCTCGCAAATGCCGCGGCTCGGGCTTTCCGGCACGCTCACCGAGGAGCAGATCAAGGATCTCGTCGCGCTGCTTCTCGACCCCAGCTCGCCGGTGAACCGGTAGTTTTGCAGCGTCGCGAATTCCTCCGGCTCCTCGCCCTGGCCGCCGCGGCCGACGCCGGCCTGCGGCCCGGGGCGAGCGAGGCGCAGGCCACTGCCGGGCTCTACGACGTGCCGCCGTTCGGCAATGTCTCTCTGCTGCATCTCACGGATGTCCATGGGCAGCTGCTGCCGGTGTATTTCCGCGAGCCGCTAGGTGAACATTTTTTAACGAAATACAACCTGAAAGCAGGCAGCCCGCTGGCGCACGCCTTCACCCACCTCGATTTCGAGAATGCGGCGCGGCGCTATGGCAAGGTCGGCGGTTTCGCCCATCTCGCGACGCTGGTGAAGCGCCTGCGCGCCTCGCGCCCGCAGGCCCTGCTGCTCGACGGCGGCGACACCTGGCAGGGCTCGGCGACCTCGCTGTGGACGCGCGGCGCCGACATGATCGGCGCGCAGAAGCTGCTCGGCGTCGATTGCATGACCGCGCACTGGGAATTCACTTACGGTGCCGCGCGGGTGAGCCAGGCGGTCGAACGCGAGCTCGCGCCGATCGAGTTCCTCGCGCAGAACGTGCGCACGCTCGATTTCGAGGAGCCGGTGTTCAAGCCCTACGCGCTGCGCAGCGTGAAGGGCGTGCCGGTGGCGGTCATTGGGCAGGCCTTCCCTTACACGCCGATCGCCAATCCGCGCCACCTGGTGCCCGACTGGACTTTCGGCATCCAGGAGCCGCGCCTGCAGAAGCTGGTCGACGAAGTGCGCGCCAAGGGTGCGAAGGCGGTCGTCCTGCTGTCCCACAACGGCATGGACGTCGACCTCAAGCTCGCCTCCCGCCTGCGCGGGCTCGATGCCATTCTCGGAGGGCATACGCACGACGCGGTGCCGGCGCCGGTACGCGTCGGCAGCACGCTCGTCACCAACGCCGGCTGCTGCGGCAAGTTCCTTGCGGTGCTCGATCTGCAGGTCGGCGCACAGGGAGTGGCCGATTACCGTTATCGCCTGTTGCCCGTGTTTTCCAACCTGCTGCCCGCCGATGAAGGGATGCAGCGGTATATCGCCAAGGCGCGCGCGCCGTATGAAACCAGGCTGCAGGAAAAACTGGCAGTCACCGAGGGCTTGCTCTACCGGCGCGGCAACTTCAACGGCAGCTTCGATGAGCTGCTGCTCGACGCGCTGCTCGCCGAGAAAGGCGCGCAGATCGCGTTTTCCCCCGGCTTCCGCTGGGGCACGACGCTGCTTCCCGGCGATGCGATCACGCTTGAGCACCTGATGGACCAGACCGCCATCACCTACCCTCATACCACGCTCAGCGAGCTCACCGGCGGCGAGATCAAGGCGATCCTCGAGGACATCGCCGATAACCTGTTCAACGCGGACCCCTACCTGCAGCAGGGCGGCGACATGGTGCGCGTCGGCGGGATGAGCTACGCCATCGCGCCGAACAACAAGATCGGCGCGCGCATCTCCGACATGCGCCTCGGCGGTAAACCGATCGAAGCCGGCAGGCGTTACAAGGTGGCCGGCTGGGCGCCGGTCGCCGAAGGGGCGAGCGGCGAGCCGATCTGGGATCTCGCCAGCCGCTACCTGCGCAGCAGGAAGACAGTCCCGCCGCTCGAAGCCAACCATCCTCGCCTGATCGGCAAGGAAATCCCGGGATGAGCTGACGAAGTGGTTCGAGTAGTATGCGGGGAGCAACAAAAATAAGAGGTCCCATGCCGCCGCGCCGCGCGTATCTGGATCTGTTCCTGGTCAGCTTCCTGATCCTGTTTTTCGAGCTGGCGGCGATCCGCTGGTTCGCGGGCACCGTCGTGTTCCTCACGTTCTTCACCAACATCGTGCTGCTCGCGTGCTTCCTGGGAATGAGCGTCGGATTGCTGGCGGCCCGCAGGCCGCAGAACTTCGTGCAGATGGCGCTCCCCGTGGCGATGCTCGCGTTCGCGGCGGCGATCGCCATCCACCTGCTCTATTGGCAATGGTCAGACCGCATCACGATCAGCCTCGGCAATCAGCAGACGTCACCCCAGCTCGTCTATTTCGGCACGGAGTACCGGCCCGCCGACCCAAGCCGCTGGATCATCCCGATCTGGGCGGTGGGCGGGGCGTTCTTCGCGCTCATAGCGGTGGCCTTCGTTGGCCTGGGACAGGTGATGGGCCGCGCGTTCGACGCCATTCCCGACCGCGTCATGGCGTACTCCGTGGACGTCGCCGGCAGCCTGAGCGGCATTGCGGCCTTCGCGGCGATGAGCTACCTGCAATGGCCGCCGACCGTCTGGTTCGCCCCGATCGTGCTGCTGATATTGCACTTCGCGGGGTGGCGCAGGCCGGTCCAGGTCGCGGCCGCCTTCGCAACCCTGGCGCTCATCGGAATCGGCGCCCATGGCCTGACCGTCCAGGGCGAAGTGTTCTGGTCGCCTTACTACAAGGTGGCCTACGCGCCCGCGTTCCAGGCCATCGCCACCAACGACATCGGGCACCAGCAGATGGTGCAGATCGATAAATTAGGCCCGGCCTATCTGCTGCCGTACCTGCTCAACCGCGACGCCGGCGGCACACCGTTCCGGGAGGTGATGATCATCGGCGCCGGCAGCGGCAACGACGTGGCAGCGGCGCTGCGCGCCGGAGTCGAGCACGTCGACGCCGTCGAAATCGATCCGCGGATCAACGAGATCGGCCGCCGCCTGCATCCCGACAAGCCCTATGCCGACGCGCGCGTGTCGATCCACCTCGACGACGGCCGCAGCTTCGCGCGCAACACGCCCCGCAAGTACGACCTCGCGGTATACGCGCTGGTCGACTCGCTGGTGCTGCATTCGGGCTACTCCAGCCTGCGGCTAGAGAACTTCCTCTTCACCCGCGAGGCTTTCGAGGACGTGAAGCGAACCCTGAAGCGCGATGGTGTCTTCGCCATGTACAACTACTACCGGCAGGGCTGGGTAGTCGGCAGGCTGGCGAAAATGGCCGAGGAGGTTTTCGGCGCGAAGCCGCTGGTCATTTCCATGCCGTACCGGGACAAGATCCAGCCCGGGGACAGCCAGGCGGGCTACTTCACGTTCCTCCTCGTCAGCACCGATTCGACGCGCCTGGAGGCGATCCGGTCCAGGTTCGAGAAGGGCGAGAGCTTCTGGATCCATCCGGAGCCGCGCATGAACGAGGCGATCAACGCCTTCGGCACCGCCGCCCCCCCTGGACCGTTCTGGCGCAGGGGCGCGCCGGCGCAGGTCGATCTCGGCGGCATCGACCTGTTGCCGAGCGACGACTGGCCGCAGCTCTACCTGCGCAGCCGCGAGATTCCGTGGTCGCCCATCGGCCAGGGAATGCTCGCCGTGGCTGTGCTTTCGCTCGTCATCCTGCTCGCTTTCGCGCCGGTGCGGCGCGTGCGGCCCAACTGGCAGATGTTCTTCCTCGGCGCCGGCTTCATGCTGCTCGAAACCAAGGCGGTGGTGCACATGGCGCTGCTCTTCGGCGGCACGTGGGTGGTCAATTCGGTGGTGTTCTTCGCCATCCTGGTCATGATCCTGTGCGCCAACCTCTACGTGCTTGCGGTGAAGCCGCGCAACCTGGCGCCCTACTACGTGCTGCTCGTCGCGGCGCTGCTCGTGAACGCGCTCGTGCCGATGAATGCGTTCCTGTCGCTGCCGCCTGTCGCGCGAATCGCCGCCTCCTGCCTGGTGGTCTTCGTTCCGGTATTCTTCGCCGGCGTGATTTTCGCGTGCGCTTTCAGGGAGAGCCGCCAGCCGGACATCGATTTCGGCTCGAACGTGGCCGGCATCATCCTCGGCGGGCTGAGCGAGCACCTGTCCCTCGTGCTCGGCTTCAACTATCTGCTGCTGGTGGCGGCGGGCTACTATGTGCTGTCGCTCGCGCTGCGCCCGCGCACCGCGTGACGGCGAATAGGCGAGACAACCTTCCCCTGCCCGCGCGTTTTGCGGCGTTCGTGCTCGTCGGCGGTTTCTGTCTGGCGGTCAACGTCATGACACTCTGGCTGCTGACCTCAGGACTCGGGATTCATTATCTTCTGTCGACGGTGATCGCGTTTATCTCGATCACGCCCCTCGGTTTCCTCCTCAACAAAGTGTTGACTTTCCGCACGCGGCGTGAATACGCTCGAATCGAATTGCCGCGCTACTTCAGCGCCATGGCGGCCAGCTTCGCGATGAACCTCGCGCTCATGTACCTTCTCGTCTCGGTGCTCGGCATGTGGTATTTGCCCGCAAGCGTCCTGGTGGCGGTAGCGCTGGTCATCGCCAATTTCCTCGCCAGCGATCGCTGGAGCTTCCGGATGCAGCGATGAGCCGGCTGGCCAGGCCGCGCATCGCCGTGGTTCATGAATGGCTGCTCGATTTCGCCGGCAGCGAACGCGTGCTGCGCGAGATTCTCGAAATCTTGCCGCAGGCTGACCTTTTCGCGTTGGTGGATCAGCCCGACGAGGAGCTCAAGACCGCGATTCCCCGCCGGGCCAAGGCAACCAGCTTCCTGCAGCGGCTGCCGCGCCCACGACGTTGGCTGCGGTACTACGTGCCGCTCATGCCTCTGGCGGTCGAGCAGTTTGACGTTTCGGCCTACGACATCGTCGTATCGAGCAACCATGCGGTGGCGAAAGGCGTCATCACCGGGCCGCGCCAGTTTCACCTGAGCTACGTGCATACGCCGATGCGCTATGCGTGGGATCTGCAGCACGAATACCTGCGCGCCGCAGGACTCGACCGCGGCCTGCGCGGCTGGGCGGCACGCCTGGCCCTGCACCGCCTGCGGAAATGGGACGTGCGCACTGCAAATGGCGTGGACGTATTCCTCGCCAACTCGGCTCACGTCGCGCGGCGCATCCGCAAGGCATACCGAAGGGAGGCCGAGGTTCTCTATCCTCCGGTCGACGTCTCCGGCTTTCCGCTGCGGGACAAGAAGGAGGACTTCTACCTGACCGTATCGCGCCTTGAGCCATACAAGAGGGTCGACTTGCTGGTCGAGGCATTCGCGCGCAGGCACGACCGCCGTCTGGTGGTCATCGGCGACGGTCCCGAGCTGCGCCGCCTGCGGTCCAAGGCGTCGCCGAATGTCGAGTTCCTGGGACGGCTGCCGACGCCCGACGTGGTGGAGCGCATGCAGCGGGCGCGCGCCTTTCTTTTTGCCGGCATCGAGGATTTCGGCATCGTGATGGCCGAAGCGCAGGCGTGCGGCACGCCGGTGATCGCGCTCGGCCACGGCGGGGCCGCCGAGATCGTGCGAAGCGAGAGCTCGCCGCAGCCGACGGGCGTGCTGTTTGCCGAGCAGACCGCCGACTCTCTGCTGGAGGCGGTGCACCGCTTCGAGCTGGATGCGGGCCGCTTCGCGCCGAGCAGCTGCCGCGAGAACGCGATGCGCTTCGACCGCGCCCGCTTCAGACAGCGGTTTGAGGAGCTGCTGCGCTCACACTGGGAACGCTTTTCGCGCGAGCTCGCGACATCGCCGTCATGACTCAGAGCGCCGTTCCCGCGCCGCGAGCGTCCGATCGGACGGCGCTCGCGGGCATCGCCGCTACCTCCGCGGCGCTGCTGATGACCGAGCTGGCGCTCACGCGCATCTTCTCGGTAACGATGTTTTACCACTTCGCTTTTCTTGCGATCTCGATCGCGCTGTTCGGGTTGAGCGCGAGCGGCGTGTTCGTCTACGTCACGCGTAAAAAGCTTGCGCACAGGCAGACGCGCGAGCTGCTCTGCATCGGTGGGCTGCTCCACGCGGCGGCGACGCTCATCGCGCTCGCATGCCTGGTGCGCATCCGCGTGGAACTCGACTACTCGCCCGACAACCTGGTGCGGATGCTGGCTATTTACATCCTGGCGGCGCTGCCGTTTTTCACGGGCGGCGCCGTGATTTCTCTGGCGTTCTCCAGGCTGACCGGCCTGATCAACGTGCTCTACGCGGCCGATCTGGTAGGGGCGGCAATCGGCTGCCTCGCTCTGGTTCCGCTGATGAACCAGCTTGGCGCCCCCGGCGTGGTGATGAGCGCCGCGGCGCTGTCGGCCGCGGCCGCCGTCTGTTTCGCGCCGGCAACCTGGCGGCGGCGGATCGGGGATGCTGCGGTGCTGCTGCTGGCCGTTCCCGCCACGCTGCAGCTCTCCGGTCTTGAGCCGTTCGATGTTGTCTACACGAAGGGCTACGAGGCCGGTCGCGTGCTGTTCACCAAGTGGAATTCGTTCTCGCGGATCGGCGTATACGATCGGGCGCACCAGGACTGGTCGCTGAGTCCGAAGTTCACCGGGCCGCGCGGACCGTCGCTCTTCATGGACATCGACGCCTCCGCATCGACGCCGATTCTGAAAGGCACGGGCAACATCGCAGACGCCGCCTACCTCCGGTATGAGCTGACCGCGATTGCGTACCACCTGGTGGAACGGCCCGGCGGCTTCACCGCGCTCGTCATCGGACCGGGCGGCGGACGCGACCTCCTGTCGGCATTGTTGTTCGGCGCGCGTCACGTGGAAGGTGTGGAGATCAACCCGATCATCGTGCGCGACGTCATGCTCGAGCGCTTCCGCGAGTACTCCGGAAACATCTACGCGAATCCTCTCGTGTCGGTACACATCGAGGACGGCCGCAGCTTCGTGCGCCGCAGCCCGGCTCGTTTCGATGTAATCCAGGCTTCACTCGTGGACACCTGGGCGGCAACTGCGGCAGGCGCTTACACTCTGGCGGAAAACTCCCTCTACACGGCGGAGGCGTTCGGCGGTTAAGCTATCCGCAAAATCCTCTGCCTCAATGAGAATGAACCGCCGCTTTGCGGAGCCGCTATTGTTGAGCGCGAGGACGGCATGGGCCGTCGTACCCGTGCCCCCAAACGCGTCCAAAACGATACCCTCTTCATCGCAAAGGTAATCTAAGACGCGCGTCATGAACTCCACAGACTTCGGAAACGCGAACACCCTCCGTCCCATGATTTCGTCGACTTCGTCCGCACCAGACTGCCCTTTCAAATCGCTCCAAAACGTTGAGAAAGGCATCCGTTCCTTCGTCTCTGAAAGAAATCGCTTTTTCCTTGGGTTCCCTGTGACTGTACTGTCAGGCCACCAGATTCTCTTATCAGCCAAAAGAGCTTTGAACCCGGCCTTATCAGTTATCCAGCCGCGAGCTGGATCCGGTTTGTAAATGTCTCCGGTATCCGGGTTGACCATGTCGTAATGAAGGTTGGGACGTGC
>Ga0137409_10007525_pt1 | contig 11187 bp, 14 predicted proteins | sample CZODoug1_16funga_FD_122059 | JGI IMG/M metagenome (GOLD analysis project Ga0137409, IMG submission 122059) | Vadose zone soil fungal communities from Angelo Coast Range Reserve, California, USA - CZODoug1_16fungal (Hybrid Assembly) | ecosystem: Environmental > Terrestrial > Soil > Vadose zone... | reverse complement strand
TGGATTTGGTCGCGAGTCGGTGGAAGGAATACGGAATAGAAGACTGAATTTACGGTTTCAAGACGTTAAAACCGTTAAACAAGTCCGCACCCGTCCTAAGAAAACCGGCTTGAACAATTTCAACGCCTAAGCCTTTGCCCGCATCCTTTTCGCCGCGGCCATGATCGACTCGATAATTTTCTTGTAGCCGGTGCAGCGGCAGATATTGCCGTGCATGAAGTGTTTGAGCTCGGCTTCGCTTGGATCGGGATTTTCGTCCAACAACGCCTTCGCCGCCAAGATCATTCCGGGCGTGCAAAAGCCGCACTGAAAACCGCCATGCTCGATGAAAGCCTCCTGCAACGGATGCAGTTTGCCGTCTTGCGCCAAGCCCTCGATCGTTAAGACAGAGCGCCCGCGCACTTCGAAAGCGAGCGTGGTGCACGCGCTCACGGGGCGGCCGTCGACCAGCAGAGTACAAGCGCCGCAAACCTCCACATCACACGACCGCTTCGCGCCGGTGAGCCCCAATTGCTCGCGCACCAGGTCGAGGAGCAACTCGTGCGGTTCCACTTCGATTTCCTGTAACCGGCCGTTCAAAGTGAACGACACGGGGATCGACTGCGCATCGGAATGTTTAGTCATCGCTTTAGCCATGAATATTCCTCGCCGAATCTTGCGACCGCTCTCAAGAGAGCGCGCTCTGAAAAGCCCGCTTCAAGAGCACGCCCACGATATGTTCTTTATATTCTTGAGAGCCGTGCAGATCGCTGATCGCTTGAGCCGCACGTCCCGCAGCCGCGCCCGCCTCGGCGACATGGCGCAGCGCTTCGTCCTTACTTTTGCCTTCGAGTAGCGCTTCCGCCTCCGCCACCCGGCGCGGTGCCGGGCCGGCGCAGCCTACGGCGATTCTGACGCCACTCACCCCACCGTTTAGGTTGAACGCGACCGCCACGCCGACGCTCGGTCGTTCCAAATAGCCGAATTTCAGATAGGCGCTGCGCGCGTTGGGCGCGGGAATGGGCACCTGAATTTTTGTCAGCACTTCATCCGCCTGCAGCGCCGTTTCGTAGGCGTCGACAAAAAAATCCTCCGCAGTGATCTCGCGCTTTGAAGACGATTTCTCGGCGATCATTTTTGCGCCGAGCGCGATGAGCAGCGTCCCCGGATCGGCATGGGGCTCAGCAAAGCAAATATTGCCGCCGATCGTGCCCACCTGGCGTACGCGCACATTGGCAACATTTTGTTCGAGCTTGGTCAGCGCCGGCAGCTTGTCTCTCAAGACCGGTGAATTCTCGAGCTGATGATGCGTGCACAGGGCACCGATCACTAACGCGCCATCGGCAGTCGTCACGTCGCTCAGCCCGGTCAATTTTTTTACGTTGATCAAGCGCTCATACTGGACTAACCCTTCTTTCATCGCCAAGAGAAGCTCCGTGCCGCCGGCATAGACTTTCGCGCTCTCACCAAACCGCCCCAGCAGTTCGGCAGCTTCCGCGACGCTTTCCGGTTCTTCCAAGCGGAATCTTCTGAGCATTTTACCCGTCTCCTTCTAATTTTGTCTTCACGGCTTGGGCGAACTCGTCGAGAACCTGGTCCGCCTTACGCTTGATGATGCCGTGGCCCAAGGCCGCGAGCTTGCCCAAAATGTCGACCCCGGCGACAAAACCAAGAATGGTTTTGTCTCCCTCTTCGCGCAGATGCACGTCCAAATCGAGCTTCATGCGGCTGCCGATCTTGTTGTCGGCGCCCGACGCCTGCGCCTTGATCCGGGTCAGCTCCTCGCGCTCGAGAACTTCGATGGTCGTTGGAAATTCGACTTTGAACGGACCGACCTTTTCTACCATCGTCGCCGCGTACCGTTTTCCCGCCTCGATCGTCTTCGCATCCTTGCAACCCGGCACACAGGCGATGAAGCGGTCAACGTCCCAGATAAATTGCCAAACTTTTTCTCGCGGCGCGAGGATTTCGACTTCTTTTTGAAATTGCAAAGAGCCTCCTCCGAAAAATGGATTCCTTTTTTGCTATCAGAAGAGCGCAAAACTCGCAAGCAATCGTATCGGCGCGCTCCATATTAGGGCTGCGCGAAGTGAATCATATCGATGAAACAATCGATGGAGAAGAAAGGTTGGAACGCGGGGTTAACGAAACGACCTATTCCACACCCGAGCTTTCGTTCATATCCTTGAACCCTTTGAGATAAGTCTTGAGCTTTTTCTTGACCCGCTCCTCGATTTGCCGAACGCGCTCGCGGCTGATGCCGTATTTTTCACCAATCTCGCGCAGGGTCGCCGGCTCTTCGTTCAAAAGCCGCTCGCGGTAAATCACCAGTTCCTTGTCCTTGAGCGTTTTGGCAAATTGCTCCATTTTGTCGTGCAGCAATTCATGATACTGCGCGTCGGCGAACTGCTCCTCCGGAGTCTGTTTGTTATCGGGCAAGAAGCTAAGCATCGTCGCTTCGTCGTCATCACCGCCGATCGGCACGTCCACCGAGAGGTCGCGGCTGGCAAGCCGTTGCTCCATTTCGACAACTTCGTCTTCTTTGACTTGGAGCCGCTGCGCCAACAACTTGGGTCCGGGCATAAGCCCCTCGGCCTCGATCTTCTCTTTTTCTTTTTGCAGATTGAAAAATAATTTTCGCTGCGCTTGCGTCGTGCCGATTTTCACCATGCGCCAGTCGTTCATGATATAGCGGATCATGTAGGCGCGTATCCACCAAACGGCGTAGGAGGGAAAGCGAACGCCTCGGTACGGATCGAAATTCTTGACCGCCTCCATAAGACCCATATTGCCTTCTTGGATCAAGTCGAGAAGAGTCTTAAACGCCTTCTGATACTCCCGGGCGATCATGACAACCAGGCGAAGATTGGCGGTTACTAGTTTGTAGGCAGCTTCGAGGTCGCCGTATTCTTTGTATTGCACCGCCAGGCGGTGTTCTTCCTCGCGGCTGAGCAGCTTGAAACGACGAATTTCCGTCAGATATCGTTGCAGTGGATCGAAGGGAACGAGGGCCTTGGTTTTTGCATCGGCCTCTCCTTCTTCACCCTGCGCAGTTTCCGGCAAGTTGACGTCTGGCAATGGAAAGGTAAGTTCGGCGGTTTTGTCTTCTTCGGCCATGAGTGGTTTGGGTACCCTCACCGCCAAAGACTTGGTGGCGCGAGGACAGTCGGCCGGTTCAAAATGATCGACCTTTGGTTATTGAAATACTGGGTAAAACTGGCAAGAGGCGTAAAGTTGTCGAGAAAATCCGCGGTTGATCAAATCTGATCTGAACCCTTTTTAACTTTACCTTCCGCGATTTCTCGCAATGCCACCACGACCTCACGATTCTCGGATTCGATCAAAGGCTTTGCGCCCCTGAAGAGCTGTCGTGCCCGTTTCGACGCAAGCATGACCAACTCAAACCGGTTGTTAATTTTTTGGAGACAATCTTCGACAGTGATGCGCGACATAACTCCCCCAATTAGTAATGGATTGAACCAAATTTTTCACGGGGAGTCAATGTAGAATGCGGGAGCTGCCAGGCTCAAGGCGCACTTTTCGCTGCGCTATGTTGAGCATGGAGAGGTGGTAAAATCGACGGGATTAGCGACTGGAAGATAAGTTTAATGTTCGATCTGCTTGCAGGTTCTGGTTTTGGCAAACGCCATATCAAGGGCAATGCCGGTAACAACCGCTTGCCAGGCTTCATCTTCAGAAAGCCCGCGTCCTTTAATCGAGCGCCATAGATAGATAATTTCTTCTTCGGTGACACTTTCGAAGAGATCCTGATCTCTTTCGTTATCCAAAGCTGACATCGGGTTCGTAGGCATCATGTTTGATTTCTTTAACCACCCTTTGGTTTGATGGTACGAATTTAGAGCAAATCAGATGCCAGCAGTTTAACTTGCTGGAATTACAATGAATCCGCAATACAGAACATCGCAAGGTGACGGTAATTTGTGCAAAGATTGTCTAGTTCGACGCAAAAGATGGCGCAGTGAGCAGGGTATTTCCTTCGGATCGACGGTCGTGGTCTCAATCGATGACGGCGACACCGGAAATCTCGATCATACAATCCGGGTTGTACAACCTTTTCACTTCGACTAGCGTGATCGCCGGGAAATATTTGCCAAATACTTGGCGATAAGCAGCTCCCAACGGCTTTTTGTTATCCCAATAGGCTTCTAGATTGGTGATATAGATGGTTAAGACCGCGTACTGGTTCGGCCGCCCCCCCAACGCTTGAATGGCGGTTTTTAAGTTGCTCATGACCTGACTGAACTGAGCTACAAAATCGCCTTTGCCGACCACCTGTCCCCGCTCATCGAACGGCGCCTGCCCAGCGACATGAACGACCGTCCCGTCGGTAATTTTCGCGATATGCGCATAACCAACCGGCCGCTCCAGCCCTTTTGGGTCGATGAGTTCAAACGACATCTTTCCTCACTTTCATTGCATCAATCCAGTCGTCGCCGGACTCCAGTAATCGATAAAATTTTTCATTTCGCCGACGATATCATCCGATGCCGCGACATAAGGCAAAATAATTCTCGTTGCGCCCGCTTCGATATAAGGCCGGATCTGTTCGACCACTTCCTGCGCAGATGTCGCGGCAACCAACGGCAACGAGTTAAACATTCGGTCGCTGATTAGCGCGCGCGCCGCGTGAAATCCCCCCGTTTTCCATGCCGCGCGCATCGCCTCGACCTCCTCGGCAAATCCCATCCGACCGAGGAGCTCACGATAGTAATCAGCCAAGGCGTAATAGGTAAGCGCGTGGCTCAAAGCCTCTCGCGCGACACCGTAATTCGGCGCAATCGAGCAGCGGATCTTACAGATGATTTCCATCTTTGACGGATCCTTGCCGGCCTCTTGCGCGCCCGCTTTGACCTCCGCAGCGATTCGACTGATCTCCGTCGGGTTAGCCATGTTGATTAAGACGCCGTCGGAAATACGTCCCGCTAAACGGGTCATCTTCGGGCCAAAGGCCGCGACGTAAATCGGGATCGATCGCCCCGATGGCTTGAAAGCCATTTTGAAATTCTGCGCCGTAAAAAACTTTCCTTCAAAGTTGAGCTTTTCGCCGCGCATCGCCGCTCGAGTGATTTCAATATACTCTTGAATCCGCGACAGCGGCCGATCGAAGCTCTGGCCATGCCATTTGGCGATCGTCGGATTGGACGAGCCGATGCCGAGCAGAAATCGGCCTCCCGAGAGTTCGTCGAGCCCCATCGCCTGGAGCGCCAAGGTCGCCGGCGTGCGCCCGAGAATATGATAAATCGCCGAGCCGACCTTGAGACGCGTCGTCACGGCCGCGATGGCCGACAGCATCACGGTCGGATCTTTGTTATTCGCTTCCCCGCCCCAGGCGCAGTCGAAGCCATGCGCTTCGGCCGCGCGCGCGAGATCGGGAATCGCGTTCATGGGCAACTGCGCCCCCGAATTGAATTCAATGTCGATTTTCATGATCGGCGCTGCGACCTGCGGCGTTTGATTTCAATTATAACTGGCCGGCAGATTGGATCTTAAAATTTCGATCCCCTCGGTTTTTTCGACGTGGCGTAAAAACCGGTACTTGTTCTCGACTTCATCGATCGGATAGGGCGGCACCTCGACCCGTTCAGTGCTCGTTTTCGCGCCGATGAAACATAATTCATCGGCGGCTAGCGCAGCGCGCATGAGCTGTTCGAACTCTTGCGGTGAACTCGCCCAATGCGCATTCTTGATGCCGGCAGCGCGCGCCATCCCAACCAAATCGGCGCCCGCACCGGTGGCGGTTTTTTTGCTGCCGGAAGCTTCGTAAACTTCGTTGTCGAACAGGAGATGAATTAGATTTTTTGGATTCATGCGGGCGATCGTCGGCAGCGAACAAAGATTCATCAACAAGGAGCCGTCACCGTCCAAGGCGATGACTTTACGATGCGGCAATCCGAGCGCCATGCCGAGCGCGATCGAGGAGCAAAGCCCGAGAGTGCGGACCCGAAAGTTGCCATCGGACGGCCTGAGCGCGTTCCATTCCAAAGTCACGGCGCCCGCGGAGCTGACAACCAAAGCTTCGCCGGCGGATACGGCCACTGCTTGCAAACAATCAAATCTCTTCATCGATTTTACTCGGCGCCAACCGTCGGCGAATTAATTTTACAGCTTCTTTTCAAAGCGATTTGAGCGGCGCGCGCCGGCCGAGTACTTCCTTGGTGAGCAAAAGCGCCACGGGCCGCTTCGCATCCTCAGTCAAGATCTGCGCGCGCTGGATCAGCTCCTGAGCATCTTGCGGATCGCGCATCACGTAGGAACGGATCCCTAAAGCCTGCAACACCGGCTCGGTAAGACTGCCGGTGGTGCTGAAGGTGCGATCGCCGACATCACCGGCGTAATAGATCAAAAGCAATAGCGGGATTTGATATTGCAGCAGCGTGCTGACGATCGCGTTGTTGCTGTTGAAAAATCCGCCGTTCTGCATAATCGCGGCGCACTTCTTGCCGACCAAATAGGCGCCGGCGCAAATGCCGATCCCTTCTTCCTCGCGACACAGCGGCACGTGGAGAATATCCCGGTCGTTTTCTACCTCGTTCAACAAGCTGGCGAGATTGATATCCGGCAGCGTCGCAACGAGATTGATACCCGCGCCTTTCAATCCGCCGACGATCAGTCGCGCCGCTTCATCCTGTTTCAAGCTTGAGCACCCATTTTTTCATTCGTGGCTATTCGCTTAACATCAAAAACCATGTAGATCAAGGTAGATTTTACTCGCGTCGATGATTTTCTTTTCGGCAAAATCTTAGTATAACTGCGGCAGGAAAATTTATCGCTGAAAGGAGCCCGACCGTGATCAAACTCTACGATTTCAAATCTTCACCCAACTGTCAGCGGGTCAAAGTCGTGCTGGCGGAAAAGAATTTGCCCTACGAAATTGTTCCGATCGATTTGCGCGCGCAGGAACAGAAAACGCCCGACTATCTCAAGATGAATCCTTACGGCAAAGTTCCGGTGCTCACCGATGACGCCGTGGTGCTCTACGAATCGTGCATCATCAACGAATATCTCGAGGAAAAATATCCCAATCCGCCGCTCTTGCCGAAAGAGCCGGGCCAAAAGGCCAAAGCCCGGATCCTGATCGATTACGGCATGATCCACTTCGACGGTCCATACCAGAAACTCCGCATGGAGCTCATGAAGGAGCAAAAAGATCAGAATCCACAAGTGATCGACGGCGCCAAGAGCGAGTTAAGAAAGCTTTTGCAGCGCCTGGAAAATGAAATCGGCGATCAACAGTATCTCATGGGTGACTTTTCTTTAGTCGACGCCGACCTGTTGCCACGCTTCACCCGGCTCGAAGGATTCGGCGTGCTGCCCGATCCGTCGCTACCTCGCCTTGGCAAGTACCTAGAAAGAGTGAAAGCGCGGCCGTCAGTAAAAGCCATCCTGTAGAATGTCTCTCGCTAGTTTTGCCGATCATTAGTGTCGATGGATCTGCCGAAGAGCGGTTTTACTGCAACCGTCTTTTCGGCGTTCCTTCGTCCTTTCATCGGCTTCCTCGACAAGCGTGCCGCGCCGATCCATCACGGCGAAATCATCCTTCCCGGCCTCGCCAAACCGGTCGTCGTACGTTGGGATCGGCACGCTATTCCGCACGTCTCGGCAACGAACGAGAGCGATCTATTTTTTGCTCAAGGCTATCTGCACGCTCAGGAACGGCTCTGGCAAATGGAAATGAACCGGCGCTTTTTGAGCGGTCGAATGGCGCAGATTTTCGGCGACTTCTCACTGCCGTGGCGCGAACTGTCGAGCCAATTTCGCGACCGCAGTTGCGTCGATCTTGACTACTTCGTCAGGCTGCTCGGCATTCGCGCCGCCGCAGTTAATTCCCTGACGCTCTTATCCGACGAAGACGGACGGCGTTTGCGCGCGTATTGCGACGGCGTCAATCGTTATATCGAACGGTGCGGGCACAAGCCGCCGTGGGAGTTCCGCGTGCTGCGCCAGGAGCCGGAACCTTGGCAACCGGCGGACACGCTGATGATCGGCAAAGGCTTCGCTTTTCTTCTTTCCACGGCGCTCTACACCCGCCTCAATTTTATCGCCATCGCGGCAAAATTAGAAGACGAGCCGGAAAAGCTGCGCGACCTCTTCCCTGCCTATCCTGATAACGCGATCACGACCGCTCGTTCCAGTTGGGATAACGCCCGTGGATTGTGGCAGTTCTCGAGCGGCGTTCTTGCGGCAAGCGAATGGCATCCGGCGGGCAGCGGCAGCAACAGTTGGGCCATCGCCCCGCAGCGGTCGACCACCGGCCAAGCCATCCTATGCAATGATCCCCATCTGAGAATGTCGTTGCCGTCGGTCTGGTATCTAATGCACTTACGGGCTGACAATAGCGCGGCCGGACCTGACGGCTACGAAGTTTGGGGTGCGTCGATTCCCGGCGTACCCTGTGTTCAAATCGGTCACAACCGTTTCATCGCTTGGGGCATCACCGCGGCGCTATGCGACGACGTGGAAATCTATCGGGAGAAAATGCATCGGCTCGAACCGGATCTCTATTTGGTCGGTCATCGTTGGCAGAAACTCGAATCGCGTAAAGAACTGATCGCCGTCAGGGGCGCGAAGCCGCTGGAAAAAATTGTCCGCGCGAGCCGACATGGGCCGGCCATCAGCGATTTCCGCGCGACCAGCGACAACAAAGAAATCTTAACAGCGCGCTGGACGGCGCACGAACCGAGCCGGGAGCTTAACAGTCTTTATAGCCTCAATTGCGCGCGCGACTGGAAGCAGTTTCAGGACAGTCTGCGCTTGCACGCGGCGCCGAGCTTGAACTTCGTCTATGCCGACCATGAAGGAAACATCGGTTATACTCTCGCCGGAAAAATCCCGCGGCGCGCCAGTGTGCCGTCCTTGCTGCCGGTGGCCGGTTGGGATGAGCGCAATGATTGGCTCGGATATATTCCATTCGACGAGCTGCCGCATGTTTACAATCCACCCGAAGGCGTTGTCGCCAGCGCCAATAACCGGATCGCTGACGCCGCTTACCCTTACTATCTATCTCATTTCTTCGACCCGCCGTATCGGATTCGCCGCATCGAACAATTGTTGGGCCAACGCGAAAAGTACTCCCTCGGCGGCTTGGCAGCGCTGCAACTCGATCACACTTCACTGCACGCGCGCGATCTGATCGACGCGCTCAGACCCGATCTGGCGCGGATTGCAGACGACAACCGTATCGTCAAAGGCGCCGCCAATCGCCTCCTCGCGTGGGACGGCGCTTGTGCCGTATCGAGCATCGAAGCAGCGATTTTTCATTTAATGCATCAGCGGCTGCTCCGGCATCTTTTAATTCCGGTATTGGGGGAAGAGGCTTATCCGGCGTACGTGGAGATTTTGCATCAAAGTATCGTGCCCACCGATCGCATTTTTGCCGAGGCAAAATCGACTTGGTTTTCGCGCCGGTCACGATTCGAGCTGGTGCACCTCGCGCTTTGCGGTGCTTGTAGCGACCTCGAAGAGAAATTCGGCGCAAATATGGAACAGTGGTGTTGGGGCAAAGTACATCAATTGTATCTGGGTCATGCTCTCAGTCGGGTTGACGCGCTCAAATCTGTGCTCGGTATCGGACCTATGCCAACTCCGGGCGACGGGATGACGATCAATGTCGGCTTCTACCGCCATTCCAATCCCTACGCCCAAACCGTCGGCGCGTCCTTGCGCTTCGCCGTGGAAACGGGTCCATCGATGCGCTCCGAATTCGTTCTCCCTTCAGGCCAGTCGGGTCACCCAACTTCCGCGCACTATCGCGATCAAACCGAGCTTTGGTTGTGCGGCAACACAATCTCCTTTAACCCGCCCGATAAAAACGTAAGCTCTCCGAACCGAAGCTTGCGGTTGAATCCGCGCTAGCCGCTATTGCGCCCCATCCATCTTCGGGGTAAAAATCGACGAACTACAAAAGCAGCCGTCGCGAGGCAATAGATTTATGTCGATCAAACTTCTGATCGCCGACGACGAACGACTGTTCCGCCAGAGCTTAAAAATACTGCTCGAGACCGGCACCGATCTCCGCGTCGTCGCCGACGCGGCCAACGGCCAAGAGGCGGTCACGGGAGCGCGCGCGACCACGCCGGATCTGGCGTTGCTGGACGTGGACATGCCGAAAATGGATGGGATCAAAGCAGCGCGGCTGATCGCGGCGGTTTCGCCGCGGACAAAAATTCTTATGCTCTCGGTGCACCACGAGGACGAAAAAATCAACGCGGCGATTCGCGCCGGTGCGATCGGTTATATTTTGAAGGACACAGACCGCGCGGATTTCATCAAGATCATTCGACAAACTCACGCCGGAAAAATTCCCGCTTCGCCTTATCTGGCGCACCTCGCCTTGGAGCAAACCTCAGGCCATCTGCCGGCTTCGAGCCACGCGCGCATCACTCAGTTCACCGAACGGTTTGGCCTGACCGATCTAGAGCTTAAAATCCTTCGTTTGATGTCCGAGGGACTAAGTAATGAGGAAATTAGCGAGATTACCTGCCTTGCCCGCGAGACCATCAAAGGCCATCTCAAGTCGCTGTTCCGTAAGCTCGATGTCAAAAACCGCACCGAGGCCGCCGTCCTCGCAGTCCGTGAGGGACTCGATTAATCCCCATTTGGGGGAAGTTCAGAATTCCCAATGGGGGGATTGACAGTGCAAAACTTCTAAGAGATAAAGCATCACGCTTAGAAGATTTTCTGCCGATGTTCGTCTAACCAGGGAGGGGATTATGAAAACGCACGGAAAAATCCTTCCGGTTCTGCTAGTTGCTGCTTCACTGATTTTAACATCGGGTCTGGCCCAAGCTCTTCAAGTCGGCGACAAAGCGCCGGACTTCGAGCTGGACAGCTCGAAAGGAGGCAAGCTGAAACTGAGCAGCCTCAAAGGTAAAAATGTTCTCATTAACTTCTATGTCCTCGATTTTAGCCCCACCTGAATCAAAGACTTGCAAGCGTCCGGTTCGGACAATTACCAGGCGTTCCAAGCGGAGAATACGGAAGTTGTCGGCATCAGCGCGAACGCGCCATTTTCGCAAAAAGCTTTCGCCGATTTTGCCAAGATCAACTACGCGCTCCTGAGCGACAGAGATGGCAAGGTGATGCAGACCTACGGCGTTTATGACGAACCGCGACGAGTCGCGAAACGGTCCTACATTATCGTCGATAAGGAGGGGGTGATTCGTTACTTGAATATTCGGCCAGGCAATA
>Ga0137409_10007524_pt1 | contig 11187 bp, 9 predicted proteins | sample CZODoug1_16funga_FD_122059 | JGI IMG/M metagenome (GOLD analysis project Ga0137409, IMG submission 122059) | Vadose zone soil fungal communities from Angelo Coast Range Reserve, California, USA - CZODoug1_16fungal (Hybrid Assembly) | ecosystem: Environmental > Terrestrial > Soil > Vadose zone... | reverse complement strand
GGGAAGACTTTCCGCGCTGCCTCACAGGTCAAGGCTCTGCTCGCTGGAGGCGCCGTGCCGATGCAGCCTGAGCCCGCGGGCCATGTCGGCTTTTATGTCTGGGGGTGCGTACCGGAGCCCTATACGCTCTACCGCAATCTGTTTGCCCTGCCTGCGGGGCATACCCTATGGGTCGACGGAAGCGGCTCCCGGGCTCCGAGTAAGTATTTCGACATCGCGGATGAATTGGAAAGAGCCTCCGCTGGGAGAATCGAGCAACCCGTCTCGGAGGTCCTGAAAGGCGCGCTGCGCGACAGCGTCAAGCACCATCTCATAGCCGACGTTACAGTAGGAGTTTTCCTGTCCTCAGGTCTCGACTCGGCCACGTTGACGGCTCTCGCGGCAGAGGAACTCAGCTCCCTGCACGCGATCACTCTCGGGTTCTCGGAGTACGAGAACACTGTGGCCGACGAGATTCCCCTTGCTCGCAAGGTAGCCGCGCAATACGGCTGCACCCACCACATCGGCCGCATTACCCGAGGGGACTTCCAACACGACCTTCCCGCCATCCTGCATGCGATGGATCAACCCAGTATCGACGGCGTGAACACTTGGTTCGTAGCCCGCGAAGCGAAGCGTGCCGGCTTCAAGGTCGCCCTATCGGGACTTGGGGGAGACGAATTGCTCGGCGGCTATCCAAGTTTCCGCCAAATACCGAGAGTCGCTTCTCGTCTTGGCTTTTCTTCCCGTTTCCCGGCCATCGGAAAAGCATTGCGCTACGTATCCGCACCGGTCTTGAGGCGATATACCTCTCCGAAGTACGCGAGTCTCCTCGAATATGGAGGCAGCTATGGAGGCGCCTATCTGCTTCGGCGCGGACTTTTCATGCCTTGGGAGCTTCCCCGGTTTCTGGACGGGGAGTTTGTGCGCGAAGGCTGGGACACGCTGCAGCCACTTCTGCATTTGAACGAGTGGCTTCGAGGCCGCAAGACGCCCCACGCAAAAATCGCGGCCTTGGAGATGAACTGCTACATGCGCAATATGCTGCTCAGGGATTCCGACTGGGCAGGTATGGCGCATTCGCTGGAAATTCGCTTGCCCTTTGTGGACATTACCCTGTTCCGTCTACTCGCCCCGTATGTAGCCAGCGACAGGCCACCCGAGAAGCAGGATCTCATAGGAGTCCCTGATAGGGCCCTCTCTCAAGAAGTCACAAGCAGACCGAAGACCGGGTTCTCGATCCCAGTGCGCGAATGGATAGCTGCCCAGGGGCGAGTCACAGGCGAGCGCGGATTGCGCGGCTGGGCGCTCGTAGCCATTCGAGGAAATCAAGAAGGCGGTGCGACAGGGCGCGGGAAACGCGTTCTTGTGTTCAGGATCGGAAGCCTCGGTGATACCTGTATTGCGATCCCAGCATTTCGCCTGATACGCAGCGCGTATCCGCGCTCAGAGATTAGTGTATTGACGAACTTCCCGGTGGACGGTGGGGTAAAGGACGCCCCGCTTGAGGCGGTCATCGGGAAATCCGCTCTTGTGGACAGGTACATCGAGTATCCCGTGGGCCTTCGTAGCTTGAGAGAGTTCGTCCGTTGCGTGAGAAGGCTTAGGGCTTGGGATCCTGACATCCTTGTCTACCTGATGCCTTTGCGCACCCGCTTTCAGCTCCTTCGAGATCTGTTTTTCTTCAAAGCGATCGTGCGAGTTCCGGAAATCATAGGCTTCTCATTCGATCGCAGTGCCCAGGCTCATGAATGGGACGAAATGCGGCAAGCTTTCGAAGGAGAGGCTCATCGCCTGGTCCGGAATCTCGCCACACTCGGCGAGATAGATCTGAGTTCGAAGGAATCGTGGGACCTGGGATTGCGGTCCGAAGAAATCGAGAAATCGGACAGACTCCTCGCGACCTGGGAAGGGACCAGGAGCTATATCGCATGTTCGATCGGCGCCAAATGGAGTAGCAAGGATTGGGGACAGGATCGTTGGGAGGAGCTGTTCGGATCGCTGTCCGAGGAACTGGAAGACTTCGGGCTCCTACTCGTGGGCGCCTCTATTGAATTGGACCGTTCTGAAAAAGTGGCGCGCCTTTGGCGCGGCCCCTCCCTGAATCTTTGTGGCATTCTCAAGCCCCGTGAGACGGCGGAGGTCATACGCCGCGCGAGATGCTACATAGGGCATGACAGTGGTCCGATGCACTTGGCGGCTGCGGTTGGAACGCCCTGCGTATCGGTATTCTCGGCGCAAGACAAGCCAGGGATCTGGTTTCCATTCGGTGATCGCCACCGAATCATCTATCACAAGACGGAATGCTTCGGCTGCAAGCTGCAAGTGTGCAAGATTCACGAAAAAAAGTGCATTCGCTCGATCACACCCCCGGAAGTTGCTGAGGCGCTGAGATCTGTGCTTGCACGTGGACGGCGCGAAATAGCGCTCAACGTTGCGAAACTCGCGTGACTCTCGGGGCGGCTCCCGGATGAGACTCAGAAGCAAACTGGAGGGCTTTCGCCAGACACGACAGTTCGACAATTGGGCGCAGGTAGCCGCGAACAGGATTGCCTTCCCCAATACGGGTTGTATCGTGTATCGGCTTGGCGATGCCGAGATGATAGTCGATCACCTAGGAGGAGACGAGAACGGCTTACGGGCCTGTATTGCCTCAAATATGTATCGAGGACTGCTCGACGCAATCCACGACCGGGCCTCGATCAGAACTCTATTGGATATTGGCGCCAATGGCGGCGGGTTTTCACTCTTGGCGTATCTCATGGAGATCCCGCTTCAACGCGTAGCCTGCGTGGAGATGAATCCAAAAGTATTCGGCCGGCTCGCATTCAACCTTCATCAGAATCTCGACGGGGTATCGTTGTGTTTGATCAACGGCGCCATTGCACCGAAGCGCGGCACCATTGAGCTCAGCCTTGGCCGAGGAAGTACGGGACAAAGCTTGCTCAGCTCCACTTTGGCCCAGACCAGCAAGCGATCGGCGATCGAGCTCCTTACGTTCGACGACGTTGTAGATCGAGCGTTTCCCGACGCTGGGCCTATCGACCTTTGCAAGGTCGACGTCGAGGGCTCAGAGTACCAAGTGTTCTTTGGGACGGAATGCAAAGCTTCGAATCGAGTCCGGTATCTCATCATCGAGATTCACGACTCCAGGGACTACTCTCGCGAGGCGCTGTTGGAGCGCCTCAAGGCGCTCGGCTTCAATGACATCAGCCCGCAAGGTGGCGCTGAACAGGGCGTCTTCCTGCTCAGGAATCGAACGCCAGTCGCGGGCCAGGTATCCTAAAGATGTGGTTCTCGCGGTCGAACGGCCCGTGGATTGTGGACACGAGAGCTCGGCCGGACGTATGAGCGCAGTGAGGCAGTTTTCGTACTATGGCGCCTCCAGAGCGTTACTTGCTGCGGGACAGCTGCTGCTCGTGCCGCTGGCGGTCGGGCAATTGGGCGCGTCGGGTTACGGTGCCTACAATCTCATGTTGCAGGGAGCAATACTGCTCCGCCACCTCGCTCTGCAGGGCATTGCTCAAGTTCTGGTCCGGGACCACAAGGAACTCAGCGGCGCTCACGGCGAAGGGCATTTGCATGCGGCGGGGCTTGCGCTGATGGTGGCTGGGTTGCTGCTGATTGCTTTGCCTCTCGCGTATTTCGCGCGCGACATCGCCGCACTCTTGAACGTCACGTCCTCGCAGATTTGGCTCTTGCTGGCAATGGCGCTCGCATATTCCCTGTTCGGTTTGAAGCAAGTGCTGCTCTACAACCGAAGTTTCGCTGCCTACACGATTTGGGACACGTCACAAGGGCTTGCCACGATAGCTGGGCCAGTACTTGTCGGACTCTTTCTCCCTATACCCGACGCCTATGGAGCCACCTATGCGCTGGCGACTTTGATTCTGGCAATCGCAATGGTCAGGCACCGATCCCCGTCTCTTCCTTCGAGGCAAACGCTGCGAGAGCTAGGGGTCACGCTAAGAACCTACGGGCTGCCGCTAATGCTCGGCGAAGGAATGGCTTGGATCGTGAGCGTCGCGGACCGATTCCAGATCGCAGCATTACTGGGCATCGAGCAAACCGGTCTCTACGCTGCCGCGTATCAGCTATTTGTAGCGCCGATGACTATGCTGGCTTTTGCCGTAGCGCTTGTTCTTCAGCGTGTAACATTCACAGATGGCGGAGACGCGTACCGGGCGCGTATGGAAAAAGCGGCGACACTGCTCACCTTGCTATCGTGTGCTGCTCTGGTGCTTGCGATTCTACTGGGCAAGCCGGTCTTCGCGATCTTCTTTCGTCATCAAGGTCAAGTCGACGAGCTCGTGATCGTCCTACTCGTGCTTACCGGTGCCGCCAGCGCCTTTTTCCAGCTCGAGCTGATCGCGGGGAAGTATGCCCGCAACGTGCGGACGATCCTGCTGGGGCAAGCATCCGCAGCAGCGGCTCTCCTGACAGGAAACTGGTTGCTCCTGCCCCGCATCGGGATTGTTGCCGCCGCGGGTACCTCGCTCGCGGCCTATCTGTTGCAGATCCTCGTGATCCGATGGTCCCACGGCGAAGAAAGCCGATTTTCCTACTTCAGCCCGAGCGCCCTTCGGTGGGGCTTGACTCGCTTGGTTTTGATCGGTACTAGGTCTGCGAGGAATAGGAAAGCTGTGTGATACCCCAAGAGGACTACCGCGCTCGCATCTACACGAGGTACGCGACAAATTTTCAGGACGCGCCGACGGATTTTGACCCAAAATCTGCGTGGCGGTGGGGGCGCGCGTACCGCCACTATTTACGCGGCTGGCTGCCAGAAAGCGAGAAAGCAATCGTTTTGGACGTTGCGTGCGGCGGAGGCAAGCTTCTCTATTTCTTCAAACGGCTGGGGTACTCGAACATAGGCGGAGTGGATATCAGCCCAGAGCAAGTAGGGCTATCCCGCCAAGTCACCCCGAATGTGACGGAAGCAAACGTTCTGGACTTCCTGAGTTCTCGAAAAGGCACCTTTGATCTCATCGCCGGTCTGGATATTGTCGAGCACTTTCACAAACCGGAAGTACTCGACTTCCTGGATGCCTGCTACGCGGGCCTAAAAACCGGCGGGCGGCTTGTATTGCAAACGCCGAACGCGGACAGTCCGTGGGGTACGGTTCATCGCTACAACGATTTCACGCACGAAGTTGGCTTTAACGCGAACGCTCTTACACGCTTGATGTCGCTCGTAGGCTTCAGAAACATCGATGCTCGCGAGATAGGTCCAGTACCGTTTGGGCACAGCTTTCTCTCCACGGGCAGGTACGTGATCTGGCAAGCCATCCGCGCCGGGTTAAAGCTATGGAACCTCGCGGAAACCGGCGACGCCGGCAGCGGAGTCCTTACTCGAGTATTCCTGATATCGGGAGTGAAGCGGTGATATTCGAGTGGGCCGCATCCACAGTTTCGCTCTTGTTTTGCCTGCTGCCCGCAGTATTACTGCTACGCACTGGAGCTGTATTTATCCCCACGCATTTGCTGTTCTTGGCGATGTTCGTGCCGGGCCTCCATCTGGCAAATTTGGTCTCTGACCCTGACCGGACGTGGCAAGGGGACTACTACATGGCCGCTCATCTGTCGTGGATGGCCTACGCCTGGGGCGTGTATTTGATGGCGGTTGGCGGTCGCCGTCTGCTCCTATCTGACCGTTCTCTCGTAGATCAAGTCAGAGGGATAAATGACAACTGGATTGCCGGCGCCTTCCTTGCTTGGATCGCGCTCAAGCTCTATCTCATCGCGAAGTACGGAATCCTGGCGTTCGCGACCTATCGCGAACTCGCTGGGCCTGACGAGTCACTCTTTCGCTTCGCATCGTGGGAGACGGCGCTCGAACAATATGCCGTCGCCTTTGCCACCGGGGCTAGCGCAGCTTGGGCAATAAAGGCAGCGGCGATCCCGGGCTACTGGAAGAGACCTTGGCCGCTGTCGGCGATGTTGGCCTTCATGCTCCCTTTTCTGGTAGCTCTCGAGTCCCCCCTTGGGACGCGAAGGTTCATATTGATCCTGGTGGTTGTTGGGGCACTGGTTCTTCTGAACAGACATAGCATTTCGGCTTGGCGCTTCGTGGTGAAGAGATGGCGTCATTTGGCATTGCTTGCGACGCTGACGTTGGGCATAGCGATGTATTACCAAACAGTTAGACGGAACTACTACGAGCCGGAGGTCGCTGCGCTGCTGACCTCTTCCAGCCTCATTGAGATACTTGAAGGCGCCGGGATGGCTCTGATCCCGCGCTTTGGAGCTTCGTCGGCAACCGACGATGGTGCAGGGGCCCTGATCAATCGGGATGGACCTTTCGAACTGACGTACGAAATAGTTAGGGAACTCTGCGGCGGAAATCCCGGAACGCGCGGTGAAATCATGTCGATATCCTTGAATGCTGTCTTGCCTCGTGCGATATCCGGAGAGAACAAGGAGCAGGTTACCTCTGACGACGTTATCAACGAAAGAATGTCGGTCACGCCGAGATTCAGTCGGCTTATCCGGGATTTGTCGACCAGTCTTCCTTCCATTTTTATCTCGGATTTCGGTGTGATTGGTGTCGCAATAGCTCCAGCAGTGTTCGTCCTTTGCGTTGGGGCCGTTCTTGCTATTAGTCGCTTGAGGTGGACCAGGGGCGGCCCGTGGAACCTGCTGTGGCTCGGTCTATTGATACTTATGGTGGGCAGCGTCGAAAATGACCTGGTCTCATACCTTTCCATCGTTCGAAATGCCTTAATCGCCCTGACTTTTGCAATCCTGCTTGCGGGTTTTCGGAAAGCAGTCAAGCCCGTTCGTCTCGCCACTCGGACCGCGTAGCGAGAGCCTTCTTTCACGCGCTTTTCGCCCTAAGCACGCATGTCCTCGGAACCAGAGATGAATGAAATGCCGCAAAGCGACTATGGTTGGTCCTCAGCGGAGGGCGGCCATATCAAGTTCTGGAGTCGCGCTACACTTAGCCAGCTCTTGTCCGAGAACGGTTTCCGCGTAGTAGGGTTCTCCGGAGTCGGCCGCATTCCCTACCTGTGGGAAAGTATGGTGCTCATTGGGCAGAAAGCGTAGACCCTTCTCGACAAGCGCGTTTTGGATGGCCCGCGGCAAGAGGTCCAAGTACCCCGACGGGTTCATGCTGACTGGCCTCCGGGAGGGGGATGTATTCGTACTAGCCACGTGACTCAGACGTAACCGAGGTGAATCTCCTCCACATCAGCCCGTCCTATTACCCCGCTACGTATTGGGGTGGGCCGATCTTTTCTGTCTACCACTTGAACAATGCTTTGGCCCGGTTGCCGGGTATAAGGCTCAAGGTCCTTACGACGGACACGGCCGGGCCAAAGCTTGCGGATCGGTTGAACTGCTCCAAACTGGACAGATCTCTGTATCCGAACCAGGAAGTCCTGTTTGCCCGCCGCGTGGCTGGGGCATGCGTGTCGTTAGAGCTGCTATGTCGCCTTCCCAGGCTGATTCTGTGGGCGGATGTCGTGCACCTCACTGCAACGTATTCGTTTCCCACTCTTCCCACTTTGTTCTTCTGCCGCGTCCTGAACAAGCCACTGGTATGGTCACACCGTGGTGCCATCCTAGGCTCTTATGAATGGGCGGGAGCGCCTCGGAAACGGTTGAAGCGCGTCTGGGAATGGCTATGCAATACCCTGATCCGTCCTGGCCGGGTCGTGGCTCACGTAACGTCGGAGAGGGAGCGGACGGCAGCACAGGCCAGGATACCCGCCGCGAAGCCAGTCGTTGTACCGAATGGTGTGGATATCCCCGATTCACTGCCGGACAGGGATTGGCAACCAGGAGGCAGGCTTCGACTGATGTATCTCGGACGCCTCTCGCCGGAGAAGGGAATCGAAAACCTGCTTCATGCCCTACGTGAACTCGATAACCCCAGTATCTCGCTCACGGTATATGGTACTGGGCCGGCCGACTATGTGGCGCGCGTACGGCGAGTAGCTGAAGATCTTCCAATCGCGGACGGCACAGTGTCCTTTGCCGGACATGTGGACGGCGATGTTAAGACGCAGGCGTTCCACTCAGCCGATCTGTGTGTTGTGCCTTCGTTTAGCGAGAACTTCTGTTTGGTTGTGGCGGAGGCGTTGGCGCATGGCGTACCGGTCGTAGCGAGCCGTGGAACGCCGTGGAACCGAGTCGAGGACAAGCAGTGTGGGCTTTGGGTGGATAACAGCCCGCAATCGCTCGCGGAGGCAATTGTTCGGGCTCGCTTGATGCCACTCGAAGAAATGGGATGGCGGGGACGGAAATGGATGGAATCTGAATATGGATGGGACACCGTCGCCGATGCTATGCGTCAAATCTACAAGAACGCGGGATATAGCTGATGACGAAATGCTATGTCTGTGGGGGGCGCTGCGAAAAGGACGTGATTCATGGGGCATACGTGTACTGGAAGTGCACCGATTGTTTTACGTCGCAGGTTCTGCCACAACCGTCTGAAACTGAGCTGCGTCAATATTATGATTCCTTCCATTTAAGCGAGACAGCTGGGGGTGTCTATGACGAAGTCGAAGATCGGATGAAGGAAGACTTTCCCGCCAAGACTAGTAAGGTGTTTGCTCATGCGCTCTCAGGGCACCTACGTCTGTTAGATGTCGGGTGTGGTAAGGGATTCTTTGTTAAGGCTGCTTTGAACGCGGGGGTCTTGGCCGAGGGAATAGATATCTCACGTACTGGCGTGGAGTACGCCGTCAGGACACTTGGGGTTCGAGCGACCTTGGGTCGAATCGAGGATCAACAACAATGGCGGGAGGCGTTCGACGTCGTCACCTTTTGGGCAACAGTCGAACACTTAGTAGACCCACTATCGATTCTTCGCGTAATACATGACGTCCTCAAACCAGGAGGGTTTATTTTTTGCGACACCGGGCTAGGCAATTGCGCTTTTGAACACTTCCTGCCTGGCCACAATCAGTGGTACGACGCGCCACAACATGTGTTCGTATTCAGTAGGGGCGGACTAGTGACTTTACTTGAGAAAGCCGGATTCGAAATTATTGATGTAGACACGAACTACGACCGCTCCTCGCTTCGAAGGTATGTGCGATGGATTCGCCATAGTGCATTGTGTCTGATGGGTGGCCTCATTCTGATTCCACTGCTTGGAACGCGTGGTTTTCGTAAAATGAGGCAAGAAGCCAAATGGCCAATCGGACGACTAATTTCTGTTGTAGCCCAGAAGATGGAGCCATAGGTTGCCAATCGGGAAACAATGCGCAATCTCACCATTCTTATCCTGACGGCTAACGAGCAGAAGCATATTGAGCGCTGCGTCAGGAGCGCGTTTCAGGTGGCAAGCCAATTGTTCGTGGTGGACTCGTTCTCGACGGACCGGACGGTCGGTATAGCGGAATCGCTCGGGGCACGGGTTTGGCAGCACGAATTCACGAACCACGCCTCGCAGCTTGCGTGGGCGTTGGAGAACCTGCCCATCGATACCGAGTGGGTGATGCGAGTGGACGCCGATGAGATCATCTCTCCTTTCCTAGCCAAGGAAATACAAGCCAGACTACAATCCGCGCCGGCAGATGTTAACGGCTTCCTTGTTTCACTGTATGTTTCCTTCCAAGGTGTGCTCCTTCGCCATGGCGGGTATCCCCAGCGGCAACTGAGAGTGTGGCGTAACGGGAAAGGAATGGTTGAACAGCGTTGGATGGACGAGAAAATCGTAGTCAAGGGAGGTCTCGTAGAGAAGCTCCATGGCGAGTACATCGACGACAACCTCAACGGAATTACCTGGTGGACGAACAAACACAACGGTTACGCGACAAGAGAGGCTATCGATCTCCTGAACAGGAAATATGGGTTCATGCCCCTCCCGGGTGGGAAGTCGGTTGACACACACCGGGATGGTGCCTCGAAGCGCTGGATAAAGGTAAATATCTACTCACGTTTGCCCTTCGGATTTCGAGCGTTTCTTTTCTTCATCTACCGTATTGTCTTCCGCCTGGGTTTCTTGGATGGGCGCGCGGGCTTCGTCTTTCACTTCCTTCAAGGTTTTTGGTATCGCTTTCTAGTCGACGTGAAAGTGTCGGAGGTGCAACGGCGTATGCGAAGGGATGGCATTAGTTGCGTCGAGGCCATCCGCCGAGAATTTGGCGTGGATCCAGTTTGTGCGACTGCAAGCCACGATCAACCGACTCGATAAACTGTTTCAGGCTGCTCGGTCTTCGCGGCTTGCAGCGGCGGTCATTCGTCATCGTGTACTCGCTGGTGCTGAGCACCGTCATGTGCTCGCGCACCAGCTAGCGACGGTGATTGACATTGGCGCGAATCGCGGCCAGTTTACCTTGGCAGTGCGACGTTGGGCGCCAACGGCCCGCGTGGTTGCCTTCGAGCCCTTACCTGGTGCGGCGCTAGTATTCCGTTCGATCTTTTCTGGAGACGACAAGGTCGTCCTCCACGAAGTGGCCGTTGGCCCGCGCCCAAGCCGCAGCAGCATGCATGTCTCAGCGCGAGACGATTCATCGTCGCTGCTGCCGATCTCTAGTCTGCAGTCGAAGATCTTTCCTGGTACCTCGGAGATAGCAACGATCGAGGTGCAGGTCGCACCGCTAGAATCGTTTGTGAAGCCCGTTGAAATCAGGGCACCAGCAATGCTGAAGCTCGATGTCCAGGGCTTCGAGTATGAGGCGCTTATCGGATGCGAATCACTGTTGAGTCATTTCGATCACATCTATTGCGAGTGCTCCTTTGTTGAGTTTTACACCGGCCAAAAGCTTGCTGCTACCGTCATTGAATGGTTGTCGACCAGAGGTTTTCGGATGAGTGGAATATTCAACGTCGCCTACAATAAACTTGGATCGCCAGTTCAAGCCGACTTCCTATTCGCTAACAAGGATTGAGGTCGGGACGGGTCAATACTTGTGAAAATACTGATTCACGGCATCAACTACCTGCCGATCCAGGGCGGGTCGCTGTACCTCGGGCGCCGGCCCGACTCCGTTCGCCGCGGGTTCGACGCGATCCTGGCCCAGAGCGGCGGCCAAGTGTACACGTGGCGCGACTATGCCCTCATGTACTTCGCCTTGGCCGACGGACCGAAGGCAGAGGCCATGCTCGAAGAGGACACCTATCTCGAGCCTGAGTACGGCAACTCGCGCGCCCAGACCTACAACTGGATCAACACGCTCGCCAAGCTCGGCCGCCTCGATACCGGCGTCACCGCCGATGTTCCCACGTATGCAGTGTTCCGTGCGAAGGGCA
>Ga0137409_10007519_pt1 | contig 11191 bp, 7 predicted proteins | sample CZODoug1_16funga_FD_122059 | JGI IMG/M metagenome (GOLD analysis project Ga0137409, IMG submission 122059) | Vadose zone soil fungal communities from Angelo Coast Range Reserve, California, USA - CZODoug1_16fungal (Hybrid Assembly) | ecosystem: Environmental > Terrestrial > Soil > Vadose zone... | reverse complement strand
CCATGCCTTTAATCGACCAGATCCAGAAAGACATCGTCACCGCCATGAAGGCCCGCGACGAACACCGTCTGTCGACCTTACGCATGGTCAAGACCGCGCTCAAGAACAAAGAAGTCGACAAGATGGCTCCGCTCGACGACAAAGAATCTCAGCAAGTTCTCTCCACGCTAATCAAACAGCGCAAAGACTCCATCGAGCAATTCACCAAAGGCGGACGCCAGGAGATGGCCGACAAAGAAGCCGCCGAAATCAAACTGATCGAAACCTACCTCCCCAAAGCCGCCGGAGAAGAAGAAATCGCAGCCGGAGTGAAGGCCGCTATCGCCGAGATGACCCCCGCCCCGACAATGAAAGAAATGGGCACCGTAATGAAGAACGCAATGTCCCGCTTCGCCGCCGCAGGGATGCGCGTGGACGGGAAGGTGGTCAGCGAGGCGGTAAGGAAAGAACTAAGCAAATAGCGGTGATCGGCGCGCTCGAGATTTGGAGCGTCATGATTCCATCCGAGACGAATTCGACCGAAACCGTCGCGCACAGTTCCCCAAAATGCCTGGCGCGACAGCGAGTGGCTCGCGTTTGTTGAATTCCTGATCGTTGCCCTGATCTTCTACGCCGACCACCGGAAACTCATTCCCGTCTCGAAAACTCCCGAGCTCTTTTTGCTGGGATGGGTTTCCCTCCGAGTGCGCAACCTGCGCTGGCGCGATGTCGGCCTCACTCGCTATCGCTCGTGGCCCGTAACAGTTGCCCTCGGAGTCGCCTTGGGCGCCGCTCTGGAAGTTTTTCAACTATTGGTTACCCAGCCAATCCTCGTCAGACTCATCGGCAAGCAGCCTGATCTGGAAGACTTTCGATCGCTGACCGGCAACCTCAAAATGACGCTGCTCTCCATCGCTCTCTCCTGGACGCTAGCCGCCTTCGGCGAGGAGTTATTCTGGCGAGGTTACCTGATGAACCGCGTTGCGGATGTGTTCGGTCGCAAGGAAACCGCATGGATCATGAGCCTGTTGCTCGTCAGCATTGCTTTCGGCCTGGGCCACGGCTATCAGGGACTGACAGGATGGATCGAAGAAGGCCTGGCCGGACTGGCGCTAGGCCTGATGTACCTGCGAACCGGTCGCAATCTCTCCGTGCCGATCATCGCGCACGGAGTTGCCGATACGATAGATATGGTTCTGATTTTCTTCGGCAAATTTCCTGGCATGTAATCACTTGCTTCTCTGCCATTCCCGATACGCCTCGCTCTTCCCGATCCCGCGCTCTTTCGCCACTTTCTTCAGCGCCGCTTTCTCGTCCACCCGATCGTCCGACATCACTTGCTTCACCCGCTGGGCTACGCTCAGCTCGGGGCTCGAGGCTCGGAGCTCGGCGCCGTCAGCCTTAGCAATCAGAAGCGTGATTTCGCCCTTCACATCGCCACGTGCCTTCAATTGGTCAAGCACGTCGACCGCCCGTCCGCGCAAAAACTCTTCGTGGATCTTCGTCACCTCGCGCGCCACCACGACGTGCCGGTCTCCTCCGAGAACCTCGACCAGATCCGCCAGCGTCTCCAGCACCCGATGCGGCGCCTCATAAAATACCTGCGTCCGCGGAGACTCTCGTACGCTCTCGAGTAGCTTCCGCCGCTGCCCTGACTTGGCTGGAAGGAATCCGCTGAACCGGAAAGAATCGGTCGGCAGGCCGCTCGCCACCAGCGCCGCCAGAAAAGCCGAAGCTCCCGGAATCGGCACCACCGGAACACGATGCCGGATGGCTAGCGCGATCAACCGGAATCCGGGATCGGAGATCCCCGGCATGCCCGCGTCGGTGACGAGCGCAACCTTCGCGCCGCTTTCAAGGTCCACCACCAGTTCGGCAGCCTTGGTCATCTCGTTGTGCTCGTGATAGCTGACCGTCCGCGTCTGGATGCCGTAGTGGGTGAGTAGCTTCTGCGTTTGGCGGGTGTCCTCGCAAGCGATCAGGTCAACTTCTTTCAGCACGCGCAAAGCCCGCAGCGTAATGTCTTCCAGGTTCCCTATCGGCGTAGCCACCAAGTACAGCGCCGATCCCGGCCCCAGACTCCCGCGGTCATTGTCAGTTTCGATTTGAACACCCGTCCGTACCCGGCAAGTCTAGCAAAGAAGGCGCGCGATTTTCGCAGTCGCTGATGATGAGCACCGCAGATGCGGAAGCCCGAAACATCTCGCAACAATCTACCATTGTGTTTTGCGAGGGTCGGCTCGAGCCGCGGACAAAGCCTGACCTGAGAGAAGCCGAAGGGAGTATCCGCCCTACACATGATTACTCGGCTTTCGCTTTGCGGCGCTCGCGGAATCCTTCGATCAACAGGTAGAGCACCGGAATGAAGAACAGGTTGAGGATAGTGCTCATGATCATGCCGCCAAATACCGTCGTGCCGACGGAGTGGCGTCCGTTTTCGCCGGCGCCGCTGGCTGTCACGAGAGGCACAACGCCCAGAATGAAGGCGAACGACGTCATCAGAATCGGACGAAGACGGATGCGGGCCGCTTCGACCGCGGAATCGACAATCGTCATGCCACGCTTGCGAAGCTGCTCGGCGAATTCCACAATCAAAATTGCGTTCTTGGACGAAAGACCGACGAGCATGACCAGGCCCACCTGGCAGTAGACGTCGTTTTGCTGCCCGCGGATCCATTGCGCGGAAAGCGCGCCCAGCAATGCCATCGGCACGGCGAGCAGAATAATGAATGGGAGAACAAAACTTTCATACTGTGCCGAGAGCGTGAGGTAGACGACCACGACCCCGAGACCGAAAAGAATCAACGTGGTACTGCCGGATTGAAGTTCTTCGAGTGAAATCACCGACCATTCATATGTGAATCCCTGAGGCAGGACTTTACCCGCGAGTTGTTGCATCGCATCGATCGCCTGGCCGGAACTGAAGCCGGGGGCGGCAACACCCGTGATCTCGGTCGAGCGGAACAGGTTGTAATGGCTGATGACCTGGGGGGCGGCAGTCTGACCGATCGCCAGCAGATTCTCGAGCGGGATCATCGCACCAGAGTCCGAACGGACGTAGTACTGGTTAATGTCTTTCGGATTAGCGCGGAATTGCTTGTCGGCTTGTATGTACACGCGATAAGAGCGGTTGTTGAAATCGAAATCATTAATGTAGGCCGAGCCCATGTACACGCTAAGAGTCTGGGTGATCTGGCTGAGCGGGACGTGCAGACTCAGAGCCTTTTCGCGGTCGATCGTCACGACAAACTGCGGGTCCGAGGCGGTATAGGTGGTGAACAGACTCACCAGATCTTTGCGCGCACTGCCTTCTCGGATCAGGTCATGCGTTGATTTGTCCAGTTCTTGAAGGGAGTGATTGCCCTGGTCCTGGACCTCGAATTGGAAACCTCCGAATGCGCCCAAACCCTGGACGGCCGGCGGTTCCACAGCGATTACGAGCGCCCCGGAGATACCAAACATGGGGCCGCGAATACGGTTCAAGATAGCCGACGCGGTCTGGTCCTTCCCCTTGCGCTTGGAATACGGCTGAAGCGTGAGAAAGACGAGGCCGCGGTTGGGAGCGCTGCCCCCAAAACTGAAACCCGAAACCGCGAACGTGCCGAGAATTTCAGGAACGTTCTTGGTGATGGCCGTAACCTGCTCGCCGATCTTCCGCGTGTACTCCAGAGAAGCTCCGGAAGGAGACTGCACGATCACGATGAGATATCCCTGGTCTTCATTAGGAACGAAGCCCTTGGGAACGCGCTGAAAAACAAAGTAGGCGAGTCCGAGTCCGGCAGCGAACAGGATCAGGGCCACTGGTTCGTAGCGCAGAAAGGTGCGCAGGGCGTGGACATATCCGTTGGTGATCGCGCCGATGACGCGATCCACCTGGCGAAACAGCCAGTTCTTCGCGACGTGCGTCCGGCCCAGCAGTAACGCGGAAAGCGCCGGAGTGAGCGTCAGGGCGTTGAAGGCCGAGATGGCGATGGAGAAAGCAATCGTCAGCGCGAACTGTCGGAAAAGAATGCCGGTGGTTCCAGGGAAGAAAGCGACCGGCACGAACACGGCCACCAGCACGAGCGAGGTCGCAATCACTGCGCCCGTGACTTCGTGCATGGCGTCGGAGGCGGCCTTGGTGGGATCGTGCTCGCCTTCCTGAAGATGGCGCTCGATGTTTTCGATCACGACAATCGCGTCGTCAACCACCAGGCCGGTGGCGAGCGTAATGCCGAACAGCGTCAGGGTGTTGATGGAGAAGCCGAGCAGTTTGACGAACGCAAAGGTACCGATCAGCGAAACCGGGATCGTAACCGCTGGAATGACCGTAGATCGCCAATCCTGAAGGAATATGAAAATGACCAGAATGACGAGGAAGATAGCCTCGCCGAGCGTGGAGACGACGTCCCGGATCGATTCGCTGACGGCGTCGGTGGTATCGAACGCGACCTCAACCTTCATCCCGGGAGGGAATCGTTTCGCCAGGCGATAGAGTTCCGCGAGGCACAGGCGATGGACATCGAGGGCGTTGGCGGTAGAGAGCTGCGTGACGCCGATGCCCACCGCTTCGCGGCCGTTGTAATCCAGGTTCGAACCGTAGTCTTCGGCGCCGAGTTCGGCGTGGCCGACATCTTTCAGGCGTACCAGTGTTCCGTCGCTGTTGCTCTTGAGGATGATGTTGTCGAACTGCGAGGCTTCCGAGAGACGGCCGACAGCGCGCACGCTGATCTGAAACTGCTGGCCGGGAACCGCGGGCTGGGAGCCGACTTGTCCGGCGGCGACTTCGACGTTCTGCTCGCTGAGCGCATTGACGACATCGGGCGCGGTCAGCGCTCGGCTCGCCATGCGCACCGGATCGAGCCAGAGACGCATGGAATACTTGCGTTCTCCGAAGAGAAAAACCTCAGCCACACCGGGCACACGCTTCAAACTGTCGCGGACGTAAACATCCAGGTAATTGCTCATGAAGAGCGGAGGATACCGTCCGTCGGGCGAATAGACGGCAGCGCCGAAGACGAAGTTCTGCGAACTCTTCGCCACCGTGATGCCGACTTGCTTGACCGCATTGGGCAGTCGTCCCTGAGCGGTGTTGACTCGGTTCTGAATGTCCACGGACGCAAGGTCAGGATTGCGGTTAAGGTCAAACGTAGCGGTAATCTGGCTCACGCCATCGTTGGTGGACGACGATGTGAGGTATTTCATCCCCTCGGCGCCGTTGATCTGCTGCTCGAGCGGCGTGGTGACAGCCGATTCCACGGTTTGCGCGCTGGCGCCCGTATAGACGCTGGTCACAGTCACCTGCGGGGGAGCGAGATCGGGGAACTGGGCGATCGGCAGAGTCGGGATAACGGCACCGCCCGCTAGAATGATCAGCAGGGCGCAGACGGTCGAGAAAACAGGGCGATGAATGAAGAAGTCAACCATAAGAAAAGTCGTCGGTCGCTAGTCGTTGCTGTAGCACTTACGAGGCAGGCAATCTCCCCAGCCTGCCCCGGTATGTTCACCACTCGTCATCTGCTACGAGGTTGTTTCTTGCGGAACTACAGGGACGCCGTCGATCAGGAACTGAGTGCCGGTGACGACAACTTTGTCGCCAGCCTTGATTCCATCGAGCACGACATAGTCATTGCCTACGATTTGGCCAACCTGCAACGCCTTTTGGTGGACCACGTACCCGCCCTTGGAATCGGACTCCGCCACAAAGGCGAAATAGAGGCCGCCGAGGCGGGAAACGGCTATCACCGGAACAACCGGACGTTGCTGGCTGCCCCACACAACGCGGGCGCGCACAAACTGCGCGTTGCGCAAAACGTCGTTGTTATTCGGCACCTGAGCCTTAATTAGCACTGTCTGTGTCGCATTGTCCACCTGCGGTGAGATGAAAGTGATTCGACTGGAGGCAAGCAACTTGCCGGTCGCATCGACGAGTTCGACAGGGACACTCATCTTCAGCTGTCCGCTCTTCTCCACGGGAACATATACATAAGCTTCGAGAGTGCCGGGACGATCCACAGTCGTAAGCGTGGTGGTGGTCTGCACGCGGTCGCCGACGCGCACGGGAATGTCTCCAACAATACCTGCCCGGGGCGCGACGACCTGGTAGTAATGCAGCTGCACCTGCTGCTCGCGAACGGCAGCGTCAAGGGCCTGGTACTGCGCTTGCGCAGCGTCACGCGACGCTCGCGCCTGATCGAGATCCTGGCGGCTCACCACACCCGCGTTGGCCAGGCCGCTGATACGTTCGTAGTTCTGCTCCGCCCACTTGACCTGAGCCAATTGGGCAGCGCGGGCATCTTCCTGATTCTTGACCGTCGCTTGCTGTTTGGAAGGATCGATCTGGATCAAGGCCGCGCCGGCGCCCACACGTTGCCCGGAATGCACGAAGATCTGGGTGATAATGCCTTCCACCTGCGGCATGATGACAGCCGTGTCCCGCGACTTGAGAGTAGCGACATATTCGGTAGTGTCATTCACCTTCGCGGGCTGAGCAGTCTTGACCTGTACCGGCATGGCCTGCGGAGCGCCCGCCTGCGCACCTTTGTTTCCACTGCAGGCGGTGGTTAAAAGCAGGAGTGCGCTCATGAAAAGCGCAGAACCAAGAGCCACGCAAGATCGAGCTGAAAATCTATGCATTTCATCCATCTCTCTATGAACCGAAAAAGCGCCGGTTGTCGGCGAAAGCTGATTCGTCTAAATGGGGATTCCCATGCCCCCGATTGTAGAGCCAATTAGATTCAAGATGCTGGCTCAAGGCTCCTAAGAATTTGCGGGTCTGCTAGGCTGTTTTGTCATGAAACCGAGCCGCAGCTTTGCCAGCGACAACAACGCCGTGGTGCATCCGGAGGTGCTGGAGGCAATCGAGCGCGCCAACCATGGGCACGCCGTGGGGTACGGAGACGATCCGTACACGGAATCAGCGGTGCGAAAGTTTCGCGAGCACTTCGGCACCGATGTGGAGGTGTTCTTCGTTTTCAACGGCACCGCAGCCAACGCATTGAGCCTGCAAGCCTTGATGCGGCCCTACCATGCCGTTCTCTGTTCCGAGATGTCGCATATCTATACCGATGAGTGCGGGGCACCGGAGAAACTTACTGGCTGCAAACTCATTCCTCTCGCGGCACCTACCGGCAAGTTGACAGTAGAGACTGTGGCACATGCTTATCACGGGATTGGCGACCAGCATCATGTACAAGCGAAGGTGATTTCAATTACCCAGTCCACTGAGATGGGAACGGTATATCAGCAGGCGGAGATCGAGGCGCTGGCGCGGTTCGCGCATGACCGGGACATGTTCCTGCATATGGACGGAGCGCGGATTTCAAACGCAGCGGTTGCGCAGCAACTGACCCTGCGGCAGGCCACGCGCGATCTCGGCCTGGATGTTCTCTCGTTCGGCGGGACCAAGAACGGGCTGATGGGAGTCGAAGCGGTCGTGTTCTTCCGTCCGGAACTGGCGCGGGACTTCCTGTATACGCGCAAGCAGGGGATGCAACTGGCGTCGAAGATGCGCTATTTGTCAGTGCAGATGGAGGCGCTGCTGACGAACGACCTGTGGCGACGCAATGCCGGGCATGCGAACCGGATGGCGAGACTGCTCGAACAGGAGATCAGGAAGATTCCAAACGTGAAGATCGTCTATCCGGTGGATGCGAATGGGGTGTTTGCGCGGATTCCGCGGGAAGCGATCCCGAAGATACAGGAGCGGTACTTCTTTTACGTGTGGAGCGAGGAGGAGTCCGTGGTGCGCTGGATGTGCTCGTTCGACACCGCCGAAGAAGATGTCCAGCAGTTTGCGGCGTTCGTGGGGGAGACTGTAGGTCACTAGAATGGAGCGAGAGCGATTCGTCAGGCTGGTCGAACAAGTTCTCGATTCGTTGCCGGAGCGGTTCCGGGAACGGATTCACAATCTGGCGGTTCTGGTCGAGGACCGGCCTCCTAAAAACGTAGCGCATAGGGACGGCCGGCGCGGCCTCGTTTTGGGGATCTTTCAGGGTGTGCCTGCCACTCAGAAAAGCGTGTTTGACCTGTCCCATGGCCCAAACCGCGTCGTGCTTTATCAGAAGAATATCGAGGCCGTATGCGGGAGCGACGCCGAGATCCGACATGAGGTCCGGCAAACGGTGCTGCACGAACTCGGCCACTATTTTGGGATGGATGAGGAGCAACTGAAAGACGTCTAGCACGGTCGCTCGCCCATTTCCCGCCAGCCTTTCATTACCGTGGTAACTGTCCGTTTGCCCACTTCGACACAGATAATGAGTTCTCCACCCCCTGTCGAAGTGCAAATCTCCGATGCAGCGATCTGAGAATCCCGGCATCGGCCTGAGAGCGCAGCATGCCAACAGCAGCCCGCATGTCGGAGAGCGATCCCCGCAAGATCGCCGAGGCTTTGTCGCTTCTGGACAAGGCCGTCCTGGAGATGATCCGGGCGCAACAGCCGCTGGCGCGCGTGCTGGAGTCGTTGTGTTTGAAAATTGAGGAACAATCGCCCGGCCTGGTATGCTCTGTCCTTTTGCTCGATCCTGACGGTATCACTCTTCGCGACGGGGCCGCTCCGAGTCTTCCGGCCAGTTATCGGCTAGCGATTGACGGAGTCAAAATCGGTCCGCGAGTGGGATCTTGCGGCACTGCCGCCTATCGTCAGCAGCCGGTTGTGGTCACCGACATTGAGAATGATGCTTTGTGGGCGGACTACAAGCACGTTGCCTTACCGCATGGTCTCCGCGCCTGCTGGTCGATGCCGATTTCATCGCACGATGGCGCAGTCCTGGGAACATTTGCCTGTTACTACCGGGAGCCGCGCGCGCCCGACGCTACCCATCTCCAACTGATTGACCGGGCCACTCATCTGGCCGGCATTGCCATCGAACATCATCGGGCGAAGACCGAGCTGCGAGCCGCCGAAACCCGCTACCGGACGCTGGTTGAGCGGCTGCCCGCCATTACCTACATTGCGGAAGTCGGAGTCGAAGGCCGCTGGCAGTTCGTGAGTCCGCAGATCGAATCCATGCTCGGCTTCTCCGCCGAGGAATGGATGGCCAACCCGGGTCTCTGGATGAGCCGGATCCACAAAGAGGATCGTGAAATCGCAATTGCAGCGGAAAAACGGGTGCAAGAAACGGGCCAGCTTTATAAAGCGGAATACCGCATGCACGCACGCGACGGCAGGATTCTCTGGTTTCGGGACGAAGCCAATCTTCTCGACGGAGCTCCCGGCGCAAATCCCCTGATGCAGGGAGTGCTCTACGACATCACGGAACATAGGCGTCTAGAGGAGCAGCTTCGCCAGGCGCAAAAGATGGAAGCCATCGGCCAGCTTGCTGGTGGGGTCGCGCACGATTTCAACAATCTCCTGATGGTGATGGGGGCGCATATCGATCGGATTCGCGACCGCCTCCGCTCCGACGATCCGCTGTCAGCGGATGCTGCAGAGGTTCACAATGCAGTGCACCGGGCGGCGGCGCTCACCAGCCAGCTGCTAGCGTTCAGCAGGAAACAGTTGCTTCAGCCGCGAGTGCTGGATGTTTCTTTGGTCACGGACGGGGTCGCGAGAATGATAGGCCGCCTGCTGGCGGAGAGCATCGATTTGAAAATTGAGATTGAGAACAATCTGGCACGAGTCAAGGTTGACCAGGGCCAGCTCGAGCAAGCTCTCCTCAACCTCGCCCTCAATGCGCGGGACGCGATGCCGGATGGCGGAACACTCACTCTTCAAGCCCAGAGCATTCAATTCGATGAAGCCCAGAATTGGCGGCACTCCACCGTTCAACCCGGCGCCTACGTGATGCTCGCCGTCACCGATACTGGAACCGGCATGGATAGCGCAACTCAGGCACGCATATTTGAGCCTTTTTTCACCACCAAGGGCCCGGGAAAAGGCACCGGATTGGGACTGCCCATGGTCTATGGAGTCATCAAGCAAAGTGGCGGAGCGATCTCCGTTTACAGCGAGCTGGGACAGGGAACAACGTTCAAGATATTTCTTCCTCAATGCGAAGCCGAAGCTTCTCCGGATTTGAAGCAACGGCCGACGGCTTCCGAAGTCAACGGGACCGAAACCATTCTGCTGGTCGAAGATCAGGTGGCGATTCGTGAGGTCACGAGCGTCTATCTGATGGGTCTCGGCTACAACGTACTGGCCGCGCCTGACGGTGAAGCCGCTCTCAGGATTGCCGAGACTCAGCAGAGACGCATCGACCTCGTGGTTACAGACATCGTCATGCCCAACATGGGCGGCCGGGAACTGGCAACCCACATCACCAGGTTGCACCCGCACGCTAAAGTGCTCTTCATGTCGGGATATCCCGACTTCGCGCTTCGCCAGTCGGAAGGCTTGGCCGAAAACGCTGAAGTGCTGCAAAAGCCATTCTCGCTCAAGAGTCTGGCCAGCAAAGCGCGATTCCTGCTGGACAACAATTCTTCGGATCAGAGCGAAACCGGCCAACCGAAGTGATGTCCGGCTCACCGAGCCATCCCGCAGCCTTCCAAGAAGAGGTCCTTGACGTTCGAACGACGTGACCTTTGCCCGAGCATCCCGTCTATTAGGTCATGTCGGATAGCGCGCTTCGGAGTGTCTTGATCTGTTGCTTCTTTCTTGTGCTGCTCGCGGCCTCTCAACACAGTGCCGCACAGGCCAATGCCATTGTCATTTTGAACGTGAGTGTCATCCCCATGGATTCGGAACATGTTTTAGAAAACCGCACCGTGGTCGTCCAAGACGGCAAGATTGCAAAAATTACGTCTGGTGATGTCTCCCTTCCAAAGGGGGCGCTGCGCATCGACGGACGCGGAAAATACCTGATGCCCGGCCTTGCCGATCTCCACGTGCACTTGTTTTCTTCCGACGACTTGCTGGCGTACACGATCCATGGTGTCACGACCGTCCTGAATATGGATGGCGGCCCGTCGCACCTGAAGTGGCGCGCGCAAGTCCGCGAGGGCAAGCTGCTAGGGCCTACCATCTACACCGCCGGACACACGATCGACGGGTTTCCTCCGCTGAACGAAATGTTTCTGACCGCTGAAACTCCGGATCAAGCGCGCGCTATTGTCCGTGAACAAAAGCTGCGTGGGTATGACGTAATCAAACTCTACGGCACGCTGCGTCCGGATGTCTTCCGTGCCATTCTCGAAACCGCGAAGCAGGAAAAGATCCCAGTCGTAGGGCATATCAACCGCCAGGTGGGAGCGCTCGAGGTTCTGAAGTCTTCCCAGGTCCTCGCCGCGCATC
>Ga0137409_10007516_pt1 | contig 11193 bp, 10 predicted proteins | sample CZODoug1_16funga_FD_122059 | JGI IMG/M metagenome (GOLD analysis project Ga0137409, IMG submission 122059) | Vadose zone soil fungal communities from Angelo Coast Range Reserve, California, USA - CZODoug1_16fungal (Hybrid Assembly) | ecosystem: Environmental > Terrestrial > Soil > Vadose zone... | reverse complement strand
GGGCGCCACGTTTGGGGAAAAACTACGGGGTGCCGGCTAAGCCGGCACCCCGCTTTAACTGCGAGGAGAGTAAGGTTGTAGGTGCGAGGTACTAGGTGTGAGGCATGAGGTGACGCGTGAAACATGGCGCCTCTACCTCCAACCTGGTTTCTAGCACCTCGTACCCACAACCTAGTTCTTCTCGCTTTTCGGTTTCCCTTCCTTTCGAAGATGCCAAAGCCTCGCTACCAGATGACGGGCCTCACGGAATCGGGTCTGACCATCGCATCCCCCGGCTTGCACCCGAACGCGGCGGCGAACTGTGGCAAGTTCGAAAGGGGGCCGTTCGTTCTCCACTGTCCCGGAGAGTGAGGATCCGTGTTGATTCTCACACGCTGGGCTTCGGGGTTGATGTTCTGCCTCCAGATCTGCGCCCACGCCAGGAAGAAGCGCTGCTCGGGCGTGAAGCCGTCGATGAGTGGCGGCCTTCCCTTCGCGGCCAACGCCTTCTCGAGAGCAGTGTACGAGATGGAGAGTCCTCCGAGATCGGCCAGATTCTCGCCGAGTGTGAGCTTCCCGTTCACGTGAACGCTGTCCAGCACCGTGTAGGAATCGAACTGTGACGCCACCAGCCCGGTTCCGCGCTTGAACTTCTCGAGATCGGACGCACTCCACCAGTTGCGCAGATTTCCCTGCGCGTCGAACTGGGCGCCCTGGTCGTCGAAACCGTGCGTCATCTCGTGTCCGATGACCGCACCCATGCCGCCGTAATTCACCGCGTCATCGGCCTTCGGATCGAAGAACGGCGGCTGCATGATGCCGGCCGGAAACACGATCTCGTTCATCGAAGGGTTGTAGTACGCGTTGACCGTCGGCGGCGTCATGCCCCATTCCGTGCGATCGAGAGGCTGGCCGATTCTCGCCAGCTCACGGTGACGCTCATACTCGCGCACCGCGAGCTGATTATTGAGAAATGGTCCGGGTTTGATCGTGAGCGTCGAATAGTCACGCCACTTGTCCGGGTACCCGATCTTGTTGGTGAATGCCGCAAGTTTCGTTGCAGCCTGAGCCTTGGTGGTGTCGCTCATCCAGCCGAGCGTCTGAAGGCGGTCGTGGAACACCGACTCGAGGTTGCGAACCATATCGAGCGCGCGCCGTTTCGCTGTCGGGGTGAAGTACTGAGCGACGTACGCCTGCCCGAGTGCGTCTCTCAATCCCGCATCGGTCGCGCGACCGCAACGCTTGTCCCGTGGGAGCTGCTCCTTCGTTCCGCTGAGCGTGCTGCTGAAGCGGAAATCCTCGTTGACGAAGGCCGAGCTGAGGCTCGGCGCGGCTGCGTCAATGATTTTCCAGCGGAGATACGCTTTCCAGTCGTTGAGCGGGACCGATGTCAGCAGGCTGTCCACCGCCTTAAGAAACACCGGATTCTGAATATTGATGGTCGTGATGTCCGCTCGCCCTTCGCTGGTGAAGTAGGCTGGCCAGCTGAAGCCCGGAGCAAGTTGGGAGAGCTCCGCCGCAGTCATCTTGTGATAATTGGCGTTCGGATCACGCAGCTCCACGCGAGTCTTTGCCGGCCTTGCGAGGGCGGTCTCTATGGCGAGGACTCGCTGCGCGTCCGCTGACGCATCCGAGGCTGTCTCACCGACCAATTGCAACATCCGCGCGACGTGATCGGTGTAGTTGGCGCGAATGTCGGCGTAGCGTTTCTCCGTGTTCAGATAGTAATCGCGATCCGGGAGCGACAAGCCACCCTGGCGGATGCCGGCGATGACGGAAGTGCTGTTCTTGGCGTCCTGCTGCGCGCCGAAACCGAAGACCGACGGCACGCCCATCGAATGCAGGCGCGCAATTTCCAACTCTAGTTGCGCGCGATTGAGAATCGCGGCAACCCGACCAAGCTCGGGCGAGATCGGTTGCGCTCCCGCTTTCTCGGCGGCTGCCGAGTCCATGCACGACGTGTAATAGGTCGAGAGCTTGCGAAGATCCGCGCTCGCCTGCGGGTTTCCGCTCGCGGCCGAGTTGCGAAGGATCGTCAAGACGTTGCTTTGGTTGTTCTCCGACAGCTCAGCGAAACTGCCCCACACCGAGAATGCGGGTGGCACTGGATGGGTCTTCACCCAGCCCCCATTCGCGAACTGATAGAAATCGGTGCAAGCCGGGACCGATCGATCGAGGTTGGCGGGATCGAGTGGCGTCGACTGCATAGGGACGGCGGTCTGTGCCGCGGCCGAGGTTGCGAGCCCGAGTGTGAGGGCGATCGCGCCTAAAACTGAACGCATTCGGATACTCCATGTGAGGATTTGACGACAACACCATAACCACCGCGCACGGATGAATCCAGAGGTCGCTACTTTCGCCCGTTCGCCGAACGCTGCGATGCACGCCACCGGCGCTTGGCGGGCTTCATGATGCTCCCGCGACAGTTGTCCGCCCCGCACTTGCACAAGTAGAACTTCTCGAGTTTCGCATCGTTCCTGCCCGTTCGCTCGTATTGATAGTCGTACGCGAGCTCGGTCCCCGGGTATATCCCGCGCAGAGCGTGGATGAAGATCTTCTTCCCCGTGATCACAGCCTCACAGTTCGGATCACACGAATGGTTGATGTAGCTCGCATCTCCACCCCCCGTTGAGATCGCGCCGTCGATCACCGTTTTCGCGTCCAGCGTGAACAGGAAGGTGTGGTGCCGTTTCATTCTCTTGTCGTCGTAACGGCGGTCGGCCTCGCGGTTGCCGATGCGCTCGCCCTTGTACTCAACGATCTGCGTTCCCTTTCGGATATAGCGCGCGGCGAACACGCCGCGCCCGTGAATGGGGGAATTGCGAACGACATAAAGGGGCTCGCGCCCGTTACCTGACTTCGACATCGGTTGTTTTGGGTGTTATCGCCGTGGAGATGCGACAATAAGGCCAGCGCACTCTCCGAGACCGATGCGGGCGGCGCCGTCGCGCTCGAAGTAGGCGCGCAGGATAATCTCGTCGCCATCGTGAAGGAACTTCCGCTCCTCGCCGGTCGGGAGCACAACGGGCTCAGCGCCGCGCTTCGTCAGCTCGAGCATGGATCCCTGCGATCCCGGATCGGGTCCCGACACGGTGCCGCTCGCGAAAAGGTCGCCGGGCTGGAGGTTGCAGCCGTTGCTCGTATGGTGCGTGAGCATCTGCGCCGCGGTCCAATACATGTCGGCCAGTGAAGCCAGGCTGAGACGGGAAGGACGCAGACGCCCTTCGCGCATCAGCATCGATCTAATGTAGACCTCAATATTGAGATCGATGCCGCCGCCGTTCCTGTCCTTCTCCGAGGAGAGATATGGCAGAGGCTGCGGATCGCCTGGCGGCCGGAAAAACGAAGGCAGGCGATAAGGCTCCAGCGCTTCCCAGGTCACCACCCAGGGCGAGATCGTCGTCGCGAAGCTCTTCGACAGAAACGGGCCGAGCGGCTGATACTCCCATGACTGGATGTCGCGCGCCGACCAGTCGTTGACGAGGCAGATTCCAAAGATGTGATCCTCCGCCTCTCCGATTGGTATTGGATCTCCGCGCTCGTTGCCCCGCCCCACGAAGAACCCGACCTCCGCTTCATAATCGAGCATCTGGGTCGGTCCGAAGGTCGGAACCTTGGCGCCGGCCGCCAGCGTCTGGCCGCTTGGTCTCGTTACCTCAGCGCCGCTGATGACGATCGACGAGGCGCGGCCGTGGTAGCCTATCGGCACGTACTTGTAGTTAGGAAGCAGCGGACTCTCGGGACGAAACATCTTGCCGACATTCGTGGCGTGGTAGATCGAGGCGTAGAAGTCCGTGTAGTTGCCGATCTGCGCCGCGGGAAACATCACTGCCTCCGACATCGGGACGAGCGCGCCGGGTGGAAGCGGATTGATCACGCTGTCATCGCCGGGCGTGCCCGCCAGCAGCTCACTCAGGCGCGCGCGGAATTCGGACAGCGGTTCCGTCGACGCCTGCATCAGCTCGTTGAGCGTTGGTCGATCGCACCACCGAGCGACATCGCGCGCCTTTCCACTCCACAGATTCGCGCTTAGAGATTCTCCTATGTCAACGATCTGGTCGCCGATTGCCACACCGACCCGACGCTCCGAGTCGCCTTTCCGCGAGAATACGCCGAAAGGAAGATTCTGTATCGGAAAATCGGTGTCGGGCGAATTCGCCGATTCGATCCACGAAGTTAGCGCCGGATCGTGTGTCTGATTCATCGTTGGGCGGACGTCACGCCGCGGGCCAGGTGAGCCAGCTCATCGACAGGCTCACGGAAAGAGCATGATCCGAACGAAATCGCAAACTCCGCGCGCGAGGCAAGGATCTGCTGCGTGGTGATTCGCTTTCCGCGCCATTCAATTGCGTCGTCCTCGAACCTGAATGCCGACCGGTCGGTCTCCTCGAGGACCGCAAGCGCTGTCTCCTCGCTTTCACCCGAATAAAGCATCGCGGCCGCAATGAAGACATTGAGAAACCCATACATCATCCATTTGGGACTCTCCGCCTCGTAAGTCAGGCGATACTCGCTGCGGACAGCGTGGTGCAGTCCGGCGGTGGCCTTGAAGGGGACGGCCTCCCGCTGGCACGCCACCATGAAATCGACGACCGCCACGGCGGGCGGAAATGCCTCCGGCGTTACTCCGCCCGTACGAACCTTCGCGCGCGCGCCGACTTGTGCGATCTTCTTCACAAGCTCCGAGACATCACCGGAGATGGGAATTTCGAAATACGCGGTGAAGGATGCTGGTAGATCCCGTCGTTGGTGACCGATTTCGTCCATCGTGCTCGCCTTCATCTCGGCCACGTCAATCACGGCGCGTCCAGCCCCCGATCGTGAAGAATGGCGGCCGTTGAATTTCTGCATTTCTTCGGTCGCTGAGCGCACGTCTTCCGCGACCAGTACGCTGAGGTGCCACGGTTCCGACCGCGGTCCGCGCGGCATCAGGTCCGTGCCGGTGTCATCCAGCTCCTTCAGTCGAAGGATCGGCACGATGAACCGGCCCAGAGCCGCCCGATCTGGGCTCTGGACGTAAGTCGCGTAGTTCTCGAGCGCCGGCCGCATGTCCTCGCTCGCGGGCGGAAAGAGACCCGCATAGTCGACCAGGTCCGCGAGAAGAGCGTCCACGGATTTCAATCTGACAGCCGCGCAATCAGTTCGATCATCGGAGAGAAATTAATCTCCAACGCCCGCCGCGCGCGATATCAGCGGTCCTTCAGCCTGCGGACAAACTTGAGTCCCGACCATGTGTCATCGACGGCGCAGACCTTCACGTCGACAAGGCCCGATTCGAGCCCAAATTCGCGCACGATTCCCTCGGTAAGATCCGTTTCCACGCCCGATGTCTTTTTGGGCCAGGCGACCCAGAGCATTCCGTTCGACTCGAGCCTGTCGCGCAGTCGCGCGAACCTCTTTCGCAGATCGGACTGCGATTTGACGAACAGCATCGCGAAATCGAGCACTCCTCGAACCGCGAGCCGCGACCCGTCGGGAAGGGGGCCTAGTAGTCCCGAAAAATCCTCCGGCTGGGAGACGAGTTGCAGGCGGGCGCCCGGTTTTATCCCGAGTTTGTCCACGAGCGGAGTGCCGGAATATCCGAAGCTCCCTGCGCGCTGCGGCCTTATCGCCACTTTGCAGTCACGTTCGCGTCGTGCGCCGCAGATAGTCCAGGGGCGTGAGAGGCGAGCAGATCGCTGCGCGAAATAATGCCAACGACCAGGCGTGGGTTCATGTTCGGCGCGGCGGGACTAGCCCGGCGAATGCCGCCGCCGCGCCGAACGCAACGCTCTAGACCTTCCTCGTGGATCCGCGTATCAGCCGGAGGACAAAGAGAAGTACGACGGCGCCGATGAAGGCGGTGAAAATCATCCCACCCATTCCGCCCATGGGAGTCGAAATGCCGAGCACACCAAACAGCCAGCCCCCGATGAAAGCTCCGACGATCCCGATGACGATGTCACCGATGATGCCGTATCCAGTGCCTCCCATCACGAGTGATGCAAGAACTCCTGCGACGAGACCAATTACGATCCAGGCCAGTATTGACATCGTGTGCGCCCTCGAGAAGTTGTTGAGGTCCTACGGTGCGGCGAGGCAAATTGTTGCATCTGCCCAGGCGTCATTGCCTGCCCAAGATACGCCGTCGAGGGCGAAACACCAGCAAAATTGGTACTCTGTTGAACAAATGAATGAAACAGTCGACCTGTCGGGCGGGTTGCCAGGAAAAAAAAGAGCGCCCGTGAGGACGCTCTTTGACTGAACAGAATACCAAATCCGTTAGCGCTTGTACTCGTACTGCTGGAACGTCCCGGTGCCGTCGTCTTCGGAATAGTTGACCGTCAAGTTGTTGTTCAAATCTGCGTCCAGCGTTCCCGTCACCTGCCGGTTACGGGAAGGATCGCTTAGAGAGAAGGACGTGCCATTAATCGTCCACGTTCCGCTGCTTCGATACTGATACTGTTGCGCTGATCCGCCCGAAGGTGTGATGGTGTAATTGTTGGTCTCGACAAACGTTCCGTCATTACTCAGAACCAGACTGCCGCTCGTCACAACCAGCGTGCCGCCGTTCGGAGCAATGGATCCGTAAGTGGGATCATTCGGCTGAATCGTATACGTTGCGGGAGGTGTCCTGCCCGCGTAGACGGTGAGCTGGTAGCTGCCTGCGGCATCGGCCATCGGATTGAAAATGCTGTTGTCCGTACACGCGGCAAACACCAATGGAACGGCCGCTGTGAGGCCCAGAAGCAGCCTTGATTTTCTTGTGAGCATATTTGCCTCGTGCGTTATCTGGTTGAAGTGCGGAGCCGCTCGACGCGCGCGGCCCGGCGATAAAATTGTATGCAATTACCGTACATAGTATCCACCAACCGGCCGGTTATGTTCCCTGCTCCGCCCAGAGTTAAGGTCTGTTGCATTGCCTCCGAAGAGGAAGCCGCTCTCGCCGTGCGACTGGGAGCGTCGGCCATCGGCCTGGTGTCGCGAATGCCGAGCGGGCCCGGCCCGATTCCCGAGTCCCGCATCCGGGATATTGCTCGAACCGTGCCGCCCGGCGTCGCGACGTTTCTCCTCACATCGTTGACGACGGCCGAGCTGATCATCGAGCAACAAAGATTTTGCCGCACGACCACGCTCCAGCTCGTCGACGAGGTCGAGCCCGGCGTTCACGCGCACCTGCGCGATGCGCTTCCCGGGATTTCAATCGTCCAGGTGATTCACGTCCGCGACGATGATGCGTTGAGGCAGGCGATCGCCGTCGCGCCAGCTGTCGATGCGATTCTTCTCGATTCCGGCAATCCGTCTCTCTCGACGAAGGAGCTGGGAGGCACGGGACGAGTGCACGACTGGGGTCTGAGCAGGAAGATTCGCGACTCGGTGGCTGTTCCCATTTTTCTGGCGGGCGGGCTCAACGCCGGAAATGTCGCGAAAGCGATAACTCAGGTCGCGCCGTTCGGGGTCGATGTGTGCAGCGGGTTGCGAACGAATGGCAAGCTCGACGAGACAAAGCTCACTGCGTTCATGAACGCGACCGTCACCGCGCGCAACAAGTCGCTCACCTCAACGCCGAGTTCCTCCGCCCTCGAGTGACTCGTCGGCGATTACGATTGAGATACTTTCTACCCAGTCGCGAACCATGATGAGGATCATTACGGCAACGACGACGGCCAGCACCACTAAACCGGCGTCGGGGGTAGCAGGTACCTCGTCGGCCTGCTACCCCAGCCACCTCACTCCGCGCAGATTCATTTAATGCAGTTATTCGCCACCTCCTCGTTCGCGCCTCCAGAAAGTCTGCGCCTCAGGCGCGACCGGGCGGAACGGATACTCAATGGCCTGCGGGCCGCTGTCGTATTCCTGCTCACCGCAGCGGCACTCATGTACGCGCCGCACCTCTCACGGGCGCTCAACACCGCCAACGTGCTGGTGCTGTGCCCGGTGCTCCTCTGGACCGTCGCGCAATATCTCATATGGTATCGCCAATCCGAGCTTCCGGCGTGGCTGTCGTCGGTGAATCCCATCGTCGACGTGACGGCCGTAACTGCGATCATCGGTGGATACGCGGTCGCCCAGTCCGGCGTGCTGGCGCTGAGATCGCCGATCTTCCTCATGTATTTTGTGGTGCTGGCTGGGCGTCCGGTTGCTTCCTCCGTCCGCAAGGCCGCCTTCATTTCGGTCCTCGCGTTCGCGGAGTATCTGGTTCTTCTCATGTGGCTCTGGTCGACCGACCGCGTGCCTCTCGTGATCAATCCGATCGATGCCGTCCAGCTGGCGCGCATCACTCCGCTCGATGAAGTAGCAAAGCTCATTCTGCTCGGCGTATTCGGCACAGTTTCGACGTACGCCACATCATGGGTGGAGCACCTCGTGCGGGAGGCGAGCAAAGAATCAGCCGAGCGGCAGCGGGTTGTGACGCGACTCGTGCAGTCGGAGCTGGATACGCTCAAGCTGCAGCTCAATCCTCATTTTCTTTTCAATGCGCTCAATAGCGCCATGGCGCTCATCGCGACGGACCCGCCGGCAGCCGAGCGAATGGTGTCGGAGCTGAGCGACTTCCTGCGCTTAGTGCTATCCACTTCGAGCGAGCAGGAAGTGCCGCTCGAGCGCGAGCTCGGACTTCTCGACCGCTACGTGGCGATCCAGCGGGTGCGATTTCAGGACCGTCTCACCGTGAGCTGCAACATCGAGGACGGCGTTCGCGCCGCGCTCGTCCCGAGCCTCCTGCTCCAGCCCCTGGTGGAGAATGCTATCCGACACGGTATTAGCCCCCGGGCCGGCGCGGGCTATGTTCAGGTCACCGCGCGACGGTTGGGCGACAAGCTCTCGATAACCATTCTGGACGACGGCGTCGGCGTGCGTGCGCGAAGGTCGCGCGAGCGTTCGCGCGGAACGGGCCTCGGACTCATGAATACAATCACGCGGCTCATCCACCTCTACGGAGAGGACCACGAATTCGAGAGTGGGCCCCGGGATGAAGGTGGTTACGCAGTGCAGATCACGATTCCATTCAGGCTCGGGCATCCATCGCCCGCCCGAAACGGCGCTCACAAAGACGGCAACCTCGCTACGGTGGGGCAGGCATGATCGAGCAATCTCTGCGTGTTCTCGTGGTCGATGATGAGGCGCTCGCGCGTCAGCGGCTTTGTTCTCTTCTCGCGCGCACACCAGACGTCGAAGTCGTGGGCGAGTGCCAGAACGGACTCGAGGCAGTCGCGGCGATTCGCGCGCACCAGCCAGATCTGGTTTTCCTCGACGTGCAAATGCCCGAGCTCGATGGCTTCGATGTGATCACGGAGGTCGGCACCGACAGAATGCCGCCCGTGATCTTCGTCACGGCGTTCGACGATTACGCGGTTTCCGCATTCGAGTTCGGCGCGTTCGACTATCTGCTCAAGCCCGTCGATCACGTGCGCTTCCACCAGACACTCGACCGCGCAAGAAAGCGGCTCAGGGAATCACCCCAGCCGAGCGTGTCGACGCAGCTGAGCGCACTCCTCAAGTACGTCGGACAGCTCGACGCGCCAAAGAACAGGATCGGCGTCAAGGTGAACGGGAAGATCCTTTTCCTCGATCCAGACGAGATTTTCTGGATCCAGGCGCGCGACGATCTGGCCCGAATCCATCTCGCCGAGGTCGCCTACGACGTGCGTGAGCCGCTGAGCAGACTCGAGGCGCGCTTGCCGCACAATCGGTTTTTGCGCGTCCACCGCTCGACCATCGTCAATACGGCCCAGGTTCGCGAGGCGCAGCCGTTCGATCAGGGAGACCAGCTGCTGATCCTGCGAAACGGCAAACGCATCACGACCGGGCGAAGCTACCGCAAGGCAGTGCAGGAATTCTTGAAACGCGCCACCTGAGATTGATCGGGACGCCGGAGGGATTCATCGAGACTCACGACGGATTCATCGAGACGCCCGAGAAACCCATCGGGCCGGCAGGGGATTTCCTCTAGCGCCTGGCGGCTCGGAGGGCGCGGATAGTCGCCCCCAGCTGTTCGATCTCGCGCCCGTACTCCGCCCAATTCCCCGCCCGTTGCGCGGAGATCGCACGGTCGTAGTGGGTCTGCGCCTGCTGGAGCAGATCGCTGACCGCGCCTGACGATGCAGGACCGACAGGCGGAGCGGGAGCGGCTCCTCCGCCGACTATCGACGCCTCAGCTCCCAGCGTGCTGAGCGAATCCTGTACACTCGTTCTCGTCTGAGCCGCGGCGCCAGAGCCGAACAGCGCATCGAGCCCTTCCTCCAGCGTCTCTCCCATGACGACCCGATTTTCATGAGCCACCACAACGCGCTTTAGCTCCGGAATGTTGCCGCCCTCGGCGCGCAGATAGATCGGCTGCACGTAGATCAGTGATTCCTCGATGGGGATGACCAGCAGCTCACCCCTGATTACTTCCGAGCCCTTCTGATCCCAGAGCGTGAGCTGCCTCGAGATATCAGTGTCCTGATTGATGCGGTTCGCGATCTGCTTCGGCCCATAGACGAGGCTCTGCTTGGGGAAGCGATAAACCGAGAGCTTTCCGTAATTGTCGCCGTCCATTCGCGCGACCATCCACGCCGCCAGGTTGTCCTTCCCCCTCGGCGTGAACGGAGTCATGAAGATGAATTCCGGCTTCTGCTCACCGGGCAGCCGCATGATGATGTGGCGCATGAACGGATTCTCGTTCGTCGCCTTGCCGAGTCCAGTTGGGATTTGCCACTGGTCCTCGCGGTGGTAGAACGCCTCGGGCTGGGTCATGTGATAGGTGGCGTGCAACTGAGTCTGGATCCTGAAGAGATCGCCTGGATACCGGACGTGCCGCCGAATGTCGGCGGGCATAGTTGTGAGCGGCTTGAAAATGCCGCCGAAGATCCTGGCGTACGTCCTGACGACGGCGTCGTTCGGATCCGCGATGTAGGCATCGACCGTCCCGTCGTAGGCATCGATCACGACCTTCACGCTGTTCCGCATATAACTCGTTCCGTCCGAAGTCCGTTGCGCGTACGGATAGGCGTCGCTCTGCGTGTAGGCATCGAGGATCCACTTCAATTGCCCTGCGTCGGTGATCATCAGGTAAGGGTCATTATCGAAATCGAGAAACGGCAGCGCCGTTGTCGCGCGTTCCATGACGTTGCGCCGGTAGAGAACCCTGGCGCTGCCCTTGATGTCGTCCGAGAGAAGAATCTTGAGCGACCCGAATTGGAAGGCGTACAACACCCGTCTGATGAAGGACCCGATTGGCACTCCTCCGCGGCC
>Ga0137409_10007514_pt1 | contig 11194 bp, 11 predicted proteins | sample CZODoug1_16funga_FD_122059 | JGI IMG/M metagenome (GOLD analysis project Ga0137409, IMG submission 122059) | Vadose zone soil fungal communities from Angelo Coast Range Reserve, California, USA - CZODoug1_16fungal (Hybrid Assembly) | ecosystem: Environmental > Terrestrial > Soil > Vadose zone... | reverse complement strand
GCACATGGCCCTCGATCACGTAGCCATCGACCAGGGTCGTGTGACAGCCCTCGAGGGCAGCCGGCACGCCGTGCTCCCGCTTCACCGACGGCAGGTCGAAGGTGTCCACGACCTGCACGTCGAAACCGCTTTGTTGGAGGAGCTTGGCATACTCAGCGCAACAGCCGCATTGCGGGTTCTTGTAGAGAGTCGCCTTCTTCAGCTCGTCGGCAAAGCCACGTCCCGGCAGCATCAGGCCGAGCGTGATCGCGAGCGTGATAGCCGTCAGCGCTCGTCTGCGATTCATCGATGTTGGCATTGGCATTTCCTTTTCTGTGTTGGTGGCTTGTCAATCGTCCGATCGTTTCTTCGCCGCCGGCGCCGCCGTCGTCTCCTGGTGGACCTCATCCGACGCCGGCTGGTTTCCGCTCGACTTTTCGCCTTTCGGCATCATGCAGACTCCGAGCGCGCACATGGCGACGCAGGGGAGGACCGTCAGCAGCAGCGGCGCCACGCCGATCGCGATCAGCCAGCTCCAGTTGAGCGCCAGGCCGACCGCAATCACAGCGGCTCCGAGGATGACCAGGCCGCGCGTACCCAGCCGCGTTCGCAGCCTGTAGATGCCATATTTCAATGCGGCGAAGATGTCGCGGCCCAGCGGCGAATCGTCTGCCTGCGGAGCCTGTGAGGGCGTGTTCGGTAGCGTCATGATCTGCTTCTCCTTCAGCTTTCAGTCATTGTTGAAGAGCCATCGCGCGACGATCACTGCCGCAGCCGCGCGATCAGTGGGAGGATCGTGTCGTCGAGGACTTGCTGCGTGATCGGGCCGACCTGCTTATAGGCGATGCGGCCCGCGCGATCGACGACGTAGGTCTCGGGCACGCCGTAGACGCCCCAGTCGATGGCCACGCGGCCATCGATGTCCGCGCCGGTGCGCGTATAGGGGTCGCCGAGATCGTCGAGCCACCGGGCAGCGTCATCCGGCTTGTCCTTGTAGTCGATGGCGTGAATGGGAACGAGGTCCTTCTGCCTGAGCTGCAGCAACAGCGGGTGCTCGAAGCGGCACGCCGTGCACCAGGAGGCGAACACGTTGACCAGCGCCACCTCGCCCTTGAGGTCCGCGGTCGAGAGGCCCAGCAGCCGTTCCTTGACCGGCGGCAGGTCGAACTGCGGCACCGGCTTGCCGAGGAGCGCCGAGCGCAGCTCCGAGGGATCGCGCCGCAGGCCGAAGCCGAATTCCAGCGCGACTCCCGCGAAGATGACTGCCGGCAGCGCAAGGGCCAGTCGCCGCGACAATCGCGCCGGCGGCGCGGCCAAGGTTCGCTCAGTCATGGCGTCGATCCTCCGGTACAGGCGGCCCTCATCCGACGCGCACCGTGGCCATCATGCCGGCCGCCTGATGTTCGAGAATGTGGCAATGGATCATCCAGTCGCCGGGATTGTCGGCGACGAAGGCGATCTCGACGCGCTCCTTCGGCGCGACCAGCACGGTGTCCCGCCACTCCATGAACCGCGTGGCCACGCCGTTCCGGGACATCACGCGGAAGGAGTGGCCGTGCAAATGGATCGGATGGTGGAAGCCGGTGTTGTTCTGCAGCGCGAAGACGTAGGACCGCCCGCGCTTCAGAAGCAACAGCGGCTCATGGGTATGCTCGGTCGCGGAGACGCCGTTGATGGTCCAGATATGGTCGCCGTTTCCCCCCATCATGTCGCCGCCGCTCATCATCCCGCCGCCCATCATGTCGCCGCCGCCCATCATGTCGCCGCCCATCATCATGCCGCCGCCGAGCACGATCTCGTGGCGCTCCGCGGCCGTCAGGTCGGGCTCCGGAAGAGGATTGCGCGGCAGCGCGATGCCGGCCTCCATCGCGTGGTCCCGCAGCGGCTCGTCGGCGTAGGCGATCTCCAGGAGGCGGTAGGTGAATTGCGGGTAGAACCCGTCGGTGATCGCGAAGCGCTCGCCGGCGCCGCCCATCATGTCCATGACGAGGTCGGCGCGCATCGCCGGCCCCAGGACGATCCGCCCGTCATCGGGCTCGTGGGGCGTGACAGGCTGGCCGTCGAGCGCGACGATCCAGGGCTGATGGCCGGCGAAAGTGAGCGCGAAGATGCGGGCGTTGGCGGCATTGATCAGCCGCAGGCGGATGCGTTCGTGGCGGCGCGCGACGAGCGGCTGCGGCAGCCGGCCGTTCACCGTAACCGTCGTGCCGATGCGGCCGGCCATGCTCGTGTCCATGTGATTGCCGAAGTCGTCGTTGATCGAGGCATCCGCGCCGAGGCGCCAGTCGCCGAGGACCCAGGTGAGATCGCGATCGACGAGGATGGGCGTCGCCTCTTCGACGATGAAGGCGCCGTAGAGGCCGCGCGCCACCTGCACGAAGCTATGCTCGTGCGGGTGGTACCAGAAGGTGCCGGCATCGGGGACGCGGAACTCGTAGGCAAACGTCTCGCCCGGCGCGATCGGCTTCTGCGTCACATAGGGCACGCCGTCCATCGCATTGGGAACGCGCACGCCGTGCCAATGCACCGTGGTCTCTTCCGCGAGCCGGTTCTCGACGGCGATGCGGGCGATCTCGCCTTGGCGGAAGCGCAGTGTCGGACCGGGCACCGAGCCGTCATAGGCCCATACACCTGTCTCGGGAGAAGGCGAGTCACGCAGGATAACCCGCGCCGGTCCGGCGGTCAGATGCAGGTCCGCTGCGGCACCCGCGCGATGCGAGCGGCTCGATAGAAGTGCCGTCGTTGCCAGCGCCGCTCCGCCCGTCAACAGGGATCGGCGCGAAGGCCTCATACCGGTGTTCCCGATCATCTCGCTCCTCGTTCACCGGCAACGATCGGCCGGCGCAAGCTCAGCCTCTGCACGCAAAGGGGCCGGTCATCGCGATCCCTGTGGGGATCGGGACGACCGTGCAGACAGGACGACGAATCCCTCCGAACGGCAGCGTCCGGACGGATTCCGCCTGTGACCTAGGCTCGGGGAGGAGAGGTGTCCGGAGCTATGGTACGGGTCGCCAGGGTCTCGCTCGTCCAGACCCGCGCGCTGTCGCGGTCGACGCTTGCTGCAGTCGGAACTGGCAAGGCGAGCGCGAAGACGGCTGCGCACATGGCGGTGCAATCGGCCTTCGTCGGTGCGCCGCTTTCACCGCAACCCTTGCAGCTGTCGGACGGGAAGCCGTGCGCCATGCCTGCCATGGAGTCGGGGGCCTTGACCGGCCCCATCATCGGCATGGCATGCAGCTGCGCGCTGGCAACGAACGCCAGGACGAACAGCAAGCTTGCCACGCGGCGGATCAGTGAAATGCGCACACCCTGATTATGGGGTCTCGATCCGACGCGCGCAAGCCGGTCGATCCTGCGCGGCGATTCATCACAGGTTCGTGAACAAACCTTAACGGGGTCACTCGCGCGATGTCCGCCGTCTATCGGTTCAATAGACAAGCTTTATTGGCGTTTCTCGCCGTCGGCAATCATTTCTTCGGTCACGCCATTCGTCACGCCGACCGCATCGATCGGAGAATCTAACATGCTGAAAGAATCTTCACGCTATCTAGCGTTGACCGCCCTGTCGGCGTTCGCGCTCCATGCCGGCGCCGCCGCGGCAAGCGAAACCGCGACGCTGTCGGTGACCATCAAGAGCGTCGCCACCGACAAGACCCTCAAGCTGCCCGATGGCAGCACGGCAATTGCGCCGATCGCGCCCGGAGCCTACGCCGTCGTCGCCGATGGCGTGCAAGTCTTTCATCGCAACAAGGCGGCCGGCACCGACGGCCTCGAGAGTCTCGCCGAGGACGGCAACGCCGAGGCCTTCATCGCTCACCTCCAGGGGATCAAGGGCGTGCGCGAGGCCGGGTTGTTCGTGCCCGGGCAGGCCTTCGAGGTGACGGCGCGGCCGGGCGAGCGACTGGTGTTCGCGACGATGTTCGTGCAGTCCAACGATCTGTTCCTGGCGCCCGATCCGCGCGGGATCGCCCTGTTCGACGCTGCGAAGAAGCCTGTATCAGGCGATGAGACGGCCGCGGTCAGGCTGTGGGACGCCGGCACCGAGAAGAACGAAGCGCCCGGCGTCGGGCCGGACCAGGCGCCGCGCCAGAAGATGGCGAACAGCGGCCCGGACGAGCATGGCGTCGTCCGTCCCGTGCATGACGGCTTCACCTATCCGCCCGTGGCTGACGTCGTGAATGTCACCATCAACGCCGAATGATCGCTTGAACCATAGTCCCGGCGGCGACCAGGGAGTGCCGCCGGGTATTCGACGGACATAGGCATCGGGCATCGCGCAGATATACATGAGGCTGCGAGGGGCTGGCTGTCATCGCTCACGGATGCCGTCAGCCTGCCCGATTCGCAGGCGGTGGTCAGCCCCGTTTAAGATGGCGACCGAGCATGGTGCAGCGTACTTTCGGCCACCGAGCGCCTTATTTGTCAGGTGGAACGTGTCGCCGATGGGCGCCAGACCGGGCCACTACCGGCGAAAGGATCTGGTTTGGAATGCGGGGTGCAGGTGGACGGTCTCTACAGCAATCTATGTAGTTCAAATGCTTGATGCCACGCTGCGGCGGATCATCGATCCGCCGCTCGATCGTATCGGGCGCCGCCTCGCCGGTGCGGGCGTTGCGGCCAACGGCATCACGCTGGTCGGTTTCGCGATCGGCCTGCTGGCGATCCCGTGTCTGGCTGCGGAATGGTACGGGGCGGCGCTGGCCGCCATCCTCGTCAATCGGCTGGCCGATGGTCTCGATGGCGCGGTCGCCCGCCGCACGGCGCTCACCGATTTCGGCGGCTACCTCGATATCGTCTGCGACTTCGTCTTCTATGCCGGCGTCGCCTTCGGCTTCGCCCTGGCGCGGCGGGAGAACGCCGAGTGCTCAATGATGAGGTTTGCGAGGCGAAGCAGTCTTCCAGATGCAGAGTCTGGTCTCTAAGCAAGCCATTCAATGCGTCGAGGAGGACTCTTTTCCACTCTTCGTCGGGCAAGACCGCGTCGCCGTATGCCTTCAACAGATCCAGACGGGCGGGCGGTAGTTTGCGGCGAAGACACTCAATTGCCGGATCATTCCCGTCGCGCAACTTTGTCGCGACTTTTCCCGGGTTGACGAGGTCCTCCATGCGTAGCAGCGGGCTGCCCAGGCTGCTCAGTGCCTCATAGACGGATCTAAGCACTCGCACCGTGTCAAATCGTTGTGGGTAGTATGACAGGATGAACGTGCAAAGCTTCTCCGCCGCTTTCAGCGCGCAATCAGACTCGACACTTGCCGAAAGGACTTCCCCCCAAACATCAAGCGCAGCGATGTCGCTTTCATCAAGTCTGTCCTTCTCGATTCTTGCCTGGAGGACGTGCTCCAGGGCATCGTACATGTCTTTGCTGCGGGTGTTGACGTACATCTCGATGCCGTTCCACAGCGAGTCGTAGGCCGCAAATGCCGCCTTGGCGGCGGGGATGTCGCGCTTTTGCAGCGCCGCGACCGTGTCTACGAGGGTCGGGCGGACCGCCTTGACGCTGGTGATCTCGAAACGCTCGCCCGGTTTCGCCGCTTCTACGGCGCTTGCTTGTCCGGGCTGACCGAGCATGACCAGGGCTGTGAACAGACCAAAGCCGATCGGACGAAGCTGCCGGGCCAAGCCCGTCATCGTTTTTTGCGTGATCATTGTGTCCTCCCATCGTTCGTGTTTGGAATGACTCTAAAGAAGGAATCGGAACATGTCTAATCGGAAATCAGCACGTCGCGATGAGGTGATGTGCCAGAAAATCCGTGCCTCCTTGGCCGATCCACGCGCTGACATACCCGCGGAGGAGGTGTTCGCGCGCCTGCGCGCCTATCGCGAAGGCCAGCTGAAACCTGATCCGGATGACGCATAAAGTCAGCTTCCGGCCCAAGGTGGAAGCCGACCTTACCCTCTATCCATCGCCTCACAGCACCCGCGACACCGTCAGCAGCCCCGGCCTCTCCGCGTTCGCCGCCTCGATCGCCTGCTCGGAGCCGAGCACCACCACGCGGCCCTTGGCGGCGACCTGTGCCATGGCGTCGCCGAAATTGCGGATGTCGGCGGCGGTGGTCGACAGGATTTCCTCGCGCATACGCTGGCGCCCCGCGTCGGTGTCGCCGATCAGATAGCGCTGCATCGACGCGAACCCCTTAGCATCGGGCAGCCGGTAGGTGTCGATCTCCCCAATCGTGCCGATGATATTGCGCGTCAATTCCGCCTCGCCGAGGTCGGCGCCCTTCAGGAACTCCGCCGTGCGGTCATAGATGTCGAGCGTGGCGAGCAGGTTGGGGTCGCGGTATGACACGAAGGTAAAATCGCCCGAATAGCGGTCGAACATGCATTGGCCGCCGTAAGCGCCGCCCTGCACCCGGACCTTGTCCCACAGCCAGCTGGTACGTAGATAGGCCCGCGCCACCAGATGGGCTCCGCTCGGCTTTACGCCCTCGCGGTAAAGATCTGCGCCCTTGCCGACATAGTTGACCTTGGTGGGCACCACGAGGCCTTCGGCGCGCGGACTGTCGGCGAGGCGCCACGGCGCGGCCGCGACGGTGGCGAGAGGCAGGGCGCCGAGAAAATCCGCCAGCTGCGGCTCGAGCCGTGCCCAATCGGCGGCTTCCGCCGTGACGTTGCACAGCATGGCGGCGCGATTGACCAGCGTGGTGCGGATGCGCTCCAGTGCTGCCAGCACGCCGTCCCACCCGGTCGCCATATCGTCGGCGAGCTTGCGCAGGAAGAACAGGTAGCTCACCCCGCCCATCTGCTCGTCCGCCCAGTCGGCCTCGTGCAAAGCCGCGCGCAGGCGCCGGTCCACGTAGCTTGAGCCGGCCGGCACGATCCGGGACTCAAGTGCCGCCTTCTCTTCCAGCACCAGCTGTACGAAGCGTTCGCGGTTGTCGAGCCGGGCGCGCTTAAGGATATCCCGCAGGATCGCCAGCAATTCGCCGGTCTGGTCCGGCAGCGCCTTCCCGCGCAGGGTGAGCCACGCGGTGGCGCTCGCATCGCCCATCACGGTCGAAGTCCAGCGCGTCGGCCGGATGCCGCCGGTCGAGCGGCCGATCCGCTGCGAAAGCCGCACGAAATCGTCGTCGCCGGCGCCGGTCTCGGTCAAGGCGCGGCTGAACAGCGGCACATAGGGGAGAAGCTCGGCCGGCAGGGTGTGCAGGTCAAAGCCTAAATCGAGATAGACGACGCCATTGGTGAGAAGATCATGGTAGAGCACCCGCGTGTCGCGCAGGCTCGTCACCGCGATGGGAATCGTCTTGTTCTCGCGCGGCAAGTCGGAGAGCTTGAGCGTCGGGATGGTGGCGAGCGCCTCCGGCGAGTCGGGACGCTCCTGCAGCGCCTTGAGCGTGCGCGTCGCTTCTACCACGGCGCCGATGTCGGCATCCGTCATGCCGGCGCGCACGCGCTCCAGGTGCGCCTGTTCCTCTTGCGCCTCACGTTCAGCCTGTTCCGGGTCCGGCTTGAGCACCATGACGGTACGATGGGGATTGTCGACGAAATGGCGGCGCAGCAGATTCTCGAAGTAGCGCTCGCCGCCCGCAACGCGGCCCTTGATGGCGGACAGCGGCGCCGCGAAGGCGAGCGGCGTCAGCGGATCGCGCCCGTGCAGCCATGACCGCAGCGCCCGCAGCATGAACACGATGCCGCGCGGGAATGAGCCGGTGTTGTTCTCGCGCAGCGCAAACTCGACCGTATTGAGCGCAGCCTCGACGGTGAGCGGATCGATACCGCGGTCCGCGAGACCGCCGATCGTATCGGCAATCAGCCGTTCCACCTTATCGGCATCGGCCGGATCGATGCCCTTGAGGCCGATCGAGAACATCGGCTGGCGCAGCCCGTCGTCGAGGCCGCCGCCGGCCAGGCCTTCGCCGAGACCGGAATCGATCAGCGCCTTGTAGAGCGGCGCCGCCGGATTGCCGATCAGGATGTGCTCCAGGATGTCGAAGCCGAGGGCGGTTTCGATGTCGACGATCTCGTCGATCATCCAGTTCACGGAGATCATCGATTCCTTGGGCTTATCCGCTTCGGGTTGCGGCTCTTCCTCGGCGGCCCCGGCCGCATAGGTGCGGGTGAGCCGTTTCGGTGCGCCAAAGCGCGGCTGCAGCGGGACACGGGCATCGACGTCGATGCGATTGAATTCGCCAAGATACTTGTCGAGCAGGCGCAGCCGCTCAACGGGGTCGTCATCGCCGTAGAAGAACAGCTTGGCGTTGGACGGGTGATAGTGCTTGCCGTGGAATTCCTTGAGCTGCTCGTAAGTGAGGTCCGGAATGTGCTTTGGATCGCCGCCGGAATCGAGCCCGTAGGTAATGTCGGGATAAAGCGACTGTTGCGACAGCTCGCGGAGCATGCTGTCGGGGGAGGAATAGTTCCCCTTCATCTCGTTGAACACGACGCCTTTGTAGACGAGCGGCGCATCGGACGCGTCAAGCTCGTAATGCCAGCCTTCCTGCTGGAAGATCTGCGGCGTCAGGCGCGGATGGAACACCGCATCCAGATAGACGTCGATGAGATTGTAGAAGTCCTGAACGTTCTGGCTTGCGACCGGATAGCAGGTCTTGTCCGGAAACGTCATGGCATTGAGAAAGGTATTGAGCGAACTCTTCAACAGTTCGACGAACGGCTCCTTGATCGGATATTTGCGCGATCCGCACAGCACCGAGTGCTCCAGGATATGGGCGACACCCGTCGAATCCGACGGCGGAGTGCCGAAGCTGACGCCGAACACCTTGTTCTCGTCGGCATTGAGCAGCGAGATCAGTTCCGCGCCGGTGGCGACATGGCGGTAATAGCGTGCCGTCGAGTTGATTTCCGGCAACTTCTGCTCGCGGATCAGCTCAAAGCCGTGGGTCGCGGTCATTCAAGGTCCTCTTGGGTGTTGGGGGAGCCGGTACAATCCCGGGAAGATAGTGACCCGGCCGGGATTTGAAAGCCCTGTGCCGGGCAGCTTGCAAGGCGATCGCGCCCTGCAATCTGAAAGCTTGCGGCGCAGAGCGGGATGACTTTTCTTCGAATCGTCATCCCGTTCTACCTTATTGTTGGAGCATGATCTTTTCCGAAAACCGTTCCCACTTTTCGGGATCATGCTCTAGCCGTCAAAACAAGCTCAGCTGCTCGCTCGCCGGCGTGGGCGGCTTGAAATGCTCGGTCGTCAATTCCGTCTTGTGCACGTTGAGCCCGAGACGGGAGCAGGTGGTCTCGAAACGCTTGCCGATCATCCAGGCGTAAGGGCCACCGCCCGTCATGCGCTTGCCGAAAGTGGCGTCATAGTCCTTGCCGCCGCGGGTCTGGCGAATCAGCGCAAAAACGTGGCGCTCGCGGTCGGGGAAATTGGCCTGCAGCCACTCGCGGAAGAGGTCGCGCACCTCAAGCGGCAACCGCAGCAGCACGTAGCCGGCAGCCTCCGCCCCACAGGCGGCAGCAGCTTCGAGAATGCGCTCGATCTCCGCGTCGTTGATCGCAGGGATGACGGGTGCGACCATCACGGTGGTCGGAATGCCGGCAGAGCTAAGCGCGCGCAGCGCTTCGAGCCGACGCGCCGGCGTCGGGGCACGCGGCTCCATGGCGCGGGCAAGCTTGGCGTCGAGAGAGGTCACCGAGATGCCGACCCGCACCAGCTTGCGGCTCGCCATCCTGGCGAGAATGTCGATATCGCGGGTCACCAGGTTCGATTTGGTCACGATACCGACCGGATGTCCGCAGCGCTCCAGCACCTCCAGGATGCGCCGCATGATTGCGTGGCGCCGCTCGATCGGCTGATAGGGGTCGGTATTGGTGCCGATCGCGATGATCCGCGGCGTATAGTTGCGCGCCGACAGCTCGCGTTCCAGAAGCTCGGGCGCATCGGGCTTCATGAACAGCTTCGATTCGAAATCGAGGCCCGGCGACAGGCCCAAATAGGCGTGGGTCGGTCGGGCGTAGCAGTAAATGCAGCCGTGCTCGCAGCCGCGGTATGGGTTGATCGAGCGATCGAACGGGATATCCGGCGAAGTATTGCGGGTGATCACCTTGCGGGCGGTGTCAATACCGACTTCGGTCTTGAACGGCGGAAGCTCCTCGATCGATTGCCAGCCATCGTCGAACGCGACGAGAACGCGAGGTTCGAACCTGCCCGAAGCGTTCGTCAGAGCACCCCGACCGCGCCTGCGGGCTGAGTCTACGTCTGTATTGGCAGCCAAGTCTGGGTGGGGCTCGGCGCCAACCTCCCACATCCCGCCCGCCGGACCGAAATGCGACGGGTCCGGTTCCGGCGGGCGACGGCGAGCTGCGGTTTGTCGAGACATAGATTATTTATAGCGTAGAGTTTAGAACAAAACAAGAACAACTTTTGCCCCCCGGACTCGCGCGGCGGCTCGGGATTTATCCACATGCCGCCTTTCACGTCGGCACGCCCAATTTTCCTGCCTCGACGGGAGGGCTGGGGATGCTACAGCGAAGGCCATGCTTCCCCCGCGGGGGGCGGGATCCATAAGTCGACCTCAATGCTCAGTGTCATTATTCCAACATTCAATAGCGAACGCATGCTCGTGTCCACGCTGGCGATGTTGATATCGGGCGCCATGAGCGGCGTCGTGCGCGAGGTGACGATCGTCGACGGCGGCTCGACCGATGCGACGCTGCTGGTTGCGGATGCGGCAGGTTGCGAAGTGGCAGTCTCATCAGCGCCGCTCGGCACCCGGCTCAGTGCGGCGGCGGCCGCAGCGCGTTCACCATGGCTGATGTTCTTGCGCGCCGGCACCGTCCTCGACGCGACCTGGTTCGAGGAGGCGGCGCGCTTCATCGATGAAGCCGAATCGTCGGGCGCCAGGCGATCGGCAGCGGTGTTTCGCAAGTCGATACCCGTGCGATCTACCTATCCGGTGATCTTCGAGGCGCTGGCGCTGCTCAAATTCGCCCTGTTCGGACGGGCGCATCCCGATCAGGGCCTCCTGATCGATGCAAGGCTCTACAATGAGATCGGCGGCCATCGTGACGCGGTGGCCGATCCAGAAGCGGACCTCTTGGCGCGCCTCGGCCGCAGGCGCATCCTGATGCTGCGCAGTGGCGCGCGCCGCTGATGCTGGATTAGTAACTGATTGAAATAACACACTATTTCAGTTTTTTGCAATTTAGTTGACTAAGTCAACAAAATGACTAATCGTCACTGACTATCTCGTTAGTGAGGGTTCGATGCAGACCGAAGCTGCTTCCCGAGTGGCGGGCGTCCGTCAGTTCAATCGCTTCTACA
>Ga0137409_10007513_pt1 | contig 11194 bp, 9 predicted proteins | sample CZODoug1_16funga_FD_122059 | JGI IMG/M metagenome (GOLD analysis project Ga0137409, IMG submission 122059) | Vadose zone soil fungal communities from Angelo Coast Range Reserve, California, USA - CZODoug1_16fungal (Hybrid Assembly) | ecosystem: Environmental > Terrestrial > Soil > Vadose zone... | reverse complement strand
TATGCGTGGCGAACCGGTGGAATTGCTCGCCCGACATCAGTCGCAGACCGAGAAGTCGCCCTACGAACGCTTGCTGGGCGATGCCATCCGCGGCGATACCTCGCTGTTCACCGTGGACGAAACCGTCGAGGCCGCGTGGCGCGTGGTCGACCCCGTGCTCCGTGATCCCCTGCCGGTGGTGGAATACGAGCCCGGCTCATGGGGCCCCGATGTGGCCACCGACGTCGTCGACGGCGATGAGGTGTGGCATAACCCGACACGTGAGCAGACCCAACCGTGCTGACAGAGGACGGCAACGCGGCCCGGCTGCATCCCGGAGCGGCTGCCGGCGATGTCGTCTTTCTCCTCGACGTCGACAATACGTTGCTGGACAACGATCGCTTTGCAGCAGATTTGGGCGGCCGCTTGGAGCAGGCGTTCGGCGCGGCGGAACGCGCCCGCTACTGGCAGATATTCTCGGACCGGCGCGAGCAGCTGGGCCTCGCGGACTACCTGGGCGCCTTGCAACTGTTCCGTACCGGCCTGGACGACGACCCGCAATTGCTCGGAATGTCGCAGTACCTGCTGGAATACCCGTTTGCGTCGCTGGTGTTCCCCGGTGCACTGGCCGCCGTCGCGCACTTGGCGTCGCTGGGAACGCCAGTGGTGCTGTCGGACGGCGATGTCGTATTCCAGCCGCGCAAGATCCAGCGCTCCGGGATCTGGGATGCCGTTTCCGGCCGCGTCCTCATCTACCTGCACAAGGAGCGGGTGCTCGACCACGTGCAGCGGCGCTACCCGGCGGCGCACTACGTCATGGTGGACGACAAGCCCAACTTGTTGACCGCAATGAAATCCGTCCTCGGGGCGAAGCTCACGACGGTGTTCGTGCGCCAGGGGCACTATGCGCTGGCGGCACAGTCTAACGCCGGACTGCCCGCTCCCGATCGGGTGATCGAGCGGATCGGCGACCTGCAGAATCTCGGCATTTCGGCCTTTCAATTGAAATCTTGACTCGCGAGGACCTCCCATGAAACCCACTCAAGCCCTTCACGATTTGGGGCAAAGCCTTTGGCTCGACAACATCACGCGCGATCTTCTGGACAAGGGAACGCTGCGTCGCTATGTGGACGAATTGTCGGTGACCGGCTTGACCTCGAATCCGACGATTTTCGACGAAGCCATCGGCGGCTCCGCCTACGACGAAGAAATCCGGCGGAAGTCAAAAGCGGGACTGGCCGGCGAAGCGCTCTTCGTGGAACTGGCCCTCGAGGACTTGCGCCGGGCCGCCGACCTGTTTCGTCCGATCTACGATCGGACCGACGGCACGGACGGCTGGGTGTCGATGGAAGTCTCCCCGCTGCTCGCCGGCGACACGAAGGCAACTATCGACGCTGCGTTGAACATCCATAGGCTGGCCGGCCGGCCGAATCTCTACGTCAAGATTCCCGGCACCACCGAGGGGGTGCCCGCCATCGAGGCCGCGATTTTTGCGGGAGTACCGGTCAACGTCACCCTGCTGTTTTCGCGCGAACAGTACCTCGCGGTCGCCGGCGCCTACATGCGGGGACTGGAGCGGCGGATCGCGGCAGGCCTCAACCCGCGGATCAGTTCCGTGGCCTCGCTGTTCGTCAGCCGCTGGGACCGCGCCGTGATCGACAAAGTGCCCGCGGAACTACGCAACCGGCTGGGAATCGCCATCGGCATGCGGACCTATCGTGCTCATTGCGAATTGCTGGAGACCAAGCGCTGGCGCGATCTGGCCGCGGCCGGAGCGCGGAAACAGCGCATGCTCTGGGCCAGCACCGGCGTCAAGGATCCGAATGCGCCGGCGGATCTCTATGTGAGCGCATTCGCGGCCCCCGAGACCATCGACACCATGCCGGAAAAGACCCTCCTGGCGTTCGCGGAGCGCGGCACCGTCAAATCGCCGATGCCCAAGGACGGCGGCGATGCCGAGGAAGTGCTGAAGCGGTTTGCGGCGGCGGGAGTCGACATCGACAAGCTCGCGGCGACCTTGCAGGTCGAAGGCGCACAGTCCTTCGTGAAATCCTGGGCTGAACTGCTGCAGCGCATTTCCGAGAAAGGCGCTGCGCTGGCGACATCGTGAGCTCTCGGATCGACCCGCTGGCGGGGCAACCGGCGCCGGCCGATCGGTTGGTCGATGTCCCGCGTCTCGTCACGGCGTACTTCACCGAGCGACCGGACCCCGGCGAACCCGCGCAGCGCGTGGCGTTTGGAACCTCCGGGCATCGGGGTTCATCGCTCGACCTCTCATTCAACGAAACGCACGTGCTCGCCATCACACAGGCCATCTGTCATTACCGCGGCCAGAAGAACATCAGCGGGCCGCTCTACATCGGATTCGACACCCACGCGCTGTCCGCTCCGGCGTTCGCCTCCGCATTGGAGGTGCTCTGCGGCAACGGCGTCGAAGTCATGACGGCGGCGCACGACGAATACACGCCGACGCCCGCCGTCTCGCACGCCATTCTCAACTACAACCGCGGGCGCACTGCCGGCCTCGCGGATGGAATCGTCATCACTCCCTCGCACAATCCGCCTGACAGCGGCGGATTCAAGTACAACCCGCCGGACGGAGGACCGGCCGACACCCAGGTGACCTCTTGGATCGAGAACCGGGCAAACGAATTGATGAGCGCCTCCACGAGCCACGTCGCTCGAATCGATTTTTCGAGGGCGCGCCGCGCCGCGACCACCCACGCGCATGACTACCTCGAAGCCTATGTGAGCGATCTTGAAAACGTGATCGACATGGAGGTCATTCGCGGTTCGAAAGTTCGATTGGGGGTCGATCCGCTGGGCGGCGCCGGGGTACATTACTGGGCGCGCATCGCTGACCGGTACAAGCTGGATCTGCGCGTCGTCAACGACGCGGTCGATCCGACTTTCCGATTCATGACGCTCGATTGGGACGGGAAAATCCGCATGGACCCCTCGTCCCCACATGCCATGCGCCGCCTCATCGCTCTCAAGGATCGCTACGACGTGGCCTTCGCCTGCGACACGGATCACGACCGTCACGGCATCGTGACGGCGAGCGCAGGCCTCATGCCGCCGAATCACTATCTATCCGTTGCCGTCGATTATCTGTTTCGGGAACGCAAGGGGTGGCGTGCCGACGCAGCCGTGGGCAAAACCGTGGTGAGCAGCGCCATGATCGATCGCGTGGCCGCACGATTGGGCAGGCGGCTCTACGAAGTTCCGGTGGGATTCAAGTGGTACGTGGCCGGATTGCTCGACGGCAGCCTGGGGTTCGGCGGCGAGGAGAGCGCCGGCGCGTCGTTCAACCGGTTCGACGGCCGCGCGTGGAGCACCGACAAGGACGGCATCGCGGCAGCGCTGTTATCGGCCGAGATCACGGCTCGCAGCGGCCGCGACCCGGGCCAGGCTTACCGGGAACTCGCGCGCGACCTCGGCGACCCCGTGGCGAATCGAGTGGATGCGCCGGCGACGCCCGCTCAGAAGAAAACGTTGAGCAAGCTCGACAGCGCGCGAATACGCACGACGGAAATCGCGGGCGACAAGATCGAACGGGTGCTCACGCGGGCACCCGGCAACGACGCACCCATCGGCGGCGTCAAAGTCATATCCAAGAGCGGTTGGTTCGCCGCGCGCCCATCGGGCACCGAGAACATCTACAAGATCTACGCCGAGAGTTTTCGGGACGAAGCGCATCTGCAACGCCTGTTGGCGGACGCCCAATCCGTCGTGGATGCCGCGCTCGCGGAATCTTGAGCGTCAGCGGCCCCGCCATTCAACCGCCTCCGACCGACACCGCCAAGCGGCTTCTGCCCTGGCTGGTTGCAATCGGCTTTTTCATGGAATCGCTGGATACGACGATCCTCAACACGGCGGTGCCGACGATCGCGCACGCGCTGAAGGTTCCTCCGCTCAGCATGAAGGCGGTGCTCGCCAGCTGCCGCTGATCTTGAGAAGGTTCGGCTACCGCAGGGTCTTGATTTTCAACACACTGATGCTCGGAACAATGCTCATTTTGTTCTCAGGCATCGACGTCGGCTGGCCCGGCTGGACCATCGCGCTGACCGCATTCACATTCGGTTTTTTCACGTCGACCCAGTACACCAGCATGAACACGCTGGCCTATGCCGACGTGAACAATGAGCAGGCCGCCGGCGCCAGCACCATTGCGAGCACCGTTCAGCAATTGGCCCTGAGCTTTGGCGTCGCGGCCGCATCGCTGGCCGCCGCGCTGTTCATTCCCAATCAGCCCGGAACCGCCGCGCCCGACATGATCCATGGCATTCATCTGGCGCTGCGCGTGCTCGGCGCGTTGACCATCGTTGCGACCCTCGTATTCCGCGAGCTCCGCTTGAACGACGGCGACACCGTGAGCAGTCACAAGGCGGAAATACCCTCCGGCTGATCCCCGCGCTACTCCTTCTTGATCTCGTGTCCGCCGAACTGATTGCGCATGGCCGACAGGAGCTTGTCGACGAACGAATCTGAATCCCGGGAGCGGAAGCGTTCCAGCAACGACGCCGTGATGACCATGGCGGGCACACCCAATTCGATGGCTTCCGACACCGTCCATCGGCCCTCGCCGGAGTCAACCACGTACGGCGCAATGCCTTGCAGCGTGGGATTCTTGTCCAAGGCATCGGCGGTCAAATCCAACAGCCAGGAGCGCACCACGCTGCCGTATCTCCAGATTTCGGCGATTTGATGCAGATCGAGCTCGAACTCGCGCTTGTGCTGCAGGATGGAAAACCCTTCGGCGTAAGCCTGCATCAGTCCGTATTCGATGCCGTTGTGAATCATCTTGGTGTAGTGGCCCGAGCCGACAGCCCCGACGCGGCCCCAGCCGCGATCCGGCGCCGGTGCGAGGGTCTCGAAGATCGGCCGCAGACGTTCGACCACGGCCTCATCGCCGCCGATCATCAGACTGTAGCCCTCGGCGAGCCCCCACACGCCGCCGCTGGTGCCGGAATCGACATAGTGAATCTGGCGTTGCGCGACGGACGCCGCCCGGCGCTGCGTGTCGCGATAATTCGAATTGCCGCCGTCGATGATGGTGTCGCCCGCAGCCAACAGGGGCATTAGACTCGTGATCGTGTTGTCGGTGATCGCTCCCGCCGGCACCATCAACCAAATGACGCGGGGCGCCTTGAGTTTCGCAACCATCTGATCCAGCGAGGCCGCGGATTCCGCGCCCTTCTGCTCGAGCGCCGCACGCGCGGCATCGGCAGGATCGTAACCAACCACCTTGTGGCCGCCGCGGAGCAGCCGCTGCGCCATGTTGGCGCCCATCCGGCCCAAACCAATCATCGCGATTTGCATAATTTACAACCCTCGTCTAGCGCTGCACGCCCCCCACGCTACAACGCGCGGGAGATCACCTCTTTCATGATTTCGTTGGTGCCGCCGTAGATGCGCTGCACCCGCGCATCCGCGAACATCCGGCACACCAAGTATTCATTCATGTAACCGTAGCCGCCGTGCAGCTGAACGCACTCGTCGAGCACTTCCTGCTGCGTGTCGGTGACCCAATACTTCGCCATGGATGCCGTGACGGTGTCCAGCGTGCCGGCCACGACCTTGGATATGCAGTCATCGACGAACACCCGCGCGATGCGTGCTTTCGTCGAGATTTCGGCAAGCTTGAACTTCGTGTTCTGAAACTCCGCGATCGGTTTGCCGAACGCCTTGCGCTCCTTGGCATAGGCGATGGTCGTGGCCACCGCGCCTTCCATGGCGGCGACGGCGGCGACGGCGATCAAAACCCGCTCGTAGGGCAGATCCGCCATCAGCTGGTAGAACCCCTGACCCTCGCTGCCGCCAAGCAGATTGCCGGCCGGCACGCGCACGTTGTCGAAGAACAACTCGGCGGTGTCCTGGGACTTCATGCCCATCTTGTCGAGGATGCGGCCGACGCGGTAGCCGTTCTGATCCTTGGTCTCCACCATCAGGATGGACGTCCCTTTGGCGCCGTCGCCCGGACGCGTCTTCACCACCAATGCGATCAATCCCGCCAGGTAGCCGTTGGTAATGAAGATTTTCGAACCGTTGACGACATAGTGGTCGCCGTCGCGCACGGCGCGGGTCTTCAAACCCTGCAGATCGGAGCCGGCCGACGGTTCGGTCATGCCGATGGCGCCGATGAGTTCGCCGCTGGCCATTCGCGGAAGAAAGCGCTTTTTCTGATCTTCGGTGCCGTGATTGACCAGATAATGCGCACAGATGCTGTGGACGCCCTGGCCGAAGCCGGAGAGGCCGCGCCGTCCCAGTTCCTCGTACAGAACCGCCTCATGGCGGAAGTCGCCGCCCACGCCGCCGTGCTCGGCGGCCACGTCGGTGCACAACAGGCCGACGGCCCCGGCCTTGCGCCAGATATCCGGACCGACATTCTGCTCGTCGCGCCAGCGCGCTTCGTTGGGCAGCATTTCCGCCTCGATGAAACGCGCTGCTGCGTCGCGGAACATGGCAAGGTCGTCGTCCATCCATGGAGAGACGTAGGGGGTCGCAGCGGGGTCGGGGGTTGTCGCCGCGGGGGCTGTCATCAAGCCTCCGTCTTGACCGGTGCTGCCTCCGCCGGCGCTTCAGGCACCGCTGGCGCATCTTGTACGTCGGGCGTGTTCGTCCGGCGCTGTTGTTTCGCATCCTGGCGCGCTTTTCTCGCAGCTTCCTTCTGCTTCTTCGCATGACGGTAATTCGGCTTAGCCAACTCTCATCTCCTTGAATCCTTGTTCGTGTGACGATCTTACTCTGCCTGTACTGAAACGCGTACCGATAAGCGATGACGGCCGCCGCCGACGATCACGCCGCGCAGCGGGGAGACGTCGCCGAAGTCCCGTCCCCAGGCGATGATGATGTGATCGGAACTCACGCGGACATCGTTGGTCGGGTCAAGGTCGACCCAGCCGAAGGGTGGACAAAATACGGACACCCAGGCGTGCGAAGCGTCCGCGCCGACATAGGCTGCGTCGGCGCCGGGCGGAGGCTGTGTGCGGAGGTAACCGCTGACGTATCGTGCCGCCAGCCCCCGCGAACGCAAACACCCGATCATGATGTGGGCGAAATCCTGGCATACACCCTGGCGGGCCTCGAACGCCTCGATCGCGGACGTACGGATGGTGGTGCTCCCGGGCGCGTACTTGAATTCCCGGTGGATTTTGTGCATCAAAGCGTCCGCCGCGGCGAGCAGGGGGCGCTTGGGCAGAAAGCAATCCGCGGCATAGTCGGTGAACGTCTGCTTGATCCGGATGTAGCTCGACTCCATGCGATACTTGCATGCTTCCAGCAGGTCGCTCAGCATCGGCCTGCCGGAGAAGGCGAGCGAACCGCTCACCGCCTCCCACTCTTCGCTCTCATCGGGTTTGGTCGCGGGCGCCGTTCGCACCTCGACGCCCGTCTCGGCCAGCACCTCGAGCCTATCATGCGGCAGGTCGTATTCCAGGCGGGTCACGTGATTGCCAAAGGCGTCGATGTCATCGCAGCGGATGGTTGGCTGCGGCATCAAGGTGATGGTGCACGCATGGCAGGTCTGGCGCAGCGCATTGCGGGGGGACAGATGCAGCAATTGATGCGAATGAGCGACATCGCCGCCGTAGCTGTACACGGTTTCGTGGCGCACTCGATAGCTGACGGCGTCGCTCATGCGGCCACGGTGCGCGTTTCGATGTCGATGAGCGAAAAATGCTTCAGCGACAGCCGGTCGGAAAGCCGGCCGGCGGCGGTCGCCAACGTGTCCATTTGCTGTGCAAGCGTCTCGCGCGCCCGCACCGCGCGCGCGCTGTCGCCGTCGACGGCGGCGAGTTCCAATTGTTCGACGCCTGCCACCGCTTCGTCGATGCTGTCATCCGGATTGCCTCCCAGGGATGCCGCGATCCGCACCAATGAATACTGCATATGGTTCCACTGATACGCGAGGGCGCGTGGATTCGTCTTGTCGAACACCAGCAGGTCGATGGTGGAACCCAGAAGCGGCGCTGCCAGATAGCGCGTGCGATAGGTGATGGTGCTGTCGCCGATGTCGAGCAGCCATTCCAGTTCGCTCTGCGTGGGCGTGGCGCCCGACTTCAGGCTTTGCCCCAGGAGTTCCGCCAGGAACTGCATCCGCTCCAAGCGTCTTCCCAGCATCATGAGCCGCCATCCGTCGTCCTGCGTCATGTCGTCCAAGGCGAACCCCGCAAGCGCGGCAAGCGACAACAGCAACGCGTCCAGCGTCTCGCGTGGATCTCTCTTGCGCTCGGCGGCTTCTTGAAATTGACGCTGCAGGACACTGATGGCGCGCCAATTCTCGGCCGACAGCCGGCTGCGCGTCTGTGCCGCGCACCATTGCAAACGCTGCAGATCGGCGCGCAACGCCAGGGGGTTCGCTTCGTCGAACACCGGTAATCCGGCACCGCCGCCCGTGGGCATGGCGATGAAATGCCGGCACGTTTCGAGCGCCTGCGGCCACAGGGCCAGGTTGGTGCGTACGCCCAGCGTTGCCCGCAGCAGCCGCGCCTTGTCTTCGCAGCGTTCGCTGTAGCGTCCCAGCCAGAACAGATTTTCCGCCAGACGCGACGGCAGTTCGTCGTGACGCGCGAGCGTCCGCGGCGCAAGTACCCCGGCTCCGGTGTCGTCCGTGGACTTCCGGTCCGCCGCCAATACCCACACATCCTTGGATCCGCCGCCGCGCTGCATCGAAACGATGTCGGCCGCATCGGATGCGATTCGAGCGAGCCCCCCCGGCATCACCCGATAACCGGTGGGCGTGGAGATGGCGTAGACCCTGATCCCCAGCGCGCGTGCCGCGAATCCGTGCACGCCGCCGGCACGCCACACGGGAGCCTGGGAGAAGGCCAGGCGCTCCTGTGCGACGTAGGCGTGCGGCCTCGCAACCAGACGCGCCGCCAAGGCCGCTCGCGCCTGTGGATCCAGATCACGGCCGAAAACCGCCTCGAATTTCTGATTGGGATAGGCGGGTTTGACCACCAAGCGTTCGATGTTCTCCACGACATAGTCGAGCGCCGGCTGTTCGCCGCACCACCATGTCGCCACCGACGGCAGGCGCAGCTTCTCCCCCAGCAGGCGCTCGGCGGCGACGGGTATGAATCCCATCCACGCCGCCGACTCGAGTACGCCGCTGCCCAGAGGGTTCGCAATGACCACCCTGCCGGCGCGCACCACGGCGATGAGTCCCGGCACGCCGAGCGCCGAATCCGCGCGCAATTCGACCGGATCGCAAAAGTCGTCGTCGAGTCTGCGAAAAATCGCGTGCACCCGGCGCAATCCGCCGAGGGTCTTGAGGTACACCGTATCCCCGCGCACGGTCAGATCATTGCCTTCCACCAACGGCAGCCCCAGCTGCCGCGCCAGGTAGGCATGCTCGAAATAGGTTTCATTGAACGAGCCCGGCGTCAACACCACGGCCAGCGGTGCCTCGCCGTCGGGCTTGAGCCGCAGCAGGTTCTCGCGCAACGCACCGAAAAAACCTCCGAGCGAACGCACGCCCAGATCGCGGAGCAGGTCGGGAAACACGCGCGACACGATCTGACGATTCTCCAAGGCATAGCCGGGACCGGAGGGAGTCTGGGTTCGATCGGCCAGCGCCCACCACCGGCCGTCCGCGGACCGCGAGATATCGACCGCGTATATGTGCAGTCGGTTGCCGTCCGTTTCAGGGATGCCGTGGCATGGCCAGAGGAAATTGGGATGCCCGAACGGAAGCTCCGCCGGAATGGTGCCGTCCACCAGAAGGCGCTGCGCTCCGTACAGATCCGCGAGCAATGCGTCGAAAAGCCGCGCACGCTGCACCACGCCCAGCTCGATCTCGCGCCACTCGGCCGCCGTCAACAGGAGCGGCAACGGATCGAGCACCCAAGGACGATCACGCCCCTGGCTGTCGGCGTACACGTTGTAGGTGACGCCGTTTTCGATGATCAGGCGGCGCGTCAACTCGACCCCGCGCCGCACTCCTTCCGCACCGTCGCTGACCAGCCGATCGATCAGCGGCTGCCAATGCGCGCGCACCGCGCCCGAACCGTCGAGCAACTCGTCGTAGCGACGGGAATCGCTCAGATAAGTTTCAACGCGCGCTTCAGCCATCGCTCACTTTTCGTAAATCAAGCGTAAACGGAAACTCCGCTTCAATCACAGCCGGGGCAGGCACCACGGTTCCGGGCGTGTGACCCATGCGGGAAAAGCGCGCCAGGCGCCTGCTTTCGGCCTCGAACGAATTGACCGGGAACTTCTCGTGGGCGCGGCCGCCGGGGTGAACCACGTGGTACTGGCATCCGCCCATCGAGCGGTTCATCCAGCTGTCGAACAGGTCGAATGTCAACGGCGAGTGCACGCCGATCGTGGGATGCAATGCCGATGCCGGTTGCCACGCGCGGTAGCGAACAGCCCCCACGAATTCCCCGACCTGGCCGGTCGGCCTGAGCGGCACGGCATGGCCGTTGCACGTCACGACAAATCGATTCGGCGCCAGGCCGGAGACTTTCACTTGCAGCCTCTCGACGGAGGCATCGACGTATCGCACGGACCCACCGGGCGCAGCTTCCTCGCCCATGACATGCCAGGGCTCCAAGGCCTGCCGTAATTCGAGATGCATGCCGCGAGTCGCGAAATCCCCATATTTCGGAAACCTGAATTCGAAGTGCGCAGCAAACCACTCGGGCTGCAGCGCATAGCCGTCGCTGCGCATATCGGCCATGACATCGGCCAGATCCTGCTGCACGAAGTACGGCATCAAGAAGCGATCGTGCAGTTCGGTGCCCCAGCGGGTCAGCGCCCTAGGCGCATACGGCTTGCGCCAGAATCTCGCCACCATCGCACGCAGGAGAAGTTGCTGGGTCAGGCTCATACGCGAGTGCGGCGGCATTTCGAAGGCGCGCATTTCCAATAATCCCAGCCTGCCGGTCGGCCCGTCGGGCGAGTACATCTTGTCGATGCAGAACTCGGCGCGGTGCGTGTTGCCGGTGACGTCGATCAACAAATTGCGCAGCAGGCGATCCACCAGCCAGGGCGGCACGCTCTCGCCCGTCTTGGGAAATCGGCCAAACGCCAATTCCAGCTCGTACAACGAGTCGTTGCGCGCCTCGTCCACGCGCGGCGCCTGGGACGTGGGCCCCAGGAACAGACCCGAAAAGAGATACGACAGCGCGGGATGGTCGTGCCAGTAGGAGATCAAGCTCCGCAGCAAGTCCGGACGCCGCAAGAACGGCGAATCCTGGGGAGTGGCCCC
>Ga0137409_10007512_pt1 | contig 11196 bp, 10 predicted proteins | sample CZODoug1_16funga_FD_122059 | JGI IMG/M metagenome (GOLD analysis project Ga0137409, IMG submission 122059) | Vadose zone soil fungal communities from Angelo Coast Range Reserve, California, USA - CZODoug1_16fungal (Hybrid Assembly) | ecosystem: Environmental > Terrestrial > Soil > Vadose zone... | reverse complement strand
TCTTTCGGGGCGCACGCCGGGGTTGTCGCGAATGAGTTCGTCGAGTGCCGTCACCAATTCCGCGACGCGTGCCGAGGACAGTCGAATGCGTGGAATGAGCCAACCCTCTTTGCGGTAGTGCTGGATCTCGTCGACTTCCAACTGTGCCATATCGCTATCCTTCGATCGAGGTTCGAACCGAAAACGACCTACGCCTTACGCCACGTGAATTGAGGCGCGAAACCCAGCATGCGTCGCGCCTTCTCGATGGACAGAAGCGACGCGTTGGCGTGCTCTCCGGGCGTGTAGGACAGTTGCGGGAAGAACTCTTGCACGAGTTGCTTGGTCGGCCGCGTCATGACCGTGTCTTCGTTCGCGATCACGAACGCGTGCGCCCCCGTTAACGGCGAGGTGAGCGAACGACGAACCGCCTGAGCGCCGTCACGCGCGTCGATGTATCCCCAAAGGTTGAACTTGCGCCCGGCCGGATTCTTCTCGAAGGCCGGAAAATGTTCGTACTCCCATGTCTCCATGACGTTGGAGAAACGAAGTCCGATAATCTTGAGCTGCGGGTCCCAGCGGCAGAACTGAAGCGCCATCTCTTCGCCCATCACCTTCGACAACGAGTAGGCGCTTTCCGGTCGTGCAGGGTACTCCTCGTCGATCGGCAGGTAAGGCGGTGCCACGTTAAACGGCAATCCCAACACCGTCTCACTTGACGCCCAAACGACGTTGCGAATTCCAAGGCGTCGCGCCGACTCGAACACGTTGTACGTGCTGAGGGTGTTGACACGGAAAACCTCCGCGTTGCGCTCCTTGCCGGGTGCCGGTATGGCGGTGTTCGCGAATTCCGGCCAGATCTGCAGTGCCGGCACGCGACTCTTCGTCGAGCGGTGCATCTACGATGAGTTCGTCGGCCGGGTAGCGGACTTTGGCAATGGGTTGCAGGTCGGCAATGGCATAGACCCCAAGACCCAGATCGGTCCGCTGGTGTCCGAACAACAGCTCGAACGCGTGAGCGGCTATCTCAGCATTGGGAAGCAAGAAGGCGCCCGCGCCGTTTCGGGCGGCGACCGGCTGACCGGGGAAGCATACGACAGAGGATATTTCGTACCGCCGACCGTGTTCGCGGATGTGCGCGATGACATGCGGATTGCCCAGGATGAAATATTTGGCCCGGTCCTGTCGGCAATTCCGTTTGACGATATCAACGAGGTGATCGTTCGTGCCAATGCGACGTCTTTCGGTCTTGGAAGCGGCGTGTGGACGCGAGACGTCAGCAAAGCTCATCGCCTGGCGAAAGCAATCCGCGCCGGCTCCGTGTGGGTGAATTGCTATCAGGCGATGGATCCTGCCGTGCCATTCGGCGGCTACAAAATGAGCGGTTACGGGCGCGAGTCAGGTCTTCAGCATCTGGAGGAATACCTCAACGTGAAGGCCGTCTGGATCAAGACGGGCTGAGGCGCAGGGCGCCACTCCGGAGTCATGGCCGGGCTTATATGAGGCGAGTCAAGCGGTGATTTTGGGTTGTTGTGGGCGCAGTGCGGCATAGAAGCATGATAGCCCACGCTCCGGGATGGGGACGTTCGTCAAGCCCCGAAGCCGCTTGCGGTGCGCCGTAGGCGCAGGGCTTTACGAACGTCCCCATCCCGGAGACCATCGTCATCATCTGTCTATGGCATGAAGGTCCTCTGCGTTTGTTGGGAAGACTTGTTGCTCATCCAAGGCTGGAGCCCGTTGCATGCGTGCAGCTCGTGCTGCACCAACTTATATCCGGTCGGGACTTAATCCCGTTACCAAGGTCCCTCATGCGTCGGGCGCGAGGGCAAGGGCTCCAAGGGGGATGGGACCCATCTTGATCCGAGGCGTGTCTCAGCCATGCCCGGCCACGGTCACGCATCCACCTTGGAATTTTAGCAAGTCCTCCTGGTGCTTAAGTTCGGGGGATGAACGCGGATAGCCGGCCTGCGGTCGGATCAGCGGGTCTTGAACACGGCGCCGGCTGGCACCAGGCCGGTTTCGAGGTAGCGCCACAGCGCCACCAGGAGCTTGCGTGCGAGCGCCACAATGGCAATGCGCCGGACTCGTCCCTTGCGATCGCCGACGCGCTGGCGGAACCAAATGCTCAAGGTGCTGTCGGGCTGATAGCGCAGCCACATCCAGGCCAGTTCGATCGCGGTCGAACGGGCTTTGGGATTGCCGGCCTTGCTGATGCCCTGGTCGCGATCCATCGACCCGCTGGAATAGGGGCTCGGCGCCAACCCGATATAGCCGCCGACTTGGCGGCGGTTGTCGAAGGATCGATAGAACACCTCGCCGACCAGCGTGGTGGCAAACTCCGGCCCGATTGACTTCAAGTTGACCAGCGCTTTGATCTTGCCGGCGTTGAGATGTTGCGGCGCGGCCTCCTTGACGATGGCATCACGCTCCGCTTCGATCTGCGCAATCATCTTCAGCACCAGTTCCAGGCGCTGCAATTCGCGTATGATCTCGGCCTTGAGCCGCGTCGGCAGAGTGCGCCCGTCGCCAGTGCGCAAGCCATCGAGCTGCGCCTTGCGGTCGGATCGTAAGGGCTCATAGTCGTAAATGCCCTGGGTTGCACACAGACCTTTGATGCGGTTGACGTGCTGGACCCGCTCCCGGATCAGCCGGTGACGCTCGCGATGCAACCGCCTGGCGTCTTCTTGTTCGACGCTCGGAACCCGCACCACGCTGCACGCATCCGGCTCGCCGCGCAGATAACGGCCGAGCGCTCGCAGCATCCGCTCGACGTCAATTCGATCGGTCTTGGCCCGCCGCGCCCGCCGGTTCACCAGCAGGCTCGCCGGGTCGAGAACATGATTGCGCACCCCATGAGCTTCGAGCAGGCGGTGCAGCCAGAACCCGTCATAGCCGGCCTCGTAGCACGAGATCATCTCGACCGGCCGGCCCAGCTCGCGGCTAACCTGCCGACGAATCCGTTCGATCAGCTTGAGCAAGCTTTGCCAATCCCCGCCCGCCAAGCGGTACTGGCTCGTCTTGTTGCTCAATGGGGTTTGCACACCCACCACCCAACTCGCCTTGCTCAATTCAATTGCAATCAGACAGCGGGCAAGCGCATCATTGCGTGCGGTCGGCGTGGTGTCTACCAAGCGGGCTTCCATCGGTCTCTCCTATGCGGCTGGTGGTGGTATGGACACCGCACTGGTACCACCACGTCGGCCACGCCTGCATAGGATCTTGTCCCGGCGACCCCGCGTTTTTAGGCGCGGAGCAAAAACAATCGAGGTGGCCGGGACAAGCCCGGCCACGACGCCGTGGAGGTGCTAGTGTTCTGACCCATTTATAGGATTCCCAAGGGGCTGCAAATCAGATTTAACGTCGGCATGCGAAACATTGATGCGTGCCTGTACGTCAGGCCCAGTGACCGCACGACACTGGAGCGGCTCGTCGCCGATGGCAAGACGCCGCAGAAAATCGTTGCGCGCGCACGCATTGTGCTGCTGTCGGGTTGCGGCTTCGGCACGAATGCCATCCGGCGCGAGGCTCGGGTGTCGAAGCCGACGGTTTGGCGCTGGCAGAAAGCCTACATGGACGGCGGCGTCGAGCGCCTGCTCAAGGACAGGGGCAAGGGGCCGCGCGCGGGCAAGAAGCCTATCAGTGCCGAAGTGCGGCTCGCGATCGTGACGCGGACAGCCAAGGAGAAACCCAGGCACGCAACGCACTGGAGCGCGCGGATGTTGGCCGAGGAGATCGGTGTCGGCCACACAACCGTGCAGCGCGTCTGGAAGGAGCATGGCCTCAAGCCACATCTGTCGCGCCCTTTCAAGCTCTCCAACGATCCAAAATTCGCTGAAAAAGTGGTCGACATCGTCGGGCTCTACCTCAACCCGCCCGACAAGGCGGTTGTGCTCTGCGTCGACGAGAAAAGCCAGATTCAGGCGCTCGATCGCACGCAGCCGGGCCTGCCGATGAAGAAGGGCCGCGCTGGCACTATGACGCACGACTACAAACGCAATGGCACGACGACGTTGTTTGCGGCACTCGATGTCAAGACTGGCAAGGTCATCGGCGAGTGTCTGCCGCGTCACCGCGCCAAGGAGTTCATTGGCTTCCTGAAAAAGATCGACCGAGCCGTAGCAAAACACCTCGACGTGCACGCGATCTGCGACAACTACAAGACCCACAAGACCAAGGAGGTGCAGGCCTGGCTCGCTAAGCACCCGCGCTTCAAGCTGCACTTCACGCCAACATCATCGTCCTGGATCAACCTCGTCGAACGGCTGTTCGCCGAAATCACGCGCCAGACAATCCGCCGCGGCGTGTTCAAGAGCGTCGCTGATCTCGAGGCTGCCATCGAGATCTGGCTCGCCCAGCGCAACGCCAAACCGAAGCCCTTCAAGTGGACCGCCAAAGCCAATATCATCCTGGAGAAGAATGCACGGGGCAGGCGGGCGCTCGAAGAAGCTGTCTCGGGGGTATCAAATGAATGAGAAAGAACACTAGCATTGTTTCGTGGACCATTTCGGCATCCCTCGGCTTACCTATTTCTCTCATGGGTAGGAGTTGGGACGGCCCCCTTTTTCACTTTCGGTCCGTCGTTCGGGTTTAGCATTGGGCCCTGCTCTCGAAGCGGTACCGCACATTTATGCAAATGCATCTAAACATTTTGCGAAGCGCGCGACATCACCGACGAGATGGAGCGTCGTGTAGGACGTTCCACTTGACGACATACCATGCTCAGTTCGTCGCCACCCGGGAAAGCTCCTTCTCGATCGCCGCGATCACCCGGGCGTCGGTCGGCTCGATCTCGGAGGGGAAGCTCGCCGCGATCATGCCGTCGCGGCCGATCAGATACTTGTGGAAGTTCCAGCGCGGCCGGTCGAGCGGGCGCTGGGCCGAGGCCCACCGGTAGAACGGATGGGAGCCGGCGCCATTGACCACCGCCTTGGCGGTGATCGGGAAGCTCGCGCCATATTGGTGTTCGGCGGTTTCGGCGATTTCGGCGGCGCCGCCCGGCTCCTGGCCGCCGAAATCGTTGGACGGCACGCCGACGATCAACAGGCCGCGGTCGCGATAGCGCGTCCACAATTCCTGCAACCCGGCATATTGCGGGGTGTAGCCGCATTGGGAGGCGGTGTTGACGATCAGGATCGGCTTGCCGGCATGCTCGGCGAGCTGGATGTCGCCGCCCTTGAGGCCGGCGAAGTGGAACGCAAAGGCCGTGATGCGGCTCATCGCGGGCGCTTGTGCGCGCGCCGGCGTCGCCAGCAGTCCCGCCATGACGGAAAGGAAAGTCCTGCGGTCGGTGAACATGATGCGTCTCCCTGTGAGCTTCCTTAGCGTTTGTGGTGGAGGATAGCAGAACTTACGAACGGCTTCCATGCACGAAAGGTCGGTTTGCAGCTGTTCGGGTCGGACCGCCTGGCGCCGTTGACGCGTCAGATGCCGCCCCGAATGCGCGACGGCGTGACCGCGGCTCGCGCAGTTCGGGGCCGGCGGCGCCCCTGTCCCGCATGACCTTTCGGAGGACGGGTGCGCGATGTGGGCGACGAGAACAATTTCTTGCTTGCGATCCGCGCGCCCTCGGCGAGCGCCTGGAGCTTTGCCCACACGATACTGGGGTGGATCTCCCTGGAGTTTGCGAAATTCGCAAAACCGCAGTCAGAGCCCGCGATCACTCTCTCGCGGCCGACCATTTGCGCGAAACGGCAGATGCGTTGCGCGACCAACTCCGGATGCTCAACCAGCACGGTTGAGTTGGAGATGACGCCTGGGATGAGCACGGCGTCGTCCGGCAATTTCACTTTTTCCCACACTTGCCATTCGTGCTCATGGCGCGGGTTCGCAGCTTCGAACGAAAATGCGCCGGCGTGCACTTGGAGGATCAGTTCATCAACAACGAACTCGTCCAATTCCGTGTCGTGGACGCGCGGACCGATGTTGCTGCCGCAGCAGGCGTGAAAGCGGATTTTCTCCTTCGGAATGTCGCGCAGCGCATGGTTGAGAGCATGGATCTGGATTCTCGACCAGTCGATCGTATGAGAGACGTGGATGTCAGGCCTAAGCTGGCAAAAGGTCAGGAGACCCGGATCGTCGATCTGCAGGAGGAAGCCGGCGTCGACGATCGCCCGGTATTCCTCGCGCAGGGCGTCCGCAATGGCGAATAGATACGCGAGCTCGCAGTCGTAATGAGCGTTGCGATGCCAGGCCTCCACAGTGGCGGGCGAGACCGCCGGCATGAAGGCCTCCTCGACCGTCACGGCGCCGAGCGCGGCGCGGAAATTTGCAATGTCGCGTTGCAATTGCTCATGGCCCCGATGGGCGATCGGGCCGGTGCACACCATGCGGACGGGGTACGATCCGGCCTCCGTAGTCTCGGCATAATAATCCGGGAACGATCGGGCTTCGCGCGAGCCCGCCCACGGATTGCGGCGGCTGCGCTCCGGGTCGACCTCGAAACCCGACAGGCGCTCGCCGACATCTGCGACGAAACCCGGCTTGCCGAATTCACCGTCGTCGACGATGTCGATCCCGCATTCGACCTGCTCGCGCACGACGATATCGACGGCTTGCGTCAGCCGTGCCTCATAGGCGGCCGCGTCAACGGGTTTGCCATCCTGCATCGCCTCTCCCATGGCGATGAGATCGACGGGACGTGGGAGGCTGCCGGCGTGGGTGGTGAGAATCCGCTCGGTGCTGCGTTTCATGAGTGTCTCGCCGGCGGGCTGAATGTATGAGTGGGTTCGCAGAGGCGGCCAGCCGGGTATCGTGCGGGGGCGCCCCGCGCCGTCTCCACAGGTTGGGCTTCGCGATTGCTTTCACATGCTGCCGACATGAGAACGCGGTCTCGAGGCCGGGACGAAGACATCGGGGCTCTTTCAATAGGACGAATAATCCTACTTTATAGGATTTTTCCGACGCAATCAAGGCTCAGGCGAAAATTTCCGTGCGTGGGCTGAGGCCGCGCGGAGCCTTCCTTTGAAAAAACCGAAGCAAATCAATACGGGCGAGACGAACACGTCCTTGGCCCCCTCTGAGCGGTCGACCGCCGGCGTGTCGCCAATTGATGCGGCTGAATATCGGTGATGCTGCGGGCTGCCCGGCACGATAGTCTTGGGAGGGCTGGTCGGATAAATTCTGCGTGCACACGCCACGCCCAGGCAGGGGCTGGAAGGAACTCTCCTTGTCGTTCCATGGGACCTTAAAAACTGACGGCAGAACGGCACTTTTGTATCTTTTGTATAATGCCTTCTTTCATCGCGGGCGTTTTCAAATACCGCCCCAGGCCATGCAAGAAAGGTGTCCAGTGTTCACTTCCTTAGGAAACGCGCTTTTCCTTTATGTTGTTTCTGCCGCTCCAAACTATTGGCGTGATTCATTCCGTCCCGGATGTATCCAACTAGTTTCTTGACTTCTTTTTGGTCGGGCGGCCTCATGTAACCGACTGTCCCGTCACTTCTGGTCGTGGCGAAATTCTCGTCGCTTTTGATAATGGGGAAATTTTCGTCTCTAGCGCCTGTTGTCAGGAAGAGCGGTCCAAGCAGTGTTATTGATAGTAAGACGAGCAAAGAACGTGGTGTCATAGCTCACCTGGTACTTCATCCGGCGACAGCTGTAAGTTACGAAAAGCTAGCAGCTTAACCATACGCGATAAGAAAGGTTCCCGCGCTTCTTCGGCTTGCTTCTCGACAGCAGGACGTAACGCCAAATGGATGATCTGCGACAGCTTTTCCCCTTCGGTTTGGTAGAACGAAGCAATCAGATCGGCCGCCCGCAAAGACGGAAACCCAGACTTAGGGCGCGTCCGTGATCAGTCACAGTCTTGTCATTCCCCGCGAAAGCGGCGTCCAGTAACCCGCGAGTCAGGTGGTTACTGGACCGCCTGGTTTCGCATGCGATGACACGCAAGCGATGACACGCAAGTGATGCCCTGCAAGTGATGCCCTGCCGGCCAATTCGCGCACCTCGCGTCGGCATGCCTGAGTGAAGCGACTGCAAAGAATAAAAAAGCAGACCTCACTCTCCTTCTCAGGGACAAGCGGGTCCGCTCTGAAAGAAGCGCGGGCATGCCCGCGCTTCGGGCATTGCTGCTTATGAAAGCACGCCGTATTTCTTGAACCAGGCGGTCATCTGGCTCCACGCGTCATCGGCCGCTTCCTTGCGATAGCTTGGCCGATAGTCGGCATGGAAGCCGTGCGGCGCGCCCGGATAGATCTTGAATTCGGCGGTCTTGCTGGCGGCCTTGAGGGCCGTTTCCATCTGCTTGACCTGATCGACCGGAATGCCCTGATCTTCCGCACCATAGAGGCCGAGCACCGGCTCCTTGACCTCCTTGGCGGAAGCGATAGCGTTGATCGGCATCGCTTCGCTCGGCGGGTCGGCGAGACTGCCGTAGAAGGCGACGCCGGCCTTGAGGTTGCCGTGGGTGGAATAGCGCCACACGGTACGGCCGCCGCGGCAGAAGCCCATGATGCCGAGCCGGTCGGCGTTGCCGCCCTGCGACTTTGCCCACGCGACCGCGGCGTCGAGATCGCCAAACAACTCGGCGTCCGTCTTGGCGTTCACGACCGGGAACAGCGCCGGCATTTCAGTGATCTTGGTAAGGTCGCCCTTGCGGAAATAATAGTCAGGGGCCACCGCAAGCGCTCCGAGCTTGCCGAGCCGGCGCGTCACGTCCCTGATGTACTCGTGCAGGCCGAAGATCTCCATGGCGACGAGGATCACCGGCGGATTAGCGACGCCGGCGGGGCGCGCGAAATAGACGGGCATGTCGCCGCCCGCAACCGCCACCTTCGCTTCGCCTGCGGTGAGGCCGGCGGTGTCGGTCTTGATGGCGTCGGCGCGCACCGGACCGGCGGCGAGCGTAAAGCCGGCGGCGGATGCGGCGGACGCCGTCATGAAGCCGCGCCGCGACAGCGGCGCGACCTTGGTCAGGCCGACGATATCCTGCATCTTGGTCTGCATGTTCATGTTCAAGCTCCCTGTAGGTCTCTTAAGCTTTGGGTTCTGCTGTTGGCGAAAAGCGCCGGAGGGTAATACGGAGAACCCGCTACGTATAGCGTCGAATTGTGCCAGGATGATAGCACCTGCGGGGACGGCGACGGGCCGTGATGCTGAACGGGCGTGTCTGCGCAGTGTCGGCGTCGGCGATCGAACCGGGATGTTGACCTGCACGGCAGCAACTGCCCGAGCATGATCCCGAAAGGTGGGAGCCGGTTTTCGGAAAAGATCATGCTCCAACAATAAGCTAGAGCGGATGACGATTCGAAGAAAAGTCATCCCGCGCTAGGAGTGACGCGGTTTCCCCGACGGCGGCAAATGCTCTACCATGCGGGCGGGTCAATCACAGGAGGGCTTGATGCCGGAAGTTGTGTTCTATGCGCTCGGTGGCCGGTCGATCGAACAGAAACGCGCCCTGATCAAGGATTTCACCGACGCGGTGGTGAAGAACTACAAGGTCGATCCTGGCGCGGTGACGATCACCATCGTAGAGTCGGCGAAGGAGGACAAGGCGAAGGGCGGCGTGCTCTTCAGCGACATGGGTGCAGCGAAGACCTGAGAAGCTCCGTTCGGTGATGGCGAAGCTTCGTTCGATGATGGCACCGAACGCGATGCCAGTTTGTCGCGGCCCTCCGCGATCTTCTTTTTGAGCATTCTTCGAGCCTGTCCAGGCGTGCTGATGGTATCAGATTGCCTCCCCACGCTCCCCGCAAGAGGGCGACGGTGGGAAGCAGGAGGGCTGTGGATCATTCGGTGCTCTCCAGTCATTCACGGTCCGTTCACGTCGGAAACGCTAGATGAGGAATGTAGAAGGGTGCGAACACCAAATTGCCGAAAACGCGTGGTTTGAAGCACCCTGCGCGGAGGAATAGCCTGCAATGGAACCGGCTGGGACCAATCTCGGACGATTTCCGTCGAAATTCCTGCTGATGGTCGTCCCCGGCTTGATTGCAAGCGGGGTCGTCGCATCGGTCCTGTACGCTGTCCATGTTTCGCGCGCGCCCTCATCGTCGGAGCTCTTGACCGACGTGACGCCGCAAGGCGACGGCCTTTCCGCTGAGGAGCGCCGCGGGCTCACCCGGCAGATGCTCAGAGCCCGCCGCGAAAATCCGCAGGAGCCCGCGGAGGTGCGGCCGATGCTGACGGCGCGGCCGGCCGACAGCGGACCTGCCGAGGCTCCCGCCGTTGAAAGCAAAGCAGCCGCCAAGGCCGCGGCGGATCGCACGCCCCCAGATCGCACGCCCCCAGATCACGCGCCGCCGGACCGCACGTTCGGCGCTGCGCCATTGCCAATCGCCCGACCGGCACCCCCGCGAGCGCGTCCAGATGCGCCCGTCATCGCGATGCCGGTCGCGCCTGCCGCCACCTCCGGCGCCACTGCACCTCCGGCGGCCGCCACGGCGCAATCCGCGCCCTTGCCGCTCGGGACGACGGACCCTGCGTCGCAGCCGCCCGTGACAGCCAATCCCCCGTCTGGGGTCGAGCCTGAGCCTGAGCCGCGTGGTTTCGCCGCGAAGGTGTTTTCGTCGCTGTCGACCGTGGCCGGGACGGCCGCCAATGCCACCGGCAACACGGTCAACTGGGTGATCGACCTTCCGGGCAAGGCGATCTCTGTCGGCGGCCGGCTGTTCGGAGGTGACTCCTCGACCAGCAATCAGCCGGCCGGGCCCGGTGCCGCACCACCGACGGGCACTGTACCGCCGCCGGCTACGCCGCCGCCGCCGAGGCGGAATCTTTAGCGCGCCCCGTTGGGCCCATTGCTCTCGCCGCTATGTTCGGGGGCTGACAGTCAGACAATTTTAACCGGCAGCGTTCGGCATAAGCCGGAGGGAGGTTGCGTTTTTGAAACCTTGCACAGCCGATAAGCGTTTTTGTCATGTCGCCGCCGCATCGCAATAATCTTCTGTTAGGAAAGAAAAAAGCGGCTCGACACATTACCGGGGCTAACAGCGAAGGCATCGAAATGAGCGAAGTATGGAAAACAAAATACGGACCTCGACGGGTTCGACGCGACCCCCCGACCTTGGCGGAGGCCGTCGCGGCGGCGCGCGGGCTGACCGATGATCTGCAAGAGCAAATCGAAATTGCGGCGTCGCTGATGGATCTGCCGCCCGATCAGGTCAGGCCCGAGGTGCTCAAAACCGCGTCGCGCAAGGACACCAACACCGTTGCCTTTGTCGGGCGCGCCGGCGCGCCGCGCACGGTCGTGGTGGAACGCGTGCCCAGCCGCCGACC
>Ga0137409_10007511_pt1 | contig 11197 bp, 6 predicted proteins | sample CZODoug1_16funga_FD_122059 | JGI IMG/M metagenome (GOLD analysis project Ga0137409, IMG submission 122059) | Vadose zone soil fungal communities from Angelo Coast Range Reserve, California, USA - CZODoug1_16fungal (Hybrid Assembly) | ecosystem: Environmental > Terrestrial > Soil > Vadose zone... | reverse complement strand
CCAGAAGTCGTCGGCTTCAAACTGAAGGGCCGCCTCAGCGACGGCGCGACGGCAACCGACCTCGTTCTGACCGTGACGGAAATGCTCCGCAAGAAAGGCGTCGTCGGAAAATTTGTCGAATTCTACGGCAGCGGCCTTTCCAGCCTGAGCGTTCCCGACCGCGCCACGATCGCCAACATGGCGCCCGAGTATGGCGCGACGATGGGCTTCTTCCCTGTTGACGCGGAGACGCTCGCGTATTTGCACTTCACTGCTCGCTCGCACGAACAAATCGCTCTCGTGGAAGCGTATTGCAAAGAGCAGGCGCTCTTCCGCACGGACTCGACGCCCGATCCGCTCTTTTCCGACACGCTCGAACTCGATCTCGGCACGGTGGAGCCGACTGTCGCGGGACCGAAGCGCCCGCAGGATCGCGTGCCACTGACGAAAGCGAAGGCTTCTTTTACGAAAGTCGTGGAAGGCTTGCCCGCAAAGCAGGCGCACGTGAAAAACAACGGCGACACGTTCGATCTTTCGAGCGGCGCAGTTGTGATTGCGGCGATTACCAGCTGCACCAACACTTCAAATCCATCGCTGATGATCGGAGCGGGCTTGCTGGCGAAAAAAGCCGTCGAGCGTGGCTTGCAAGTGAAGCCATGGGTGAAGACGTCGCTCGCGCCCGGTTCGAAAGTCGTCACGGACTATCTCGCTGCGTCCGGTTTGAATGTCTACCTCGACAAGCTGAAATTCAATCTTGTCGGATACGGTTGCACGACGTGTATCGGTAACAGCGGGCCATTGCCTGAAGCGATTGGTGCAGCCATCAAGGAGAATGGCCTCGTCGCCGTGGCCGTATTGAGCGGCAATCGTAACTTCGAAGGACGCATTCATCCGTTGGTCCGTGCGAATTATCTTGCTTCGCCGCCGCTCGTGGTTGCGTACGCATTGGCTGGCCGCATGGATGTCGACCTCACCACGGAATCGGTGGGCAATGGTTCCGACGGCAAGCCGGTCTATCTCCGCGACATTTGGCCGACGCCGCAGGAAGTTGAAGCAACGGTTCGCGCGTCGGTGACCAGCGAGCAGTACCGCAAGGAATACAGCGCCGTCTACGAAGGCGACGCGATGTGGAAATCCATGCCCGTGCCGCAGGGCGACCTTTATCAATGGGACGCGAAGTCCACATACATCAAGCTGCCGCCATACTTTGAAAATATGTCGAAAATGGCCGCGCCGCTTGCCGATTTGCACGGCGCGCGCGTCCTGGCCGTGCTCGGCGATAGTATTACGACCGATCATATTTCGCCGGCCGGCTCCATCGCTACGGAATCGCCAGCCGGGAAATATCTCATCGCAAACGGCGTGAAGCCGCACGATTTCAATTCCTACGGCGCACGGCGCGGCAATCATGAAGTGATGATGCGCGGTACATTCGCCAACATTCGTTTGAAGAATCAACTGGCACCCGGCACCGAGGGCGGATGGACAACGTATCAGCCGGGCGGCGAACAAATGACGATCTATGACGCTGCGGTGAAATACCGCGAGGCCGGCGTGCCGCTCGTCGTGATCGCCGGAAAAGAATACGGCTCCGGCTCTTCGCGCGACTGGGCCGCGAAGGGTCCGCGCCTGCTCGGCATCCGGGCCGCGATTGCGGAGAGTTTCGAACGCATTCACCGCAGCAATTTAGTTGGAATGGGAATTCTTCCCTGCCAGTTCATGAACGGCGAAACGGTACAATCGCTCGGGTTGACAGGCAAGGAGACGTATTCGATCGAAGGCGTTTCCACGCTGACGCCGAAGAAAACGCTTTCGGCCGTCGCGAAGTCGACCGACGGGAGCGAAAAGCGTTTCTCTGTAATTGCGCGAGTGGACACGCCGGAAGAAATTCTCTATTACCAGAACGGCGGAATTCTGCAATACGTCCTGCGCCAAATGATTTAACGCAGCAGGCGAGGCTTGCGTAAACTTACGAGGAACGCTAATCCCAAAATTATTGATGCCACGCTCGCGGTTTGCGCGTTGGACATCCCGAAAAACGAGCGCGGATTGATCCGAATCAACTCAACGAGGAATCGAGCGACACCCGTTAGAATAAGATAGTAAAAGAAGATCCTGCCGCCGGTTTTTTCACCTTTTTGAATCGCGCCGCTGCCGAGCTTCCACAAGATCAGTGCAAGCAAGAGCCAAATCAGAAACTCGTAGATCGGTGTGGGGTGAACCTTGCAGTCGGCCGGCAGCCCCCATTCCAGGCACTTCCCGGTCGTGGATTCGACACCGTTTGGAAAACTCATTCCCCAGGGGAGCGACGTCGCTCGCCCGTAGTCGCCATCGCCGGACAGTAAACAGCCGATACGGCCGATCGCATAACCCACGCACGCCGCAGGTGCACAGGCATCGAGAAATTCCAGCATGGGAATCTTCTCGTGCCGCGCCATCAGAATCAGGGCGATGAAACCGCCAATCAATCCGCCGAACCAGGCAAACCCATACCGGCTGAAAATCATCGGCCAGGGATGCGCAAAGAATTCCTCAGGCGATTCGAGGACGTGATAGAGCCGCGCGCCCACAATTCCCGCCAGGCCCGCGATGCCGATGATCAGAAATGCGTCGGCCTTCGAAATCCGTCGCGTAAAATCCGCCTGCAAAACGTAGGCTGCAACAAAGAGGCCGGTGGCGACCATCAGTCCGAAGGTCGGAATCGACAACGGCCCAAAATGTAAAAATGGAATCATGTTCTTGAAACTGTCCTGAAGCCTTCAGCAGTATACATGCGCTGTTATTTGTTTCTGGCAGCCATCAAGTAGAAAGCAAGGCCGAGCGCCAGCCAAATCGTCAACGCGACCCATTCCGCGTTCGAAAAGTGGCCGGGGAAAGCGGGCACCAGCTTCATTAGTAGGAGCAGAAGCGACACAGCGGCACCGGCGCCAGCGATGATTCGCGCTCGAAGATCCTTCTCGATCGCCAAAAAGGAAACGCACGTCGCAAGCCAGCCGAAGGCAGACGCCATTGAACCGACTTCCGTCACGGGGATGAGCAACGAATCGCCGAGCAGCAATCCGATTACCGTCATCATCGCAATCGCGCCGACGGCGATGTACGGCGTCTGGTACGCCGGATGAACAGCACTGAACGGCCGCGGAATTGTTCCGCGCCGCCCAAAGGAAAACAGCATTCGGCTCGCGGCGACAAAATTTCCATTGAAGCACTGGAACAATCCGAGAAACGCCATCGCCAGTATCACGCGCACCGGCCACTGCGCTCCCAAAGCTCGCTCGAACGCCACGGCCGTTGCAAATTTCTGCCCGAGCAGACCCTGCCAGGGCGTCGCAAAAGCCACCGCACCGATTGCGAGCACATAAAACGCCGCGCCAACAAACAACGCCATCGCGATCGCGCGAAAAAAAAGTCGCCCGCCGAATCCCGGCGCTGCTTCCTCGGCGGCCTTCGGCACACTTTCAAATCCTGTCATGAAATACGGAACAATCTGAAGGGTCAGCATCACGGAGGCTAGCGGCGCTACGGGAAACACCGGCCGGAAATTTGTGAACGACCCGTGCGCCGCGCTCGTGGCGACGATAACGCAAAACAGAACCAACACGGCAGTCGTAATCCATTTCTGAAACGACGCGCTGGCTCGAATTCCTCTGTAGTTCAGAAATGCCAGGAACACCGTCATGCCGATTCCCAGCGCGAGCCGCGGCAAAAAAACCGCATGCCCTCCGACGCTATACAGCTCGTAGCGATCCAGCCCGGGATACAAATACGCGGCTAATTTTCCGATCGCCACCGCTTCCCACGGGCACACGATGAAATACGCGAGCAACATGATCCAGCCGGTCGCATAGCTGAAGAACGCCGGGAATACTTGCGCGGTATAGGCGGCTTCGCCTGAGGCGTCAGGCAAGCGTTCCACCCACTTGCCGTACACCCAGCCAACCGGCAGCAGCAGTATCCCGCCGATGCCGAATGCCAGCATCGCTCCCGCTGGGCCGCCGCGGCCGAGCCAGTCGTCCATCACCACGAGCCATCCCGCGCCGATCATCGTGCCGAACGCCAGCGCAAAGTAATCGCGTGCAGACAGTTTGCGGGCAAGCGTGGTCATGGAATTGGCAGGCAGATTCTATACGGCTTGCGCGCCTGGCCAAAATGCTCGTTGGCACCCGCGCTTCTGTACTAAACTTCCGCACGCTATGAATAATCAAAAACTCGCCAAAACGTCAGGGAAACTTGCTGAGCCATATCGCATCGCGGAGGGAGAGCGCTTTCGTCTGAAGGACTTCGATCCGGCCGACACTGGCAAGCTGCATTCGAAAGAAGCTGCGACGGAAATGCTCGACGATGGCGTCAAGCTGTTGAGCCGCATGCAGGAAAAACTTTACGCACAGGACCGCTGGTCTTTGCTCATCGTGATGCAGGCCATGGACGCCGCCGGAAAAGATGGCGCGATCAAGCACGTTATGTCAGGCGTGAACCCGCAAGGCTGCGACGTTCATTCCTTCAAGGCGCCGAGTCCCGAGGAACTCGACCACGATTATCTCTGGCGCGCGCACAAAGCTGTGCCGGAGCGAGGCAAAATCGGCATCTTCAATCGCTCTTATTACGAGGAAGTGCTCGTCGTGCGCGTACATGAACATCTGCTCGCCGCGCAGAAAATTCCGGAATCCCTCATCACGAAAAATATCTGGGAAGAGCGATTCGAAGATATCCGTCGCTTCGAGCGCTATCTCACGCGCAACGGCGTCGTCGTCGTGAAATTCTTCCTGCACCTTTCGCGAAAAGAACAAAAGAAGCGCTTCCTCGAACGGCTCGACGACTCCAAGAAAAATTGGAAATTTTCGATGGCCGACGTCAAGGAGCGCGGGTTTTGGAAGGACTACCAGGCCGCTTACGACGAAATGATTCGCAACACGGCCACCAGGCACGCGCCGTGGTACGTCGTGCCCGCGGACAACAAGTGGTACACACGCCTCGTCGTTGCCTCCGCCATCATCGACACGCTCGACGGACTGAACCTGCGTTTCCCCGACGCCGACGCAGAAGTGAAAAAAGAACTACAGAAAGTCCGGGCGGGCCTGCTCGCCGAGAAATAAGATCGGCAACTCGCATGACCGGGCAAGTCCGCGTTATTCGCGTGACGATTTTTCGTTTCTCGGCGTAAAATGCCTGTTCGTTTCGCTTGCAAATTCGTCCTCGGGGAGCCGCTCTCATGAAACATTCCGTCGCCATCATCGGTCTCGGTTTTGTCGGCAGGGCGCACCTCGAATCGCTCCGCCGCCTGGGAATTCCCGTCAAAGGTGGCATGCTCAGCACCGCGGAACGCGGAAACTCGGCCGCAAAATCGCTCGGTCTTGAAAAATCCTACGCAACGCTCGCTGAACTCGCTGCCGACAAAGAGATCACCTGCGTGCACATCTGTTCACCAAATTACGTCCATTTCGAACAGGCCAGCGCGTTGCTGCGCGCCGGAAAACATGTTCTTTGCGAGAAACCTCTTGCCATGGATTCCCGCGAATCGCAAACGCTCAAAGCCATCGAGAAGGAAACGGGCTTCGTCGGCGGCGTTGCACACAACCTGCGCTATTACCCGCTCTGCCAGGAGGCGCGCGCGCTGGTGAAATCCGGCGCCATCGGCAAGCCGCTTCTCGTTCATGGAAAATTTCATCAAGACTGGCTGCTTTTTCCTTCCGACTGGAACTGGCGACTTGAATCGAAACTTGGCGGCGACCTCCGGGCCGTCTCGGACATCGGCACGCACTGGATGGACCTGGCCATGTTCGTTACCGGAAGCCGCATCACGGAAATCTGCGCCGACCTCGCCACGATTCATCACACGCGCCGCAAACCGCGCGGCCACGTCGAATCGTTCGCCAAAACCGGTACCGGCGCTTATGACGAAGTTCCCATCTCGACCGACGACTACGCCAGCGTTCTTGTCCATTTCGAAAACGATTTGCGCGGCTTTTACAGCGTTTCGCAGGTCAGCGCCGGCCGCAAATGCAGCCTCGGCTTCGAAGTGAATGGCAGCGAAGGTTCGCTCGCCTGGAACGCTGAAGATCCCAACACGCTCTGGATTGGCCGCCGCGAAAAAGCGAATGAGTCTCTCATCAAAGATCCGTCGCTGCTCAGCCCCGCCGCTCGCGGCTACGCCGCTTATCCGGGCGGCCATACGGAAGGTTACCCCGACACGTTCGTTCAACTTTTCAAGGACTATTACGCATATCTCGACGCCGGCGATTTCAAAGCGCCGCGATCGTTCCCCACTTTCTCCACGGGTCACGATGAGCTCATCCTCTGTGAAACCATTGCTCAAAGCGCTCAAAAGCGCGCCTGGCTCGAAATTCCGTGGGACTAGGCGCCATGGCGCGGCGCTGTTCGCTGCTGTTAGCCGTCGCCGCCGCTTTCCTCGCAACTTCTTTCTTGTGCGATCCGATCATCGCGCAAACGAAGCCGTCCGCCGCTCCTGTTGCACTCGCTCACGTCACTACCATCGACCCACGCACTGGTGTTCTTCAGGCGGATCAAACAGTAGTTATCGAAGGCACTCTCATCCGCTTGGTCGGTCCGAGCACCTCGACGAAATCACCGCAAAACACGCGCAGCATTGATTGCACTGGACTCTTCCTGATTCCCGGACTGTGGGACATGCACGTTCATCTTGAATTCGGCGATTGGTTTCCGCGCGCGAAGGAAATCTCTCTTCCGCTCTTTATTGCCAACGGCGTTACCGGCGTCCGCGACATGGGCAGCGAACTCGAAACCGTCCAGGGCTGGCGGACAGAAATCGATGCGGGCCAACTCGTCGGCCCGCGCATCTTCACTTCCGGTCCCATGCTTGACGGGCCCAAACCGCGATTCCCTAGTTCCATCGCGATCTCCACTCCTGATGACGCGCGCCGCGCCGTCGCCGATTTCAAACGTCGTGGCGCAGACTTTATCAAGCTGCAATCGCTCATTCCCCGCGATGCGGTCTTTGCGATCGCCGACGAAGCGAAAAAGCAACACATCCCCTTCGAAGGCCATGTCCCCGATTCTGTCCGCGCCCGGGAAATGTCCGAAGCCGGAATGAAAAGTTTTGAACATCTCATTGGCATTTTCGAAGGCAGCTCTCCTGCCGAAGACGACTTCCTGAAAGGCAGCAAAACCGAAGCGCGATTCCTCGAAACCTATGATCCGGAACGCGCCGAAAAACTCGCCACGGCACTTGCGAAAAATCACACCTGGCAATGCCCTACGCTCGTTTGGGAACGCGGCGGAAACCTGATCGACGTCGCCGACTTCTCAAAAGACATTCGTGCCAAATACGTTCCCGCCGCTTGGAAGATCGAAACCTGGAAACGCTTCACCGACGAAATCACGCAAGGCTACGGCGACGACAATCTAGCCGTCCGCAAAAGATTTTTGGAGAAAGAACTCGAAGTCGTCCGCCTGCTCCACAAAAACGGTGTGCCCTTTCTCGCCGGAACCGACACGCCGCCGGGAGTTTACATTTTCCCGGGCTTCAGCCTCCACGAAGAACTCCAGCGTTTCGTCGCCGCTGGATTCACTCCGCTCGAAGCCCTGCAAACCGCCACCATCAATCCCGCCGAATTTTTCGGTATCGCAGATCGACTTGGCTCCATCGAAGCAGGCAAATTCGCCGACCTCGTCCTCCTCCGCGCCAATCCCCTCACGGACATCACCAATACCCAACAAATCGCCGCCGTCATCGCCAACGGCCGTTATTTTTCCGCCGACGATCTGCAAGCTGTTTTGGCCCAGGTCGAAGTCGGCGCCCGCAAGTAGCCCCACGCCCGTCGGAAGCGCGTCTTATACTTCATTGCGGCCAAGGGCGTTCAATCCGAGATGCGCTGCCTGGACGCATAACTACTTGAAAGATCTTGGCTTATTGACCATTTAGTTGCACATCAGGAAACTAGACATTGGAGGTACTTGAAATTTGAGATACTTCTGAGGGGTGATATGCTGGCATCGGAAAGCCATCAAGGGACAATCCTTGTAGCTGATGACAACCCCGCCAACAGCGAACTCCTCTCTGCCTTGTTGAGCGCCGAAGGCTATCGGGTCGTCTGCGCGGAGGATGGCCAACAGGCGTTGGCACAGTTGGAGCGCAACCCGATTGATCTAGCGTTGCTAGATGTGGTGATGCCCCACCCAACCGGATTCGAAGTGTGTCAGACAATAAAGTCCGCGCCGAAAACTCGTTTAATTCCTGTCATATTGATCACCAGCTTAAATGGCGAAGCTGACCGTATTCACGGGATAATGTGCGGTGCCGATGATTTCCTTAACAAGCCAGTAAACAAGCAAGAACTCCTGGCTCGCGTGTATTCCCTGTTGCGCTTGAAGCAATTCACGGATGAGATGGATAACGCCGAGATGGTCCTGTTTAGTCTCGCGCTGACTATCGAAGCGAAGGATCCTTACACCGAAGGGCACTGTGACCGCCTTTCGAAATACTCAGTCGCACTTGGCGAAAAGCTTGGCTTGTCCGAGCCGTTGCGGCTCGCCCTGCGCCGAGGCGGCCTCATTCACGATATCGGCAAGCTGGCTGTACCGGAGCACATCTTGCTCAAGCCCGGACCGCTGACGCACGAAGAACGAAAAATCATGGAGCAACACACTGTCATCGGCGAGCGAATTTGCGCGCCGCTCCGATCCTTTCACCATGTTTTGCCCATCATCCGCCACCACCATGAAAAACAGGATGGCTCTGGTTATCCGGACGGGCTGAAAGGCGAACAAGTTCCGCTCACCGCGCGCATCCTTCAAATCACGGACATCTATGACGCGCTCACCACGGACCGGCCTTACCGCAAGGCTCTTCCGGTAGACCAAGCCCTGTCTATCATGCGGGCAGAAGTAACGCGCGGCTGGTGGGATGGGGCCGTCTTGGACGAATTCGAATCCCTCGTTAGAAGTGGTCAACCGCTGCAACCGGCGGGGCCGGGCCGCTAATGTCGACTTCCGGGACTCCGTGGCAGGACAGTGGAAAAATGAAATGGAAGATGGAGAAGCGCGGGATCCTTTGGAGCTTTGTGGCCGCGGCTGCGATTTTGGCGTTAGTTGGATGGGAATCTTACCGGTACACGGTCCGGGTTGACGAGGCTACCGAGGCGCGAAAATACAGCTTTGAAGCGCAGTTGGTGCTGGATGATGTGGCTGCCCGACTCGTTGACGCGGAAACAGGTCAGCGAGTTTATGTCCTGACCGGAGATGAGGCCTACCTCGAACCGTATCGCGACGCGATAAAAGACCTCGACCAGGTGACGGGCCAACTAAAAGTTCTTACAGCCGGTAATCCAAATCAGCAGAAACACTTCCACACACTTGAACCGCTCATTGAACAAAAACTGGCGGAACTTCAGACGACCATTGATCTCCGCAGGAAGGGAGGGATCGCAGCGGCAAACCAGGTGGTCCTCGTCGGTCGCGGAAAGCAGTTGATGGATCAAATCCGCGGCGTGCTCGGGGAGATGAGAACCGAGGAAAATAATCTCCGCGACATTCGAACTCAAGCGATAAAGCAGGCCTTGACCAGGACGTCATATATGGTCATCAGCGGCGGTCTTTTGAGCTTGGCCTTGTTCTTGTTGGTTTTTGTATTCCTTCTCCACGAACTCTCCGAACGCAAACGCGCGCAAGAAGCGCTGGCTAAAAGTGAACAGTGGTTCTCGACAACTCTTGCCAGCATCGGTGACGCCGTGATCGCCACGGATATGGGCGGTGCCGTGACCTTCATGAACTCTGTTGCGGAATCTCTCACAGGATGGGAACTCGAGGACGCGCGGGGAAAGTCCATGGACCTCGTCTTCGATATCGTAAACAAGGAGACTCGGCACCCCGTCGAGAATCCCGTCAAAAAAGTTTTCCGCGAGGGAAAAGTTGTCGGACTGGCCGATCACACTCTCTTGCTCTCAAAGGTCGGCCAAGAATTTGAAATTGAAGACAGCGCGGCGCCCATTCTCTCGGACGCCCATGGAAAGTTCGGCGTCGTGCTTGTTTTCCGAGACATTACGGAAAAGAATCACGTGGAAGAAAAGTCGCAACGCCAAAAAGAACTTCTGGAATTGATTCTGGCAAGTATTGCCGATGGCGTCGTAGTGGCCGATTCGAATGGCAAGTTTCTTCTGTTCAATGCGGCCGCAGAGCAGGTCCTGGGCATCGGCGCGACGGAGAAGCCTCCCGGCAAGTGGTCGGAAGAATATGGTGTCTTCCTGCCTGATGCCGTAACCCAATATCCCGCGGACCAATTGCCTTTGGTACGGGCGATGCGTGGCGAAAGCGTTGACTCAATGGAGATTTTCATCCGTAACGCGCAAGTGCCACAGGGCCGGTTGCTTAGTATTAACGGCAGACCTCTCAAACGTACGGATGGCGCACTGCAAGGGGGCGTTGTCGTTTTTCACGATATGACGGAACGCAAGCGGGCGGAGGAAGCGCTGCGCCAATCCGAGCTGCGATATCGTCTGCTTTTCGACAGCAATCCGCATCCCGTGTGGGTCTATGACTTGAAAACTCTCGCCATCCTGGACGTGAATCGCGCCGCCGTTCGAAGCTACGGTTATTCGCGCAAGGAATTTTTGTCCATGACGATTAAGAATATTCGTCCTCCGGAGGATATTCCCTCCCTGCTCGAAAGCGCCGCGAACGCGCCGCCTGATACCGAAATCTCCAGTGTCTGGCGGCATCGCAAAAAAGATGGGACCATAATTGACGTCGAGATCACGTCACATCCGCTTGTTTATGCCGATAAAGAAGCCCGTCTAGTAGTCGCCACGGACATCACCGAGCGCAAAAAAGCTGAGGCAGCCCTGCGGCAAAGCGAAGAGCGTTTTCGCTTGCTGGTCTCGGAAGTGACGGACTACGCGATTCTGATGTTAGACCCGGAAGGTCGTGTCGTCAGTTGGAATGCGGGCGCTGAGCACATCAAGGGATACCAATCCCAGGAAATCATTGGCCAACACTTCTCGCGCTTCTATACGGCGGAGGACTTGGAACAGGGCAAGCCGGCACATGGCCTGAAAGTTGCCAGTGAGCAAGGGCGTTTCGCAGGCGAAGGCTGGCGGGTACGCAAGGACGGGTCACGCTTTTGGGCCAGCCTGGTAATCACCGCCTTGCACGATTCGCAAGGCCGCGTGGTTGGCTTTTCAAAGATAATGCGCGACTTGACCGCCAGCAGGCGCGCGGAGCAGAAGTTTCATGGGCTGCTCGAATC
>Ga0137409_10007510_pt1 | contig 11198 bp, 8 predicted proteins | sample CZODoug1_16funga_FD_122059 | JGI IMG/M metagenome (GOLD analysis project Ga0137409, IMG submission 122059) | Vadose zone soil fungal communities from Angelo Coast Range Reserve, California, USA - CZODoug1_16fungal (Hybrid Assembly) | ecosystem: Environmental > Terrestrial > Soil > Vadose zone... | reverse complement strand
TCCGTGAAGCAGGCCACCAGCGCCCCTACGTCCTGCCGATTGAACGCCCTGGCGAAGTCCTGAACGATAGCCATGGAGCCTCACTCTACCGATGGGTCAAGATCGGCGCAACTAGGCCCGGCGACCGCCCTGTTGTGTGATATAGCTGACCTGGGTGCCTCTGATGCGTGTCGCTCTCTCAGAGACCTCGACCGTGGCGGCTGCGCCGGAGCAGATCTGGTGTGATTTGGGCGGCGAGGCCGCCCTCCTTCATCTCTCGCGGGGCATCTACTATGGACTGGACTCGGTCGGCGCGAGGGTCTGGACCCTGATTCAGACTCCGACGTGCGTACGAAACATACGCGACACGATCGTCCGTGAGTACGATGTCGAAGCCGACCGATGCGAACGTGATCTTCTAGCTCTCTTTGCCGAATTGGCGGCGGCGGAACTCATCGTGGTGACAGATCAACCCGGTCGCTAGAGTCGTCAGACTTCCGCGCGCCGATCGAAACCTGGTCATCGGCGCGGCGCTCCTCCTTGGAGCGGTCGGGCTCGCGATCCGGCTTATCCCCTTCCGACGGCTTCAACGTGTTCTCGCCCGTCTCGCGACTCCTCCCGTCGAGCCACGCCCGTGCGCGCCGGACGACGAGGCCAGGGTCCTGTGGGCGACGGCGGCGGTCGCCCGGCATCTCCCGACACGACGAAATTGCCTCGTCGAGGCGCTAGTCGCGCACACCCTGCTCAGACGCCGAGGACACGAGGCAAGCGTCCACTTCGGCGCCGCGCTGACGCCCGATCGACGGCTCGAGGCCCACGCGTGGGTCGAGCGAGAAGGACGGGTGATCGTCGGCGCGTCCGAGGCGGCCCGGTTCACGCCGCTGCGTGCGGAGAAAGGACACCGGCGATGAGCGGGATCGCCGGTCTCTATCGACTCGTGGGCGGCGACTCGGTCGCCACCGACCTCGAGCGCATGACCGCAGCGTTGGCGCACCGCGGTCCGCACGGCTCCGGCGTGTGGAGCCAGGACGCCGTCGGTCTCGGCCACCGGATGCTGTGGACCACGCCAGAAAGCCGGACGGAGCCGCTGCCCCTGAGCGCCCGCGAGGGCGCGTTCGCGATCACCGCCGACGCTCGCCTGGACAACCGCGCCGAGCTGATCCGCCAATTGCACGATGTAGTGACCATCGGTTCCACTGACGTGGACATTGTCGCCGCCTCATATGAACAATGGGGAACGAATTGTCTTGCGAAGCTTATTGGGGATTGGACGTTAAGCATCTGCAATCCTCAAGAACGCAGACTGATTCTGGCGAAGGATTTTTCCGGAATTCGTCATCTCTACTATGCCTTGAGCAAAGAGCAAATCATCTGGAGTTCGGTTCTTGACCCATTGGTGCTCTTCGCGGGCAGCCCATTTCCGATAGACGAAGAATACATTGCCGGCTGGCTTACCGCCTTCCCCGCCGTCAATTTGACGCCGTACCGCGGGATTCACGCGGTACCGCCGTCTTCTTACGTTGTAGTCGAAAACGGAAAGGCAACGGTCAAAACTTATTGGGACTTTGATCCAAACAAGAAAATCCGTTGCCGCACCGACGCTGAATACGAAGAGCACTTCCGAGACGTCTTCGCCGAAGCCGTCCGTCGGAGGCTACGTTCGGACAGCCCAATCGTTGCCGAGCTAAGCGGTGGAATGGACTCGTCTTCGATAGTTTGCATGGCGGATGTCGTGCTCGCGCAAGGTGGTGCTGAAGTTCCCCGCCTGGACACGATCTCTTACTACGACGATTCCGAACCCAATTGGAATGAACGGCCTTATTTTGCGAAAGTCGAAGAAAAACGGGGCCGAACCGGGTGCCACATCGATGTCGGTGGACAGCAGAGCCTTAAGTTTGATTTCGACTTCGATCGTTTTGCTGTCGCTCCGGGATCTGGCGGAGAAGAATCCGAAGCAGCAAGACGCTTCACCGCTTTCGTAATTTCGAACCGAAGCCGAGTTCTGCTTTCTGGTACCGGCGGCGACGAATCGCTGGGCGGTGTACCAACACCGACACCGGAGCTAGCCAATCTTTTGGCTCGCGCCAGGTTGCGAACGCTCGGCCGACAAATTGTGGCTTGGGCCCTGGCCAAAAGGAAACCGATCCTGCATCTGCTCTTCGACACCCTCAGGACGTTCGTGCCGGCAGGGTTTCTCGGAACGCCAAAATACAACCGGCTACCCGCATGGTTCCGTGCTGACTTTGTGAAAAGGAATCTTGCCGCTGTGCGAGGCTACCAGCGCAGAGTGCGTCTATTTGGCCCTTTGCCCAGCTTTCAAGAAAGCGTGAGCACGCTCGACACGTTGCGAAGACAACTTGCATGCTCATCCGTTTCGCCGGAGCCGCTTTACGAAAAACGGTATCCATACCTGGACAGGGACCTTCTTGAATTCCTGTATGCCATACCGCGAGAACAGCTCGTACGTCCCAAGCAGCGCCGCTCTCTGATGCGGCGCGCACTTGCTGAAATTGTTCCAGACGAGGTACTGAACAGAAAAAGAAAGGGCTTTGCCGTTCGTGGGTCGATGGCGGCTATTTCAGAGGACTGGCCAAGTTTGTTTGAAGTAACTCACAACATGGTCAGCGATGCGCTGGGAATCGTGGACGCGAAAGCCTTTCGCGAGACGCTGCAATTGGCGCGACAAGGGCAGGAAATTCCCACAGTACCTCTGCTCCGAACGATGGGAATCGAATTCTGGCTTCAACAATTAACGCATCCGAATTGGGTCCGCGTTATTGCCGATACGCAGCATGGCAATGCGCTAACTGGTATTTCGGAGCACATCGCTGCCAAAGAGAAAACGGAGAGCGAACGAAGCCAAATACGGACCGCACCGTGATCGCATCTCTACCAGGGTTTGAATACCAGCCCATTCATGAGGAGTTCAACCCCCGCAAGGGTTGAATGTATGTAAGTCAAAGGAGGAAACTACAATGACGTACAACAAGCCAGAAGTAAATGCACTGCCAGCAATCAGTGCAATCACCCAGACCCAGGCAGGTAAGGGTCTGAACACCATCAAGGACGCAGTGGCGCCTCACAAATTCAACGCCACGCCGCTCGCGTACGAAGCCGACGAATAGCACAACAAAACAGGGGCACTCCTCAGGAGCGCCCCTGTTTTTCTCTTAGAATTTCGCCCTAATCGGGCATCGGAATTCAACCCCCGCAAGGGTTGAATGTATGTAACTCAAAGGAGGATACGAAAATGACGTACAACAAGCCGGAAGTCAAGGTCCAATCTGCTATCAGTGCAATTACCCAAACTGTGGCAGGCAAGGGCCTCAACACCATCAAGGACATGCAAGCACCTCACAAATTCAACGCGACGCCTCTGGCGTACGAAGCCGACGAGTAGTTCGGCCTGTCGTCGGGGCACTCAAGCGAGTGCCCCGATCTATTTTTTGCAGAGCGCTTCAAACCGATAACGCTGGTTGGACGGCCACCAGATTTGCGCGAACTGGAGTTAAAGGAGAAACGGCGTGATCTACGAAAAGCCTGAGATTCTGGATCTTCCTGCAATAAAAGCAATTAATCAAACGGCGGCCAGCAAGGGCATGGGAACGATCCTGGAAGTCTCTCCTCCCCGAAGGTTTAATGCCACACCTGCTGCCTACGAAGCCGACGAGTAGGAAGCCGAGACTCCGGCTGGGCATTAAATTCGCCCCTGCGAAGAGTCTATTGCTTTGCGAACGTGTGCTTATTTGTTTTCTCGAATTGCTCGCGCAATTTGCGCCAACGGGCAAATTGATCGGGGTCGTAGCTCGGACTCTTCCCCTCATATCCCTGCATCCAGAAGCGGAACCAATCGACATTTCTCTGCAGCGAGGCCACACGCTCAAAGGGAGTCTGTAATAAGTGGTCTCCGCTGGGGTAGTAGAACAAATCTACCGGCTTGCCTTGGCGCTTCAGAGCGGCGAAAAGCTCGTAGGCGTCTACCGGACCGAACTCCGTATGTAGCGTGTACTCCATCAGAAGTGGCGTTGCGAGATGCTCCGTATTAAACGCCGGACTATATTGACGCCAATTGTCGAAGCTTTTCCCATACGGCGGCCCGCCCATCTGATCTTCCATTTCCTTCAAGCTTCCCGGATCATCGTTCCAGAACCAGTAACCTCCATAATTGTAAAGCCCGCTGTCCGCTGACGACGCTGCCGTGAATTTGCGGTCGGAATGCGTCAGCATGAAATCCGTTGCCCAGCTGGTGCGGCTGAAGCCCATTACGCCAATGTTGTTCGCGTCGGCCAGGCCAAGTTGCACAAGCTTGTCCGCGGCACTCTCCACCATGGCCATGAACTGAAAAGCCTCGCCAATTTTGCCGGGATATTCCTGAACTTTTTTGTTGCGGTATACGTCCGCCACGTTCTGAACCTTCGCCATCAATACCACGAAGCCCGCGTTTGCCAGGGATTGGGGAGGGAAAGCCGTATGAAAACCGGTGTCGCTGAGAAATTCGTTCTCCCATCCTTTTGTCATGATCACCAACGGATATCGCTTTTGCGGATCGTATCCCACGGGCTTTATTAGAAGGCCTCTATCTTCAAAGCCAAAGCTGTCGCGCCAGGATATCTGCTCGACCGACCCAAGGCTGATGCCTCGATACTCGGGGTTCAAATCCGTGAGGATACTCGTGGTCCCGCGTTTCAGATCGTGAATGTAGAGATCGGGCGGCGCCATTGGCCTTTCGAAAAAACCCACAACACTCGTTCCGTCGCTCACACCGAGCGAGTTTCGCGCGAATGTGGTCGTTTGCGTCCTGACTTGCATGTCTTCCCACGACAAGCGCGATTCACTTATTTCATTCCATTCTGGATTGCCGGGCTGCCGCCAGGAATAGTTGCGACCGTCTTTCCAGACCAGCATTTTTTCGTTGCCGGTTTTCCAATATAGAATCGTGTTTCTATAGTAGTCGGGAGGACGTCGCAGGATTTCCGATACGCGGATTTCCGATTCGCTCTTGTCCACTACATTGATTGAAAACAGGTGCGTATATTCCTCGTACTGAAGTCCATCAGAGAATCCGGCCTCGATGTCTCTTTGCTCCCACATGCTTCCAATGGGCGATACGGAGTTTACGGAAAATGCCAGCCCGTCCTGAGACCACGCTGCAGGAAGCCCCCAGCCGGCATCCGGAGCCTCGAGTGCCACGCGAAGAGTCCTCGCTTGAAAATCGTACAAGACGAGCTTTCCGACGCTCGGTCCCATCGATTCCTTCCAACGTACGTACGGATTGGACTTCCATTGGTTTGGAATTTCCCTGGAGTCGTAACTGAAAGTGAGATGCGTTCCGTCAGGCGACAAGCTGAGGCCGCGTACACCGGTCAAGGGCTCCGGATCGTCTATTTTCAGTCGTTCAAATTTCCATTGATCTTCCGCAACTTTTCGACCTACGTAAAACACGGATTCAGCCGGGGAATCTTCTGAACCTGAATTTGGCTCGGCATTCCCCTTTCCAAACGTAATGCTGTAACCACGTTCGACGTATTCGTTCTTGCTCTGGGGCCCAAGGCCGCTCGTGTTCGGCTTCTGTTGCGTGCTGTACACCAGCATGTCCCCAATTGCATTCAGAGAAAGCGAATCGATTGGAGTTTCTGAGTCCAGCACTTCTGCTTGATGACCTGACGGAAAATCAACCGTGAGAACAAGACTTTTGGCGCCCACTTGCTTCACAAAAAGGATCTTCCGATCCTCATCCACCCACTTCAATCCATGTAGAGGAACATCCGAACTAAGAATTTGGGTTCCATTTTCCCTATTCTTAAGCTGACTCAAATTGTGGACATAGAGGAGATACTCAATCTTGTTGGTCTCAACGTTTGGGGCTTCTATAAGATAAGCAACCTTGCCGGCGTCCGCGGATAGCGCGATTTCTCCCTTGAATACGCGGCGCGTCCGAACGCAGTCGTTCACCGTAATTGGCCGTTTTGTGGGAACGTCGTTTGCGTGGACGCCGCAAACGCACAGCGTCCACGCAAGACAGACCTGGGCTAGGCGGACGATCCTTCGCTGGGTATTCATATGGTTCGTTGTCTGGCTAAAAAACCAGCTTCAGCGCAAACTGCATCGACCGCGGTCCACCGGCCTGGTAAAGCGGACTGAGTACGCCGCTCTGGGCCAGCGTCTTATCGGCTTGACCGAATCCACCTGAACCAAGAAACGGATCAATATGGCCGAAGTTTGCGTGGTTGAAGAGGTTAAATGCCTCGGCTCGGAATTGCAGCTTCAGGTTTTCGTAAATCGGGAACTCCCGCCGAATTGCAAGGTCCACCTGCCAGGCTCCGAACCCACGTGCAAAGTTTCGGGGAGCCGGCCCCAAAACTGTCCCGCTGCAAGGCGCAGTAGGCGTATTCGGGGCCACGACAAAGGCGCATGGATTGATGGATCTACCGCCGGGAAATTGCGGCCCATAAAGATAGAGCGACTGGCCCTCGACGACGTCCAACGCCGTTTGCATCACTTGGCCTGTGGCAGGATCTATTGACTGGCCCCCGCTCAGCGGAATTGGGAAGCCCGTCCGCGCCGTAAAGCGGCTGTCCAGTCCCCAATGGTGCAGAAGCGCACCTGCGATAGCGCCGTGGTAGGCCTCAGGCAACTCATACGACAATGCGCCCGAAAGTGAGTGTCGCACGTCGGAATCAGAGTTTCCCCGCTGAATAGGCAGAGCAAGATTCTGTGAACCGTAGTCAATCGAGTGTCCCCAAGTGTACGAAGCCAGCGCTTGGAGTCCGCGGCTCAGCCTTCGCTGATACTGCAACTGCAAGGAGTTGTAGTCCGCGGTCTGCCCGTTCTTCTCGAAAAGGACAAAGTCACTGAAGTTCGGATTGAAGGCAGCCGCGAACACCTCATTGATTTGCAAAAGCCTTCTGGCATTCGAACCCACATAGGAGACGGTCAGCGCCTGCGATCGACCAAGCGACTGTTGAATGCTGGCGTTCCACTGCAGAGTGAAAGGTAATTGCAGGTGCGGATAATAAGCAACCACAGTGCTCCAGGGAGCCCCGTCCGGCGGAATGAGAATGGGCGGAGCTGTCTGTGACGGAGGCAAAGGAAAACTTCCCGCTGGTCCGCAACATGAGCCAAAGAAGGTCTGCGCATTAAATCCCGGTCCAAGGTAACCAAACGAACCCAACTGTTGACCGGTATCGAAGAAGACTCCGCCGCCGCCGCGAACCACTGTCTCGAATCCAGGTTTATTTCGAAGAACATACGCAGCTCCCAGTCTTGGCGCGAAGTTGTACCATGTCGTGCTCCACAGAGGCGTCCCTTGCGGCGCCAGCGTCGCTGTTGCCAAGTCGCCAGCGCCTTGCACCGTGAACGGAATCTTTCCGTCTGCAGCGCCTGGTGCGGGATTGACCTCCCACCTGAGCCCCATCGAAAGAGTCAGTCTCGGCGCAACTCGCCATTCGTCCTGGGCAAATGCCGAGAAATTAATAAACGTAGGCTGGACTGTTGCGGAAGATTGCGCCAACCCAAAATCAACGCTATTTGAGGTCACCGAACTGGGGTCGTCATATTCATAAATCACGACGGGACTCGATTGGTGCTGGATTGGAGAAAATCTCCGGAAGTCTACGCCAAATTTGAATTCGTGCTTGCCCCTTGAAACCGAGACGGTATCGACGATGTTCCACTGTCTCTGGGTGCCCGATGAATTCTGTTGAATGATGGAAGGAAAGAGCGCGTCGTAACCGAGAGTGAGTTGCACAGCCGATCTCGCCGAGGAGGGGAAACCTTGCAGTTGGAACAAGTCTGCGCCCTGAGCGCCCCCGAAGTTGTCCATCCGCGAGGAACTCACGTCTTCGTTCGAGCCATAACTAAAGCGCAAATCGTTACTGACGCGCGTCGAAATCAGACTACTCGCCCCCAGGGTATAGGTCCGCATCCTCAGCGAATCAGTAAGGGGATTCGACGGAATGGAACCCGTGCTTCCTCCCAATCGTTGAACGGTATTTGAGGACGTACCTCCAAAACGGAAAAAAAGCTTCAGCTTATCGCTAAATGCGTGGTCCAGGCGGACGCTATACGCGTCGAGCTGGGCAGGGTTGGACCATGTGCCGACGAAGTTGCCCATCCCGTCGCCGAGGTCAGCGACGCAGTTAGGCATGGCCGCCGTGCAATTGACCACAGGAAACGCATTCAGTACTGGCTGTAGGGCAGCCGGCGCGGACTGGCGAAAAGCGTCAGTAGGCACATCGCTTATGGATGCCGCCTGGGGCTGCATTAACCGAAGGCCTTCGTAAGAGAAAAAGACGAACGTCTTGTTCTTTGTCGCGTCATGAGCGCCCGGGAGCATGGCGGGCCCGGCGACGGTTCCACCGAAATCGTTTTGTCGCAGCGCAGGCCTCGGTTGGCCGAGAAAGTTATTGAACCAGTCGTTGGCATCGAAGACGTCGTTACGGAGGTAGTCGAAGGCCGTCCCGTGCCACTGATTGGTCCCCGACCGCGTCACCAGCGAGAATTGCCCACCGGGACTGCGCCCGTACTCGGCAGAATATGTTGAGCTCTGGACGCGAAACTCCTGAAGTGCATCCACCGAGACCAAAGCCTGCGTAGTCCCTAAAGCCGTGGACGATGCCACGGCTCCACCTGTCGATGCTGGCGCTCCTCCCGGATTCCCGGCTTGGATGCCCAGGCTCGCGCTTACGCCATCCACCGTGTAGTAGTTCGATTCCGTCCGTTGTCCGTTCACGCTGAATTCGCCGGTTGCCCCTAAGCCCGTGGGAGACTGCGGACTGTTTGTGACTACTCCAGGCGTCAACAGAATCAGATCCTGAAAACTGCGGCCGTTCAACGGCATGCTTTCCACAAATTTGTGGTCCACCAGCGTGCTAACTGAGGCATCCGTCGTATTTACGAGTGGTGCGCCGCTCTCTACGGTGACTGTCTCGGAAATGGACCCTGGTTTCATCGTGAAGTTGATCGTGATGACGTCCTGCACGTGCAACTCGACGCCTGGTTTTGCGACCTGAGCAAACCCAGTTTTCTGCACAATGACCCTATATGTACCGGGAGGCAAACTCACGATCCGATATAAGCCCTCTGCGTTCGTCTCTCCTGAGAAGCTCACATTCGTGTTGATGTTCGTTGCTTCGACCTTTACCTCGGCGACGACAAGTCCTTGCGTGTCGGTAATCCTTCCCGTCAACGTTGCCAGTTCGTTGGCAAAGACCGAACTGACGGTCCCGCAAAGCAGGATCATCAGACTGAGCACAGCAATAGCAACGAAACGCATCTTCATGCGAATTAGCCCCCTATATGCAAGTCAGGAAAAGAGTCCCTTATTAAACAGTGCACAACTTGTCTTCGATTTGTGACAACCGCACGCAAGAAATCCTTCGTCCCTTCGGGCAAAGTCACTGGATTGGTCTGGCTGGAAGACCGAGAGGATTTAATCCGCGCCGTGGTCAAAGAACCAGGCCGAATTCACTCGATGCGGGCTCGAACCTGCTCAGGGGTGATTCGGATTTGAGCCCACGTACGCGTAAAGAAGTTTTTGTCCGGTAGGCTTGTTGCTTCCTCCCGCCGGCTCAGCCGTTACAAATACGGCGTCAATCTCCGCCAGGACCGCAGGATCATTGAACTTGAGCACCCACCGGTTCTGTTTTTGGTCGTCCTGGAAAAGCATTCCAAGACTTTGTATGGACCGAACTGCGGCTTCTTGATATCCCCACACTTGAAATGACCGATCGGCGGAAGCATTCTTCTGCTTATTAAGGTCGAAAGCGTAGAAAATTAGCGACCTGTTTTCCGTGTAGAAGACCCGCCCAAACGGCTGCTTTGTTTTTCCTTTGGAATCAACATCATACACGTCGGTAATATGGAGGTTACGCGCGCCCATGAGGTCGCGGATGTCCCTATCTGCTGCAAAGAGTTTTTTCACCCTGTCCATCGAATCGTTCATCCCGGCAAGCTGCGCTTCGAGCTCTTTCACCTGTGACAATTTTTCATTGAGGACTGCGCCGGCGGTGGTCTGAGTCTTCCGAAGACTTTCAAGCTCGTCGCCCATTGCAGCGAGCGAGGCCTCCGTCTCTTTCACTTTTGCGGACAGGCTCTGTTCTCTCCCATTTCTCACCTCCCGCTCTGCGCTCAATGCTGCGGCGTGCTCCGTGGCGGTCTTCAGTTCCCGTTCGAGGGCAACATACCTCGCCGCCAGCAAAGAATACTGTTCCTTTGCCCCTGACAAACGTCTCTCGGCTTCCTCTGTTACACCGTTGTCCTTGGAAAGATCTTCGAGACGCTTTTCCAGCCCTGTATTCGCCCCTTGCAGTGCAACGGACTGATCCTGAAGGGCTCGGATTTCCTTCGTGTACGCCAACTCTCTTTCTTGAACAGCACGCAACCGAACTCCAAGCAAACTACATAGAATGGCCAAAACAGCAGTAGCTCCATAACCAAGCACTGGCAACGGAGGCAAAAGCTGCCGCACACGCGTCCACGGGCCGTTGGCAGCCTCAGCCTCATCCGACAGGTTAATTCCCTCTGTACGGGCGCGCGCTATGAAACGAGTCTTATGGTGCCGGCCGTTCTTCGCGTTTGGCAGAGAACCGGTGCTGGAGCCGACCAACGGAAACTGGTTGAACAGCATATCCTCATATTCGGCGAGATCGTGCCGGCACGGGGCGCACACTTCCAAGTGTGACCTCAGCTCCATGTCTTCAGGGCCGGAGAGTAGTCCCCCCGCTGCCAGCGCTGCCAGTTCTTTGAAGCGTTCGTGGTCCATCAATCCCCCGCTCCCGAATAACGGAGCGCCTTCCCAACCTCATCCTGATCCTGCCCGGTCGTATGCAAAGCGTCTCTCAGTTTCCTTAGCCCCCGGTAGTAGTAGCTCCTGACTCTCTCGGTAGTTTCTCCCATCCTTTCGGCAATCTCGGCAACGACGAGCCCCTCATAGTATGCCAACTCCAGCGTCCTTTTTTGCTTCTCGGTCAAGCTCTCCATCCCTCTTTTAAGTGTGCGAGTTCGTTCCTCATAGGTCAGCCCATCCCATCCGTTGGGCGAGTACGACCGATCCCATCCCGTAGTTTGAAGGGCCCCAATCTCGTCAGACTTATAGAATCTCCGGGACGTGAGGTATTGCCGCCGGTTCATGCTTCTGTGATAGGCATACTGCAGAATCCAAGTCTTTGCGCTCCCCTTGGACGGGTCGAATTGGTCGATCTTCCGGTAAATCTCCAGAA
>Ga0137409_10007509_pt1 | contig 11200 bp, 10 predicted proteins | sample CZODoug1_16funga_FD_122059 | JGI IMG/M metagenome (GOLD analysis project Ga0137409, IMG submission 122059) | Vadose zone soil fungal communities from Angelo Coast Range Reserve, California, USA - CZODoug1_16fungal (Hybrid Assembly) | ecosystem: Environmental > Terrestrial > Soil > Vadose zone... | reverse complement strand
TTCCAGCGGTTCCATCACTCAAGCGGACTGCGGGGTCCGCCGCTACGGGACGGTAGTCGAAGACCGTGGGGTCCGCCCCAAATAAAAAAAGTGGGCACGAGCCCACTTGGAGACTTTCTCCGCGTAGCAGCCCTTAAGAATATCACACGGAAGGGATTCGCCGTTCGGCGAATCCCTTGGCAGGGTCTGCTTGTCGCGTCGCAGGCGACGCGACATTCAAGGGCGACGCGAGCAGGTCGTAGTCGAGGCTTCCGACAATCTCGGCGTGAATGAATTGGCCCGCGGTGAACTCCGAGGGGTCGCAATCGGTCAGGTAGACGACGGGGTCGATGTCGGGCGCATGGCCCTCAAGCCGTGCACGCAGCACGAGTTCGTGGTCCGAGGAGGGGCCGTCGATGAGCAGCCGAACCTGTTGTCCCACACGCAGTTGCTGAGCTTTCGAGACGATGCGCTTCTGCAGCGCCATGAGCGCGGACTGCCGCTGCTTCTTCACCTTCGCGGGCACGTTGTCTTCCAGTCCGTGCGCCGCGGTCCCTTCCTCGTGCGAGTAGGTGAAGACGCCGACGTGATCGAAGCCGACGGCCTTCACGAAATTTTTGAGCTGCACAAAATCTTCTTCGGTCTCTCCCGGGAAACCGACGATGAACGTCGTCCGCAGCGTGACGCCGGGGACGCGCGTGCGGATGCGATCGAGCAGGCGCTCGTAGCCGGCGCGCGTGCCGGGCCGCTTCATCCGCTTGAGCACATCGTCCGATGCGTGCTGCAGCGGCAGATCGATGTAGGTGCAGACCTTCTCGCAATCGGCCATCGCCTCGAGGACGTCGTCGCCGATGGTCGTCGGATACAGGTAGAGCATCCGGATCCATTCGAGACCCTCGACCGTGTTCAGCTCGCGCAGCAGGCGGGCGAGCGCGCCCCGCTCGCCGCGATCGATGCCGTAGAAGCTCGTGTCCTGCGAGATGAGCAGCAGCTCCTTGACGCCGCGCGCCGCCAGCGCGCGCGCCTCCCGGACGATCGAATCCGCAGGCCGGCTGCGGTAATTGCCGCGCAGCGTCGGGATGATGCAGAAGGCGCACTTGTAGTCGCAGCCTTCGGCGATCTTCACGTAGGCATAGTGCCGCGGTGTGGCGAGCAGCCGCGGCGTCTCCGCGTCGTAGATATAGGTTGGCAGACGCGACTCACCGGTCAGCGCCGTCCCGTTCGCGCGCAGCAGCGGAATTGATTGACTCTGTGTCTCTGTGTCTCTGTGGCCCGTGGGAGCGAGAGCTGCAACGATTTCAGGTACCTCACCAGTCCCGAGGACCGCGTCGATCTCCGGAATCTGCGCCTTCAGCTCGTCGCGATAGCGCTCCGCCAGGCAGCCGGTGACCACCAGGCGCTTGCCGTCGCGCTTGTACTGGGCCATCTCGAGGATGGCGTCGATCGATTCCTGCTTGGCCTCGCCGATGAAAGCGCAGGAGTTGATGAGGATGACTTCGGCCTCCTCGGGCTCGTCGACCAGCCGGTAGCCCTCGTTGAGCAGGCTGCCGAGCATGACCTCGCTGTCCACCCGGTTCTTCGGGCAGCCGAGCGAGAGCAGGTAGAGCGACGGGTTTGCAGAGAGGGCGGTCTTTTGCATCCAGGGTCCGGCGAAGGGGCCCCCGTATAACAGACTCCGCGCCGGGATTCAGCCCGCCAGGTCGAACTGGATCTCGGGCTCGTCGCAGCCCTTCGTCACACGCGGTTCAACCGGTTGAACCGACAGCAGGGACGCGCGGGTCCGAACCGGCATCTCCAGTCGCTGGTTCAACCGGTCGAACCACAATCTATTTGGATGCGAAGGCCTCAGGTGACGCGAGCTGTTGTTTGGCTTTTCGCGTGGGTGGGGAAGTGGCGTCGGGTGTGATGGTCCCGGGGACTCGTTCCTGAAATTCCTGAACGAGTTCACTGTACGACACATCAATGAGGAGCCTGGAGCGGTCGGGCCCGACACGGCCATCCGCCCCACAACGAACTGGATCAGTCAGTCGCGGAAGTTCTCGAACATGAGATCCACCTTCAGCTCGTCCTGCTTGCCCCGCGCCAGCTGGATCGCGCTCTGCAGGTCGTCGCGGCTCTTCCCGGAGACGCGGACGGCGTCGCCCTGGATGGAGCCTTGGACCTTGAGCTTGCTGTCCTTGATCGCCTTGACGATGGCCTTCGCCTTCTCCGTCTCGATCCCCTGCACGAAGCTGAGCACCTGGGAGACGTGCTTGCCGCTCTGCTCGATCGGGCCGTACTTGAGGCCGCGCAGCGGCACGCCGCGCTTGGCCATCTTCTCCACCAGCACCGTGCGCGCCGCCTCCAGGCGCTGCTCGGTGGTGCTGCGGATCTTCAGCCCCTTCTCGGGCGCGCTGACCTTCTCGAGCGACGTCTCGGTGCCTTTGAAGTCGTAGCGCTGATCGATCTCCTTCTTCGCCTGCTGGAAGGCGTTGTCCACTTCCTGCTCGTTCACCTTGCTGACGATGTCGAAGCTCGGCATGTCACATCTCCAGGACGACCGGCAGCACCATCGGCCGCTTCTCCAGGCCCTTCTTCCACACCGAGCGTACCGCGCGGCGCAGGGCCTCCTCCACGATGCCATGATCGGTGCGCTGAGCGGGAGCAAGCTCCGCCAGGGCGTCGAGCGCCGCTTGCCGCCCTTGGGCGAGGCGCGATTCGTCCAGCCCGGCGACTCCCTTGCCGAACAGCTCCGGCCCGCGCACCACCTCGCCGCTCTTGTGGTCGAGCACGCAGAAGCAGACCAGCATCCCCGTCTCCGCCAGGAGCTGGCGGTCGCGCAGGGCGACCTCGCCCACGTCGGCGAACGCGCCGCGCGCATCGAGATAGCGCCGTCCGGCCGAGACCGCGTGCGGAACCACCGCCACGATCTCGTCCTTGCGCAGCTCCACCGCGTCGCCGTCCTCCGCGATCACGCAGGCGAGGGGATTGACGCCGGCCGCCTCCGCCGTGCGCGCGTGGGCGGCCAGCATCCGGTACTCGCCGTGGATGGGCACGAAGCTGCGCGGCCGGACCAGGTCGATCATCATCCGCTGCTCCCCCTGGAAAGCGTGGCCGCTGGTGTGCACCAGCTCGCCCGAACCGGAGCTCCCCGACAGGACCCGGCAGCCGCGGCGCACCAGGTGATCGATGATGTTGCCGATCGCGCGGTCGTTGCCGGGGATCACCCGGCTGGAGAGGATCACCAGGTCGTTCTTCTCCAGCTGGACCATGGGGTGCTCGCCGAGGGCCAGCCGCGCCAGCGCGCTCCGCGGCTCCCCCTGGGCGCCGGTGCAGAGGACCACCAGCTCTCGTGGCGAGAAATGGCCCGCCGCCTCGGGATCGACGAACGAGTCCGGCGGACAGCGGAGATAGCCCAGGTCCAGGGCCAGGCGCACGTTGGTCTGCATGGAGCGGCCGAGCATCACGATCTTGCGGTTGTGCGCGAGCGCCGCCCGCAGCACGCTCTGCACCCGGTGGATGTTGGAGCCGAACATGGCCACCGCGATGCGTCCCTTCGCCAGCGGCCCGGCGAAGATGCGCATCAGCGATTCGCCCACCTCGCGCTCGCTGATGCTGGTGCCCTCGCGCTCGGCGTTGGTCGAGTCGGAGAGCAGGCACGCCACGCCGGTCTCGCCCAGCTCGGCGAAGCGGCGCACGTCCAGCAGCTTGCCGTCCACCGGGCTCCAGTCGACCTTGAAATCGCCGGTGTGGATGACCAGGCCCGCGTCGGTGAGCAGCGCGTATCCGACCGCGTCGGGCACGCTGTGCGGCACTTGCAGCGGCTCGAAGTCGATGTGGTTTCCCACCATCCCCATCGTGCGCGGCTCGGCGGTTTGCAGGTCCGCGCTGATCCCGTGCTCCGCCAGCTTCTCCTTCACCACCGCGAGCGTGAACCTGGTGCCGCAGACGGCGGCGTCGGGAAACTCCCGGAGCAGGTAGGGCAGCGCGCCGACGTGGTCTTCGTGCGCGTGCGTCAAGACTATGCCAATCAGTTCATCACGATGGTCTTCGATATAGGTCAGGTCGGGAATCGCAATGTCGACGCCGAGCAGGTCTTCGTCGGGAAACATCATCCCGCAATCGACGATGATCATCTGACCGTCGTACCTGAACGCGGTGATGTTCATTCCGAACTGTCCCAGACCGCCCAGAGGTGTGATTTGTAGTTTGCCCATGTCCATTAGTCGTTTCCGCTTTCTAATTAATAGCCTTAAGTATAGCCTAAAAAGGCGCCGGGAACAGGGCCGCGCGTAGGCGCGGGTATTCTCTGTCCCTACATGCGCGGCGCCGTTATGGCGTTGGCCAACCGCGCGATCTCTTCGATGGACAGCGTTTCGGCGCGCCGCTTCGGTTCGAGCCCGCAGGAAGACAGCAGGCCGGCGATCTCGGATTCATCGGCCAAACCCAGCCTATTTCGGCCGGCGCGCAGATTGTTGAGGATCGTCTTTCTGCGCTGCGCGAAGAGAGTCTTCGTCAGTTCGATCATCAAGGCTTCATCATTTACAGGCGAAGCCGTTCGCGAGCGAACCCGCAGCCGTAGCGCGCTCGAATAGACCTGTGGCGCCGGACGGAACGCGCCGGGCGGCACATCGAAGAGTTTTTCAGCTTCGCAATAAAACTGCGCAAGCACTGATAAGACGCCGTACTCCTTACCTCCGGGAGCAGCCGTAATCCGCTCTACCACTTCGCGCTGCAACATCAGCGTCATCTCGCTGAGACAGCGACGATGCTCGATCAGTCGCTGCAGGATCGGCGTCGAAATGTAATATGGCAGATTGGCGACCACCCGCGCCGCGGCGTCGGGGGCAATCAACTCGCAGTAATCGACTTTCAGGGCGTCGGCCTCGATCAGTCGGAAATTTTCGACGCCGGAAAACACCCGCGACAGGCCTGGAATCAACTCGGGATCAAGCTCAATGGCGATGACGCGAGCGCCGCTTTCGAGGAGCAACCCGGTCAATGCGCCATGCCCCGGCCCGATTTCGACGATCGTCTCGCCCGCCCGTGGCGCTACCGAATCAACTATGCGGCGGGGGTAATGCGAGCCGACGAGGAAATTCTGTCCGAGACTGCGCTTGGCTCGCATAAGCTTCAATCATTGTGGGGATGGATGTGGGGGATTGCGGATTGCGGATTGCGACAGGACTAGCCACAGAGACACAGAGACACAGAGACGAAGAGAAAGAGAGAGGGTGGGATGGGAAGATTGCTTGGATAGAGCGCCGCTTTTTCTATCTTTCCCTCCATATCTCTTTCTCTGTGGCTCTGTGGCTCTGTGGCTAATCTTCGCAATCCGCAATTATAAATCCGCCTCCGCCGGTTGAATTTCACTGCTCAATTCGATGGCTTCTTTCTTCGTCAATCTGCTCGCCAATCTCAGCCGCGAAACCATCACTCCGGCGATGACCAGAGCCGCTCCGACGCCGCTCCGCCAACCCAGTTTCTCGCTCAGAACCAGATACGCGAAGACGGCTGCGGTAACCGGTTCGAGCGCGTAAAGGATCGCCGCGTGCGTCGAAGAGACTCTCTTCTGCGCCCACGTCTGCGCCAGAGCCGCGATGAACGTCACGACAACAGCCATATAAGCCACCTGCGCGGCGAAGCGCCCGTCGATTGGATTCGATCCCGCCTCCATCGCGAGGAGCGCCGGGAGCGATTTAGGATCGGAAGCAGATCCGGCAATCCAGTGGAAAACGAAATAGACCGAGAGCGAGAGCGCCGCCACGACCATTACCTGCGCGGCCGCCAACGTCCTCACGTCAGACTCGCTGGCGAACGCGCTCGTCGCGGCGATGAGGGCGGCCCAGGATACGGCGGCGAACAGAATCAAAATGTCGCCCCAGTTGAACGACTCGCCGGTTTGCGGATAACTGAGCAGGGCGAAACCGCCGACCGCGATCACAAGTCCGGTCAGATGATCGCGCGTCGGACGCGAGCGGAACAATAGATAACCGAGCAACGGCGTGAAGACCAGATAAAGCCCTGATATGAACCCGGCTTTGGAAGCCTGCGTGAAGGCCAGCCCGGAGGTGTAAAAGCTTATTCCGGCGAAACTGAACAAGCCGAGCCATGCGCCTTTCACGATCTCCTTTCTGTCGCTCCGCCACAAGTGTTTAGCGAACAGCAGCCCGAAGCAGAGCGCCGCGATACCGAAGCGCGCGCTCGTGTAAAAAGCCGGCGAATGCGTCGCGAGAATGTCTTTTTGAATGACGTGCGACGTTCCCCAGGTCAGCGCGAGCATGATCAGAGTGGCGTCCGATTTCCAGAAAGAAGCCTGATTCGTTTGTGAGCTTTTCATCGTTAGACTTCAAGAAAAAGAGTTTCAGCCACGAATGAACACGAATGAACACGAATCTTTTTCTCGACCTGTATGATTCATTTGTTCTCGATCATCCCTATCGCCATTCGTGAAGATTGGTGTTCATTCGTGGCTGATATTTTATTCGAACAAACCGTCAACATAAGCCTTCGGATCGAAGACGATCAGGTCGTCGGCTTTTTCGCCGATGCCGCAATACCGGATCGGCAGGTTCAGGTCTTTGGCGATAGCCACGGCGATGCCGCCTTTCGCGGTGCCGTCAAGTTTCGTCAAGACGAGCCCGGTCACGTTAGCGACTTTCAGGAATTCTCGCGCCTGACTCAGACCGTTCTGCCCCGTCACCGCATCGACGACCAGCAGCGTTTCGTGCGGCGCGCCCTCCACCTCGCGTCCCGCGACGCGCTTCATCTTTTCAAGCTCGGCCATCAAATTGGATTTAGTGTGAAGGCGTCCGGCGGTGTCGACGATCAACACGTCGGCGGCGCGCGCTTTCGCCGCCTTCAACGAATCGAAGAGGACGGCCGCCGGATCGGTTCCCTGCTTCTGCTGAATCAGTGGGACGCCCGCGCGTTCGGCCCAGATCGCCAATTGATCGGAGGCCGCGGCGCGGAAAGTGTCCGCCGCGCAGATCAACACGTCGTAGCCGTCGGCCTTGATGCGATTGGCCAGTTTGCCGATGGTGGTCGTCTTGCCCGCGCCGTTGACGCCCACGACCATCAACACGTAAGGCCTCACGTCTTCCCGCACGGAGGCTTCCGAAGCCACACCGCGCGCCCGCTCGGCCCGCTCAAGAATCTCCAGCAGATGCTCTTTGATCACCCGCTTCAATTCGTCAACGTCCTTCAAAGCCTGGCGGCTGACCTGGCGGCGCACGTCCTCGATGATTTCGAGCGTCGTCTGCACGCCGAGGTCGGCGCCGATCAGAACCTCTTCAATCTCCTCCAGCGTCGCCTCGTCAATCTGCTTCCTGCCCTTGACGACGTCTTCGATCCGCGAAGCGATGTTCTCGCGCGTGGCCGAGACGGCCTTGCGGAACCGCGAGAATAAACTCTCTTCCTCGACCGGCGCTTCGACCCACTCCACAAATCTCTCTTCGACGGCAGGCTTTGCGGCGCCGGACGTAGCGGATTGCGCGCCCGCGTGACCCGCGTGTATGGATGGCTCAAAAAGCTTCGCTGCCTCGGCGGCCCATTGTTCGACAGAAATCCCGACTGGCCTAACCGTCTCAGGCTCCGCAGTGACCGGTTCTACCACTTCAGGCTCCGCGACGACTGGGGCCGACTCCGCCTTCCATTGCGCAATCTGCTCGATCCGCTCAGCTTCTTCAACCCGGGTTTGATCCGAAAGACCACTTGGGGACTCATCCGGCGCGCTCAATCCCAGCGAAATAAAATCTTCCTTCTTACGTCTCCAAAACAGGCCCATAACTAAATCTCAATCTCAAATCCCATTCAATCCGCGACCGCCAACGCCTCCCGCGGTCGCGCGGCAGAGGTCTGCTTGTCTTTGGGATAGAACCAGAGTAACGCGGCGGAAACGAGTGGGACCACCGCCGCCATCGTCAACGCGCGGGCGAATCCGAACCTCTCGCTCATCGCGCCGGCGATCGGAGTCATCAACGCCCCCGCGCCCCAGGCGAATCCCATCATCAACGCCGAAACCGTGCTCGCGCCGCCGGGAACCAGGCGCTGAGCCATCACCACGCTGATCGGAATCGGCAAGTTCAGAGCGGCGCCGCCGGCCATCAGCAACACATTGCTCAACGTCCCGCGTGTCGAGAACGCCGCCAGCAGCAAAGGCGCGGAGACGAGCATCGCCACCATCGAGATGCGCCGCGCCCCCAGCCGGTCGGCCAATAGGCCTCCGAAAAATCCGCCCACGCCGCCGAAGAAGAGGAATCCGGCCAGTACGGAGCCATATTCCATCTCGGTCATCCCGAAACTTTTCAATGCGAACGGCCAGTAGGTCTGTACGCTGACCGCGACTGCCGTACGCAACACGACTGCGAAATAGAGCAGCGTCAATGGAGCCCAGACCGCTCGCAACGCGTCAGTCAATGCCGGCGCGCCTTGCGCCCTGCCACGATGTTCGAGTGGCGGACAGTATCGGAACAGGATCACCCAGAACGCCACTCCCCAGATCACAGTGTACCAACTATTCTCAAGCCCGTACCGGTTCACCGTCATCGCCACCAGCAACGGCCCCAGCGAATAACCGACCGTCCCCGCCGACGAAAAGACCGACATCACCATCCCCTGGCGTCTGTCCAATCCGTCAGAGGAAGCCGCTCGCGAAACCATGGCCGCCCCCTGTGGATGAAACATCCCCACGCCGACGCCGCCCAGAATCACCAGCGCCATCAACCCCGACAAACTATTGGCCGTCCCCAGACAGGAGAGAAAGACCGCCGCGATCAGAGGCCCGAAGACCACCATCGAACGCTTTAAATAACGATCCGAAATCACTCCATAAACTGGCTGCATCAGCGACGACGCCACGGTCAGCATCGGCGGAACCAACCCGGCCTGCGCCGGCGTCAGGCGCAGTTTCATGGCCATCAATGGCAAAAGTTGAAATAAGAAACTCGAATATGAATCCAGCGCGAAATGCGCCGTCGACAGCAAGGCGATTGTCAGCTTGTTTTTTCTATTCATTTCACGGGCGATATTTATCTAAACAATGGTACGGTACCGCACTGACCATACAGGCTACCGAGCCGCTTCAATAAATTTTTTGAAGATAGCCTGCGAAAACTTATCTTTCTCCCATCCGATTTCCGGGTGCCATTGCACGCCGAGAGTGAAACGATCCTGGCGCGTGTCGATAATCGCCTCGATAATTCCGTCGGGCGCGCGCGCTATCACTCGCAGATCACGCCCCACCTTGTTGATGGCCTGATGATGAGAGCTGTTGACGCGCGCAGTTTCCGCGCCGGCTAGTTCGGCAAGCAGCGAACGGGCTTCGATCCTGATGTGGTGCGAGGGACGGTTGATTGTCTGCCCCTGCTCGTGTTTGACGGCCTCGGGCATTTGCGACGCCAGATCCTGGAGCAGCGAACCTCCGCGCGCGACGTTGAGCGACTGCATCCCGAAGCAGATGCCCAACACGGGCATCGCGCGCCGTTCGGCCACTTCGAGCAGAATCAGGTCCGTCTCGTCACGCTCCGGCAGCACCGCTCCGAGTTTCCGATGCGGCTCCTCGCCGTAATAGACCGGATCAAGATCGCTGTTGCTCCCCGACAGCACCAGGCCGTCGAGCCGCTCGCAAAGCGCCGAAAGATATGCGCGATCCGGAATCAGGGGAATATAGACAGGCGCGCCCCCCGCGCCTTCCACGGCCTCGGCGTAATAACGGCGCAGGTAAAAAGTCTCTTCAGCGCTGAGCCGCGTAGTGACGCCGATCAATGGACGAGAGCCCGTAGATAAAGTCGACCGGGACAATTTCGAACTCCTATTGTGATATTAGTATTCAAATTGTGAGTGTAAACGGCGCCTTGTGGCTTGTCAAAAGCGCGGCCTGAATGGCGTTTAAGTCTTCTCTGTTAGGTGTGGCGCGAGTTGTTTACTCGCGCGCGCGGCGTTGAGCAATCAGTCTCAGCATTTCCTCTCTTCCCTTTTTCTTCTCGTTGTATCCGCGATCTCCATAAGGCTGGGACTTTTCCAGCCACAGCTCTTCCAGGAGCGCCAATTCCTCTCGATAGTCGCGTCCTTCCTTTGGCGTGATTTCATCCAATATCTCAAAGGCGAAGACTTCGGCGCCGAACTCATTCCATTCGGCCTGAAGCGCCGTGTTAGGGTGATTCCCCATCTTCAGTTGGAATTTATGCCGGTTGAAAACGCCGGGAAGATCTAACGCGGCTCCGATCAACACTTTCTCGTTGACGATGTTGCGTATCTGATAGACGCCCATCGGACGATGATTCAGCTTATACTCTCTTTTCAGTTCGGTCTTTTTATCACTCATTGTTACTCTGAGGTCGTGATGGAAACAGTTGAAGAAGGTGTTGAATATAACATTCCGATAATTAACATCAGCCCGCTGATCGGCGGAACAGAAGGTCATCATGCCGTCGCTGCCAGGATCGGGCAAGCGTGCCGCTTTCGCCGAACACTACACGGGCGACCCGCTGATCCTGTTTCGGATATTCAACTACCCCGCTCCAACTGCAAGGGCCGCCGCGACCGGATGGGGCGTTGGGGAGCACACCGATTACGGACTGCTGACGATTTTGAAACAGGGCGAATCGGGAGGCTTACAGGTCAAATCGCAATCGCAATGGATCGAAGTTCCTCCCGTTCACGGATCGTTCGTGTGCAACATCGGCGATATGCTGGATCGGCTGACTGGCGGGCTGTATCGTTCGACGCCTCATCGCGCACGGAACGTGAGCGGGCGCGACCGGCTCTCGTTCCCGTTCTTCTTCGACCCGAACTTCAACGCCGAAGTAAAGCCTCTTCCGCTCAATCATACCGCAGTCGAGGACCGGGACGAGCGATGGGATCGGGCGAGCGTCCACGAATTTCGCGGGACCTATGGCGATTACCTGCTCGGCAAAGTGTCGAAAGTCTTCCCGCAGTTGCGACGTGAGGTGTTGTGACTAGCGCCGCTTCGTGGCCTGAGCCTGAATCAAAATTTTGAGCGGGCGCCTGATCAGCCTGCGCGCGTATTTGACCCCGAAATCGAAGCGGTCGATCTCGGCTACCGCCGCGAAGTAGAGAATCTCGTCGCCCTGAGGCGAGCGGCTGCGGTCGGTTATAGTCACGTCGAGCGCGACCTCGCGGCTTAGGCCTCTGATCGCCAAAGTTCCATTGACGCGCAGCATGTCTCTGTCCTTGCCGCGACCGACGCTAGCGCTCTGAAAATGAATCTCCGGATGCTTGG
>Ga0137409_10007507_pt1 | contig 11204 bp, 6 predicted proteins | sample CZODoug1_16funga_FD_122059 | JGI IMG/M metagenome (GOLD analysis project Ga0137409, IMG submission 122059) | Vadose zone soil fungal communities from Angelo Coast Range Reserve, California, USA - CZODoug1_16fungal (Hybrid Assembly) | ecosystem: Environmental > Terrestrial > Soil > Vadose zone... | reverse complement strand
CTTCGACGGACACGACACCGCCGCGATCGACGATTATTTCGCCCCCGACGGGAACCAGGGTCTCGGCAGGCAGTTCGCTCACAATTTCTGGCACGGCCGTTGATTCCGGCGGTGGCGTGGTGGGAGCCGTGGAAGTTTCTCTGGATGGAGGAAAAACCTGGCATCCCGCGACAGGGAGAGAGAATTGGAGTTATCAAGCCACATTCGGATTCAGCGGAACTTTGAACGTGCTGAGCCGCGCGGTGGACGACAGCGGCAATATCGAAATACCGGGCGCGGGCATCACAGTGACGGCTTCTCCCCAGACCTGTCCGTGCACGATCTGGCCGAGCGCAGCGGTGCCGGCGACTGACGACGCCGGATCTTACTCTCCGTTGGAACTTGGAGTGCAATTTCACTCAGATACCGACGGCTACATTACCGGCGTTCGGTTTTACAAGAGCGCCGCGAACACCGGCACGCATGTCGGCCACCTGTGGAGTAACTCCGGCGCGATGCTGGCCAGCGCTACTTTTACCAACGAGACTTCGTCGGGATGGCAGCAGGCGAACTTCCCGAACCCCGTGGCGGTCACAGCGAACACATTATATGTAGCGTCCTATCAGACGAGTGTGGGGCATTTCAGTCTGGACCAGGGATATTTCACGGCGTTCGGCGTGAATAATTCCCCTCTGTATGCCTCCGCAGATACGAGTGGATACGCAAATGATTTGTACGCCTTCACCAGCAGCCCCGCTTTCCCGACAAATACTCTGAACGCATCGAATTATTGGGTGGATGTGGTCTTCAACTACACAGCCGGGACAGGCGCCACTCTCAAAGTCACGACGACCTCTCTTCCAAACGGAACGCAGGGCATTGCGTATCACCAGAGTCTTACGGCTTCCGGTGGCGCAACTCCGTATCAATGGGCTTTGATTTCGGGCGCCTTGCCGTCTGGACTGACATTTTCCACCAACGGAAGTTTCACAGGTACGCCGACTGCGGTTGGAACCAGTAACTTTACAGTGCAAGTAGCCGATGCCAGCGCTCCTCAGCAGACGGCGACTCAGCCGTTAAGCATCACCGTAACTGGGTCTGGCGGGGCGCAGGGCAACGCACAATTGAACGGTAACTATGCTTTCAACTTCACCGGCATAAGCGGGAATGCGAGCGTGTCATCCGCTTTTGCCGCGGTTGGAAAATTCACTGCAGACGGAGCCGGAAACCTTGCCAACGGCGAGATGGACACCAACGCATTGGGCGGGGGCGCCACCGCCCAATCCTTCACGGGGACTTATTCAATCGGCGCGGACAATCGTGGCGTGATGACGCTGAGTTTACCGGGCAGCACGGCGAAGCTCGCGTTCGCAATGTTGGCCAACGGCAACGCGAAGTTCATCGAGTTCGACGCTTCGGGCGGTGCGGGAACGATTGGCTCCGGGACGATTGAAAAAGCGGACACGAGTGCCTTCAGCACAGCCAGAATCACGGGCGACTACGCGTTTGGCGCCGCCGGTTTCGACAACGCAAATAATCGCGCCGCGATCGAAGGCCGATTCACTGCGAACGGTACTGGCGTCTTGACCAATGCCGCGGGGGACTTGAACGGCTACGGCATGGATTATGCGATGAATTTCACGGCGGCGAGCTACGCCGTGTCCAACACCTCGACCGGCCGGGGCGCGATGAATCTCGCGTTCACGTTCGGGGGGCCACCGGCCAGCCTGAATTTTGTTTTTTACGTCGTGAACTCCGGAAAACTTTTTGTGATGGAGAGTGACACGATCACGACGGCGACGCCGCTGCTGAATGGCGCCGTTGTGCAGCAGCAAACTCCACCGGGAGGATTCTCCAACGCCTCGCTGAACAGCAACGAGGTGATTTACCTGACGGGGACTTCTCTGTGCGGCAGCGAACAGGGTGTGCCCAAAGCAGTCGCAGGTTTGCTCACAACGAATGGGGCGGGCTCCCTTTCGCTGACCTACGACGAGAACTACTGTCACGCGCCCAATTCCGTCACCGGCGCTGCAGGAACTTACAGCGTCGCCACAAATGGGCGGGCATCACTCGCTATCGGTGGCTACAACCTGGTTGGCTACCTGGTGAATTTGAATCGGTTGATTCTCTTTGTGTCCGATTCGAATGTCTTGTTCGGTTACGGTGAGCCACAGGCTGCCGGGTCATTCACAAACAGCTCGTTGAAAGGTCCTTATGGAGGATTCGCGACCAACCCGGTGGGATTCGGCGTGAATGTTTTCTCCGGCGAGTTTGCAGCGGACGGCAGCAGCCCCACGGGCAACATTACCGGCATCGCAGACATTGGCGCCTCGAGCGAGCCCATCCCTGGCGCGAGTTTCAATGCGACTTATTCGATTTCGTCAGCACCAACGAATGGCAGGGGAACTATGACGATGACCTCCCCTTCAGGGGGCACCGCCGTCATCTACATGGTCTCTCCCTCGAAATTCGTGGCAGTTCCATTGAACGATCCGAATCCCGCGATCTGGGACTTTGAACAATCTCCAGACCCGCCGACAATATCTCTTTCATCGCTCTCGCTGAACCCCACCAGTATCACTGGTGGAAATTCCTCCACCGGCACGGTGACATTAAGTGGCCCGGCACCGACAGGCGGAGCGCAAGTCGCTCTTTCGAGCAGCAACGCGGCTGCGGCCAGTGTGCCTTCCAGTGTTACGTTTGCAGCCGGAGCCACCAGCGCAATATTCATCGTCAGCACAACTGCGGTCGCTTCCCAGACGGCAGTTACGATCTCGGCGACTTATAGCGGCGTGACCAAATCCGCCTCGCTCACAGTGAAACCCGCGCCACCTCCGCCAGTCACACTCGCTTCGTTAGCATTGAATCCTTCAAGCGTTGTCGGTGGACTGGAATCTTCGACCGGCACAGTTACCTTGACCGGGCCTGCCCCCGTGGGTGGCGCACAAGTCTCTCTTTCCAGCAGCAACGGCGCAGCCAGTGTGCCTTCGAGCGTGCTCGTCCCTGCCGGAGCCACCAGCGCAACGTTCCGTGTCAGCACCTCAGTCGTTCTCGTTTCAACTTCAGCCGCAATCTCGGCCTCCTATAACGGCACAACCCAAACCAAAACTCTCACCATAACGTTTTAGCGACTCATAGGCGTGCGTCGAGAGGAAAATTCTTCAGCCAGGGCGGTTGTGCGGTTTACTGCGCTCTTGGCATCTCACACATTTGCCACCTGCGCTGGGCCGTTGCGCAAGGCAGCCCGTCCGCGAGCGGAAGAATTCCTCGCGCCCCAAGTTAGTAGGCCAGCCGGCGAGTCTCTTCCTTAAGGGTCGCGCCACTGCGTTTCAGGGCCATCATTTGTTCCGCCAGGTGCGTGATTCGGCCCGCGGCATCATCCGGGCTGACTCCGCGCGAATGAATGTTGGAGACGAGGTTTCTGTCCGCGTCCGTGTTTCCCGGGCGGGGAGAATAGGCCATGTAGGCCGAGAGACTTTCCGCGGTGGCAAGACCCGGCCGCTCCCCGATCAACAATACGATCACACGGGGCGCAAGAAGCTCGCCGATGTCGTTCATGATGCCGACGCGAGAGTAGCGCACGACAAACGATTGCCCGATGGACCAACCGCGGGCTCGAACATGTTGCTGGAGGAGTTGAAAGAGAAGAGGCACCTGTGCGGAGACCGCGGCGCTGGAAAGGCCGTCTCCGATCACGACCTGGATGTCGGGGGCTTTCGGGCAGCGCTGGGCGATCAAGCTCTTTGCACTTTCGCTGAGAGCGCGGCCAAGGTCCGGGCGCAGCAAAAACTGCGATTTCGATTGTGCTTTGCTTGAAACCTGGAAGAGGCCCCACTGCGTGACGAACTCAGGCGGGAAATCTTTTTGCAGGTCAAACTCGGTCCACACCGCATCCATCGCGCTCGCGTGCGCGCCGCGAAGCTCCAGCGCCATCTGCGTGGAATAGGCGAGGCCTCGCTCCACAAAAATGCGCGCCGGGGTTCGCGCGCGAATTTTTCGCACAATCTCCGGCCATGCGGGGGGCGAAGCAAGCTTGTAGTCGTCGTCCATACTCGCGGCTAGGGCGAATGCCTGGGGACAAGGCCTTTGCCCGGACTCTTATTTCTCTTAAATCAGCCCGAATCAAGACAGAATCTAGTACGCGTACGCCTTGAGGAACACGAAAACCACCACTCCGGTGATCGAAACGTAGAGCCAGATGGGGAACGTCCAGCGCGCGATTCGGCGGTGCATCGCGAACCGGCCGGTCAGCGAGAAAAAGAACGTCGTCAGCACCATCGGCAGCGCGACGATGGAAAGGATTACGTGGCTGGCTAAAATCGAAAGGTACAGTGTGCGCACCGGGCCGTGGCCGGGGAAAATCGTGTCCCCGTGCAGCGCGTGGTTCACGATGTAGCTGATGAGAAAAACGGAAGAGAACCCCAAGGCCAGCAGCATACTCGTGCGATGCGCTTCCCTGTCTCGATGTTTGATGAAATACAATCCCACGCAGAGCGCAATCGCGCACAATCCGTTCAGAAGCGCGTTGAGGGCTGGCAAAAACATCCAGCGCCCAGCGAAATCAGCCGAAGCATGATGCCCGTACAGCAGCCACAGCAGGAATGACACAGCGAGGCCGCTCACCACGACGATCGCTCCAACCACCGGGCGCGGACTAATTTCAGCCTGTTCCATGCTGACAATTAAATCACAAAAATCCATCCGGAAGTAATATAGAGCCCGCCGCAACGGCGGCAACATGACTTCCGAGTGCGCCGTGATTCGGGAGGAATGAGTAACGCAGCCCGCAAATGATTGTCGACGGCTTCGTCTGCACCAGCTCATACAAAACCGATTTACCGCATCTGATCCGGCGAATGGCACAAGAGCATTGTCAAAACCAGGTTGTTAGGGGTCGATTGCACCTTGGAACCCGTTGGCCAGGTTCGCTGCAGTGATTGTTAGGCGGCACTGAAATCGGCTCTTGGCGGGGGAAATACGCCAGGCTGCATCATCAGTCCGAGCATATCCATTGAAATCTCGTTTTTCAGTACTGATTCGCTCGTATTGTACCGTTCTTACTGGCATTGTCACTTTGACGGAGTTGAATAGTCCTGCTGCGGACTAAAGAGTGGGACTACATTGCCCGCGTGTAACCATTCAAGATTGGTTCATTGCGGAATTTCCTGCCGGAGCAATAGGACCCTGAACAGCGAGCCGTTCAGTATCCTTCTTCGTCTGACGAAACGCTCACTTTCCCCGCAAACCGCCGGTATGCCATCACAAAATAAACCGTTGCGAGAATAATTCCCAGGGTCCACCAGACGAGGCCAATCTTCAGGCCATAATTAGCGGCCTTAGAGTTGTCGACCGTCAGCGACGAAGCGGAATTCGTGCTGGCCGGCAGCAGGTCTGGATACAATCCGAATGCGACGCTCGCGAGCATCCCGACCAGATAAGCGCACGACGCGTAAAAGGCCTGGCCTTCATTTCTCCGAAAAACAATGATGAGAATCAACGCCGTTACAGCCGTCACGGGGAAGATATATCCCCACGGGCGCGCGGAGTAGCTAGCTTGCAGATGCGGCTGCAGCTTAAAACTCGACCATGTGATTACAATCGTAAACAGCGCGACAGCCCACCAAAGCTTGGCGGCGAGGTCTTGCGCGCGCGCCTGGAGTTCCCGTTCTGTTTTCAACGAGACCCACAGTGCGCCATGGAGCGTCAGCGCCACGAGCGCGGCGACGCCAGCCAGAATCGTATACCAGTCGAGAATGCCCGTTTCGCCTGCGGGCTGAAAATTTGTCCACAGCGCTTCGAAAAAACGTCCCTGGTTGTCAAGCGGCACACCGCGCACAACGTTTCCTAGCGCCGCACCATAGAAAACGGCGAGCAGCAGACTCGCAAGGAAGAAAACGGCATCCCAGAACGACACCCAAGTCGCGTCCGTCAAATGTCTGCTAAACTCGAACGAAACGCCGCGCAGTATGAGCAGCCAGAGCACAATCATCAGCGGAAGATAGAATCCGCTGAAGCTCGTTGCGTACAACCCTGGAAACGCGAAAAAGAGCGTGCCGCCCGCGGCAATCAGCCACACTTCGTTGGCGTCCCATACTGGCCCAATCGTGCGAGACACGAGCCGGCGTTCCTCTTCGCTGTGCGCGACGAAGAGGTGCACGACGCCCGCGCCGAGGTCGAATCCATCGAGCACGACATAGACCGTCAGCATCAGTGCAACTAGGCAAAACCAAACGGTTCCCATTTGCGTTTTTCCTCAGTTTACCGACGCGGATGACGCAACAACTCCGGCCTCCGGGCCGCGATCGATCTCGCGGTACACCAGGAATAAATACAAAATCCCCAGCAAGGTGTACAGACCCATGAAGCCGATCAGCGTGAACCATGCGCTCCCCACGGATACGAGCGGCGACGGGCCCTCCGACGTCCGCAGTATTCCATAGACGAGCCACGGCTGGCGGCCGACCTCCGCAGTGATCCATCCTGCCATATTCGCGATGAATGGAAACGGCATCGCGAGCATAATCACCCAGAGCATCCCGCGGCGGCGAAAGAGCGCTTCGCGCCAGAGCAAAAAAGCGGCAATCACAAAAATGGCGATGAAAATTGTTCCGAGCCCCACCATGATGTGATAACTGAAATAAACCAATTCGATTGGCTCTGGCCACGCGTCCCGTGGGAATTGATCGAGGCCCTTTACCTCGGCCGTCCAGGCTCGATAAGTCAAAAAACTGAGTCCGCGTGGAATAGTCAGCGGATTATCTAGGCGCTGATTGGCCACGTCAGGCTGTCCCAGAATCGCGAGCGGGGCGCCCCGTTCCGTGTGAAACAATCCCTCCATCGCCGCGAGCGTTACCGGCTGATAGCGCGTGATCATCACACCTTGTCCGTCGCCGGTCGGATAAAGTTGGAGGATCGAGGCGAGCATGCCCACGATCACGCCGACGCGCACGAACGTACGGCCATAGTCTTCGTGCCGCCCTGCAAGAATATAAAATGCACCGATGGTCGCCATTACGAAGCAGCCCGTTTGCAGCGCGCCCATCATCGTGTGCGGGTATTGCCAGAGTGTCCACGGATTCAGCAGCAAGCTCCAGAAACTTTTCAACTCGAATGTGCCGCTCGGGCCGAGCGAATATGCGACGGGATGTTGCATCCATGCGTCCGTCGCCACGATGAAATATCCGGAAAGCCACGAGCCCACAAAAATCATCATTGCAGAAAACCATTGGCCGATTCTGCCAAGGCGTTTTTCACCGAACAGAAAAAGTCCCAGGAAGGTAGATTCGAGGAAAAATGAAAAAACGCCTTCCATCGCCAGCGTTTGTCCGATCACTCCGCCAGCTGCCTTTGAGAATGCCGACCAGTTCGTTCCGAATTGAAATTCCATGGGGATGCCGGTGACAACGCCGACGGCGAAGTTAATTCCGAAAATCTTCGCCCAGAAACGCGCCGCGCGGTTGTAATGTTCGTTTCCGGTGCGCAGGGCCATCGTTTTCAGCACCACAATGAGTAGAGCCAGGCCCATCGTGATTTGCGGAAAAATATAATGGAACGTTATCGTAAAGGCGAATTGAAGGCGGTCAACGGCGAGCGCGCTTTGCACGGCGGCTCCTTAACAAGGACGAATCATACACGAACGTATCTAAGGTACGGGAAACTCTCCGGCCACCAGCAAATCCTCTTCGCACTAGTAAGTCTGCGGGCATCGATAGAATCTCGTCCGGATCGGCAGAATCAACTGTCGACCCTCGTTAAATAGCCGTCGCTCATTTGGCAGTAAAACGGCGCCGCCCGTAGAAATTCCGTTCGCCCCTGTCTCATTGCGGGTGTATCGTCGCGTACTCTTCCAGAACCGCTTGTGTCCGAGTGCGCCGTCACTGGCCCATTTGAAGTCCAGAAGTTCGACAAGGCAGAGCTGGCAGTGCCGCGCTGTCCAGCGGGCGGACTCTAAAAAGGTTGGGCCAGTTCTCTCCTGATTTGGATCGCCCTCCGTCAACTTTGCCTGTGTCGAGACCCAGTTCCCCAACTATCCGAGTCTTTCCCCATTTTGTTCTTACCGAGTAGCTTCTGCCCTAGCCAGCATCACAGCCGACTTCCGGGCTGCCGCTTCGTAATACCGCACCATTCGTTGCGGTTCCTCCGCCTTGTAAGGTGCCAGATTATGCGCCCACCGAAAACCGATGGGTTGAAACCAAAGTTCCGCCTCCACTTTGAACGGTCCCGTTGCGTTCCCGGTCGGGACCACATACCGCACCGAGCTTCCGCTGTCTGTGAATCCCGGATCGTTGGCCGCGTCGCCTGTCACCGCGATATCCTTGTTTGCGGTGGCCTTATCGAAGCCGTGCGGCAACAGCCGATTGTCCTTCAAGTACCCGACAGCATGGAGCAGACCGGTCGTAACCTTCCCCTCCGAATCCTTCAGGATCGGTTCGTAAATTTCCACTTCCTGTGGACTCGAAATCTCGCGATAATGTGGCTCGAACTTCAGAGGGTCTTCGTCGTTGTCGTTGCCGACAATTGACCCGTCCGGATTGAGCGCACCCGACTCAAACACCACACGCCCATTGCCGTCCCTCACCGCAAAATGTAGCCACGCCCGCCGCGAAGGATAAGCTGTAGGCAGCTTATGCCCGCCCAGATTCTCCACATGCACATCTACGGCAAGCCCATTCGGAGTCGCATCCACCCGCGTGATCGTCACTTTCGCCGCTTGCGTCTTCAAAAACTCGGCCGTGCGCTTCATCGCCGCATCCATCTCCTCGGGCTGCGCCTCTGTCGCCAATTCATCGCGATGATCTTGCAGCATTCCCTCCATAACGAAATTCGATCCGACAAACACGTGCCGGTGCATGCCCTCGCGTAGCTGGCCGTACAGCGCCGTCACCGCTACAGCCTCGTTCACCACTGGCATATGGCAGTCCTGGCACGTCTGCTTGGTCGCGTAGTCGCTATGCTGCCACTCCTGGAAAGGCATCTGCTCCGGAAACTTCGCCAGCTTCTCACCCTTCGGCCCAAGCGCCGAAGTGTACAGCGTATGGCAGCTCCCGCAAAGACCCGCATCGCGCATATGGTCGCCCCTGGTCGGGAAGTACGTTGCCGTCGAGGAGTGCATCACGGTCTGGTGTCCTTTGTCGATGTCGAAGGGTCCATACTCGGGCCGCAGGTCGTTCTGGACCGGTTTCGCGATCACCACGTTCCCAACGAAGGTCGCGTCCGTCCCCAGCCCCGTCTTCTCAATCTGGTGGCAAACCGAGCAGGTGACCCCATCTGCTGCCGCGCGGTCCCCATTGGGGAACTTCTGCAACGGAAGGCGCGAAAAGACCTGAGTGTGCCTTCCCGCATCTCGGTCCGCCATCCGGACGGCCGGCATATGGCAGATCGAGCATTCGTCCTCGATCACCTGCTTCGACTCCGGATGATCCATTGACTCCCGCCGCACGCTTCCTTGCCAATAAGGATCGCGGGACGAGTTAGCCATAATGCTCGCGCTCCACTCGAACCCGATCGAAATATCCTCGCCCGAACTCGTCTTGAGCCCGTTATGACAAGCCACACACCGTTCCGATGTGCGAAAAAAAGTCCCCGGAGGTGTCTTGTCGCCCTTCGCGTTCTCGGTCTGCGACTTGCCGCGCAGCATTGCTGGACCCCCGATCAATGCGAGCCCTAGAACAACCGCACTACCCAAACGGAGTCTCATCGCCAACCTCGCCATAACTTCCCATCCGCCCGGTCCCAGAGCAGATAGAACAGCACCTGCGGCGTTCGCCCAGTTGTATTGGTGAACGGCTCCCTCACTCCAAAACCTATTCGGACGTGTTGCCGCCTGCTTACGGTGATCTGCATCTCCGGCAGAACATCCCAGTTGGTCCGGGCCCCTGGCGTGAATTCTCGATCCGCCAAAAACTCGACCATGGGCGAAAACAACCGTCCCAGCATGTGGTCCTGAGCCATCGCCTGCCCTATCGCCACACGCCAGAACATGCTGCGCGGGACCACGCTTGAATCCAGCGGCAGGTCTGCCCCCAACTGGGTTTGCACGAACGTGTTTTCCTTGAACAGCTGATCGAACGCGGCAAAGGGCTCGAACTGCGTCGTTCCCGTACCGAACCCTCGCATGCTGTCCCCGGCCGGCAGCAAAAAACCGCCTTGCAGACTCAGGATCGAACCCGTCCGCAGGCTGGAAAACATCTCCCGTTTGAGCGCCAGAGTGATGTCCCCGAAACCCGCCGTCCAGTTGTGCGCCTGGTCCGCATAATTCACCGGAACATCGGTTTCAAGTTGCGTCCGGGCGTCAATGATCGTTCGTTCATCAATGATGTCCGTGGTCCATGCCGGCGCCCCCGAAGCACTCGCTGCGGTGGAAATCACAATCTCGTTCTCTGGAAACGCCTTTTCTGTAACCAACGCCCGTGGCAGATTTAGCTCGCCCAGCGGATCGCGGTGGACATTTTTGCAAAATCCACGCATGTAAGCGATCACATCGTTGATCTCCTCGTCCGTCAGCAGATCCCCAAACGCAGGCATAATCTGCGAGAGTCCACGCGATGGCCCGCCATGCACGATCACTGCCTTCCAATTGCCGTTCGGCTCAGGCGTCGTCCCAGCGCAGTCCGTAAAGTCAGGAAACGTATCTGGCCGCCTGAAAACCGTACTCGCCATTGCAGCACCCTTCCCCTCGCTCCCGTGACAGGCGATACAGCCGCCGTTGTAAACCTTCTGTCCATTCTTGACATCCGGACTTTTCGCATAGTGGAGCGTCTGCGCGGAAAGAAACAAAGGGCCACTAAGAAGCACGACAAGGCAAGCGATGAGTGCCCCCCCCGATCCTGTCAGAAATCCTAAGGGGAATCTGCGCACTCGTGATTCGGGGAGGGCATTCAAGTGCCAAGAGTGGCCACGCCCCGGTAAGCTGCGATCGCCAGAAAGTGCCTCTGAGAAACACATGCTTATCCCTCCACCGAGCCATGCGCCCAGTCCACGGTGCCGGACTGCATCAACCATATCGGACTTACGCCCCATGCTTCGGGGCTCTAGTATCGAGGGTCGAAATCAATTCCCCGGCTGCTGGGGGCACGGCGACAGTTCCGGACAAAACAACATCCCTCGCAGGAATCTTTCTGCCGTACACACGGCGGTTGTCGCCATTGTCCGGACGGATCGTGGAACCTTCAAGAGAGACTCCGGCAAACAGGCCACGCGCTCTTGAGTAACTCAAAATTTCGGCT
>Ga0137409_10007506_pt1 | contig 11204 bp, 7 predicted proteins | sample CZODoug1_16funga_FD_122059 | JGI IMG/M metagenome (GOLD analysis project Ga0137409, IMG submission 122059) | Vadose zone soil fungal communities from Angelo Coast Range Reserve, California, USA - CZODoug1_16fungal (Hybrid Assembly) | ecosystem: Environmental > Terrestrial > Soil > Vadose zone... | reverse complement strand
CCCGCGCTTGAGTCCGATCATGGCGGCGTGGGTTCGGTCCTTGGCGCCCAGTTTGGAGAGGATGTTCCGGACTTGGCCCTTCACCGTGTCCTCGCTGGTCGAGAGCTGCGCCGCGATCTCTTTGTTGGCATCCCCCGCGGCAATGAGACGCAGGACACGGACTTCCGCCGGGGTCAGCGCATCGTCGGTGGCATGTTCGGCAAGCTGAAAGGAGACCTCGGGGGACATGGATTTTTTACCGGCGTGCACGGCTCGAATGGTGGCGAGGAGTTCCTTGTGCAAACTGTCCTTGAGCAGATACGCCCGCGCACCGGCTTTCAGTGCCCGCAGCGCTTGCACGTCCCCGGCATAGGTGGTCAAAACGATGATGCGAGCCTCGGGACACTCGCCGCGAATCGTGATGATCGCTTCGAGTCCGTTCATCTCCGGCATCTGTAAATCCATCAGCGTAATATCGGGACGATGCCGATGAAACTGCTGGATGGCTTCACGCCCATTCGCGGCTTCCGCGATCAGATTCATATCCGCTTGAGTTGCGATGAGGCCCGCGACACCTTGGCGGATGAGGGGATGATCATCGACCGATAGAATCCGAATCGGGTTGGTATCGCTGCTCATGATTCGCTCTGCGCGCTTTTCCCGAAGAACTTCTCAGCAAACCACGAACGGCGTGGAGACGCGGCGTAAGCGCGGGCCGCCGGAAGGATGAGCTCGATCTCCGTACCGGATTCCGCCGCAGTCCAGACGGTCAGCTTGCCGCCCACCAGCTCGGCGCGCTCGCGCATGCCATGGAGGCCGAAGTGCCCCGTAGGCCCCTCTGCCGTCAGGATCGTGGCGTCGATGCCCTTGCCATCGTCTCGGACCCGCAATCGAAACTGTCGCTCATCATAGCGGAATTCCACTTCGATCTGTTGCGCCTCGGCATGTCGGAATGCATTGCGCAGGGCCTCGCTCGCGATCCGGTAGATCTCGTCACGCGCGATCGGGTGCAGGTTCCGCGGCGTGCCTTCCACCTCCACATGCAATCCGACCGAGGTGGCACTGCTTGCTTCGGCCGCGAGCTGTTCTCCCAGAGTCGTGATGGCCTGGGCCAGGTCATTGCTCTCGACCGTCGAGGCCCGCAACCCCTGCACGGCCTCCCGTCCCTCGGTGATGGCCTGCGCCGTCTGATCAATCGAGCTCCGAAGGACCTCCTTGGCGTCGGCCGGGCGCGTTTCGCATAGCGCTAAAACCGTTTGGAAGCGGAGCAGTAGACCTTGAAAATTTTGCAGCAGCGTGTCGTGCAAATCGCGTGCGATGCGGGTGCGCTCAGCAACGCGCTCCTCCAGGCGTACGTTGAATACCCGCGTGATTTGACGCAGACGCAGCTGATACAGCGCCCACAGCACCATAAGAAAGGCGGCCACGCACGCCGCACGAAACCAGTTCGTCTGCCAATACGCGGGCGCAATAGAGAAATCGAGCGCCGCGCCCTGCTCGTTCCACACGCCGCTGTTGTTGCTGGCCACGACGCGGAAGCGATAGTTGCCGGGGGGGAGATCGTTGTAGAAGGCCTGGTGGCGATTGCCGACGTCCTGCCAGTCGCGATCGTGACCTTCGAGCCTGTAGTGGAACTGGTTCTTCTCCGGCGCGACCAGGCTGAGAGCGGTGTAGTCGATTTCGAGATCGCGCACTAGCGGAGGCAGGCCTAAGCTGGAAGATGTTTCGTAGGTCTTGCGGTCCGCTGTAACCTGCTCGATGTGTACCGCTGGTGGCAGTATATTGACGGGTAGGTGGCGCGGGTCGACCACCTCTACGCCACCGTAGGTCAAGAACCACAGCTTTCCGTCGCGCGACTTGGTAGCAGAGGGACTGAACGTGGTTCCAGTCGCTTCGCTGCGGGCACCATCGGAGCTGTCCAGAACCGCCGCTCGGATTCTTGGCGGCGTATTACCACGGTCCACCGCTGCACCCCAGGCGTCCAAGTCGGAGCCCTCGATCCGAACCAGGCCACATACGGTCCGGACCCAGAACGCACCATCATTGTCGTGGAGCATCGAACGTACTGCATCGCAGGGAAACCCACTTCTGCTGTCGAGCGTTGCGATTCGGCCGGCCTTAATCCGGCTTAACCCGCCCTCGGTCGCGGCCCATAGTGTCCCATCCGCTTCCGGGCTCAAGTCGCTGACGCTGCCCTTGCCGAGCCCGTCGCGGGCGGAGTAGGAGACGCGGACCTGGCCATGACTGAATTGAACAATGCCGCCTGGCAGGAAACCGAGCCACAGGTTGCCGTGTGTGGAGTCGACGGCCAAACGCGACGCCGGCCCGCTCTGGCTGATGCTTGTCCACGGAAAACGCCGGATAACGCGATCGCCAGACACCTGCAATAGACCGGCATCACGGTGCGCGATCCAGAGATTTCCCTCCCTGTCTTCTGCAATCGAATCGATGAATCCGGCGGGTGCCCCACTCACGGCAAGGAAGCGTCCGCTCTTATCGAGATAGCCGAGCCCTGACGTCGCTCCGATCCAGATTCGGCCATGGCTATCCTGAAACAGCGAGGCCGGAACGGACTGCGGTCGCCCTGCGACGACAACCGCCTCGACTATAAGCCGTTGCGTTCCCGTCAGGGCCAGCGCCGCGGGGGCACGCCCGGACCGGTCGGGATTGACGGTCGTCCGGACCTCGTGCAGCCGGTACAAGGCCGCAAGGGTGCTGACCCAAATGGTTCCGTCCGGTTCTGCGAGGACGGACGACGGCCCGCCCGAGATACCTTGCCTTGCCGAATACGTCACGACGGCTAGCGGACGAAAACGATCGATGCCGTCGACGGTCGCGACCCAGATGTTCCCCTCACGGTCTTCGAACAGACTCACCACCCCGTCGCCCGATAGACCATCGGCTTGGCCGAAGGCGTCGAGGCGACCTTCGTGAACGTGGCGCAATCCCGAGTCCAGGGTTGTGAACCAGAAGGCGCCGTCGCGGTCGCGAAGAAAGCCGCCCGGAGGAACCAGCGGCGTCATGAGCGGAGAGGAGTAGTCCTGGAATTTGCCATCAACGAGTTGCTTTAATCCACTTCTCGTGAGCACCACGAGCGTGCCAGTTGCAGTTTCGCTTAAGGCCTTTAGAGACATGACATCGGGTTGCAGCGGATACGCAATGCGAGGTCCTGGCTTCCAGCGCCACACGACATTCGTCGCTCCTACCCAAAGAACGCCGCGACTGTCCGAATACAACGAACTTATAGGAGGAAGACTACCGTCCTCGCCGGTGCACACGGCCCCGCCACGCTGTATCGCGCAGAGGAGTCCCGCTTTACGCGACCAGAACGTAGCGCCCACCCACAGCGTTCCTTCGCGGTCTTCGAGAAGCGCATTGACATAGGTGTCATCGAACTGTGGATACTGGATCAGCTTGAGGCCGTTCCAGCCTACGAGTCCGTGCGCGGTCCCGATCCAAAGGGTCCCGTCGCGCGCGGCGAGCAGAGCGCGGATGTGGTCGTCCGGAAGTACCGTGCCCGCAGGCGGCGGCCATGGAGTATTTCGGACGCCATCAAAGCGCAGCAACCCGACCTGAGTGCCCAGCCAAAGATACCCGTCGGGTGTCTGCGCGAAATCGGTAATGAAGCCTTTCGCGAAGCCGTCGCGAATCCTCCAGGCAGTGTGCGCATATTGACTGACATCGAGAGATGGGTCCAACGGGAAAGCACAAGGACACGAGGCCATGAGCAGGCCTAGCACGGCGATGGCTGCACGCGCGTCCTTCACCATTCCTTAGCCAGTCCAATTTTGACAGATCGCCCGATTGGCGAGGCCTGGGTCGGGTCATATCCGAGAACACCTCCTGCTAGATATGCGGGTCGCTTGTCGAGTACGTTCAGGACGGACAGGCGAAACGAGATCCCGTCAAACATCGATTGCGGTCTAACAATTGAGTATGACCCTTGTAGATCTAGTGTCGCCCAACAGCCGATCTGCCCAGGGGAGGTCAACAGGTTGTTGTTCTCAGGTGGCACGTAGTTGAAGATTGCGGTGCCCGCCAAAGAAGAGCGCAACCAATTGAGGCCGACTTGAATCTTGTATTTTTGCGGATAAAACACGAGGCCGGATATCGTTTGCTCGGGACTCGAGTTGGTCAATTTTTGACTCAGCTGGAGATATGACCCATTAAGAAACGGAGTGAATTGTCCCCAGTCAGAATCATGTGTGAACTTTAGCCCTATATCGAAACCCCGCGCCCATTGCTCGGAGACATTTCGGTACCGATCATCAATGATCGCGCTTACCAACGCCGGATCGTAGGGTGCACCAGTGGCGTTATAGAACGGGTTAGCGCCGCTGATGATGGTTTGTTGAAGGGCAGGACTTGGATTTGGTGTTACAAGCACTGCAAAGGCAGGATCAATCAACGCCGTTGTGGGATCGGTGATAGGCTGCGTAATTCGATTGCTGTAGGTAATGTTGAAATAGGTCGCACTCAGTCGCAAGGTTCGAACTTCGGGCGGTTGATAATCGAAGCCGACCGTAAACGACTTAGCCGTCTCCGGCTGAAGCGCCGAGTTACCGCCCGCAGGTATGAGCGCTACCGTCGAGCCTCCAGTCGGAGCCTCGACTGGGTAAAGGAGGGCGTAATACGAAGCATACTTCTGGTACAGACCGGGAGCATGGAACGATTTGTTCCATGTCCCGCGCAGTATTAACGCTTGTAGCGGCTCATACGATAGCCCGACTTGAGGACTTAAGTGCGTTCCGAAATCGCTGTAATCTTCATATCGAACGGCCAAGGTCAGAACAAGCTTCTGCGCCCCCGTCCGAGCGGTTTGAGCCCCGATGAGCGGCAGTGTGACTTCGCCGTAACCGTACTCTAAATGCCGGCGGGGGTGCACACCGGCGCTAACTATATTGACTCCCTCATAATCGAGTTGCTCCGTGCGATACCCTGCTCCGACCGCTGTTCGGACGCCGCCCGATGGGAGCGAAATCACCGGCCCCTCCCCGAGGACCTCGACCATCGACAATCTGTTCGTGGGTACCGTGTCAGATGTGTAATTACAGCAGGGCTGGAAGTCTAAATGATCGAACCGGTCGGCCCCGGTGGTGCCAGTAAGGTCGACTTTCCAGTCATGGGGCAAGATGAAATCTGCCCCTACAGTGGCATTATATGTATAGCCTACCGTCCTTAGCTCGTCGGTCGGGCTCGAAGGGTAGGTTGAAAGCCCAAACGATGTCGTTCGATTGTAGAGTCCTTCAGCAAAGATCCGGAGACTCGAATTGACCTGTTGCGAAGCGTCGAAAAACACGGAATTCTGATGGATCGACCCGCCAAGGGACATAGGATTTGGTCCGGTATACCAATCGCGCTGACTTCCATAGAACCCCTGCTGGTCTCGGTATTGATAGGAGATGAGCGCCGATCCGCCATCCCAAGTCGTTCCAAAGAGTTGTCCGTATCTTTGCGAGAAGCCACCGCCCTCGGTCGGAATCCCGAATTCGGCTCTGGACTCTGCACCGGCATAGTCCTTTTTTAGGATGAAATTCACGACACCGCCAACTGCGTCCGAACCATAAAGCGCAGACGCCCCGTCGCTCACCACCTCTATACGATCTATTGCCGGTAGCGGGATAGCAGATATATCCACGGAGTTTTGGATTCCAGTTACAGATACACGATGACCGTTGATTAGGACGAGAGTCGAATCCGATCCAAAGCCACGAAGGTTTGCGCTGTCCGAGTAGTTGAAATTTGCAAGATTTTGAAATGGCCCTTGGCCATTTGTTCCTATGGTGGATTGCTGGCCGCCAGCGAAACTCTCCGGCAGCTCCCGAAGAACTTCCCCGGCAGTAGAGGCGCCGGAATTTTCAATATCGACACTCGTAATGGTTATCACCGGCGACGCTGGTGCAACACCGCGAATGTACGTGCCCGTTACTACAATTTCTTCAAGCGACGATTCGAAATCGCTAGCCTTTACGCCGTGTTTCCTGGTCCCGGAGCGGGTCGAGCCTTGCGCATTTGAAGACGGAGACGTATCACCTTTCGGCGGCGTTTGGTCCTGAGTCGCGGGCGCCGTTGCCGCTACCTCAGCGCCATCGATCAGGGCGCCCGCGGCATTCGCTCAAACGGGGACGAGGACGGGAGCGATTAATAGTGTCGTCCGCAGCAGAATGCCCGGAACGGAGCCTGGACGGCGCGGTCTCATCGTCATTCCGGAGAAATGGTTGCACTGCCGCATTTGTCCGTTCCCTCAGTGCGCGTTCTCTCTTTTGCTTCGAGTTGCCAGCCACGTTCTTGGGCCGCAAGACGAATGCTTCGCGACACGGACGAGTCTACGCACAATCGGGATTCCCCCCTAGCCACTTTCGGGTGACATTCGCTACCCCGTCGAGTGACCTGGGTCACCTCAAGCATCGCGATGCCGCTCTGCACCCAGCATATAGCTGTCCCCACGGTCAGGTAGCTCTACAGATCGCTGCGCGAATCGATCGAGCGATTCATGCGCCCAGTCTGCTCGGGGGCCATGTAGGCCAGCGTCCCCGACCAAGAACTCCGAGAGCTGGCCCGACTGGCGCTCGCGCGGGGAAGAGCTGTGGGAGACGGAACCCTAAGTTCGTTGTCGGTCTCACTCGGCTGTGAAATCAGCCGCTCCTGAGTCAAGCTGCCGTGGATAGGCGCTAACGTACCGGCATAGTGATCGAGGCTTACAAGGACGGCATACCCGGTAACGGCAAACCGTTTCCCGAAGGCTCGAAGATGGTGAAGATCGAATGGTCGAAGAAGAAGAACCCGGAGGCCCCCGCCGCGACTTTGGCGGGCGAACGAGTCATGCTTCTGCCGATCGAGGCGGCCAGGGCGGTGGTCTAAGTTGAAGGTCTACAGCATCCACCCAACTGCCGCGTCGGCAGTCAGCACCTCTACTGTGGAAGCAAGGTTCGTCATCAGAACCTCACGACACATTCCGTATTGCGGCCACATGCAGGAACGTTTCCACTTGCCCTACACAATATTACCGGCTATATTACAGGGCATACTTCCGGAGAAAACCATGAGCGATACGGCACAGAAGCGGGCGTTGCGAAATTATCGCTCCCGTCTGGCGAAGCGAGGACTTGCACGATTCGAGGTGCTCGGACTCGATGCGGATCGTGACTTGATCCGCTCCGTCGCTCGGCGCCTCGCGGAAGACGGCCCAGATTCAGCCCGGATTCGAGCCGCCATCGGCCGGACGATCTCGGGCGATTCGCCGAAGAGAGGCGGAATTCTTGACGCGCTACGTCGGTCGCCGCTTGTAGGCGCCGATCTCGAATTCGAGCGTTCCCGGGAATCCGGCCGCAAGGTTGACCTTTGACCCGCTACCTTCTCGACACAAATGTCATCAGCAATATAACGAAGCCGGATCCGTCCAAATCGCTGTTGGAATGGATGGGTGTGCAATCCGATGGTGATTTGTTCATCTCTTCCCTGACAGTCGCTGAAATCCGACGCGGCATATTGGATAAACCAAGGGGGAAAAAACGCGAACGATTGGAGGCATGGTTTGCCGGACCGGAGGGTCCGCAGTCGCTTTTCAGAGGGAGAATATTGTCATTTGACGAGAAGGCGGCATTGGTCTGGGCTCGTCTGATGTCTGAAGGTCGCACCGCCGGGAAACCCAGAAGCGACCTGGATATGATTGTCGCTGCCGTCGCCGAAGCGAACGAGTGCGTGATTGTAACGGACAATGAAAAGCACTTTTCGGGCCTCGAGGTCCTCAATCCGTTGAGAACATTACGGTGAATCCGTAAATTGATCGCGTTCGCCTCCCTCCGCCAGAGTCACGGGTTGCCCGAGGATGGTCGTCAACCACAAGAATCCGCATCCGGCCGGCAACATCACTCATCGCTTTCCCTCCTCGTCTTTCCGAAAAGCCTTTCCGCGAGCCAGGACCGGGGCAGCCCGGGAGATGCCGTGTACGCATGCGCGGCGGGAATGATCAGCTCCACCTCGGTCCCCGAATCCCGTTGGCTCCACACGGTGAGCTTTCCACCTAAAAGCTCTGCCCGCTCCCGCATACCTCGCAAGCCGTAGTGTCCTTCGTCCCCATAGCCGCTGAGCACTTTCGGGTCAATACCCCTTCCGTCGTCGCGCAAGCGCAATCGGAGCTGCCGCTCGTCATATCGGATCTCCACTTCGATGTGTTGTGAGTCGGCGTGTCTAAAGGCGTTTCGTAAGCCCTCCCCGACAATCTTGTAGACTTCGTCCCGCACCACTTGGCTAAGATCGCGCGGCGCGCCTTCCACCTCCACTTGAACTACCGGAGCATTTGCATTGTGGTTCGTTTCGGCTGCAAGTTCCTGTGCGAGCGCGTTCAAGGCAAGGGCAAGGTCATTAGTCACCGTCACAGACGACCGCAAATCCTGCACGGCGTCACGACCTTCCCTGATCGCATCAACAGCGTGATCGATAACACCGTCTAGCTTTTGCTTGCCTTCCTGGGGACGCGTCGGAAGGAGGTCGGAGACCACCTGAAGATGCAACAGGAGTCCTTGAAAGCTCTGTAGCAGTGTGTCGTGCAACTCCCGGGCCACCCGCACGCGCTCGGCAAGCCGTTCCTCAAAGCGGGCATTCAGCAACCGCGTCAATTGGCGCATTCGTATGAGATATGCCGCTAGAGCTACAAGCCCAACGCACAACACCATTGCCGATCGAAACCACCAGGTTTCGGAGAGCGTCGGCTCAACTTCAAATCCGATCGCAGCTTCCGGCCCGTTCCACAGCCCCTCGCTGTTGCTGGCGACAAGCCGGAATCGATAGAAGCCGGCCCCAAGGTTCGTGTAAACGGCTTCTCGCGCTGCAACCGGCTGGCTCCAGCTACTGTCGAAACCTTCGAGAAAATATCGAAAGCGAACCCGGGCGGGCATCGCGAGGCTCAGCCCCGTGTACTCAAACGTGATTCGCCTGGGAGATGGAGGAATTCGAACAGAGGCGGCAAGGTTTGCGGTGTTATTATCGGCGGTGATCGCCTCGATGTGAGGCAGCGCGGGAACTAGGTTGTCATCGATCTGGGATGGATCAACCACCGACAAGCCGCTGGTGAGTGAAAACCAGATCCTGCCCGCCGAATCCGAGACCACTGATCGGCTTCGCTTCACTCCTTCAGTGCTCTCGAGACCATCGGCCTGGCCATACTCGCGAACATCGATTGCTTTCACAACACCGCTCAGCAGTTTGTCGCGCGGAACGCGCAAAACATGGTCTGAGGTCGCGATCCAAAACCTTCCGCTCTTGTCCTCCGCCATTCCCACTACTTGTTCGCGCAAAATGTCGGGCGACTTATGAAGAATTTTAAAACGGTTAGAGGCAAAAAAGGCAAGACCAGCGGACGTTCCACTCCAGAGAGTTCCGGATGAATCCTCGAAAAGGCAGTTCACCTCCGCCGAAGGCAAACCCTCCACCGTTGTATAGGTTCTCCATTGGCCGTTTGAAAAGGAACTCAGCCCGCTGGGTGTGGCAAACCACATTGCACCATCGCGCGTTTCAAGGATGGAAGAGACGGTATTCGAAGCGAGGCCGTTGGTCGTCGTGTAAGTGGTGAAATGCCCATCTTTGAATTTGCTGACGCCGCCGTTCAGCGTGCCGGCCCACACAGTGCCATCGCGGCTCTCATAGACAGCATAGGCACTGTCTTGGGCCAGTCCGTCTGCCTTTGTGTAGCTCTGGCTCGCTATCGAACCGTTGCGAAATTCCAGACGGGTCAGTCCCCCGCGTTGACGTGCGGCCCACACCACATCTGCCCATCCACTGATGGAATAGATGACCTCATTTGGCGGTATCGATGCAACGGCTTGAACGCGTCCATTCGAAAGAACATACAGCCCGCCTTGAGCGGGAGCGAACCAGGCGCGGCCCTCCGGGTCGACATATACAGGGCCATTGTGTTCGAAACGACGATCGCCAACAGATGGATAGGTTACGAACGCACTGTCCCGAATGCGGCCCAGCCCTCGCGCACCTCCGATCCAGAGATTTCCTTCGCGGTCCTCGAACAGAGCGTTGATTCCGCCGTCGCCGCGAAGCTCATTTTCTTCGGAGAACGAAATGCCTTTCCCGTTGATGCGCAGCAGCCCGCGCGTCGTGCCCACCCACATATTCGAGTCGCGATCGCGCAGGAGGCTGAAGACCTGGACATCACCGAGGAACGACGGCAATTCAACCCGGCGAAAGCCGCTGCCGTTTCCGCGATACAAGCCCCTGTCGGTGCCGACCCACAACTCGTCGCTACCGGTCGCCAGCAGGCAATTGATCTTTCGGTCGGGCAATCCTGCGTTGACCTGGGAAGCTCGCGCGCCCGCGAGAAAAAAGAGGCCGTCGCCGAGCGTGCCCAGCCAAATCTTGCCGTCCGCTGTTTCTGCCAGAGAGATTACCGGCGGTGAAGCGGGCCCCAAGTTCTGAACGCTGTCTGCCATAAAACGGAGCGTGCCCTGCGTGGTGTCCGAAACGAGTACTCCGTCGTGGTTACCTTTTGACAGGGCGGTGACTGCGTTTGGACCGTATCTGACGCTCTCAAACTTGCCATCTATTTGGCGTGCGAGATCGGCGCCCTGGGGACGGATCCACAGTTTTCCGCCGGCATCCGTAAGCAGTTGCAATATCGAAACGTTGGAAGCGACTGCGATGGAAGTAAGGGAGACAGGCCTGAAGTTAAAGCCGTCGAAACGTATCAGGCCTCTGTCGGTTCCAATCCAGAGGTATCCATCCGTGGTTTGCGCGATGCCGTTGACAACGCCGCCGGGAAATCTGGTTTCGGTGGTCCATTGCTCCCCGACGTACTGCGAAGGCAGACGATTGGGATCGAGTGCACGTGCATCGGTGATAAGGCCCGCCAGCACGATTCCAATAAGAGTCCATCGAGTTGGCTTCAACCAACAGATCACGGGAGGTACTCGAATTTGTCGATTATGACCTCATTTTCGTTTTCTATGGGGATAGGGCCTTGATAAAACACATACAACGCGATGCGCACCGATTCGCCCTCCGGGGAAGGCACGCCGGAGGTAAACACGTGCTGGTTCATGACCCGACCGCCGGTGGTATTGCCCGGTCCGGCTACCGTTGAAAACGTTACTTTCCCCGGTTCCCACCGAAACGAATGTGTGTAGAAACCAGGCGGCACCCGAAAGGCAACAAAGTTAGCTGGAACGTAGTAAGGCTGAACGACATAATGAACGTTGGTATTATCAAGGTATCCC
>Ga0137409_10007505_pt1 | contig 11205 bp, 11 predicted proteins | sample CZODoug1_16funga_FD_122059 | JGI IMG/M metagenome (GOLD analysis project Ga0137409, IMG submission 122059) | Vadose zone soil fungal communities from Angelo Coast Range Reserve, California, USA - CZODoug1_16fungal (Hybrid Assembly) | ecosystem: Environmental > Terrestrial > Soil > Vadose zone... | reverse complement strand
GCAACGCCAGGCTTTCGCTCACCGCTTGCGCGCTCACCGGGAACGTCGCGGTGGCAAGAACTGCCGCCACAAGCGCCACGAGCATTCCCTGTCCTTGTCGGAATCTTTTTGGTGTCGTTGAGACCACCCACCGCGGCGAAGGCTCGTTGATACAAGACGACCCGGCATCCGCTTGAGCCGCGGGAAAGGCGGCTGTGGGGCGCTGTATTCGATCAAGGGTTGACAAGAAAAGCGAGCCGGGTCTTGATGTCAGTTTGAGCACAAATGCGATAGGGCGTGTTGGAAAGCGTGCCTGCGGAGGCCGAGGCCCCGGGCCGGTGGCGGCTCAAGGGAGAATTTCATTCGGTGGCGGTGGCGGGTGCTCCCTCGTGCGCGGGCGCCTGCACTCCCGCCCGCAGGCCCACGGCGCACAACACCGACGCCGCGCCCGCGAAAACAGCGCCCACGACGAAGGCGGCGTGGTATCCGGCGTTGAGGGCCGCCAGTTGGCCGAGTCCGGACGCCAGCGCGCTCTCCGTTTGCGAAGCTGCAAGGCTTGCCAGGATCGCAAGGCCAAGCGCGCCGCCCATCATGAACGAGGTGTTGACCACGCCGGAGGCAAGCCCGGATTCGCTTTCTTTGACGTCGCTCATCGCGGCAAGCAGCACGGGGTTGAAGGCGATGCCGGCGCCGAACCCGAGGAGGAGCATGCCGGGGAGCACATCGACGAAGAATTCCCCGCCAAGCGGGGCTCGCGCAAAGTAAGCGAGGCCCGCGCCCACGAGCAACATGCCCGCCGCCGAGGGCAGACGGTTGCCGAAACGCATCACGAGCTTCGCGGAGACGCCGACCGAGAGGACCATCATGACCAGGTTGGCCGGCAGGAAGGAAAGGCCGACCTGCAGGGGGCCGTAGCCAAGCACGAGCTGAAGGTAGAGCGCCGAGATGAAAAACCACGCGAACATCGCGGCGGCCCACAGCACGCCGACCACGTTCGCCGTCGCGACGTTGCGCAGGCGAAACAGCGCAAGCGGCATGAGCGGCGCGCGCACCCGAGCTTCGATGATCAGGAACGTCGCGAGCAGTACCGCCGCGCCGGCGAGCAGGCCAAGCGTTTGCACCGACGTCCAGCCGGCCTCGTTGCCGTTGACGACCGCATACACGGCCAGCATTAGGGCGGCGGTGACAGTGACCGCGCCGCCGACATCGAGGCGGACCGCCGGTCCCTGGCTGCGCCCGCCCGGCAGCAGGACCACACACAGCGCATACACCGCGATGCCGATGGGCAGGTTGACCAGAAAGATCCAGTGCCAGTTCAGCGCGCTGGTGAGAAACCCGCCCAGCAGTACGCCGATGCTGCCGCCACCGGCGCAGACGAAGCCGTAGATTCCCATTGCCTTCGCGCGGTCGGCGGGTTCGGTGAAGAGGCTCATGATCAGCGAAAGCGCAACTGCCGTGACTACCGCGCCGCCGAGACCCTGCACTGCGCGCGCGGCAACCAGCAGCCCTTGCGAATTCGACAGTCCACACGCGAGCGAGGCGAGCGTGAACAACGTGAGTCCGAGCAGAAACACGCGGCGATGTCCATACAGATCGCCAAGCCGCCCGCCCAGCAGCAGGAAACCGCCGAAAGTGAGCATGTAGCCGTTGACGACCCACACCAGCGAAGTCTCGGTAAAGCGCAGGTCCTCGCGAATCGACGGCAGGGCGACGTTCACGATGGTCGTGTCGAGCACGATCATCAGCACGCCCGCGCAGAGGACATAAAGCGCCCACCACCGCTTGCGGGCATCCAGGTTGCTGGTATTCACGATCTCTCCTGTGGGTAATGACGCATGTAAGCATGTCGAACGGGAAGGCTCAAAATCGACGCGTCACGACCACAAAAGAATTAAGGGAAAACGAGCTCGCCGGGCGAGCCTTATAGTTGGACCCACTCCGCTTTCAGGAATCTCGCCATGGCCTCCTCCGCCCTCAACCCTGTGGTCCGGATGGTTACGGACCGGATCCGCAAGCGCAGCAAGACATCCCGCGAGAGTTACCTCGCTCACGTCGATCGCTCGGCGCGCTCCAACCCGGCGCGTGCGGCGCTGTCGTGCACGAACTTTGCGCATGGGTTCGCCGCGTTCGACGCGCACGACAAGCTGGTGCTGCGTCAGGCGCGTCAGCCGAACATCGCGATCGTCTCCTCGTATAACGACATGCTCTCCGCGCATCAGCCGCTGGAACGTTTCCCGCAGATCATCAAGAACGCGGCGCGCGAGGCTGGGGCCGTGGCCCAGTTTGCGGGCGGCACGCCGGCGATGTGCGATGGCGTGACGCAGGGCGAACCCGGCATGGAGCTGTCGCTTTTTTCGCGTGACGTGATCGCAATGGCGACCGCGGTTGCGCTTTCGCACAACATGTTCGACGCCACGTTGTGCCTCGGCATCTGCGACAAGATCGTGCCGGGCCTTGTCATCGGCGCTTTGCACTTCGGCCACTTGCCGACGATCCTGGTGCCGGGCGGCCCGATGACATCGGGTATGTCGAACGCCGAGAAGGCGAGCATCCGGCAGTTGTTCGCCCAAGGCAAAGTCGGTCGCGACGAACTGCTCGAATCCGAGGCGAAGTCGTATCACGGCCCCGGTACGTGCACCTTCTACGGCACCGCCAACTCCAACCAGATGCTGATGGAGATCATGGGCCTGCACCTGCCGGGCGCCGCGTTCGTGAATCCGAACACACCGCTGCGCGATGCACTGACCGACGCCGCGGCGCGACGGGTACTGCAACTTACAGCGCTGGGCAATACGTTTGCGCCGATCGGCCGCGTGGTCGATGAACGCGCGATCGTCAACGGCATCGTCGGCCTGCTGGCAACCGGCGGTTCGACCAATCACACCATTCACCTGGTCGCTATGGCGCATGCGGCCGGCATCGTCATCGACTGGAACGACTTCAACGATCTTTCCGCGGTCGTGCCCTTGCTCGCACGGATCTATCCGAACGGCAGCGCCGACGTGAATCACTTCCACGCTGCGGGCGGCATGGGTTTTCTGATCGGCCAGCTGCTTGATGCGGGGCTGGTGCATGCCGACGTCACCACGGTTGCCGGCGCGGGCGGGCTCGCGCGTTATCGCGAGGAGCCGTTCCTCGACAACGGCAAGCTGAGCTGGCGCGCGGCGCCTGACAAAAGCGGCGACGACACCGTGCTGCGACCTGCCAATGCGCCGTTCGCGGCCGACGGCGGGCTGAAACTTTTGAGCGGCAATCTGGGTCGTGCCGTGATCAAGGTTTCCGCCGTGAAGCCTGAGCATCGGGTGGTGGAAGCGCCGGCCATCGTCTTCAACGACCAGGCCGAATTGATGCATGCGTTCGACCGCGGCGAACTCAAGCGCGACTTCGTCGCCGTGGTTCGTTTCCAGGGGCCGCGCGCGAACGGCATGCCGGAGTTGCACAAGTTGACGCCGCCGCTCGGTGTCTTGCAGGACCAGGGGTTCAAAGTTGCACTGGTGACCGACGGCCGCATGTCCGGTGCGTCGGGCAAGGTGCCAGCGGCGATTCACGTCACGCCCGAGTGCCTGGCGGGCGGCGCGCTTGCGAAGGTGCGCACGGGCGATGTGATCCGGGTCGACGGCAACACGGGGGTACTGCAGGTCAACGTGGCGGATGACGAACTGGCACGACGTGCCACGGATGAGGTTGATCTGACCGAATATCGCTACGGCTTCGGGCGCGAGCTGTTCGAAGTGTTCCGCGCCAACGCCGCCGGCGCGGAGCAGGGTGGGATGACCTACGTGCTGCCGCCGCAGCCGCGATCACAGACGCATAACGAGCGCGATCGTATTCACGATCACTTTGCGCTCGACGTACGCTGACCAGGGAAAACCATGAACGTGCTCGAAGTGATGCGCATCGGCCCGGTCATCCCGGTGATCGTGATCGACGACCTGGCGCAGGCCGTGCCGCTAGCGCGGGCGCTGGTCGGAGGCGGCGTGCGTGTGCTCGAAGTCACCCTGCGCACCGCAGCCGGCCTGGATGCGATCCGTGCCATTGCGCGGGAAGTACCGGACGCGATCGTGGGCGTCGGCACGATCACGGCCGCCGACGATTTTGCGCTGGCGCGCAAGGCGGGTGCGCAGTTCGGCGTCAGTCCGGGACTTACGCCGGCGCTGATAGAAGGTGCGCGCGCAAGCGGGCTACCGCTGCTGCCCGGGGTGATGACACCGTCGGACGTGATCGCTGCGCGCAGCGCCGGTTTCCGCCAGCTCAAACTGTTCCCGGCGCAGCAGGCCGGGGGCATCGGCATGCTGCGTGCAATGTTCGGTCCATTTCCCGATGTGACGTTCTGTCCAACCGGCGGCGTCAGTGAAGAAACGGCGCCGGACTTCCTGGCGCTGCCCAATGTCGCCTGCGTGGGTGGATCATGGCTTACACCGAAAGCAGCGGTGCAGGCAGGCGCATGGGAACAGATCACGCAACTTGCGATCCGCGCAGCGACGTTGCGGCCGGCGCGCTCTGCCTGAGCCGGAACGCCTGCTTCTACCGATCCGGCACAACTGCCGGCACCGGATTGCTGTGGCGCGCGGTCAGCAGTAACAACGCAACGAAAGCAACCAGGCCAAGCCCACCCGACAGCCAAAGCGCCCCGGCACCCCAGCGATCGACCGCGATGCCGAAGACAAATGGGGCGAATGCCTGGGCGGCGCGCGCCGGCAGCATCAACCAGCCCTGGCGTGCGCCATAACCGTGCGCACCGAAGAACACGAGCGGCAGCGTGCCCTTGGCGATGGTGAGGATGCCGTTGCCCGCGCCATGCAGGATCGCAAACAGTGCTGCCGCGGGCGCGCCCAGCGTCATCAGCGCGATGACCCCGAGTGGATGCGCCAGCGCCGCCAGACGCGCCGACAACAGCGGGTGTACGTGGCGTAGTACGCCGAACTCGAGCAGGCGTCCGCCTACCTGGGCCGGGCCGACCAACGCCCCGACGCCCACCGCCACCGCCAGGGTCGCGCCCGCGGACTGGACCAACCGCGGAAGATGCGCGGCCATGGCAGTGCTGATGAACCAGGTCAGAGAAAAAACAAGCGCCAGCAGCGCCGCTGTAAATGCCGGCCGCTGTGTGCCGGTTTCGGCGGGCACGTGGGCAGCCTGCCCGACGCTCGAGCTGGCTGGCGGAGATTCAAGGCGTGAGCGCGGCAACAGGGCGTTCAGCGGCAGTCCAAGCAAGATATGCAACGCCGCCCAGACCATGCAGGCGCCGCGCCAGCCGAACTGGACTTCGAGCAACGCCGTCAACGGCCAGCCCACGGTGCTGGCGAAACCCGCGATCAGCGTGATGCCCGTGATGACGTTGCGGGCGCGCTGGCGGTACAGGTAGACCAGGCTGGCAAACGCCGCCTCGTAGAGGCCGGCGCCCATGGCAGCGCCGATCACCGCCCAAGCCGCGAACAGGGCCAACGACCCTTGGGCAAATGCCAGGGCGAGCAGGCCGGCGGCAAACACCAGGTTTGTCGCCATCAGAACCGGACGGCCGCCGTGGCGATCGATCAGGTGCCCGGACCAGGGTCCGACGAGGGCCGCCACGATCAGCGCCAGGGAGAAAGCGGCAAAAACGGTGGGGGTGGAAACGCCGAGATCGCGCGCGATGGGCGCGGCAAGCATGGCGGGCAGGTAATAAGACGATGCCCAGGCCAGCGTCTGTGCGGTGCCAAGCGCGGCGACGGTACGGATCGAGCTGTTCCAGGCGGAAGCGTCGTTCGGCATCGAAGTGCCGACACCTTAGCGGCGGCGCAACGCCGCTGTCAAAAACCGCCGGAATAACCCGGCGACCGAGGGTGTTTGCACCGCAGGACCCCATTTTCCGAGGGCGCAACACGCATGCATATCCTGCTCCTTGACGCTGGTTCCGCGCTGCGCCAGCTGTTTTCCAATCTCACCGAAGCCGGCCACACGGTTCAGCAGGTTCCCGACCTGGCCGCCGCGCGCGCTGCACTCACGCAGACCGAGGTCGACGTGGTTGTCGGTGACGCGCATCTGATCGACGGCGAATGTCTGCCGGGGTCGCAGGACGCGCGGGTTGCGTCGACGCCGCCCAATTCGTTGCGCGCGCAGATGCGCCGCTTCGAAGCGCAGGTGATCCTGCGCGCACTCGAAGACGCCGACGGCGATCGGCGTATCGCTGCGCAGCGGTTGAGCATCGGGTTATCGAGCCTGTATCGCAAGATCGAAGAGCTCGAGATTCGCGAGCGCGTGCGCGCCGCGCATTGACGCGTCGCGCGTGTGAGTGCACACGGCGTTTGCGCATTCGTTCACACGACCAGAAAACGCTCCGCCTCGCGGGTTAGCAAATACAAGCTAACGCCGGCGCCGATAGCGCGCGCTGCTTGCGGCAAGCTTCGCCTTGATCGCGGGGAAGCGGATCGGCGATGCAACCACGGAAAAGTGGCGCAACACTGTTGGCAGCACTGGCGCTTGGCGTCGCCGCATATTGCAGCGACGCTGGCGCCGCCGCCGTCGGACAGGGCGCGCCGGAGTTCGAACTGCCCGGTGCCGGCGGCGCGGTGCGGTTGAGCGCACTGCGCGGCAAGGTGGTTTACGTCGACTTCTGGGCTTCGTGGTGCAGCCCGTGCAAGCAGTCGTTCCCGTGGCTCAACGAGATGCAGGCGCGCTATGGCGCCCAAGGCCTGGAGATCGTCGGCATCAACGTCGATGCGCGCCGCAGTGACGCCGATCAGTTCCTGCTGCAGGTGCCGGCGCGATTCAAGCTGGCGTTCGACGCACGTGGCGATACGCCAAGCCGTTACGCCGCCAAAGGAATGCCGACCTCGTTTCTGATCGGGCGCGATGGCACGATCGTCGCCACGCACGTCGGTTTCCGGGTGGACGACAAGGGCCGGTTCGAGGAAGAGATTCGCCGTGCGCTCGGCGTCAACTAGAGGCAAACGTAGTCGCATGAAGCAGCGCGTGTATCGAATCCTGTCGGCCGCGTGCTTGCCCGCGCTGCTGCTGGGCGCGTGTGCCGAAGTCAAGCCATGGCAAAAGGGCGACCTCGCAAGGCCGGAGATGGCGTTCGACGGCGACGCACTGGCAGCGCGGCTCGCGCAGCACATCTACTTTTCTAAAGAGAACGCCAGCGGCGGCTACGGTGTCGGCGGCGGCGGTTGCGGCTGCAACTGACGATGCCGCCGCCGGACCAAACCCAGCGCGATACCGCTTCCAACGGTCCACAACGTGGCGCGGTCCTGGCTGCGGCACTGGCGCTGCCCGGCGTGGTCGCTGCAGAAACCGCACCGACGGATGGCCTGATCGCGTTCAAGTACCTCTGGTACCACGATCTGCAGCCCGGGCTGAGTCGCATCACCGTCAACAGTCCATCGGTGTACACGTTGTTGCCCGTCGGACCGTCGTGGTCGGTCGAGGGCACCGTGATCGTCGATGCGATCTCCGGTGCGACGCCGCGTTATCACACCGCGATCTCCGGCGCGTCTCGCATGCACGACGATCGCACCGCCGGCGAACTCAAGCTCACCCGCTATTTTCGCCGTGCGGCGATCGACTTCGGCGTGGCGTATTCGGGCGAGCACGACTACAAGTCGGCTGCGGGCAGCGTCGGGTTGCGTCTGTCGAGCGAAGATAACAACACCACGCTTGCGTTCGGCACCGGATTCACGTCGGACCAGATCAGCTCCAGCGACGGCAAGGTCTCGGGCGAGACACGGCAGGTCAACGATTTCCTCGCCGGCGTCACGCAGGTTTTGTCAGCGTCCGACGTCGCCAAGATCAACGTGACGCACGCCCGTGGGCGCGGCTACTTCAGCGATCCGTACAAAGAGGTCGACGTACGGCCGCGTCAACGCAACCAGACCGCGGTGCTCACGCAGTGGAATCACGCCTTCGCCGGTGACGCAACGCTGCGCACGAGCTATCGCTACTACTGGGATACGTTCGGCGTGAACGCGCACACCCTCGGGTTCGAGTACGCGCAAGGTCTGGGCAGCGGCTGGACTCTTACGCCGGCGTTGCGCTACTACACGCAAAGTGCGGCCGACTTCTACTTCGGTCCTGATTACGATCCGGTGCTCGGCGCCCCGTTTCCACGCGGCTACAGCACCAACCCTCCGCGTTACTCGTCACCGGACCAACGTCTCTCTGCTTTCGGCGCGGTCACCGTGGGTCTGCGCATCGACAAGCGCTTCGGTGCCTGGAACGTCGACTTTCGCTACGACTACTACCAGCAACGCGGCGACTGGCGCTTGGGCGGCGACGGCAGCACGGGCCTGGACCCGTTTACCGCGCACTTCGTACAACTGGGGATAGCGAAGCGGTTCTAAGCCAGGCTCGTGTCATTCCGAGCCGCAGGGTTCATGTCATTCCGAACCGCAGGGCTCATGTCATTCCGAGCCGAAGGCGAGGAATCCCGGTCTGCGTGCATCGAGTTCCCTCGTTCCGCTCCGGATGGCAGTGCACTCAAAGAATTTCGTCGAGTGTCAGCGTCATGTGGCGGCGGGCGCGCAGCAGGCCGGTGCGCAGGCGTCCGGCTGCGCCGTCGTCGAAACCGATTATTCCGTCGCAGGCAACCAGGTTCTCGCAGTACGGTTCGAACCACGACGTGCGATCGTCGAGCGCGATCCAGGGTGCGGCGTCCATGCCGTTCTCGCTGAGCCATTGCACGCACTCGGCCTGGCGCCGATACGGCACCAGGCTGCGCGGCGCCGAAAAGTCGGCGAACCGCGGCGTCACACCGATCACGCGCCAGCGCAGTTCCGTATCGAGCGGCACGACAAGTTGCTCGAGGTTCATGAACGTGCGCCAGCTCGTCGACAGCACGACACTGGTTTCGGGAAACTCTTCGAGTGCACGCGCGAGGCGGGGCGCGTTTTCGAACAGCTGGTCATCCCGGCAGGGGTCGGGATGCAAGACACCATCGAAATCCAGAAATACGATCAAGCGACCATCCTTGTACGCAGGGCCGACGCAAGGTGCGGGCGCGAACCCGCTCATCCCTGAATTCGGCAACGCCAGGCGACTCTTGAGGGCAGAGCCCGTGTCTGCCTAGTTAGCTGGCTCGTGCCGTGGCGACAATTACGCGGTTCAGCGTCATCCGCGTACGGGTCACGCGCCGATACGGCCTGTTTTCCCGCGGGTGTTTACAGCTTCAGCGAGCCATTCGAAGCAGACCGTGCGCCCGCGCTATTTCGACCTTTCGCACTTTCCCTCGACGCTTAAGCTGGTTGGACATCGCGTTGCCGTGCGCGCACGCTCGCCTGCATAAGGACCCTCATGGATCACCTTTCGCCCGTAGACCTGGATTCCGAGGCCAAGCCGCTCGCGGCTGATGGGCACGGCCAGCTGCAACGGCTGGACCAACTCGAACGCCTTGTCCACGAACGTTCGGCCGAGCTGACGTGGGTGAACCAACGCCTGGTGGCGGCGCTGTACGAGCGCAGCGCGGCAGAAGCCCAGGCGGATGAATTGCGCAAACGCGACCGTGCGACCGGGCTACCCAATCGGCATGCGCTCGAGGAGCGGCTCGACAGCGCAGTCCGCATGCACCTCGAGCGCGGCGAGCCGGCTGCTCTCGTCTGCATCGGCATCGGCCGGCTCGCCGAGGTGCGCGACACGCTCGGCCTTGCCGCGGCCGACGTCGTGGCGCGCCAGGTCGGCGATCGCCTCAAGGTCGCGGTCCGTGGCACCGACACGGTCGCCCGGGTCAGCGACAACGAATTCGCGTTGCTGCTCACGAACCTGCGCCGCGGCCACGATGCGGCGACGGTAGCGCGCAAATTATTCGATGCCCTCGAGGCGCCGCTGTTGCTCGGCGAGCACGAGCTGCGCCTGGCGCCGGCGGTCGGCGTGGCGGTGCTGCCGGAAGACGCGACCACCGGCGATCTACTGCTTGCGCGTGCCGCAGCGGCGATGCAATACGCGCGCGAGCACGGAACCGGGCTGTACCAGTTCTTCCGCCCGGAGATCGCGCAGCGCTCTGCGCGTCGTCTGCGGCTCGAAGCGGAGTTGACTACCGCGCTCGAGCGCAATCAGTTGCGGGTGCTGTTTCAGCCGCGCGTGCGCGTGCGCGATCGGCGCGTGATCGGCGCAGAAGCGTTGTTGCGTTGGGAGCATCCGGAACGCGGCCTGCTTGGCCCTGACGCTTTCCTGGATGTCGCGGAGGAGACCGGTCTCATCGTGCCGATCGGCGCTCACGTGCTCAGCCTGGCGTGCCGCCACGCGAGCGCCTGGCCCGGCGACCTTTCGGTGGCGGTCAACCTCGCGCCGCGCGAGTTTCGCGGCACTTCGGTCATGGCACTGGTCGCGCGCGCCTTGAACGCAGGTGGCCTGGCCGCGCATCGGTTGCAGATCGAGGTGAACGAATCGGCCTTGCCGCGCCAGAGCGAAGCCGCGGCGCTCGATGTGCTTGCCCAGCTTGCCGAAGCCGGGGTGCGCGTCGTATTGGACAACTTCGGTGCCGCCGCCGCGAGCCTCGCCGCGCTGCGCCGGGTCTCGATCGACGGCGTCAAGCTGGACGGCGAATTCCTGCGCGATGCCGCCATTACCCAGCGTGATGGCGCGATCGTCACCGCGCTCGCTTCGCTCGGCAAACGACTCGGGTTGCGCGTGATCGCGGCCGGTATCGAGTCCGAGGAGCAGCTTGCCTTCGCACGCAAGGCCGGCGTCACCGAAGCGCAGGGTTATCTGCTTGGTCGGCCGATCGAGCCTGACGCTTTTGTTGCGGCTGTAACACCGACGCCTCGCCGGCGCGCGCGGCGTCGTTAGCCGCCAAACTCGTCGGCGCGGAGGCGGTTTCGTCGCAATTCGTGCGGACTCAGCTCCGCCCGCACCCGCATTCTGCAATCCAAGCCACGTCCTGCGCGCTTCATCGCACGCCGCTCGCTTCGCCTGGCCGGCCTCCCTACAGTGCATTCCAACGACGCGGCATCACGGATGCCGCCGCACTTCAGGGACAAGACCATGAACCAAACCAAGACCTGGATCCTCGGCATTGCCGCCGGCCTTCTGATGACGATGGGCCTGATTGCCGCGCTCAACGCGTACGTGACGTCGATCCAGACCTCGGCACCACGTACGGTCCTGCAGTTCGAGCCGGTCACCGTGACCGCCGCGCGTCCACAGGCGCAACCCGCACCGTTGGCCGAGACGCAGGCCAAAAAGCCGGCGTCGTTGTAAGCACGGATTTCCTCCGAAGCATCATCGTCCGCCTCCCCCGGCGGCGTTGCGGCGCGGGCG
>Ga0137409_10007504_pt1 | contig 11206 bp, 11 predicted proteins | sample CZODoug1_16funga_FD_122059 | JGI IMG/M metagenome (GOLD analysis project Ga0137409, IMG submission 122059) | Vadose zone soil fungal communities from Angelo Coast Range Reserve, California, USA - CZODoug1_16fungal (Hybrid Assembly) | ecosystem: Environmental > Terrestrial > Soil > Vadose zone... | reverse complement strand
CATCTCGACTAAGTCGTCAGGCGGCGTCTTGCCTACTGACGGCTCAGGCGGCTTTCTTTGCAAACTGCTTCACGAGGCGCTTCGCGGTCGGGGAAAGCTGCGCCCCCTTCCCCGTCCAATGCTTGACGCGCTCCATGTTCACGCGCAGGCCCTCGCGGCCTTCGGGCGCTTTCGGGTCGTAAAACCCGAGCCGCTCGAGGAACTTGCCGCTCGCTGCGCGGCGAGAATCCGCCACGACCAGATGAAAGAACGGCCGCTTGTTGAAGCCGCCGCGCTGCAATCGAATCACAACCATTGGGAAAACCCCGGCAAACCGCGAAAAGGCGCGGATTATACGGGAGAAATTGACAATTTGGAACGCCGTGGACAGCCCGCGTGAGGCAAAATGGTTTGGAGGGGGACGCATGCTGCGCGCGCTGCGGGAAATCGAGGGGGGAGTGAAGCTGTCGCTCAACGCGGCCGGCCGCCTCGGAACCCTGCGCAAGCCCCCGATCCTCGAGTCTTTTCTGCGGCAGGTCTACTTCACCGGGGTCACCGCGTCGACCGGCGTGGTGCTGCGCGCCTCGCTGCTCGGCGTGCTGATCATCGCCATCACCATGGACGTGCTCGACGCCGACGTGGACATGGCGGTGAAGATCCTGCTGCTGGTGGTGTTCCGCGAGGTCGGCCCGCTCGCCGCCGCGGTGGTCATCATCCTGCGCAGCGGCACGGCGATGTCGGCCGAGATGGCGATGATGCGCATCTCCGGCCAGACGCGGGCGCTGCGCTATCTCGGCATCAACCTCTACGACTACCTGGTGGTGCCGCGCGTCGCGGGCGTCATGGTCGCGACCCTCGCGCTCACCTTCTACATCCAGTTCCTCGCCGTCGCCGGCGGCCTGCTGCTCTCGCCGTTCATCATCGAGGCGACCTTCATGGAGCTCGCCAGCCGCCTGTTCGATCTCTTCACGCCGGTGGACTTCTACTACTCGATCATCAAGAGCCTGCTGTTCGGCTTCGCGGTCTCGGCGTGCTGCTGCTACCACGGCCTCAACCCGCCCGACCTGACGCAGAACGCGGTGCCCAAGGTGGTGACTCGCGCCGTCACGCAATGCGCGATGCTCGTCCTGACGATCAACGCGGTGTTCGCCTACATCGTCTTCGGCATCCTGTTCTTCGGCCTGGTCAAGGCGACGGTATGAACCAGCCCGCGCAAGCCACCGCGCCAGAGGCCAAGGCGGCTCCACAGATGGCGCTGCGCTATGCGCGCCACGGTGAAAAGCGCGAGATCGCGCTTGCCGTGCCGGTCGGCAGCGTCCGGCGCATCGAGCTGCCCGATACCGAGTCGAAATCGGCCTTCGTCACCGCGGTGCTGAAGGCGCGCTGCGAGGCAAACGAGGAGCTCGAGCTGTTCGGCCAGCCGGTGCGCGACCTCAGCGGCGGCGCGCGCCAGCGCCTGCGCACGCGGGTCGGCGCGCTCTCGCCGATCGTCGGCCTGATCAACAACCTGAACGCCTGGGAGAACATCTCGCTGCCCGCCGCGTACCACGGCAAGCCTTCGCTCGCGGAAGTGGCGACGATCACCCAGGAGGTGCTGGACGTGTTCGGCATCGAGCCGCGCGGCTTCCTGGTGCGCGTGCCCGACGAGCTCGGCAAGCTGGAGCGCAAGATCGCCGCCTTCGCGCGGCTGATGGTCGCCGGCCCGGAGCTGGCGATCGTCGAGTCGCTGAACGACGGCCTGAGCCGCGCCGAATGCGCGCGCGTCGCGGGCTTCGAGCAGGAATACCGCCGGCGCCATCCCGCCGGCACGCTGCTGTTCGTCGACATCCGGGAGGAGTGATGGCCGCGACTTTCGTGCCCCCCACGCGCTTTTCGCACCTCGTGCTCAAGGTCAACGCCTTCCTGCTGATCGCGCTCCTGCTCGTCGCCGCGTTCATCGGCCTGGTCGCCTACAAGCAGGGCTGGTTCGTGCCGCAGACCCACATCCACTTCGTCACCGCCAACGCGCTCGGCCTCAACAAGGGCATGCCGGTCAAGCTCTACGGCTTCACCGTCGGCTCGGTGGCCGGCATGGAGCTGTCCCAGGAAGGCGTCGACGTGCGCCTGGCGATCATGAGCGAGTACATGCCGCGCATCCCGAAGGGCTCGCTCGCCAAGCACTCGCGCGAGGCGGGCGTAGTCGGCGCGGCGGTGATCGACATCGTGCCCGGCAATGCCGGCCCGGCGCTGGCCGAGGGCGAGCGCATCGACTTCCAGCCGAGCCGCAGCATCGCCGAGTTCATCGACGACATCCGCCGGCAGGCGGTGCCGGCATTCAACGAGATGAAAAACGTGCTCGGGCAGTTCAAGGGCTCGGGCGAGGACATCGCCGTCAGCCTGCACAGCCTCCGCAAGGAGATGGAGGCGCTGCCGCAAACGCACCGCGACCTGCGCAAGCTCCTGACCACCGCCGAGCGCACCGCCGCGGAGTTCAGCACCACCGCGCAGGCGACCGAGCGCGCCATGGCGAACGTCGAGCGTGCCGTGCCCGAGCTGAGCACCAAGCTCGGCAGCGCGATCGAATCGATCGACAGCGCGGCGCAGCAGCTGCGCAAGACCGGCGAAGAGGCGCAGGGCACCATCCAGCGGGCGCAGCCGGTTCTCGAGCGCGGCGACGCCGTGGCGCGCGACGCGGGAGAGGTGTTCAACGCCGCGAAGCGCGTCTGGCCGCTCAGCGATTCGTTCAGCGAGACCGCCGACCGCGAGCTGCCGATCGACAGCTTCGACGCGCGCAGCAAGGCGCCCAAGCATTGAGAGCGCTGCCGCTCGTCGCGCTGCTCGTGCTCGCCATGGGCGTTACTGCGGGTTGCAGCGGTACCAAGCCGCCCGCCGCCCCTGCCCAGACGTCGTCGCAGTCGCAGAGCCGCCTCGCCGATGCGGAGCAGCGCGCCGCCATGCTGATGCGCGCCGGCGACCTCGCCGGCGCCGCGCGCCAGTACGGCGAAGCGGCGCGCCTCGCCGCGACCGTCGAGAACACCGACGCGGTCGCATCGAACGCGATCAACCAGTCGGTCGTCTACCAGTGGCTCGGCCGCGATGCCGATGCGCGCGATTCCCTCGCCCGCGTGCTCGACGATCCGCGCCGGCCGTTCTCCGAGCGCCGCCGGCTGCAGGCCGAGCTGCGGCGCGCGATCGTCGATCTCGCCCTGCAGAACCCCGTTTCCGCGACGACCTTCGCCGAGCGCGCCGCGCAGCGCTGCCCGAACCTCTCCTGCGAGTTCGGCGCGACCATCCTCAACGTCCAGGCGCAGATCGCCCTCGAGAGCTCGCGCGCCGCGGAGGCTGAGCAACTCGCGACCCGCGCCGCCGAGCGCGCCCGCGCCCGCAACGACCGCGCCGAGACCGCCAACGCGCTGCGCATGCTCGGCAAGGCGCGCCGTGCCCAGGACAACGCCAAGGGGGCCATCCCGCCCCTGGAGCAGGCGCTCGCGATCGATCGCGACCTCGCCGACCCGCGCAAGATCCTCGCCGACCTCACCGAGCTCTCGTTGGCGAACTCCGCCGCCAGCAACCGCGACGCCGCCCGCGACTATTACGAGCGCGCGGTGACCGTCAGCCGGGCGCTGCAGGACACGCGGGGACTAGCGGAGATGGAAGCGCAGCTTCGCAGGCCCTAGCTTTCCAAGGTCTTACCCGGAGCAGCGATAACAGCTGCGGCCGAATTCCGCGAAAGTTGGCGAGAAAACTCCCAGAACGGTGCAAAGCTACGAAACCCCCAGTTGAAGCCGTCTGCTCCGGGGAATCCTTGCTCTGCATATGAGCGCGCGGGTAATAGCTCCGCATCGATGGGATCGGAGTGCACCGTCACGACATTGGGCTTGGCGTCTGCGTAGTGGATCCCGCTCTTCCGCAATGTCCGATCGTTTTTCGTTGGGGCCGGGACTACTCCCAGCTTTGCCACGTCGAGTAGCCAGCACTGGCTTGGCACGTTCGGATTTTTCGCTAGTTCAAGAGTGTTCCCTAGCATCGGAAACACATAAAAGACTGACCTTTGATGTCCCTTTACCTGAGCTTTCAGGGTCACTAACTGGTCGTGAGGAAGGTGAAAGCGCCGCCTTCCTGACGCGAGCACATGATTCGACGCTTTGAACTGGAAGATCAGGAGTCGGCCGCCAAGCTTCGTGCACGCATCAAATCCCGCGCTAGCTTCCTGCTTTTGAGTAAGGCCGAACCAGAGGATCAGAGAACTCGCCGATCGTGCCAGTTGCGCACAAAAGTTTAGTTCGATTGTCTTTTCGCTAAGACGCACGAACTACATCTACGCGTGTAAGGTCGGCATAGCATCCCACTCGCGACCGCGGTAGCGACGCCCGTTGGCAGACTTGGATCGTCTTTCTCCGTCTGCTCCCCACGTACCCCACTGTTTAAAGAAGAACGCGGTTCCGGCTGCTTCGCACTGCCGCTTTATGGATGCGACCCATGCAGGCTTCATGGCTCGCGCTTTCCGACCAGATTCGCCACCCACTATTACCCAATGAATTCCCTCAAGGTCGAGGCGCCCCAAGTCCTCTAGCAAGGGCTCGACCGACAAGAATCTGACCGGTGCGGTGACACTCCGGAGAACGTCAATACGACGCAATCCATGTCGCCGATTCTCCACGGAGACTCCAAGCCACACGTTCTTGGGAACCTCCACTGCGCGACAAAACTGGGCGAGGCGCTCAGGGCGCTTTGTCAGCACCTGGAACGTGTGGTGAGAGGCCCTCCGCATGACCTCGAATACCTGCCGCACATAGTCGAGCGGAACCTTTTCGTGAAAGAGGTCAGACATCGAATTTACGAAGTAAACCGTCGGCTTCTTTCGGGCAAGGGGCTCCCCTAGGCGTTCAGGGAGTAAGGTCAGCCGAAACCCGTGCTCATAACCCTTCACCCCCATGGCCTTGAGCCTCGAAGCCATCGTCTCCGCGTAGCAGTTCTTACACCCGGGAGAGATCTTCGTACACCCGACTGTCGGATTCCACGTCATCTCGGTCCATTCGATTCGAGTCTGCGTGCTCATTTCTTTTCCTCCTTCACAAGCGCCAGAAACTCACCGTCTTTCCAGTGCAGCGGGTGTTTCAGCCGCTTCTTCTTCGCGTCTTGGTTGACGACCCTGCCGGACGCTATGAGGTTTTGAAGCCCGCGCTGAAAATCGCCGGGGAACCAGTCAGTTTGTTCAAGTAGGTCGGCGAACTGCTCTACGCCAACGCGTTTCCCATCTGGTGATAGATATTCAATCCATCGACGTTCGACATCGAGAGTGCTCGCATGGCCACGTAGTGGATCAACGAAGTCGGTGGCGGCGAAGATTTCCATTTGCTGTGTGCGCTCGATACGATCCGCCTGTCTTGTCATTGCGTGGACGCGCCTCTGGACCACATCGATTCCTTCCGAAATTTCCATGAACTCGACGATCCCGCGAGGATGCGTCGTTAGATAGACAAGATGATACTTTGCACGTTCCTTCTTTCGATCAAGCACTCGCACGTGAGCGGATCTTGCCGACCAATTGCCAGACGCCGGAATCTGCAAGCGCAGATTCTTGCGATATGTGCCCACAAGCTTGGTTTCGCGCTCTGCGCTGGTGAGTTGATCGACATCAACTGCTTCTCCAATAAGCGTCGCGATCTCCTCCCTCCACTCGCTCATCGATGCAGTGCGGTTGACGAAGTCGTACATGAACGTGATCAGAAACTCTGAGCGAGATCGACAGAGAAGCGGCTGCAGAACGTTAACGCTGACGTCTCTCCATCCCTTGGGGTCGATGAAGAAGAAGACAAAGGCTGCTGGACCACACCAGTCCAAGATCTTGCCCCGCAACCCCACAAAGTCGCCGCGCCAAGCTTTCGCTTCTATTCCCGGTGGCGTCTTCTCGGAAAGAAATTTCTCAAGGCGAGTGAATGCGATTGCATTCTGCTCAACGTAAAGCGCTCGAAAGTGAATCTCCACCCCACGCTTGGCCAAATCCTTCTTGCACTTGTCGGCGATCCTCAAGGACACGCCGATTGAGGTATCGGCAAGGTTCTCGGTATCCGTCGACCAGGGCCCGGCGAAGCAATCCACGTAACAGATTTCGCGGATACCTAGCCTCGCGGCGCCAAGGCCAATGATCAGGAAGAGCTTCTCAAGATATGCCTTCAGAAGCTCGTGCTTTATGTAGGCTTGCTCGCGGCCTTGGTATTCCCCCGGTGCGCCGCTCTTACCTGAGTTCGCCATGCGACACCGCCATTTCAGTGGCGCGCATCATGCGCTCAGGCGCAGATCTTGTCGAAAATGCCTCGTCTACGGCTTATCAGATCGTCCTGTAAGCCGTGGTGCTTCACTGAATGTCAGCGCATCCCGGGCAGCATGCCCTTCATGTTGCGCATCATGCGCTGAAGGTTGCCGCCCTTCATCATCTTCATCATCTTCTGCATCTGCTCGAACTGATTCAGTAGCTGGTTGACGGCCTGCACCGGCACCCCGGCGCCGGCGGCGATGCGGCGCTTGCGCGAGGCCTTGATCAGCTCGGGCTTGCGCCGCTCCTGCGGCGTCATCGAGTTGATGATGCCCTCGATGCGCTTGAACTGCTTGTCGTCCTGAAGCTTCGCCGGGTCGATCTTGCCGGCGAGCTGCGCCGGCAGCTTGTCCATCATCGAGGCGACGCCGCCCATCTTGTTCATCTGCGCGATCTGCTGCTTGAAGTCCTCGAGGTCGAAGTGGCCGCGCTTGGTAACTTTTTCGGCAAGTTTTTTGGCCTGTTCGAGGTCGATCTTGGCGTGCGCCTCCTCGACCAGCGAGAGGATATCGCCCATGCCGAGGATGCGCGCCGCGATGCGCTCGGGGTGGAACGCCTCGAGGCCGGTGAGCTTCTCGCCGACGCCGGCGAACTTGACCGGCTTGCCGGTGATATGGCGCACCGAAAGCGCAGCGCCGCCGCGCGCATCGCCGTCGAGCTTGGTGAGGATGACGCCGGTGAGCGGCAGCCGCTCGTTGAAGGCCTTGGCGACGTTGACCGCGTCCTGGCCCTGCATCGCGTCGACGACGAAGAGGGTCTCGACAGGCTTCAGGAAAGCGTGCAGCTCGGCGATCTCGCGCATCATGTCTTCGTCGATCGCAAGCCGGCCCGCGGTGTCGACGATCAGGACATCGAGGTAGTGCGTTCGCGCGTATTCGACGGCGCGCTTCGCGATGTCCGCGGGCTTTTCATTCACTTCGGATGAAATGAACTCTGCGCCAACCTGTCCGGCGACGGTCTTCAGCTGCTGGATCGCCGCCGGGCGATAGACGTCCGTAGAGACGACGCCGACTTTCTTCTTCTCGTTCTTCAGCAGCAGCGCGAGCTTGCCGCTGGTCGTGGTCTTGCCCGAGCCTTGCAGGCCGGCCATGAGGATCACGGCCGGCGGCTGCGCAGCGAGGTCGAGTCCCGCGCTTTGCTCGCCCATCAGCGCGGTGAGCTCGCGATGCACCACGCCGACCAGCGCCTGCCCCGGCGTCAGGCTGCCGACGACATCTTCGCCGAGCGCTTTCGCGCGCACCGCGTCGATGAAGTGCTTGACCACCGGCAGCGCGACGTCCGCCTCGAGCAGCGCGATGCGCACTTCGCGCAGCGCGTCCTGGATGTTCGCCTCGGTGAGGCGCGCTTCTCCGCGGATCGTCTTGACGATCCTGGCTAGACGCGTCGTGAGAGTGTCGAGCATTCGGGGGGTGCTAAACTGAAAGCGTGCCCGACATTGTAATTCACGTCATCGCGTGCGCCGCGTACGTGGGGCTGGCGTGGCACTTCTGGAACACGCGCTGGCGCGGCCCGCCCGCTTCGCAGGCGGCGATGCTGCGCTCGTGGGAGCGCGCCGCAATCCTGGTCCCCCTCGCGTTCCATGCATGGCTGCTGTACCAGGGCATCTTCGCGCCCGCGGAGCTGCGCTTCGGCTTTGCCTATGCGCTGTCGGCCATGCTGTGGCTGGCGGTCGTGATCTACTGGGTGGAGAGCCTGTTTTTCCGCCTTGAAGGCATGCAGCCGCTCGTGCTCGGCAGTGCCGCGGTCTGCCTGCTCCTGCCGCTGTGGTTTCCGGGACGCATGCTGGCGCACGGCATGGAGCCCGACTTCCGCCTGCACCTGTCGCTCGCCATCGTCGCCTACAGCGTGTTCACCATCGCCGTGCTGCACGCCGCGCTCATGGCAGTCGCCGACCGCCTGCTGCACGGCCGATCCCGGCCCGGCGCTGCCTCCGGCGAAAGCCCACTCAAGGGACCGATCGCCACCCTGCCGCCGCTGCTGACCATCGAGACGATGTTCTTCCGCCTGGTGGCGGTGGCGTTCGTGCTGCTCACCCTGACCCTCGGCACCGGCATGGCGCTGTCCGAATCGATGTTCGGCCAGGCGATGCGGTTCAACCATGAAACAGTGTTTGCCGTCCTCTCCTGGCTCACCTTCGCGGTGCTGCTGTGGGGCCGTGTGTTCCGCGGCTGGCGCGGCCGTACCGCGCTGCGCTGGACGATGGCCGGCTTCGCCATGGTGGTGCTGGCGAACATCGGTACTGCTTTCGTCCTTGAAGTGATCCTGCGGCGCGCCTGATGGAAGACCTCTCCCTCGGCGAGCATCTGCCGCTCGGCTGGCTGGTCGGCACGCTGACAGTGCTGCTGGTGATCTCCGCCTTCTTCTCGATCGCCGAGACGGCGATGATGGCGATCAACCGCTACCGGTTGAAGTACCTGGTGAGCGAAGGCCACAGCGGCGCGATCCGGGTCGCCGGGCTGCTGAAGCGCACCGACCGCCTGCTCGGCGGCATCCTGATCGGCAACACGCTCGCCATCACCGGCGCGACCACGGTGTCGGGCTTCATCGCCGCGCGCCTGTTCGGCGCGGAGACGCTGGTGGTGTTCCTCACGCCGGTGGTGGTCGGCATCATCATCATCGTCTTCTCGGAGATCACGCCCAAGGTGATCGGCGCGACCTACCCCGAGCGCGTCGCGCTGTGGCTATCGCTGCCGGTGAAGCTCAGCCTGCGGCTGCTCGATCCGTTCGCATGGTTCATCAACCTGTTCGCGCGCCCGCTGCTGCGCCTGGTCGGCATCAAGCCCGGGCAGTCGACCGACGCGCCGAAGCTTTCGCCCGAAGAGATCCGCACCCTGGTGCTCGAGTCCTCGACCTTCATGCCGAAGAAGCACCTGGCGATCGTGCTCAACCTCTTCGACATCGAGGCGGTGACGGTGCAGGACATCATGGTGCCGCGGGCGAAGATCGAGTCGGTCAAGCTCGACGACGAGCTCGAGACCATCGTCCACCAGCTCGGCACCGCGTATCACATGCGCCTGCCGGTGTTCCGCAACGCGCTCGGCGAAGTGGCCGGCGTCCTTCACCTGCGCCGCGTGCTCGCGCCGCTGCGCGGCGGCGAGCTCGACAAGGATGCGCTCGAGTCGCTGCTCGACGAGCCGTACTTCGTGCCGGCGACGACGCCGGCGCTGTCGCAGATCCAGTACTTCCAGGAGAACCACCAGCGCATGGCGCTGGTGGTCGACGAGTACGGCGAGCTGATGGGACTGGTGACGGTCGAGGACGTCATCGAGGAGATCATCGGCAAATTCACCACCACCCTGCCGAGCGCCGCGCCGCTCGCCTGGGACGAGGACGGCTCGGCCACCGCCGACGGCGCGATGCCGGTGCGCGAGGTGAATCGCGCCCTCGGCCTCGAGCTGCCGCTCGAGGGACCGCGCACGCTGAACGGCCTGATCCTCGAGCAGCTGCAGGACATCCCGGAGGCCGACGTCTCGATCAAGATCGGCGGCGTGCCGATGGAGATCGTCCACGCGCAGGGCCGGACGGTGAAAACGGTGCGCATTTTCAAGCCGACCGAGGCGCTTGAAAATGTTGCACCCTCAGAGACTTAGGCGTGGAATCTCAGGCTTTACAAAACCCGGCATGAGAGGCATCATCGGCCCGCCGAGTCTTTTACTCCGGCGGGAGGGGTAGTCCTTCATGGCAACGGCAGCAGCGCTCAAGGGGCCCAAGGAAGTCATCTTTGCCTGGGAGGGCAAGGACAAGGGCGGCAAGACCGTTCGCGGCGAGATCAAGTCGGTGAGCGTCAACGCCGTCAACGCCACGCTGCGGCGCCAGGGCATCGTGGTGCAGAAGGTCAAGAAGCAGAGGATGGGCCGCGGCGGCTCGGTCAAGTCGAAGGACATCGCCCTCTTCACCCGCCAGCTCGCGACCATGATGAAGGCCGGCGTGCCGCTGCTGCAGTCGTTCGAGATCGTCGGCAAGGGCGCCTCCAACCCGGCGGTGCAGAAACTGGTGATGGAGCTCAAGACCGACGTCGAGACCGGCACGCCGCTCGCGGCGGCGTTCCGCAAGTTCCCGCTCCACTTCGACGCTCTGTTCTGCAACCTCGTGCAGGCCGGCGAGCAGGCCGGTATTCTCGAGACGCTGCTCGATCGCCTGGCGATCTACCAGGAAAAGATCCTCGCCATCCAGTCGAAGATCAAGAGCGCGCTGTTCTACCCGATCGCGATCGTCGCCGTCGCCTTCATCATCACCGCGGTGATCATGATTTTCGTCATCCCGGCGTTCAAGCAGGTGTTCACCAACTTCGGCGCGGACTTGCCCGCCCCGACGCTGTTCGTGATGGGCATCTCGGACGTCTTCGTCGCTTACTGGTACATCATCTTCCCGGTGATCGGCGGCAGCATCTACGGCTTCCTGGCTTCCTGGAAGCGCTCGCTGGCGGTGCAGATCTTCATGGACAAGCTGATGCTCAAGCTGCCGGTGTTCGGCGACCTGGTGCGCAAGTCGGTGATCGCGCGCTGGACGCGCACGCTGTCGACGATGTTCGCCGCCGGCGTGCCGCTGGTCGAGGCGCTCGAGTCGGTCGGCGGCGCCTCGGGCAACTACGTCTATTCGGCCGCCACCAAGCAGATCCAGACCGAGGTCTCGGGGGGCACCGCGCTCACCGTGGCGATGCAGAACGCCAACGTCTTCCCGAGCATGGTGCTGCAGATGTGCTCGATCGGCGAGGAAACCGGCGCGCTCGACAGCATGCTCGGCAAGGTGGCCGACTTCTTCGAGGCCGAGGTCGACGACGCGGTCGAGGCGCTGTCCTCGCTGATGGAACCGATCATCATGGTCGTGCTCGGCACCCTGATCGGCGGCATGGTGGTCGCCATGTACCTGCCGATCTTCAAGATAGGCCAGGCCGTCTAGAGAATGCTCGGCTGGCTCGCTCAGCCAGCCGTC
>Ga0137409_10007503_pt1 | contig 11207 bp, 10 predicted proteins | sample CZODoug1_16funga_FD_122059 | JGI IMG/M metagenome (GOLD analysis project Ga0137409, IMG submission 122059) | Vadose zone soil fungal communities from Angelo Coast Range Reserve, California, USA - CZODoug1_16fungal (Hybrid Assembly) | ecosystem: Environmental > Terrestrial > Soil > Vadose zone... | reverse complement strand
CCGACGAGCTCGAAGCCTGCGAGGCTGCCACGGTTGAAGGTCGCCCAGGCGAAATCCCTCCGATGTGGTAGGAGCAACTCCGATGCCACCCGAGGTGGCAGACCATGTCCGTGATCTTCAGGGAAAGAGCCGACGCCTCGACGTGACGTTGCTCAGGCAGGCGGCATTGTAGGATGTCCTGCCACGAAAATCAGCACGGCCTCGAGTGTTCTCTACATCGCGCTCAAGAGCCGACCGAAGCCGCTAATCGACTCACGCACGCCGGCCAGGCGAAGCGCCCGCCAGAGCGAGGCCTGGTTCGACGAGACGACGGGCTTGCCCAGGTCTCGCTCGAGCACCTCGAGGACGCCGATGGTCGGAAGCCCGGTGCCGCTCAGAAGGACGGCGTCGGCGTCGGGCGCGTCGGCCTCGCGGGCGAGCCGGTAGTCGCGCTCTTCGCTTTCGTCGTAAATGTTCTCGACACCGGCGAGCCGCCGATAGCCGACGATCTCGAACCCGGCCGTCTCCCAGTAGGCTCTCCCGAGCGCGCTGATCGACTCCGGATACGGAGTCCCGAGGGCGAGCTTCTTGACGCGCAGGTGGTGGAGCGCCGCCAGGATCGCCTGGGCCGCGGTGAGGGCGCGGGTGCCCGTGAGCGACGCGATGCGATCCGAAAGGGTCTGCTCCCCCTTGAACCCGTTGGCGTAGCTCGCCGCGGTGAACGCGAGCACCACGACCGCCGGGTTCACGGCCGCGAGCGTCCCCGCCGGCCCGGGGAGAGACTCGACGTAGGCGCGCGTCCTGTCCTCCATCCCCGCGGGTGCGCCAGGTGCGCTGGCGGATGCGGCCGAATCGAGGCGGGCGAAGTGGATCGATACGCCCATGGGCGCCATGCGATAGAGCTCGGGCTCGACCGTGGGATTCCCCGGGGGCACGAGCACGCCGATACGGGTTCGCCAGCCGAGCATCGTCGCCTGATACTCGCCCAACACTGCCCCAACCGCTAGTGCTCATCGAGCGCGTCACCCCCCGGGGTGCCACCCGAATCATTGTTTGTAGCCGCTCGGTGCCCACGCTATCTCTTGATAGTGGGACGCGTTCGGCCCTGGGTGCAGACGCTCAGCGCCCTCGGCCTCCTTGCCCTGCTCGCCGCCTGCGGGATGTCGCACGGAGCTCGGGCGGCGCTCGACGCGGGATTGCGGGCTAGGGAGCAAGGTGCCCTCCGCGAGGCCCTGGAACTCTTCCGCTACGCAACGAGGCTCGCTCCGGACTCGGCCCTAGCGCCGCTCGCGCTGGGGGAGGCCGCAGAAGTCCTCGGCGAGTTTGACGAAGCGCTGGTCGCCTTCCAGGCGGCGGCCCGGCGGACCCCCTCGACGACGACCTGGCTTCGCCTGGGTGAGATGGCTGACCGGATGGGACACGTGGAGCAGGCGGGGAACTACCTCGACGCGCAGTTCGGGCGCGACGCCCGTCAGGGCCCGATGCCGTTCAGCGTCCGATGACGACTCAAGCCATGAGAGCCCTCGGGTCGGCGATCGCCCTGATGCTCTGCACCGCGCTCGGCGCGGCCGCTCAGGAGCGGCCCGCGCCGGCCGCGCCCTCGAGCGATCTGGACCGCGCCCAGGCGGCGTTCCAGGCCGGCCGCCACGCCGAGGCGCTGGCCTCGGCGCGGCGAGCGGCCGACGCCGCGCCCACGTCGGTGCGGGCGTTGACCGCACGCGCGGGCATGGCCGAGTTCATGGGCGAGTTCGACGAGGCGCGGACCGTTTACGATCGGGCCGGGGCGCTGGCGCCCGACGATCCCGATACCATCGACCGCACGGCGTCGTTCGCGGCGCGCATGGGCGAGTACGATCGGGCCCTCGCCCAGCTCGACCGCCTGCTGGCCCTGCATCCGCGCCACGTACGCTGGCTCTTTCAGTGGGCGCCCACCAGCCTCCAGGCGTCGCTCCTGCGCGATCACCCGTCGCTCGAGCGGATCGTGCAGATCAAACTCGACATCTTGACCGAAAAGGGCGCCCTCGAGCAGGCCCGGCGGATGGCTCGCGCCTACGCGATCGTGCAGCCCGGCCAGAACTACTGCGACCAGGCGCGCGAACGGTCGCGCGCGGGCGCCGAGCGCGACGAGATCTTCAAGGCGTTCCGGCTCGCCACGCTGGGGCAGCCCGACGCCGCGGACTGCATCTGGTGGTACGGCCAGTGGCTCTCGGACGAAGGGTACGTGCGACTGGGCCGCCTCATGGTCATCGAGGGCACGCGCGTGACGTCGTCCGGGAACAAGGAGTCCGGCGCCCGCTATCTCAAGATCCGCCTGGGCGGCAACCGAGAGGTTTCCAAGCGCGCCGAGCAGATGTTTCTCATCGCGCGCCAGCGCTACCTGCGCCACGGCGACGTCGACGGCGCGATGCGACTCTTCGACGAGACGATCCGCCTGGCGCCGACGTTCGCGCGGCCCTACAACTACCGCGCGGCCATCGCGGCGGAGCTCGGCGATCGCGAGGCGGCGCTCGCGTGGCTCCAGCGCGGGCTGCAGGCCGATCCCGACTCGTGGCGCACCCACCGGAACCTCGGCAAGCTGCTGTCGGATCTCGAGCGCTATCCCGAGGCCGAGATGCACCTGAGAAAGACCGTGCAGCTCTTCGGTGACGACGCGGGAGGGCGTCTGGCCCTCGCGCGGGTGCTCTACGCGCAGGGTAAGTACGACGATTTCGTGCGAGAGGCGCGGACCGCGCTCGCCTTCCTGGCGAACTGGAAGGCACCCGTCCCCGAGGTGCAAGACTTCCTCGCGAAGTTCGACCGCTGGGGGCCGGGCGTGGCCCTGCCACCGGCTCCCGATCCCCGAACCATCATCGGATGGAACTATGACTGACCGGATCGCGCCGGTCCTGACGCTGATCGCCGCGCTCGCGCTCCTTCCGGCCGGGGGCAGCGCGGAGACCTACCGCTGGATCGACGAGCAAGGCAACGTCACGTACTCCAATCGTCCGCCGCAGCCGAGAGAGGTCCTGCCGACGCCCGAGACGAGGCCCGCGCCGGAGACGAAGCCCGCGCCGGAGCTGAAGGCGCCCGACGCGAAAGCGCCGGAGCCGAAGACGCCGGAGACGAAGACACCCCAGGCGAAGACACCCGATGCCAAGACACCCGAAGCCAGGGCGCCCGAACCACCGGGAACGCGCGACGCGAAGGCGACTGTTCCGCCGACCCAGATTCCCAGAGCGGGGCCGACGAAGGTCGACGAGCTGCTCGAGCTATCGGGTGTGCGCGCTCAGCTCGTCGGACTTCTCAATCGTGTGGTTCTGGACCTGCGGCCGCCGTCGGGCCAGATGAGCGCCGCGGACCTGGCCACCATCGACCGGATCCTCGCCCAATCGCTCCGCCACGAAGCGGTCTACGGCGCTGTACGGGACGCGTTTCGCCCGCAGGTCGACCGACCGAATCTGGAGGCTGCCGCCGCGTGGCTGCGTACTCCTGTAGCCCGCAAGATCGTCGCGATGGAGATCGCGTCCTCGGAGCCGAGCGCCGAGCAGAAAGTGGCCGACTACGCCGCGATGGTCAAGGCGAACCCGCCGCCGGCGCGGCGTCTCGAGCTGCTCCAGCGGCTGGATTGGGTCACGGGCGCGAACGAAACCTCGGCCGACCTCGTAGCGGCGATCGCACGAGGCTTGTCGACCGCCGTGTCGGCGGCCGGGCCGCCGGAAAGCCGGCTGCGGCCCGGGCAGATCGAAGACCGAGCGGCGCAGGTGCGAGCTCGGGCACAGGAAACCCTGCGTGAGGTGCGCACAATGTCGATGCTCTACACGTATCAAGCACTGGAAGACGACGAGCTCGCGGAGTACGTACGGTTCTCCGGGTCCGACGCGGGCCGCTGGTACAACACGGCGATGCGCAAGGCTCTCGTCGGCGCGATCGGGAAGGTCGTCGAGCAGACCGCGACCGAGCTGGTCCGTGCCGTGCCGCTCGAGCGATGGGCGCGCGCCGCGATGCCGGCACCACACCCGGTGAAGTGATGGCGACCGCGTGTCCTCGCTGCGGCGCCCCGGCTGTCGAGCGGGACAAGTGTGCCCAGTGCGGTGTCGTCGCCTCCGTCTACACCGCGGCCCTCGAAAAGATGCGGCGCGCCCCGACGCCGCCGCCGGCGCCCTCCGGGCCGCGCGCGGCCACGCCTGCGGCAGCCCCCGCCGCCCCGGCGCGCGTCGAGGCGCCGCAGCCGGCTCGGCCGGCGCCCAACGGTTCGGCAACGTCAGCCACGATGGTCGCGACCGCCGCTCCCGCGACGGCCGGGTCGACGTCGCCGGTCTCAGCCGGAGGCGTGCGTCGGCTCAGGTTCCATGGCTCGGGCGGCACCCTCTTCGGGATCTACGTCGTGAACATCCTGTTGACGATCGTGACCTTCGGCTTCTACCGGTTCTGGGGCAGGACCAAGGTCCGCCGCTTCATGCTGAGCCAGACGGCCTTCGAGGGTGATCGCTTCGCCTACCACGGCACCGGCAAGGAGCTCCTGCTCGGCTTCGTCAAGGCCGTGCTGTTCGTCGGCATGCCGATCACGGCGCTGAACACGGCGGCAAGGCTCTCGACTGACGTCGCGGTCATCATCGCGAGCCAGGCGTTCACGTACCTCCTGGTGTTCACGTTCATCCCGATCGCCATGGTCGGGGCCCGCCGGTATCGTCTGAGCCGCATCTCGTGGCGCGGCATCCGCTTCTCGTTCCGCGGACGAGCGCGGGCGTTCGTCAAGATCTTCGTGCTGGCCTCGCTCTTGAGCGCCGTGACGCTCACGCTCTACTACCCCTTCTTCCAGGCGCGGCAGCAAGCGTTCATGGTGTCCCATTCGCACTTCGGCCGCCGGCCGTTCCGCTTCGACGGACGCGGACGCGACCTTTTCGGCGCGTACGTCGTCGCCTTGCTCCTGCTGGTGCCGACGCTCGGCATCTACATGTTCTGGTTCAATGCGAGAATGACTCGCTATTTCTGGGGGCGCACCGCCTTCGAGACGGCACGCTTCCGCTCGACGATGACGGGCGGCGCGCTGCTGGTCCAGACCCTCGTCAACGCGATCATGCTGATCGTCACGCTCGGCCTGGCGTGGCCCTGGGTGCTCATCCGGAGAACGCGCTTCGAGTTCGCGTACCTCAGCGTCGAGGGCCCGCTCGATCTCGCGGGAATCGTTCAGGAGCCGCAGCTGGCGACGGCCACGGGCGACGCGCTCTCGAGCCTCCTCGGCGCCGACGTCGGTTTCGTGTAGCCGTCCGGGATGCCCGGCGCGTTCACGGGCTACTACTTCGACGGCCGTACGGCCGCACGCCGGCAGGCGTCGGTCCGCCTGGCCGCCAGCGGGCTCGAGATCGCGCTCGCGGACGGTACGCGTCTGTGGTGGCCCTTGCGAGACGTCCGCCAGACGCAGGGCTTCTACGCCGGCGAGCAGATCCGCCTCGAGCGCGGCGCGCCCTTTCCAGAGGTTCTCCTGGTCGACGACAGCGCCTTTCTCGGGGCGCTGCGCGCGACGGCTCCAGGGTTCGGGCGCCGCTTTCACAACCCGGGATGGCGACGGTCACGCGTGCTGCTCACGATCGGCGCGGCGCTGGCCTCCATCGGCGCCGGCGCGGCTCTCTACGTGTGGGGCATTCCCGCGGCCGCCGGCGTCCTCGCCGCGCGGGTACCGGTGTCGTGGGAGGAGCGACTCGGACAGGCCGCGGTGGAGCACATCACGGCGTCGAAGCGCCGGTGCGTCGACCCGGAACGCGAGGAAGCCATCGGCGCGATCGTGACTCGGCTTCTCGAGCCGCAGCCGAGGGTCCCGTACACGCTTCGCGTGATCGTCGTGGACGACATGAGGATCAACGCCTTCGCCGTCCCCGGCGGTCAGGTGGTGCTGCTCCGCGGGCTGGTGGAGAGCGCGCGCTCGCCGGAGGAGCTGGCGGGCGTGCTCGCGCACGAGCTCCAGCACGTGCTGCAGCGCCACACGACGCGGCTTCTGCTCCAGCACGCCTCGACCGGGCTCTTGCTCGTCGCCATCTCGGGGGACCTCACGGGGGCGATGGCGTACGGGATCGAGAGCGCGCGCCTGCTGGGGACACTGCGTTACAGCCGCCAGCTGGAGACCGAGGCAGACGTGGGTGGTCTACGGATGCTGCTGGCGGCCGACATCGATCCGCGGGGAATGATCGCGTTCTTCGAGACCATGCAAGACCAGGATCGCCGCGCGCCGACCGCGACACGCTACCTGACGTCTCACCCACTCGCGGCGGAGCGGCTCGAGACCCTCAAGCAGCTGGCGGCGTCCCACACGGGAGCGTTCAGGCCGCTCCTGCCCGGCCGGGACTGGACCGAGCTCAGGCGGGTCTGCGAGGGCTAGGTTCTAGCGGCGCGGAGCGTCGCCGAGCGCGACGACGACGAGCGACCCATGAGAGTCGACAGGCCGGACACCCCGTCCGTAGCCTGCGACGTGGTCGCACAGCCAGCCGACGCAGGGTGTACGGGAGTCCACCTCGCTCTTGATGGCAGCCCACTCGTCGGCTGCCGCTCGGCCGAGGGCGCGGTGGCGTGCGCTCGACTCGACGACGAGCACGAGCCGGGCCCCGTCGCCTTCGAGCCGTTTCAGGGCCGACCTGGCGGCCTCCACGGAGCCCTGGATGAGGGTTTCGGAGTCGGGTACGGACCCCTCGTCGAATCCTTCGGCGTAGCCCAGGCCGGTCGAGTAGGCGGCCTCGAGACATGCGGCGCTGGCCAGCGGCTCGCTGGTCGCGGTGCCGTAGACGACCGGGGACGAAAGAACGCTGCAGACCGTCCGCATCTTCGGGCCCATCAGGATTCGCCAGGGCTGCAAGAAAGACTCGGCCGGAGCCCCGAATCCCGGCTTCACGAACGCGAGGCCGAGACCGCGCGGATACCGCATCCTGAAAGGCCAGCCGGAGAGGATCAGCCGGGCTGCCCCCTGGCCTGCCGCGGTCAGATCGCGACCCCCCGCGGCGGCAACGCCGCTCACGGCGCCCTCCCCGTTCGTGAGACAGACGACCAGGGCACCTGCCGTCACGGCGCCGTTGTGGGTCAGGATTGCCGAGGTGGCGCCCCCGGCGACACCTACGGGCCCCAGCACCCCCCGAATGAGCGGCACGACGTCCTGGGCCGGTACACCCGCTGTGACCAGGAGGACGAGGTCGGGTGAGGTCCCGTGGAGGCCGGTCCGCGCCATTGCGGTCGCACGAACAGCCGCCCAGATCGCATCCTGGTGCGAGGCGAACCCGATACCGATCTGGAGGGTTTTCGACTCTGTTTCGACAGGGATAGTCGCGTACATGCTTGGGAGCGTGTGCAGCAGGGGTGCCAATCCGGAAGGGCCTAGAAGATCAGGGACTTTCTTCGACGACAGGCGCGGTAGGGTGTCAGTTCGGCAACACGTGTGCTATTTAGAGCATCCCGTACTCCTTCAAACGGCGGTAGATCGTCCGTCTCGAGATGCCGAGCGCGCTGGCCGCCGCCTCCTTGTCGTCCTTGTAAAAGGACAGGGCGCGGAGGATGAGGTCCTTCTCCACGTCAGCCAGGCGAGGCACGGATCCACTCGAGGGAGCCGCGACCGAGGGCACTGAAGCGGTGCCGAGGACCGGCAGATCCGTCAGGGTGATCTGCTCGCGCGCTCCCATGGCGAAGGCGCGTTCGACGACGTTCTCGAGCTCGCGCACGTTGCCGGGGAAGTCGTACGCGGCGAGGGCGGCCAGCGCGTCTTGCGTGATGCCCTTCACGTCACGCCTGAACCGCCTGTTGTAGCGGCGCAGGAAATGGTTCACGAGCGCCGGAATGTCCTCGCGCCGGGTTCGCAGCGTCGGCAAGCTCACTCGAACCACGTTCAGCCGATAGTAGAGGTCCTGGCGGAACCGCCCGTCGGCGATCGAGCGGTCGAGGTCGCGATTCGTCGCCGCGATGACGCGGACGTCCACCGGATGCGCCTTCGTGGAGCCGACCGGGCGTACTTGCATCTCTTGGAGCACGCGGAGCAGCTTGACCTGTAGCCCTGGAGAGAGCTCAGCGATCTCGTCCAGGAAGATGGTCCCCTCGTTGGCGCCGCGGAACAGGCCGAGCGCATCGGAGACGGCGCCCGAGAAGGCCCCGCGGACGTGACCGAAGAACTCCGACTCGAGCAGATCCTCCGGAATGGCGCTGCAGTTCACGGGGATGAAGGGCCCCTTGGCGCGGCCGGACAGCCGATGGATCGCCGCGGCCACCAGCTCCTTGCCGGTCCCGCTCTCGCCCTCGATGAGCACCGGCGAATCCGTGGTGGCGACCTTGCTGATGATCTCCTTCACCCGCTGCATCGGCATCGCGTTGCCGACGAGCTCGTTCACCGTGAGCTCTTCGCCCAGCCGCGTGCGAAGCGACTGAACCTCGCCCTTCAGGAACCGCCGCTCCGTCACCCGCGCCATCAGGTGGCGCAGCTCGTCGAGGATCAGCGGCTTGGACAGGTAGTCGTAGGCGCCTTCCTTGAGGGCTTCGACGGCCGAGGAGATCGTCGGGTAGCCCGTCATCACGATGACCTCGATCGACTCGTCGTGGCGCTTGATCTCGCGCAGCAGATCGAGGCCGCTCATCTCGGGCATGCGAATGTCGGTGATCGCGGCATCGTAGAGCTCGGTGCGGATCGCTTCGAGCGCCTCGGTTCCAGTGCCGACACAGCCGACGTGGTAGCCCCACTGAGTAAGGGCTTCCTTCAGCAGTTTGAGGATCGAGGGTTCGTCGTCGACGACGAGGATCTTCGCGACTTCCATATCCTTAACCGACTCTAGCATGATCGCGGTGTCAGACTGACAAGCTATATAAAGGTTTCCGGTATGGCTCGCTTGCGTGGGCGGGGCCGCCATGTTAGCGTAGACGTTGACTTTTTACCGAGGAGACCGGCACATGGCCAACCCCGAGACCGTCCACCTGACCGAAGAGAATTTCGATGCGGCGATCGGCCGCGAAACCGGGCTCATGATGGTGGACTTCTGGGCTGAATGGTGTGGCCCCTGCCGCGCCATCGCGCCGGTTCTGGAGGATCTCGCGCGGGAGTCCGCAGGCAAGGTGACGCTCGCCAAGGTCAACGTCGACGAGAACCCCGGGCTCGCAGCGCGATACGGGATCCGCTCGATTCCGACAATCCTGTTCGTGAAGCAGGGCAAGGTCTCCGATCAGGTGATCGGCGCGGTGCCCAAGGCCAAGCTCCAAGCAAAGCTGGACGCTCTCGCCTAGCGCGGCGCCCCCAACGGGGTCTGCATCAGTACCGCCGGCACAGGCATCCCGTCGCTTTCTCCGAGCCGTGAGGAGTTTCGGGCTCTCGCGGCACAGGGCAACCTTGTGCCCGTGTTCGCCGAGCTCCCGGCCGATCTCGACACGCCGTTGTCAGCCTATCTGCGCCTGAGGCCCGGCCCGTACTCGTTCCTCCTGGAATCCGTCGAAGGCGGCGAGGTATGGGCGCGGTATTCCTTCCTCGGTGCAGATCCGCTGATGGTCCTCACGGCGAAGAACGGGCGGCTCACCTTGAGCCGTAACGGCCGCACCGAGCGGCTGCCGGAGGGTAATCCTCTCGTCGCCGTCCGCGACCTTCTCAAACAGTTCCAGCCCGTCCCGGTCCCGGGGTTACCGAGATTCCAGGGTGGCGCGGTCGGCTTCCTCGCGTACGACATGGTTCACCACATGGAGCGTCTGCCGCGCACAACCTCGGACGACCTCGGCCTGCCGGACGCCGTGTTCCTCTTCACCGATACCCTGCTCGTGTTCGACAACCTGCGCCACCGGCTCCTGGTCATCGCCAATGCGGTCATCGAGCACCACGACCCGGCAGCACTGGATCGCGCCTACGACCGGGCGGCGGTCCGTATCGGGATGACGCTCGCCAAGCTGGCGCGCCCGGCAAGGCCGCCCGCCACACTCTCGCTTCCAGCGGCGGCACCGCTCCTCGCCGAGGGCGAGGCCGGGTTCACCTCGACCATGAACGAGGCGCAGTTCGTCGACGCCGTGCATCGAGCCAAAGAGTTCATCGCCGCGGGCGACGCGTATCAGATCGTGCTCTCACGCCGGCTCGACTGTCGACTCACGGCCGATCCGTTCACGGTCTATCGCGCGCTCCGGACGATCAACCCCTCCCCGTACCTCTTCCTCCTCCGGCTGGGGCCGATGTCGATCGTGGGCTCGTCACCCGAGGTCCTGGTTCGGGTCGAAGGGGACCGGGTCGACCTGAGACCGATCGCGGGGACGCACCCGCGCGGCGCCACCGAGACCGAGGACCGCGAGATCGAGGAGCGGCTCAAGAACGACCCGAAGGAGCGCGCGGAGCACGTGATGCTGGTCGACCTCGGGCGAAACGACGTCGGCCGCGTCTCCGAGCTGGGCTCGGTCAAGGTCACCGAGTTCATGGAGATCGAGCGCTACTCCCACGTGATGCACCTGGTCAGCCACGTGACCGGCAAGCTCAAGTCTGGGAGCGATGCGCTCGACGTGCTGCAGGCGTCCTTCCCGGCGGGGACCCTGAGCGGTGCACCGAAGATCCGCGCCATGGAGATCATCGACGAGCTCGAGCCGACGCAGCGGGGTCCCTACGGGGGCGCGGTGGGATACGTCTCCTACTCGGGCAACCTCGACTCCTGCATCACGATCCGCACGATCGTGTGCCACGGCCGGCGCGCCTCCGTGCAAGTGGGCGCCGGCATCGTCGCCGACTCGGATCCGAAGACCGAATGGCTCGAGACCAGCTCCAAGGCGCGCGGCATGATCCTGGCGTTGCGGCTCGCGGCGGGGACCGAACGATGATTCTCGTCATCGACAACTACGACTCCTTCACGTACAACCTGGTCCAGTACCTCGGCGAGCTTGGCGCGACGCTCGAAGTCGTGCGCAACGACACGCTCAGCTGCGACGCGATCGTCGCCAAGCGCCCCGAGCGCTTGGTGATCTCGCCGGGCCCCGGCAACCCCGACCAGGCGGGCGTGTCGCTCGAGGTCATCCGTCGTCTCGGCCCCACGACGCCGATCCTGGGCGTCTGTCTCGGCCACCAGTCGATCGGTCAGGCGTACGGCGCCACGGTCGCGCGCGCGAAGACGCAGATGCACGGCAAGACGTCCGCGATCCGTCACGACGGCCGCGGCGTGTTCGCCGGTCTGGGCAACCCCTTCGTCGCCACGCGCTACCACTCGCTCGCAGTCATGCGCGACACGGTGCCCGACGCGCTCGAGGTCACGGCCTGGGCCGAAGACGGCGAGATC
>Ga0137409_10007502_pt1 | contig 11207 bp, 8 predicted proteins | sample CZODoug1_16funga_FD_122059 | JGI IMG/M metagenome (GOLD analysis project Ga0137409, IMG submission 122059) | Vadose zone soil fungal communities from Angelo Coast Range Reserve, California, USA - CZODoug1_16fungal (Hybrid Assembly) | ecosystem: Environmental > Terrestrial > Soil > Vadose zone... | reverse complement strand
CACCTGCGAATCGGCTGCCGGGACCAGAGGAGACACGGTGCGCTTCCTGTCGCGCTCATCCCGCTCCTCTAGATCACGGGAAAGGGCGCGCAGATTAGCATCGATTCCTTTCTCTTTCAACTGCTTATACCTTCGCTCAGCCCTTACCTCGGGGGTGGCTGTCAAGAAGATTTTGAGCCGGGCATCGGGGAAAACCACGGTCCCCATGTCCCGGCCATCGGCGACCAGCCCGGGAGGCCTGCGGAACGCCCGCTGGCGCGCCAGGAGCGCCGCGCGCAGCGCCGGCAGCCTGGCCACCTCGGAGGCGCGCACGCCGCAGGGCTCGCTGCGGATCTTGTCGGAGACGTCCTCGTCCTCGAGCAGCACCTCGCCGTCGGCGAACTCGACGTCCATGTGCTGCGCGAGGCCCGCGAGGCGCTTTTCGTCGACCGTGCCCTCGCGCAGCGAGAGCAGCGCGAGCAGGCGGTAGAGCGCCCCGCTCTCGAGGTAGTGGAAGCCGAGCTCGCGGGCGACGCGACTCGCGATCGTGCCCTTGCCCGACGCCGACGGGCCGTCGATGGCGATAACCGGAGCTGCAGCGGAGTCGCGTGTGCTCGAGTTGCTCAAGGATGACGCCGATCATAATGTATGCTCGGCGCATGGCAGATGAAGCCGGCCGCACGCTGGTCTGCAGCGTGCTGTTCCTCGATCTCATCGGCTACTCCAAGAAGGCGGTCGCCGAGCAGCACGAGACCAAGCACCAGTTCAACAGCGCCCTGACCGAGGCGCTCGACCTGCTCAAGCGCCGCGACCGCGTCATCGTCGACACCGGCGACGGCGCGGCGGTGGTGTTCCTCGGCGATCCCGAGGACGCGATGATCGTCGGCATGGCAATGCGCGAGAGCTCGGTGCGAGTCGCGATGCGCCTGGGCATCAACCTCGGCCCGATCCGGCTGATCAGCGATCTCAACGACCAGACCAACGTCATCGGCGACGGCATCAACGTCGCGCAGCGCGTGATGAGCTTCGCCGCGCCCGGGCAGCTGCTGGTGTCGCATAGCTACTACGAGGTGGTCACGCGCGTCTCCGAGCACTACAAGCGCCTGTTCCTGCGCGTCGGCAAGCTGCAGGACAAGCACGTGCGTGATCACGACCTCTACCTGGTCGACGACGAGATCCGTCTCGGCGAGGAAGGCGAGCTCGCGCCCAAGCCGTCGGGCCCACGCGAGGCAGCCACGGTCGCCGACACCGGCGCGAACCTGATGATTTCCGGCAGCTCGCGGGCTGCGGTCGCGGACATGCTGCAGCAGTTCGTGGCGCAGGGCGCCACCGCCCTCGCGCAGCCGAGCCAGGTGGGCGCCAAGTGGTTCGCCTCGTGCAGCCACCTCGCGAGAGCGCAATTCGAGTGCAAGGTCGAGAACGTCGGCCTGAAGCGCGTGATCACCGGGTCGTCGCGCCAGGCGGTTGCCGACAAGGTGGCGGACCTGGTCTCGTACGGCGCGAAGCTGGTCGGCGAGATCGAGGAGATCGACGGCCGCTGGACCGCGATCTGCGATACCCAGCGCTGATCAGCGCAGGATCGAGCGCAACGCCGAAAAGTAGTCCGGGAAGGTCTTGGCGACGCACTGCGGGTCGTTGATGCGCACCGGCACGCCGCCGAGCGCGACCAGCGCGAAGCTCATCGCCATGCGGTGATCATCGTACGTGTCGATCGAAACATCGCTCTTCAGCTTTTCCGGCGTGATCTTCAGGAAGTCCTTCCCCTCCTCCACTTGCGCGCCGACCTTGCGCAGCTCGGTCGCCATCGCCGCGATCCGGTCGGTCTCCTTCACGCGCCAGCTGCCGATGTTGCGGATCACGCTCGGCCCGCCGGCGAACAGCGCCAGCACCGCCGCGGTCATCGCCGCGTCCGGGATGTGATTCAGGTCGAGATCGATCGGCCGCAGCTTGCCGCCCTTCACTTCGATGAAATCGTCGCCGAGCGCGACCTCGGCGCCCATCTGCTTCAGCACGTCGACGAAGCGCGCGTCGCCCTGGATGCTCTCGCGCCCGACGCCCTCGACCCGCACCGGCCCGCCGCCGATCGCCCCTGCCGCGAGAAAGTAGGAAGCCGAGGATGCGTCGCCCTCGACATGGATTTTCCCGGGGGACCGGTAGGTGGCTGCAGGAACGTCGAAATAGCGCCAGCCGGTGCGCCGCACCTCGACGCCGAAGCGCTTCATCACGTTCAGCGTGATCTCGACGTAGGGTTTCGAAATCAACTCGCCCTGCACTTCGATCCTGGCATTTTTTCCCAAAAGAGGCAGAGCCATGAGCAGCGCGGTGAGGAACTGGGACGAAACGTCGCCGCGCACCCGCAGCCTCTCGAGCGACAGCTTGCCGGGACGGATCGTCAGCGGCGGGAAACCCTGTTTGCCGGCGTAGTCCACGCGCGCGCCGATGCCGCGCAGCGCGTCCACCAGATCGCCGATCGGGCGCTCGTGCATGCGTGGCACGCCCGAAAGGCTGTACTCGCCGCCGCAGAACGCGAGCGCGGCGGTGAGCGGACGGAAAGCCGTGCCGGCGTTGCCGAGGAACAGATCCGCTTTCCGTACCGGGAACGCTCCGCCTGCTCCAACAATTTTTTTTCCTTCGAAGGCAACGCCCAGGCGGGAGAGCGCTTCGCGCATCACCCTGGTGTCGTCGGCGTCGAGCAGGCCGGCGATCTCGGTTTCGCCCTGCGCGAGCGCGGCCAGCAGCAGGACGCGGTTGGAGATGCTCTTCGAGCCCGGCAGGCGCACCGTGCCGGCGGCACGGCTCGCCGCCTTCAGCTCGAGGACTTCAGCCATTGATCGCGCGCCTGGCGCGCCTCGGCGAACAGTTTCTCCAGCGCCGCGCCGTCGCCGGCCTGGAGCAGCTTTTCGATCGCGCTCACTTTCCCCTGATATTTCTTCAGCTCGGACAGCAGCAGATCCCTGTTGGCGAGGCAGATGTCGCGCCACATCTCGGGGTGGCTGGAAGCGATGCGCGTGAAGTCGCGGAAGCCGCCCGCGGCGAAGGAGAAGAGCTGCTCCGAATTCTTGCGCTTCGCGACCTCGTGCACCAGGCCGTAGGCGAGGAGGTGAGGAAGGTGGCTGACGGCGGCGAGAACTGCATCGTGTTCCTCGGCGGTCATGCGGCTGACGCGGGCTCCGCATGCCTTCCACAGCGCTTCGACCTTTGAAATCGCCGCACCATCGGTTTCCGCGGTCGGAGTGAGAACCACCCGCCGATCGCGAAACAGATCCGCGCTCGCCGCGGCAGCACCGCTTTTCTCCGCTCCGGCGATGGGATGGCCTGGCACGAAACGGGAAAGGTGTTTTCCAAGGGCCACAACGTCCCGTTTGGTGCTGCCGGCATCGGTGATGATGGCCTTCGATCCCCGCAACGCTTTGAAGATCGCCGGGTACTGACCCACCGGGGCGGCGACGAGCACGACGTCTGCGTCGCCGGCATCCATCGCGGTCGAATCGATGACGCCGCGCTCCTGCGCAAGCTCCAGGTTCGCCGCGCTGCGCCCGACGCCGACCACGTGCGCGACTGCCTTCGCCTTCTTCAGCGCAAGTGCAAACGAGCCGCCGATCAGGCCCACCCCGATGACTGCGAGCTTCATTCCCTCAGTTCATTCCCGAACGCTGGCCGCGAGCGCGCGCAGGAACTTGTCGTTCTCTTCCGCGGTGCCGACGGTGACCCGCAGGTGCTCGGGCAACCCGTAGCCGCCGCCCACCGGCCGCACGATGACGCTGCGTCGCAGGAGGCGCTTGTAGATTTCCGCTGCCGATTTTCCACCCTGAGCGACGCGGATGGTGATGAAGTTGCCGTACGAAGGGATGAACTCCAGGCCGAGCTTGCGGGAGCCCTCCGCGATCTGCTGCATGCCGCGCAGGTTTTCAGCGTAGCTGCGGGCGACGAACTCCATGTCGTCGAGCGCCGCGGCGGCGGCGACCAGCGCGAGGCTGTTGACGTTGAACGGCTGCCGCACGCGGTTCATCACGTCGGCGACCGACGGATGCGCGAGCGCGTAGCCGACGCGCAGCCCGGCGAGGCCGTAGGCCTTGGAAAACGTGCGGGTGATGACGAGGTTCGGGTGGCGCTTCAGCCATTTCACCGAGTCGGCGCGAAGCTCCGGCGCGAGGTACTCGTTGTAGGCCTCGTCGAGCACCACCAGCACGCGCTCCGGCACCTTGCGCAGGAATGCCTCGAGCGCTGCGCCTCTGGCGAATGTCCCGGTAGGATTGTTCGGGTTGGCGATCCAGACCACGTAGGTCTCGTCGTCGATCGCCTTCGCCATCGCCTCGAGATCGTGGCCGTAGTCCTTCGCCGGCACGACGATCGAGCGAGCGCCGCGCGCCTGCGTGGCGAGCGGATAGACGGCAAAGCAGTGCTGCGAGAAGACGGCCGCGCGCCCTGGCCCGAGAAACGCGAGCGCCATCAGCTCGAGCACGTCGTTCGAGCCGTTGCCGAGCACGACCGCGCCGATGTCGACGCTGTAGCGCTTGGCGAGCGCCTGCTTCAGCTCGAAGCCGTTGCCGTCAGGGTAGCGGGCGATGTCGCCGAGCGCCGCGTCGATCGCGGCGCGCGTGCGCGGACCGATGCCGCGCGGATTCTCGTTCGAGGCGAGCTTGACGATGCCGGCTTCGTCGAGCCCCATCTCGCGCGCCAGCTCAGAGATCGGCTTGCCCGGCTGGTACGGCGCAATCGAGCGTACGTACGAAGGCGACAGATCGCAGAGGTCCATCTTCATGGCGCCGCCGGATAGGAGCCGAGGATTTTCAGGAGCGGCGCCTTCTCGCGCAGGGCGGCGAGCGCACGCGACAGCGCCGGGTCCTGCTGGTGCCCTTCGACGTCGATGAAGAACACGTATTCCCACATCCCCGATTTCGCGCGCGAAGGCCGCGACTCGATGCGGCTCATGCTGACGCGATGCTCGGCGAGCGGCGTGAGCAGCGCGTGCACCGCGCCCGGCTTGTTCTCGGCCGACATCACCAGCGAGGTGCGGTCGCGGCCGGTCGGCGCCGGGTCGATCTTGCCGAGCACCAGGAAACGCGTGGTGTTGTCGGCCGCATCCTCGATCGACCGGGCGAGGATCTTCAGCCCGTAGCGCTTCGCCGCCAGCTCGCCGGCGATCGCCGCCGCACTTTTCTCCTTTGCCGCCAGCCGCGCGGCCTCGGCGTTGGAGACCACCGGGACCCTTTCGGCCTGGGGAAGGTTCTGCGCCAGCCAGCCCTGGCACTGGGCAAGCGACTGCGCATGGGAGTAGATCTTCTTCACCTTCTTGATATCGCTCTTCGACAGCAGGTTCTGCTGCACGCGCAGCTCGATCTCAGCGCAAATCTTGAGCGGTGTGGCGAGCAGCAGGTCGAGGGTGCGCCCGACCGCGCCCTCGCTCGAGTTCTCCACTGGAACGACGGCGAACTGCGCCGCGCCGGACTCGCAGCGGCGGAAAGCTTCGTCGACCGACCCCGACGAGACGGCTTCCACCGCGGCGCCGAAATGCTTGCGCACCGCCTGCTCGCTGAACGTTCCCTCGGGTCCGAGATAAGAGACGCGGATCGCCTCTTCCAGGCTGCGGCAGGCGGAGATGATTTCGCGGAACACCGCGATCACGCGCTCTTTTGGCAGGACCTTGGAGGAAATTCGTCGAAGGATTGCCGCCTCGCGCTCCGGACGGTACGCCGGCCCGCCCTTCTTCAGCTTGCCGATCTCCGCGGCCAGGCCAGCACGCCGGTCGAGCAGCTTCGCCAGCTCGTCGTCCAGTGCGTCGATTTCGCGCCGTCGCTTGTCGATATCAGACATCAGCCGGCAGATAGCGCACCGTGAGGACCCCGTGCAGGGCCTCCAGCTCGGCGATCACCTCGGCCGGTACGGCCGTATCGGTGTCGACCAGCGTGTACGCCATCTCTCCCTTGGACTTGTTCAGCATGTTGTGGATGTTGATTTTGCGCTTTCCCAGCGTATGCGACATGCGCCCCAGCATGTCGGGAACGTTGGCGTTGGCGATCGCCAGCCGGTAGGGCGCTTCGCGCGTCATCGCCGCGTCCGGGAAGTTCACCGCATTCTGCAGGTTGCCGTGCTCGAGGTAGTCGCGCAACTCGTCGACCACCATCACCGCGGAGTTGTCCTCCGCCTCGCCGGTCGAGGCGCCGAGGTGCGGCAGGGCGATGACGCCCGGCTCGCCGAGCAGCTCGGCGCTGGGAAAGTCGGTGACGTACCACTTCAGCTTGCCGGCGGCGAGGCCCTTCAGCACCGCCTCTTCGGCGACCACGCCCTCGCGCGAGAAGTTGAGCAGCACGGCGCCGTTGCGCATCAGCTCCAGGTTCTTCGCGTTGATGGTGTGCCTGGTCTTCTCCACCAGCGGGATATGCAGCGTCACGAAATGGCTCGCCTTGAGGATCTCGTCCACCGAGGACGCCCGCTTCACCTGCGAAGGCAGGCTCCACGCCGCCTCCACCGTGATGTGCGGGTCGAAGCCCAGCACGTTCATGCCGAGGCGGATCGCCGCATCGGCGACCAGGCTGCCGATCTTGCCCAGGCCGATGACGCCGAGCGTGTGCCCGGGAAGCTCGAAGCCGGCGAACTGCTTCTTGCCGTCCTCGACCGTCTTCTCCAGGTTCTCGTCCTTGAGTTTTCTCGTGAATTCGAGAGCGGGCCCCAGGTTCCGCGCGGCGATGAGCATGCCGGCAAGCACCAGCTCTTTCACTGCGTTCGCATTTGCGCCCGGCGCGTTGAACACCGGGATGCCGCGCTTGGAAAGGGCCGCCACCGGGATGTTGTTGACGCCCGCGCCGGCGCGTCCGACCGCGCGCAACGACGGGCCGAACTCGAACTTGTGCAGGTCCTGCGAACGCACCAGGATCGCCCAAGGGTCTTTCGACTCCTTGACCACGGCGTAGCGCTCCGTCGGAAAGCGCTTCAGGCCGACCTGGGCGATGTTGTTGATCACCAGGACTTCGCACTTCCCGCCCTTAACCATGCTTCGCCTCGAAGTCCCTCATATAGGAAACGAGGTGCTGCACGCCCTCGAGCGGCATGGCGTTGTAGATCGAGGCGCGCATGCCGCCCACCGAGCGATGGCCTTTGAGCTGCACCATGCCCTCCTTCACCGCGCCCTTCAGGAATTCCTCGTCGAGCTTCGAATCCTTGAGCGTGAAAGGCACGTTCATGCGCGAGCGATCTTCCTTCGCCACCGGGTTGTGGAAGAACTTGCTCGCATCGAGGTAGTCGTAGAGCAGCTTCGCTTTCTCCACGTTCGTCTTTTCCATCGCGGCAAGACCGCCCTGCTGCTTCAGCCACTTGAACACCAGGCCGGCGACGTAGATCGAATAGGTGGCGCAGGTGTTCAGCATCGAGTCCGCGTCGGCCTGCGCCCTGTAGTCCATGACCGACGGCGTGCCTTTGGCCGCCTGCCCGATCAGGTCGTCGCGCACGATGACGAAGGTCAGGCCGGCCGGACCGGCGTTCTTCTGCGCACCGGCGTAGATCAGGCCGAACCTCGACACGTCCAGCGGACGGGAAAGGAAGTGCGACGAGGCATCCGCGACCAGCGGAATCTCGGCTTTGGGGATCTCGAAATACTCCACGCCACCGATGGTCTCGTTGGAGCAGTAGTGGACATACGCCGCATCTTTTCTGACTGAAAAGTTTTTCGGTGCGTAAGTGAAGTTCTTGTCCTCGGACGATGCGGCGACGTGGACATCGCAGTACTGCTTCGCCTCCTTGATCGCCTTCTTGGACCACTCGCCGGTATTGACGTAGTCGGCTTTGCCCTTGCCGCGCAGCAGGTTCATCGGCACCTGGGCGAACTGCAGCGTCGCGCCGCCCTGCAGGAACAGCACCTTGTAGTTCTGCGGAATGGCGAGCAGCTCGCGCAGGTCCTTCTCGGCTTCGGCGTGGATGCCGATGAACTCCTTGCCGCGGTGGCTCATCTCCATCACGCCCATGCCGCTGCCGCGCCAGTCGAGCATCTCGTCGCCGGCGCGCGCCAATACCTCGGCCGGGAGCATGGCCGGCCCCGCGCTGAAATTGAAAATACGGGACATCAGTGGACTGTGGGCTGCGGGTCCGCCGGCGGGGGAAGGTCCTCGTGGCCGTCGCCATTGCCACCGTTGCCGCTCCCGCCGTTACCGTTGCCTCCGAGATCGCGTTCCTCGATGCGCTCCATGCCAGCAAGCTTCTCGCCCGCGTCGAGCGAGATCAGGGTCACGCCCTGCGTAGAGCGGCCCATCTCGCGAATCTGCGCCACGGCGGTGCGGATCAGCACACCGCCAGTGGAAATCAGCATCACCTCGTCATGGTCGACCACCAGCACGGCGCCGACCAGCGAGCCGTTGCGCTCGGAGGTCTGGATGGCGATCACGCCCTGCCCGCCGCGCCCGTGGCGCGGGTACTCGCCGATGGCGGTGCGCTTGCCGAAGCCGTTCGCGGTCGCGGTGAGCACCGACCTCGACTCATCGTTCGCGGCCAGCATGCAGACGACGCGCTGCCCTTCGCCGAGCTTCATGCCGCGCACGCCGGTGGCCTGGCGGCCCATCGGCCGCACGTCGTTCTCCTCGAAGCGCACTGCTTTGCCCTCGGAGGAGAACAGCATCACGTCGTATTTGCCGTCGGTGAGCGCAGCGCCGACCAGGTAGTCGCCCTCGTCCAGGCCGACGGCGATGATGCCGCTCGGCCGCGGGCGGGAGAACTCGGCGAGCGAGGTCTTCTTCACCGTGCCCTGCGCGGTAGCCATGAATACGTAGTGGTTCTCGTCGAACTCCTTCACCGGCACGACCGCGGTGATCTTCTCGCCCTCGGCGAGCGGGAACATGTTGACGATCGGCCTGCCGCGGCTGGTGCGGCTGCCGGCGGGCACCTCGTAGACCTTCAGCCAGTAGAGCTGGCCGCGATCGGAGAAGCACAGCAGGTAGTCGTGCGAGTGGGCGACGAACAGGCGCTCGATGAAGTCGTCCTCCTTCATCGTCGTCGCAGTCTTGCCGCGGCCGCCGCGGCGCTGCGCCTTGTACTCGGTGAGCGGCTGCGACTTGACGTAGCCGCCGTGCGAGAACGTGACCACCATGTCCTGCGGCGCGATCAGGTCCTCGATCGAGATGTCCTCAGCCACCGTGACGATCTCGCTCCTGCGCTTGTCGGCGAAGGCTTCCTTCAGCGTCGTCAGCTCGTCGCCGATGATCTTGGTGATGCGTGCGGGCTTCGCCAGGATGTCGAGGAGATCGGCGATGGTGGCGATCACCTCGCCGTATTCGTCGCGGATCTTGTCGCGCTCGAGGCCGGTCAGGCGCTGCAGCCGCAGCTCCAGGATCGCCTGCGCCTGCTCCTCGCTCAGCTGATAGCCCTGCGGCTTCAGCCCGAACGCTTCGTTCAGGCCTTCCGGCCGGAACTGCGCGACGGGCTTGTCGCCGATCATGGTGCGCACCAGTTCCGAGGGCCAGGCACGCTGCATCAGCCCGCGCTTCGCCTCGGCTGGCGAAGGCGCCTGCTTGATGAGCTCGATCACCTCGTCGACGTTGGACAGCGCCACCGCCAGGCCTTCGAGCACATGGCCGCGCTCGCGCGCCTTGCGCAGCTGGTACACCGTGCGCCGCGTCACCACCTCGCGCCGGTGCGAGATGAACGCCTCGATCAGGTCCTTCAGGTTGAGGACGCGCGGCTGGCCGTCGACCAGCGCCACCATGTTCATATGGAAGGCGTCCTGCAGCTGCGTCATCTTGTAGAGGTTGTTCAGCACGACCTCGGGAATCTCGCCGCGCTTCAGCTCGATCACCACGCGCATGCCGGACTTGTCGGATTCGTCGCGGATGTCGGAGACGCCCTCGAGGCGCTTGTCGGTGACGAGCTCGGCGATCTTCTCGAGCAGCGCCTTCTTGTTCACCTGGTAGGGCAGCTCGTCGACGATCACCGCGTGGCGGTCGCCCTTGCCGATCTCCTCGAAATGGGTGCGCGCGCGCATCACGACGCGGCCGCGTCCGGTGCGGTAGCCCTCGTGCACGCCGCCCAGGCCGTAGATGATTCCCGCGGTCGGGAAATCCGGCGCCGGCATGAGCTTGATCAATTCCTCGATGGCGCAATGCGGATTGGCGAGCAGGTGCAGGCAGGCGTCGACCACTTCGCCCAGGTTGTGCGGCGGAATATTGGTCGCCATGCCCACGGCGATCCCGGAGGAGCCGTTCACCAGCAGGTTCGGCGCGCGCGTCGGCAGCACGGCCGGCTCGCGCTCCTTGCCGTCGTAGTTGGGCACGAAATCGACCGTCTCCTTGTCGATATCCGCCAGCAGCTCGGAGGCGATCTTGTCCAGCCGGCACTCGGTATAGCGGTAGGCCGCGGCGGCGTCGCCGTCCACCGAGCCGAAGTTGCCCTGGCCGTCGATCAGGGTGTAGCGCATGGAAAAGCCCTGCGCCATGCGTACCAGCGCCTCGTAGGTCGCCGTGTCGCCGTGCGGGTGGTACTTGCCGAGCACCTCGCCGACGATGCGCGCGCATTTGACGTACGGGCGGTTCCAGACGTTGTTCGCCTCGTTCATCGCGAACAGAACGCGCCGGTGGACCGGCTTCAGGCCGTCGCGCACGTCGGGCAGCGCGCGCCCCACGATCACGCTCATGGCGTAGTCGAGGTAGGAGCGCCGCATCTCCTCCTCGAGGCTTATCGGCAGGGTTTCTTTGGCGAAATTTTCCATCGGAAGAGGGTTCGAATTTTACCATGTCGACCCTGCGTTTTTCCCTCTAAATTCCCTCTAAAAACCTTGTCTCGAAGCGACCTGCTGTGCTTAAATTGCGCGGCGTACGGGAAGACAAAAAGAGGAGGATGCCGTGAACGTCAAAACCACTTTTCTGGTGGCCGCCTTGAGCAGCGGCGCGATTCTCTGGGGATGCGCCACGCAACAGGAAGCGCCCGCTCCCGCACCGGCTCCCGCGCCGGCGCCGCGCGCCGAACCCGCCCCGGCGCCGCAACCGGTCGCCAAGCCTGAGCCGAAAAAGCCGGCGATCGTCAATCTCGCCTCGACCGAGCTGTTCGAGTTCAACCAGGCGGCGCTCACGCCCGCGGCGCGCGCCCAGCTCGACAGCGAGGTGATCGCCAAGCTGAAGGATATCGGCAGCCTGCGCTACATCATCGTCAACGGCCACGCCGACCGGCTCGGCTCGCCGCAATACAACCAGAAGCTGTCGGAGAAGCGCGCCGACGCCGTGCGCGCGTATATCGTGTCGAAGGGCGCTGAC